>Ga0302320_10009919_pt1 | contig 20403 bp, 17 predicted proteins | sample Bog_T0_3_FD_202130 | JGI IMG/M metagenome (GOLD analysis project Ga0302320, IMG submission 202130) | Peat permafrost microbial communities from Stordalen Mire near Abisko, Sweden - Bog_T0_3 | ecosystem: Environmental > Terrestrial > Soil > Wetlands > Peat | place: Sweden: Abisko, Stordalen Mire...
GGATCATCGGGGAGTTGAGAAGCGGTGTAAATCATTGAATATAAATGGTGGACGCGGTAGGAATCGAACCTACAACCTGTCGGTTAAGAGCCGAATGCTCTGCCAGTTGAGCTACGCGTCCAGAGATGCATGATTTGCCGTGCTGCTGAGGCTCTTGCCCACGGCTGGTGCGAAGGCGAAATTCCACCTTGACCCATGAAGAATATAGCACAAAATCAAGCGGTTTCCAAAGCCGGCTCTTGTCCAACGCCAAAACCAAAAACATCGCTCTGCTGCGATGGGCCAGCGGCAAAAACTTGCGTTGTGCGGGAAGAAACTGCGATCAGAAGCTGAAGGCCAGGCCGCCGCTGAAGCCGCGCTGCTCCTGCGCAAACACCAGCAGCGAGCCATCGCTCAGCACATAAGGCCGGTAGCCCTGCGCAAGCAGATTGCGCAGATTCACCACGGCCTCCAGACCGCCCGTCCCCTCACCGCGAATGTGAATGGGCTGGCGAAAATGGAAGTTAAGGTAAGGCTCTACTGCATCCTGGGCGAACGAAGCGACCGACGTCATGGTTGCCTCTGGTTGCCAGCGATAGGTCGCCCGCCAGCGAGTGCCGCTGCCCTCAATCGTGCCGGAGAGTGAAATCGAGTACGTTTGTGCGTGGCGCGGATGAGCCGACCCCAGCAATTGAACCAGTCCTGCCGGCTGCGCCGCTGGCGCCAGAACCAGGGCATCCCCGTTCGCGTAGCTCAACCGGACTCGGCTTCCCGCAGCAAGTTTGTGCTCCACCGTGGCCATCACGCCGGCAGTCGAGAAACCCGGTCCGGCAGCCCGCACCAATCCGCTGGCAGGGTCCAACAGCAGTTGCCCGGAGCCGAAGTCCGCCAGTCCGTTGCCTGGCCTGGTCACAGCCTCCAACACCGGGTTATCGGTCCTGTCGGCATAAACCAGAATGGATACGCCGGAGTTTTCGGTCTGCCGCTCCCAGCCAATCTCCTGGTGAAGTCCGTGCTCCATGGCCAACCGCCCATCGTGCATGGAGACGGCGGGCAGCCACGCCTGAGCCTCGGTGTCGTCCATCTCCGGTGGCGCCGGCATCGAAGTCGCCAGCCGGTAATGCACCGTGGAAGCGCCATCGCGCCAGGCCACGGTGGCAAACGGCAGCGCCGCGGCTACGGTATTCGGCGAGTTCTGCGCAAACCGCGCCAACACCTGCGTCGAGCCCACCTCACCCTCCAGCTCGTCGCCCATGTGAATGGTCTGCCAGGTGCGCATCGCCGCCTCGTCCAGCCCGTCGCCCGCGCCGCTCCCGATCTCCGGATGAATGGAAACGGCAGCCACCGACTCCACCGAGCCGGCAAAGCCCAGGTCCTGGCGGAAGCCCAGCATCGACTCCATGCCCGCATCCGAGCCGGGAGCGAAATCCACCTGCGCCAGCAGCTCGCGGCTGTTGGCCGGCGTCTCTTCCACCGCTGCGGCAACCCGCTCGCCGCTCTCCCCGAAAGCCCCTTGCTGCCCCGTCGCCACCAGGCGCGCCTTCAGTTTGTGCGATCCCGCGGAGCCGTCCGACACCACCACCAGCGGCCCGTCTTCCAGCCAGCGCAGCAACGGCCGGTTGGCGGCCGAGCGCAGTGTCCACTTCCAGTCGTCCTGGTCCGCATTCGCGCTGCGCGGTTCCGACGGCAGCCACTGCATCACTTCGTAAAGGGTATTGAGCGTCAGGTTCACCACGGCGCTCGAGCGCACCCGAACCCCCTCCCGCAGCGCCGGCAGAAACGACGTGCCTAGCGCCTTGACCGCATAGCGGCCGGGAAGCACGGAAGCAATGGTAAAGTGGCCTGTACTGTTGGTGTAAACCGTGGCCAGGATGCTCAAATCCGGGCGCAGCAACTCAACCTCGGCGCCAATCTGCGGCACGCCAGCCGCGTCGCGCACCACGCCCGACACGGTTCCGGGGACAGCTGCGTAGACCGGAACGCTGCCCAGAGCGATCAGTGCCACGAACAAAACGAGATGGGGGCTGCGCTTGATCACATGCGGTGATTTGGCGGCGTCCCTGGCTGGACTCTTGCAAATTGAACCCGCGCTGGTTCCCAAATCTGGTGTCTGGTGACCTGTTTGCGCAGTGTTCATACTATTCCACGACAAAAGGTGCCGATTGTGCAATCTCTTGTTTTGAGATTGTGTCGTTTATTTTGATCGTTACCTTGTATTTTCCTGGTTGCAGACCTGCCATGGGCAGAGTTTTCTCCACCGTTAACTGGTCGCTGTGCGCTCCCAAATCCTTGGATTCAAGCTCCTTTTCGAAAACCACCGTGTTCGTGGCTGTATCCACAATCTGGTAGGTCACCGTAGCCAGGTTGCTCTTGGTGGCTTCGTCGATGGTCAGATTGTAAACCTGCATCCAGAAATTCAATTCCTGGTTGCGCCTGAAGCTCACCGGCGTGGCCCGGTTGGCCGTAACCCGCGGGCAAATATGCGTATTGCCGATCACACAGCTGCCTTCGCCAATGTCCCGCGAAGAAACCAGGTTCATCTCATCGCCCAAAATCAACGTCGAGGTGGCAAGCTTCTCATCGTGGAAGGTAGGCACCTCCAGACTGCTGCCATAGAGGCCCACGTGGTCCGGGTTGTTCACGTCCTTGATGGCGATATCCAGCCGATAAAGGCCGGGAAGCAGCGGCAGCGCCTTCCAGTACACCGACTGCCGGTTCTGCGCCTTCTCCAGCAACTCCTGCGGCTCCTCCACCTGGACCGTATCTTCCTGGCTCTGCACGGTCTTGTGCGTCAGCGTGGTCACCTTGATCAGAATATTGACCACGCCCTTGGAAACTCCATCCTTGGTCACAAAGGTGATGTCGCGGTTCTTCAACTGCACCGTCACCGGTACCAGCACCGTGCTGTCGGTCACCTTCACAAAGTCGGTGCGCACGTCGAACGGAAACACCGGGCCGCTCATGATCTTGTGCTCGGAGATGAAGTTGTCCAGGTCGGTGAACTTGATCGGCGGCGGTGCAAACAGCTTGGCCGCCAGTTCAATCCGGTCAAACTCCTTGCCCTGCTGCGCAGACGTCAGTGGGCCGGTGCCCAGGCTCTCCGCGCCGCCCTTGAAGCGGTCCGCCTTCTTGGCCATGCCCATCTCTTCCCACTGCGTCTGGCCGGCGCCGGGAACGTGCAGCAAGGCATCCTTTTCGCTGCGATCGATGGTGAAGTGATAGTCGCCGCACTGGCAGGTATCCACAAACTCCAGGTCGAGGTTGTCGCCGACGCCTTCCAGATACCGGTAGTGCCAGGTCTCGAACGGGAAGGTCGAGGTCGAGCCGCCGCCCTCTTCCATGGGCCGGTCGTAGGTGCCGCCGGAGGGGTGCGAGTCGATCGAGTCCGGCTTGCCAAACGAGATATAGATGTGCCCGCGGTCTGTCTTCCAGCCTGGCTTGCCGGCGGCAAAGTGCTCGTTGGCATAGGCGATGCGGCGGTAGTGCTCTTCGCGGAACTCGTTCTCCGGCGAATCGGGACTCGGATTGCGCCGCAGCCAGAACTGCTCGATGAAAGCGTCCCGCTCCTCATCGTTGCTCAGTTGCTTGAAGGCCTTGGCCTCGTCGTCGGTGATGATCCAGATCACGTCCTGGTTGAGCCAGGTCTTGTAAGCGCCCTTCAACTCCTGGCGGACAGCTTTTTGCGCAGCGAACCAATCCTTGTCGGAGCGCTGCCGCTTCAGCGGATCAGGCTCCTGGTCCTGCCCCGAACCCGGACTGGCGGCCGGTTGCGCCTGCTGCTGAGCAGGCGACGACGCCGGTGCGGCTGCATTCTGGGCGCGAAGCCCGGAGGAGCAGCCGAGAATCAATCCACAACCCAACGCGATAAACACATACCTGTGACTGTTGAACGTCATTGCCTTCAAAACTCCTGCGTGCTCTTATTCTACGGGTCCCGATGGGGCTGGGCAACAGTCCGTTTGGAGTTGGCTGGCCGTTGGACGGGGAATCCTCCGGAATGTCACCTCGATTGCACCCCGGACCGGTGGATAATCAACTGCAATGACGGATTTGAGACCTCTTGAGCGCCTTGACCGTCCAAAAGGCAGCGCAATCCTTTTTTGAAGCGGCCTTCCGGGTCGGTACCGTGTCTTATGCATCACTCGCGCAGCCGGAAGCGAAGTCGATGTGCGCAATACTAGCTCCGCCTCGCCGCGCATCGCACCGCGCTGCACATTTTAACGCGCTGAATCGACTGAATTGCAACCGGAAATTGAACTGCACCCGGGAACCATACCCGCTGAAATTGCGTAAACTGAAACTGGAGAGACCTGGAGTACGAATCGCACATGAAAAAGATCCTCTTGATTGTTCTCGCCGTAGTGGTTGCCGCCGGGCTCGTTGCCTTGTTCATTTACAGGCAGCAGGCTGGCTACACCAAAGTCCTGACCGCCAAGATCGTCAAGCAGGATCTGGCCACCGTGGTCAGCGGCACCGGCCAGATCAAGGCCAAATACTATGTCAACCTGGGCGCCACCGCCATGGGACGCATCACCCACCTCTACGTCAAAGAGGGGGAAAGCGTCAAGAAGGGCGAAACCGTGGCCACCATCGAGCATGTGCAGCAGGAAGCCAGCGTCGAAGGCCAGCGGGCTGCCATCGCCGCCGCCAATACCGACATCGCTTCCTATATCGCCGCTGAAAAAACCGCCGAGGCCAACCTGGACCACGCCAAGGCCGACCTCGAGCAGAAGAAGCTCGACTGGGATCGTGCCCAGGCTCTTTTCAAAGACGGCATCATGGCCAAGCAGGACTTTGACGGCAAGAAAGCCGCCTACGATCTGGATGTCGCCTCCGTCGCCCAGGCCGTCGCCGGCGTCAATCAGTCCAAAGCCAATACCGACTCCGCCCGCGGTCACATGCAGACCGCCGTGGCCACCCTGCGCGGCCAGCAGAACATGCTCGACCTCACCAGCGCGGTTGCTCCCTTTGACGGCATCGTCACCAACGAGCCGCTCCGCGAGGGTGAAACCGTGGTCGAGGGCATTCAGAACACCGAAGGCTCCACCATCATGACCATCGCCGACATGAGCGTGGTCACCGCTGAGGTCAAGGTCGACGAGACCGACATCGTCAATATCCAGATGGGTCAGCCCGCCGACGTCACCGTCGACGCCATCCCCGGCAAAATCTTCAAGGGCCACGTGACCCTGGTCGGCGACCAGGCCCTCTTGCGCTCCACCGGCGTGGCCACCTCGCAATCCACCACCGGCACCGAAGAGGCCAAGGACTTCAAGGTCGTCGTAACCCTCGACAACCCCACCACCGAGCTGCGCCCCGGCCTCTCCACCACCGCCAAGATCACCACCGCGCACAAGAACGATGTGCTGTCGCTGCCCATCCAGGCCCTCACCATGCACGATCCCAACGACGACAAGCCCAAGAGCGCGGGCGGCGTGCAGGCCGCATCCGGTTCTCCTGCCCCCAAGAGCATTCCGGTTCAGGGCGTCTACGTGCTCGACAAGGACAAAAGCAGCAAGCTGCGCGTCAAGTTTGCGCCCGTCACCACCGGCATCACCGGAGCCACCGACATCGAGATTCTCTCCGGCCTGACCGAAGGCCAGGAGATTGTCACCGGCCCCTTCAAAACCCTGCGCGCCCTCAAGAATGGCGCACTGGTCAAACGCGACACCGAGAAGCCCGTCGTTCCGGCCTCCAGCACATAATCGTGCCTGCGGAAAGACTCATGCGGAGCGCAGTGCTCCAAGGCTTTGTATCAGTCGTCCACCGGCTTCGCCAACCTTCGGTAGATGAAACTGCGAATGCATTTTCTCCCCGAGGGAGAAGCGATAATAGCCCAGGACCAGTCCGCGACGGCGGACGCAGTCCTGGGTCAGAGTTCAACAAAAGCCTCCGTCCCGTAGGGACGGTGTGAAATCCGTGCAAGGTGAGCTTTTCAATGAAATCAACCATGTGCAGCCTTGGCGGAGCGTAGTGTCTTTTTCGTGCGCGACTTAACACCTGCGGGAAAACTCATGCGGAGCGCAGTCTCCAAAGCTTTGTGTCAGGGCACGACTTGAGTCGTGCCGTAAGGGGCAATAAAATCAACGTGGGCTTTAGCCCCTGAGGCAATTACATCCGCGGCAAGCGAGCCCTTGCAACACTGGCCTCGTCAATCAATGGGACATCCAGCGCCGAACCGCAGCTGGATGGGTAAAGGATGAGATTCGAATGGCTCTGGAAAGCATCGGCAGCGAAACAACAGCGCAACCGCCAGCCGTCAGGCAAGGCGACGTCATCGTCGTCGAAGACCTGTGGCGCACCTACGACATGGGCCTCGAGCAGCAGGTGCAGGCCCTGCGCGGCATCTCCATGAGCATCAAGCATAACGAGTATGTGGCCATCATGGGCCCCTCCGGCTCGGGCAAGTCCACGCTCATGAACCTCATCGGCTGCCTCGACACGCCCTCCAAGGGCAAATACTGGCTCAACGGCCAGCTGGTCAGCGAACTGGACGACGACCAGCTCGCCCGCATCCGCAACAAGGAGATCGGTTTCGTCTTCCAGACCTTCAACCTGCTCGCCCGCGCAACCTCTCTGCACAACGTCGAGCTGCCCCTCATCTACAACGGAACCCCGGCCGCGGCGCGCATCGCCCGCGCCAAGGAATCGCTGTCCAACGTGGGCCTCGAGTCGCGCATGAACCACAAGCCCAACGAGCTCTCCGGAGGACAGCGCCAGCGCGTGGCCATCGCCCGCGCCCTGGTCAACTCCCCCTCCATCATCCTCGCCGACGAGCCCACCGGCAACCTCGATTCCAAAACCGGCGTCGAGATCATGGCCCTCTTCGACACCCTCCACGCCAAGGGCAACACCATCGTCCTCGTCACCCACGAGCCCGACATCGCCGACTACGCCCATCGCGTCGTCCACATCCGCGACGGCCAGATCTTCTCCGACGAGCCCTCCAAGCGCTTCCGGTAACCGGGAGAGAAGCTCGATTGATCAGCTATCTATTTGATCAATATAAAGTTAGATGAATGTTAATCCTTCTCGGGCAAATAGCTTCGGCGATCAAAATGCCGTCGTCTTGTAACCGGGCACGACTTCCGTCGTGCCGCCAAGAGCAACTGCCCGGCTCGACACGCCAAAATGGAGGCCGGCTTTACAGACTGCGGAAAAGCTCGTTCGGGCGGTAGGCCGGGGATTTATCCCCGGCACAAAGCCAATTAAATCAACTAAGGGCTTCAGCCCCTGAGGTACGCTTCTCGGGCATGTTGCCTGAATTATGGCCTTTTTCGCGGCCTGCTTAGCCCCTGCCGAATCCACTGGTGCTCGCAACTGCTGGGGTCCCCACGTTTTCGGTAGCCGCGGCGACCGAAAGGGTGGGAAGCTCCCCCCCGACTTGCCCTGATTTTCCCCCGAACTTGGCTCTCGCTCGTGGCCAAACCGCCGAACCAGTCAATCGATGAGCGCCGAAACATCCCTCTTCCCCGCCCCGCATATTTCCACTCTTCTCCAGTTCATGTTTTTTCAGCCGTCGCCGATAAGACCTCTGTTGGCCCGATTGTGCTGGTTTGGCCCGGAGGCGAGGAACGTTGAGAACCATGCAGAGCGCCGCCCAATACCAGCCCCAGTTTTCCCCCTCCGGCATCTCCCTCTCCGGCATCTCCCTCGTGGACGCGGAAACCCCGCCGCCGGTGCAGGTGGTGGGCGTCAGCGCCGCCTGGCGCAAACTGCTCCTGCAGGCTGACATGGCCGCGCCCCACGTGCAGGTGGCCGCCATTGAAGGCGAACACGGCACCGGCAAACAGACCCTGGCCCGCTACCTCTTCAGCCGCTCTCCTCTCGCTGCAACCACCTTCCAGCGCCGCGATGCCCGCGAATGGCTGGTCACCGACGCAGACCCCAACACCCTCTCCGGCTTCACCTATCTCGATCGCGTCGATCTGCTCGCACCTCCCGGCCAGGGCCTGCTGCTTGGCGTGCTCAAAGCCATGCAGGACCGCCCCCCCGGCCGCGCCGTCGTGCTCGCCTCGTCGCAAATCCCGCTGCGCCAGATGGCCGGCCAGGGCCTGCTGTTGCCCGACCTCGCCTTCCGCCTCAGCGCTGTCCGCTTCGCCATTCCGCCCCTGCGCCTGCGCCGCGAAGACATTGCCCCCCTCGCCCAGTCCCTGCTCGACCGCATCTGCGTCCGTTACCAGCAGCGTCCCGTCATACTCGGACCCGGCGCGCTCGCACGGCTTCTCCAGCACGCTTGGCCTGGCAACGTCCGCGAACTGGCCTCCGTGCTTGAAACCGCCCTCCTCGAAGCCGTCAATGGCGTCATCCGCCCCGACGACCTGTCTCTGCCCAGCAGCCAGGATCTGGTCCCGCCCGAGGCGCAGACCATAACCGCGGCCGGCAACCTCTCGCTCGACGGCGTGATCCGCCACCACGTGCAGTACGTCCTCGATCTCAACCGCGGCAACAAGCTCCGCGCCGCACGCCAGCTCCAGATCAGCCGTTCCACCCTCTACCGCATCCTCGCCAACGAAGCCATCCTCGCCCGCTGATCCGTTCCTCCCGCCAATGCCCATCGGACAAGGACGCCTTGGAACAGGCCCTAGTTGCAGATCGCCGATTCCGGAGGGAGCCGATTCCGGAGGGAGCCGGGGCCTTCAGGCCCCGGAAAGGACGCCAATCTCGATGGCCTTTAGGCCCGGGCTTGGCCACGACTTGAAACAAGGTCAACTGGAATTCCAGAAGCATTGCGTGCGCTCGAATCGCCCGAACCGCACCCCTGCGTCGGCAATCGGCATGGCCCAAATCCAGAATCCCTCCTGGCCACATCGGAAGACAAGCCGTCGAAATGAGACCTTTGCCATAAATATTCAATGGGATAAAGTTGAACCAGCCTGGTTTGATTCCCCATCCTGCCTCCGGCGCACAAGGAAAATTCCATGACACTCCGCTCGCTTGCCGCTGCATTTCTTCTCTCCCTCTCTCCGGCGATCCTGGCGCAACAATTCTCTTCCGTTCCCGGCCAGGGCCGTTCCATGGTCGTCACCAAGTTTGGCATCGTGGCTGCGCCGCAGTTTCTCGCCTCGCAAGCGGGCGCGCATATTCTGGAAGAGGGTGGCAACGCCGTCGACGCCGCCATCGCGGCCAACGCCGTTATGGGTGTGGTCCAGCCCTATGTGAACGGAATGGGCGGCGATCTGTTCGCGATTTACTACCAGGCCAGCACCGGCAAACTTTACGGCCTGAACGCGAGCGGATGGACGCCGAAGGGCCTCACCATCGACTATCTGAAGGCGCATCACGTGGACCGGATCAACCCCATTGGCGTCGAGACCGTCGATATCCCAGGCGCTGTTGCCGGCTGGGATGCGCTGCGAGTCCGCTTCGGCACGCTTCCCTTCAGCAAGACTCTGGCGCCGGCCATTTACTACGCCGGGAACGGCTTCCCTCTCGCCGAGCGGAATGCGCGCTACTGGGTGGCGAAGAGTCTCCTCAATCAGCCCGGATACCGTGAAACCTATTTGCCCAATGGCCTGGTGCCCAAGGTCGGAGATGAGTTCAAGAATCCAGCACTTGCGCAGTCGTTGCGGCAAGTCGCCGAGCACGGCAGGGACGCGTTTTACAACGGCGCACTGACCGAGAGCATGGTGAAATTCCTCGATGCGCAGGGAGGGACGCACACGCGCGAAGACTTCAAAGACTTTCAGCCCGAGTGGGTCGAACCTGTTTCCACAACCTACCGTGGCTGGACAATCTACGAACTGCCCCCGAACGGGCAGGGCGTCGCCGCGCTCTCCATGTTGAACATCATGGAGCAATTCCCCATGGGCCAGTACGGTCACAACTCCGCCGATGCCTTGCACGTGATGATCGAGGCCAAGAAGCTGGCCTATGCCGACATGCACAAGTACGTGGGCGACCCGCGCTTCACACCCATGCCCGTCAAGGAGCTGATCTCGAAAGATCGGGCCGCGCAGCGCGCCAAGCTCATCCAGATGGACACGGCCGCCTGCCAGGTGGTTCCTTCTGCCATCGAGAAGATGCTCGACGCCCACGGGAACTCGACCATCTATCTGTCCACCATTGATAAGGTCGGCAACATCGTCTCGTTGATCCAGAGCAACTTCGCTGGCTATGGCACGGGAATGGTCGCACCCGGCCTCGGCTTCTCGTTTCATAACCGTGGCGCGGGATTCGAATTGACACCCGGCCTTCCCAACTCGCTCGCCGGCCACAAGCGGCCGCTCCACACCATTATTCCCGCGTTCATGGAAAAGGGTGACATTCATATCGGCTTCGGCATCATGGGCGGCTGGAACCAGGCGCAGGCGCATGCGCAGTTTGTGGCCAACGTCGTCGACTACGGGATGAATGTCCAGGCAGCTATGGAACAGGCGCGGTTCACCAAGGGAACCTTCCAGGGATGCGACGTCCAAATGGAAGAGACCGTCCCTGAGAAAGTCCGCGCAGAACTCACCAAGCGGGGACACCAGATTGAATTGCTGGAGCCCTTCTCCTTCACCGTTGGCCAGGGTGAAGCCGTGGAGCGGGACAGCGCGCGCAAGGTCAACTTTGCCGGAGCAGACCCGCGCTCGGACGGCGAAGCCATTCCTCAAGGTCCAGGCGTAGAGTGAATTCCCCGTGATTGCCGATCAGCCCAGATTCCAGCAATTTTCGATTCAGCTCTTCGCCTGCCTCCACCCCACCCCAACAGAAAATCACCTCAAACCCAGTCCGCCGTCCCACTCTTCGCTCGATCGTCAACGTCTATTCCTACCCCGCCCACGCATTCAGAGCTTGCCGGCCTAAAGCGGTCATAATATTATAGTCATATTTACAGGAGAGGCTCATGCAGAAGATCCCAGCCGCACAATTCAAAGCGCAATGCCTCGCGGTAATGGACCAGGTCGCCCAAAGCGGTCGGTCCGTGGTGGTCACAAAGCACGGAAAACCGGTCGTTAAAATCATCTCGGTTGAATCCGATGAAAACGAAATCTTCGGATTCCTGGCGGGTAAAGCCCGCATCGTTGGAGACATCGAGAATACGATTCCCCCCTCGGATTGGAACCTGCCCGTATGATTCTTCTCGACACGCATATTGTCGTCTGGCTCGCACTTGAACCCAACAAACTGTCGAAACGAGCGAGAGAAGCCATCCGCACAGCTCGGATTGAAGGTGGGCTTGCGATTGCGGCGATCACCCTCCTGGAGTTGGCCTGGCTTGCCGAAAAGTGGCGGGTGGAAACCAGGCTCAGCGTCGATTCTTTCGTCCGCCAGTGTGCTTCCAAAATGACAGTGCTCCCCATCACGCCGGAGATCGCGGCACGCGCAGTCAGCTTCCCCGATCCGTATCCGAAAGATCCTCAAGACCGCTTGATTGGTGCAACTGCGCTGGTTGAAGGGATCCAACTCGTCACCCACGACAAGCTGATTAAGGACTCCGGCATGATTCCGATCGTTTGGTAGTCAACCACTACCAGTTCGGCCCCCACCTGAGGCCTGTTAACCCTTCCAGAACCCATGGGTGGGAAAGCACCAATATCGGGCGCCAACGTCTTACCCGCAGCGAACCACAAGTCTCAACGCGCCATCGCAGCGTTTTCTACGACCCGCCCTTGGTTACCATCAGCTGAAACTGCGTCGTCGCCATTGCGCCCGCCGAGCTCACCGCAATCGTCGGCATATACGTCCCGACCATCGCCGCAGTGCTGCCCGTAAAGAACAGGTCCCCTGAAGGGCTCGTGTCCGATGCCTTGTAGAACTCCTGGATGCCCCCAGGCAACCCCGTCACGATCACTATCGCGGTTTCGCTGGTTGAATTGATCTGGATCGGAACCGTCACCTGCATTCCATCCTGCGACACAACCACCGTTGGGTTCGGCAGCGAAACGGAGATGGCAGGCGGCGCCTCAAACATCGCCCGCCCGCCACACCCCGGCGTGGCCAGCATCGCTCCGGCCCCAGTCACCACCAGCAGGGCGCGCAATGGCCGATAGACGAAGGTCATGACCAACTCCTCGAGGAATGGATTGGTTCTCGCTGGCTTGATTGTACTGATGGATTTCGATCGATCAAGTAATTTATCGGAGCCGGCCTCACGCGCTCGGGAGGCCGGCTCATAGTTTTGATCTAATTCTTCGGGATCACCACGAACGGCCCCTGCATCTCGCTTCCGCCGTGAAACGCCGCCTGTCCCAGCGCAGGAATCCCAACCTCCCACACCGGCCCCTTCAACTCCGGCATCGGCCGCGCCTGGAACAGCTTCTTGCATTGCTTCGCCGTCCACTTGGCCCAGCGCTTGGCCTTCTTGCGCCGCGCGCTGTCGGTTGAGATCCCCGTCCCCGCATACATCTGCCTGTATAACTTCGACAGAAACATGAAAGCGATCCGCGATTTCAAGTTAGGCGTACACGCCGACCGTTTCCAGATAGCTGGCCAGTTATAAAAGGTGTCCCAGACCTTCTGCGTTCTCTCTCGAATTTCATCCGAACTCATGGTGGGATGCGGCGTAAACATCTTCGGCCTGACTTCAGTCGGAATCATCCAGTAACGGGTGATGGGCTCGCCTGCCACGATGGTCGGATTCTGCGACTGCTCCTTCTCCCACTTGCCAAAGTCCACGGTCCCCGGAAACGGCGTCATCATCACAAACTGCGCAAAGGTCACGCCCGCTTTCATGGCCATCTCGACCGTCGCGTCAAACGTCGCCGGCCGGTCCGTTGGCAATCCGAAGATAAACGAGCCGAGCACATGCACGCCGTGCTTCTTGAACGTCTGTAACTGCTTGGCCAGCGCCTCGCCCGAGTAATTCCAATCCTTGAATACGGCCTTCAGTCCCTCCGGAGTTACCGCCTCCACGCCCACCAGTGCGCCCTTGATGTTCGCCTTGCGCATGGCGTCCAAGTAACTGCCGTCCTCGCCCGCTTCCATGGTCATCTGCGTAAAAAACACCATGTCCTTGGGCAGCTTGGCTAACTCGTCCATCAGTTGCAGCCGCTCATTGCGAATCGCCGTCAGCTCTTCGACCTTGGCCGTATTTCCCTGCTCCCGCGCCAGGCGGAGATCGGTAAACGTCACTGGGTAGAAGTTGTCGTCCGCCAGCGCAATAAACCGGAACCCCAGCCGGCGCAGCGTCACAATCTCGTCAATCACGCTCTGGAATTTCCTCTGCCGCGGCTTCTGCCCATCCGTCCGCCACACCGAGCAGAACGAGCAGTGCTTCGGGCATCCGCGAATGGTCTGCACCGAGGCCCACATGTACTTCGCCGGGTCCATCAGGTCCCAGCGCGCGGCCAGAAACTGCGAGCCCTCAATCCGGCCGCCCTCGTAGATCCGCTCCGGCCGGCCGGCCAGGCAATCCATCACCGCCTTGGCCCACACCACATCGCCGTCACCCTTCACCACCGCGTGGCCCTGGCCGCGCTCCAGCGCTTCCTCGGGAAACAGCGTGGCGTGAATGCCGCCATACACCACCCACGCCCCCCGCTCCCGCGCCATCCTGCCCACCGCGTAACCGCGCAGCGCGTTGCCCGTGTGAACGCTCACGCCCACAATGTCGCCCGCCTGGATCGTCTCCGGATCGATCTGCTCCAGCGATTCGTCCACAAGAATCGGGTCGCCCACCGCCTGCGGTGTCGCCGCTGCAAGCACAAACAGCCAACGCGGTGTGATTACCGCCGTACCAAAGGAATTGTCGCTGGGATTGACCAGATGAACGCTCAAGGGACCCAAACCTTTGCACTCTCGATCCCAAGGGGGGGAGCGAGTGAAGAGGCCTCAGAGAGCGTCTGCGGAGTCGTTCATATCGTGGGCGGGATTCGGCTCCCGCGCGACGGGCGACTGCGCGATCTTCAGCAAGGCAGTTTGCCCAATTCTACAGCGCCAGGGCTGCCCCATGCGCTCTGGTCCGCACAAACTTTGGCTTGGGACCAGCAATGGGCGCACAGGGTGAATGAATCCACGCCGCCAGACGGCCCCCGGACGCAGCGGCGCAGCGGTTCGGATCGCAATGGGATGGCGGAGTTCGGATGGACTCGTCTATTGTCTATCTGGAACCCGTTGGGGGAGAGTCCGTGTCGCGATCTGAAAACATAGCGGTCGTAGAGAGTTATTTGAACGGTCTCGCCCGCAAAAACCTGACGTCTGTGCCCTTTGCACCCGGCATAACATTTGAGGGGCCGCTGATGCCGAAACTAGCCGGCCGTGAGACGATAATTGGCTTCCTTACCAGCATCTTACCCTTCATCAAGGGGATTGAAATAAAGCAGCACATAGCCGATGGCGATTATGTTGCGACCGTCTTCGACATGGAGACGGTGAACGGTGTCGATCATGTTGTGGATCTGTGCCTTATCGTCGATGGACTGTTGACTGAGGTTCGCGCGTTCTACTATCCAGGCCAAAGCTCTCAGTGAGCCGTGACCCAGGCGGCACCATCGACCGCGACGATGTGGTCTGCACCAACGCCGCGCTTTAACGGCTCAGTTGCAGCAAACCGGCCCCGGATCTCACGGCCTCGCCCGTCACTGGCCCACAATCGTCACGTTTCCGTCGCTGGTATGAATGTTCAGCGGCACGCCGCCGCCATTCAAATGCCCGCGCAGGTTGTGCCCCGAACTGTGCGCCGTGTTATACCCCTCCATGGTCAGCGGCAGCTTGCAATCGATCTGCCCATCGCTGGTATGCACATCCAGGTCCACCGCCATCCTGTTCGGCAGCCGCACCATGACCTTCCCGTCGGAGCTCTCGATCGTCGATGCCGTCGTCAACTGCGAGCCGTCCGCAACCGTCAAGTCCAGCGGCCCGTCGCTGGTATGCACCGCCAGAGACGTGAACTTCCCGTCGATCGTCGCCTGCCCATCCGACGAGCGCGACTCCAGTGTGCCCGTCACGTTATGAATCCGGATCGAGCCGTCGCTGGCGGTCAGCCGCACCGCGCCCGTAACATCCCCAATCTCCACCGCGCCGTCACTGGTGTGCAGTTGCAGAGTACCCTGCACCCCGGAAATCTTCAACGCGCCGTCCGTCGTGCGCGCCTCCAGGTCCAGCGCCGCCGGCGTCTCCACCGTCACCTGCGGAGAGTGAAAGTTCCCCACCCGGATGCCGAAGGCAATGTGGGGCTTCTCCTTCAGCTCAAAGTTCACATGATCGCCGCTCTGGAATTCGTTGACGGTGTAATCGCCCGGCTTGCGGTCTCGCCATTCAACCCGCACCCGCACTGCGCCGCACGTGCCGCAGGAGTGGACCTCCATCCCCGCGTCGCCTGTCGCCAGAGTCACCGAGGCCTTCCCCGCAACCGCATACGACTTCACCCAGTCCCCGCCTCCGGTTTGGGCAAATCCATCCCCGCCCGCCATCAGCGCCAGTCCAACAACATAAATCGGGACAAAACGCAGCTCTCGCATCGTCACACCTCGTGTATTCCAATACGCCACCGGCAGCTGATTGGTTCCCTGTCTCAAGCCGATACACCAGCCCATGCGCCACTCCCGTTTTCGCACTTCCTGGGCTATTCCAAAGCCAAAAATACCGAATCGGAATTGCCAGCAATCAATCTGTCTTTCACTCAAGAAATCGCTCAAATACACCATAAAATGAGCAAGTGACCAGCGAACAAGAATATTGGTTGAATCGCTTGACACGCTGTTCGATTCAGCGCATGATCGTTTCGTCAGGAGAAAATGGACCTCGGAAAAAGGGGCCCAGTGAGTTCTCACACTCACATTTTCAGAGTCTCTACAACGTGTAGAGCGCATCTGAAACACCTTTCCTCTCGGTTCGTATGGCCTGAGAGCTTTTCTCGCGATCTTGCCCAGGGCCATCGACAACGCTAGCTGGCATGCAGTTTTCCCGTTTGCCTTGCGGGGCAGCCAGTCACGCCGCCAAACGCAGCATTGTTAGCAAACCAAGCAACGCGCAGAGTCGCGCCGCCAAAATATTTGGGTGGAAACCCTGCCACTACGGGTTCGCCTCCGCATCGGCCAAATGTATTTCTTGAGTGCATTTATCCACCTACGTAAGAACCTGCGGCACCGAAGCTGAAATGGAGCACCTTATGTACTGCCGTCTTTGTGAAAATTTGGAGCGCGCCCTTGCAGCAAGCCAAAACGAATATTTCGAGGCCAGCACCCTTGCCTATCACATGGTAAGCAAGAAGTTTGCCGCTTATAAGAATGTAGAAATGGAGCGCGCCAAGGCCGAATTGCAGGAGCACCGCGCGGTCTGCCTGGCAGCCATAACCGTATCGCAGGCCATTCCGGTTGGAATGCTTCGCCGCTCCAAGCCGGATGTTCCGCGCAGCGGCCGCGTCATGGACGCCGCCTGAGGCTCGCAAACCAACACCTTCTTCCGGAAAGGAGACAAGCAATGATCTCGAGACAAGCCAATCGCTATCCGACCCACGGCGTCTCAATCTCCAGGGCAATCTGCGACGGCCCCGGTCGCTCCCCGTCCCGGCCGGCCTCAACCGGCGCGAGAGGCTCCAGCTTTGCGCAGGACTTCAACCTGGAACATTCCCGCTCCGGTGCAGCCAGCGCCACGCGTGTCCTCTCCGCTCAGGCCAGCTCCTCACAAACCACACAGCGCAGCACCCCGAAGTCCGCCGACGCCTCACCCAACTGCATCTACCTCGGCTGAATCCGCATTGACGCTGTGCCACACCCTTCCGCCTCTGTTCCGGCGAAGGGCGGGTGCCCCAAGTCCCTCGCATTTGGGGACCTGGGAATCCACAGACCTACTGCGAGCGATCAGCCAGCGTATGCCCCACCGCAGGTGGCCCTACTGGAATCGCCACCTGCTCCACGATCTCCAGTCCAAACCCCTCCAGCGCCGGAATGTGCATCGGCGTGTTTGACAACAGGCGAATCCGCTGAATTCCCAGGTCCGACAGAATCTGCCCCCCCAGCCCAATCGCCCGCAGAATCCGTCCTGTCCTCGCCTGCACGCCCTCCCGCTCCCGCAGCCCCTGATGCAGAATCAGCCGGCCCGCCTCCGGTTCGCCCAGCTGCGCCGCCCCGCCGGGCTGAAACGCCCGCGCTTCGGCCGGCGTCCGCTCAATCTCGAACCCCCGTGAAGTATTGTGCAGATACAGCACCGCCCCGCAACCCTCCTCGGCAATCATGCGCATGCTCTGGTCCAGTGTCTCCCGGCAGCGGCAATCGGCCGCAAACACATCCCCCGCCGTACACCGTGTGTGCACCCGCACCAGCACCGCATGCGAACAAGGAACCCTTTGATCCAAGGGTCCAGCCCCCATCGCCGGGCCGCCCGTAGCCGCCGGACAATCCCCGCACAGCTCGCCCTTCACCAGCGCAATGTGGCTCTCCCCGCCGTTCACCTCGCTCTCATACGCAATCATCCGGAACTCGCCCCACTTGGTCTGAATCCGGCTCTCCCCGGCGCGCACAATGTACCGCTCGTTCCGCAGCCGGTAGCGGATCAGCTCGGCCACCGTGAGTATCGTCAGCCCATGCTCTTTGCAAAACGGAATCAGGTCCGGAATCCGCGCCATCTCCCCGTCGTCGCGCATGATCTCGCAGATCACCCCCGACGGATTCAGCCCCGCCATCCGCGCCAAGTCCACGCTCGCCTCCGTCTGCCCCGCCCTCACCAGCACCCCGCCCTTGCGCGCCCTGAGCGGGAACACATGTCCCGGCCGGGCCAGATCGGTGTACGTCGCCTCCGGCCCGATCGCCGTCCGAATCGTATGCGCCCGGTCCGCCGCCGAGATCCCCGTCGTCACGCCCTCCCGCGCTTCAATCGTCTCCGTAAACGCCGTCCCAAACCGCGACGAGTTCTGCTGCGTCATCGGAAACAGCCGCAGGTGGTCGGCGCGCTCCTCGGTCAGGGTCAGGCAGATCAGCCCCCGCCCGTAGCGAGCCATAAAGTTGATCGCCTCCGGCGTCACGTGTTCGGCGGCCAGCGTCAAATCGCCCTCGTTCTCGCGATCCTCATCGTCCACCACCACCACCATCCGCCCAGCCTTGATCTCAGCCAGCGCCCCCGGCACGTCGGTAAATGGAGCCTCAAATGTGCGTAAACTGTTCGCCATATCGATCTCTCAAGTCTACCCCTCCCCCGCCCCCGCGCCAACCGCAAGGCCATTGGCCGCCAGCTTTGAAAGGGCTCGGCTTCAGCCGTGCCGCAAATCGAACAAAATGAAATTGGTCCTCACCGGCTACGGGAAGCCTCATCGGAAGAGGCAAGAAGTGTCAGGGCACGGCTTCAGCCGGCCGAATGAAGCCCCAAGTATCCCCGGGCCTCAGCCCCTGCGGGACGCGCCTTTCGGAAGCCGGAGGGAGCAGGGGCATTCATGCCCCTGAAAGAAAGACGCACTCACGCGCGGGCCTTCAGGCCCGGACCTCTGCCTCTTCGGAGGGAGCAGGAGCGGGGCACCCGCAACCTGGGTCGAGGCTCCTGATTGGGGCTCTCGTTGCAATCCGGCTCTAGCCGCGGGCCGTTTCCCCAGACTGCTAAACCGCACCTGCCCGCGCAAAAAACAACCACAGCCCACCCGCCGGCCCTCAGGTCCGGACCCTCCCCGCTCCATCCCCAAAATGCACAGGCATCGGGTCCCACCCCTCCCGCCCCGCCGAGCCATGCGGATAATCCTGCGCCCGCGACACCAGCCCCCGCCGCACCGAATTCTCCTCGATATACCGCACACAGCCCACATACTTGTCCGCCGTCAGGATCTGACTTTCGTTAAAGCTCCGCATCCACACATCCAGCCTGCTTTTCAAGCGGAACGAGAATCCGCCCTTGATGAACTGCATGGCCTTTTCCAGCGAGACGTCGGGAGCCGGCGTAATCAGCGCGTGCAAGTGGTCCGGCATGATGACGAACGCATGCAACAGCAGTCGCCCCTGGCTGCGATAGTCCACAATCGTGCGCTCCAGCAATTGAGCCGTGGCCGTCACCTGAAACAGACTCCGCCGCCCGGCCGTCACCGCGGTCACCAGATACGTCCGAGTCTCTTGCGGCGCCATCCGCATCCCGGCAGAATAAACCAAAAGCCCGTGGCTAAAGCCAAAATTCATAACCACCGACGAAGTCAGGGGCCTGAAGTCCCCTGCTCCCTCCATAAAGACCACCCCTCGCAAAAGACCACCCCTCGCATTACGCCTCTAACGGAGGGAGCAGGAGCCTAACGGAGGGAGCTGGAGCCTAACGGAGGGAGCAGGAGCGGGGCACCCGCAACCTGGGTCGAGGCTCCTGAATAAGCCCCCCACTTCAAGCCGGTTTTAGCCGCGGGCCTTTTCTCCATCCGCCCCTGCCTACGTCCCAAAACCACAGACGCAGCCAAACGGAGGGAGCAGGGGCATTTCATGCCCCTGACAAAAGCCCTCCAAACTCGATGGCCTTCAGGCCCGGACCTCTGCCTTTTCGGAGGGAGCAGGAGCGGGGCACCCGCAACCTGGGTCGAAGCTCCTGAATAAAACGCATCAACACCTGCGGGCCTTCAGGCCCGGACCGCAAAGGCCCACAAACGGAGGGAGCAGGGGCATTTCATGCCCCTGACAAAAGCTCTCCAAACTCGATGGCCTTCAGGCCCGGATCAGTCAGCGGAGGGAGCAGGAGCGGGGCACCCGCAACGTGGGTCGAGGCTCTGAATAAAGCGCATCAACACCTGCCGGCCTTCAGGCCCGGGCCCCTTCCCCCTCCGCGCCTGAAGGCGAACCCCTCGCCAACCAACTCAGGAGCCTGAAGGCCCCTGCTCCCTCCAAGACGCACCGCTACTTCCCCGAATCCCACCCCGCCAGCTTCAGCACCGACCGGATCGTCTTCGCCAGCCCATAAGCGTCCTTGCCCTCTCCGCGCCCCGGCAGCTCCTCCCTCTTCTTCTCCCTGCGCCTCACCCGCGCCGCCACAGCGTCCTCCGCCAGTTCTTCAAGCGACCCGCGCATCGGCACCACCGCATACACCAGCTCGCATCCCAGCGCCCCCGCCGCCTCCCGCAGCCTGCCCAGCGAGATCGTATCCTCCGCCTCCGACCGCTCCAGCCGGTACACCTCGCTCCGGCACACCCCCATCCGCTCGGCCACATCCGTCACTTCCACACCGATCGCCTGCCGCACCCCTCGCAGCCATCCCCACTTCCCCCGCCGCACCCGCTTGTTCCGGAAAACCCGCAGCTCTTCCTCCAGGTCCCGCCTCACCCTCGCCCGAAACTCAGCCTCCAACGCCATCTCAAAACCCTCCTGCTGTCTCTCAATACCCCCATTTTGCCCCTCTAATGTCTATTTCCATGCAAACCAAACCCCGGATATATCCACGCAAACCTGCACAAATCCCGCTTGAGCTTCACATCTGTCCCCACAAAGCAGAAGCGCCGCCCCAGGGGGACGGCGCTTCTGTTGGTGCATCATTTGTGAAAAGGGCCCAGGTTCGGGAAGGCGGGCTACAACGTGGACTCGATCTCGAAGCCCCAGGCCTCCAGCAGCG
>Ga0302320_10009920_pt1 | contig 20402 bp, 20 predicted proteins | sample Bog_T0_3_FD_202130 | JGI IMG/M metagenome (GOLD analysis project Ga0302320, IMG submission 202130) | Peat permafrost microbial communities from Stordalen Mire near Abisko, Sweden - Bog_T0_3 | ecosystem: Environmental > Terrestrial > Soil > Wetlands > Peat | place: Sweden: Abisko, Stordalen Mire...
TTCAGCTACGGCATAACCCATCCGTCCACTCGATCGATTCGTGAGATAGCGTGCGGGATCGATCTTTTCGCGCGTCGGACCAGCGGTGATGAGAATCGTTTCACCCGCGAGATCTTGCGCCGCGCCGAGCGCTTCGAGGACGGCTAAGACGATAGCGTCATTCTCGGCGAGCCGGCCGGAACCAGTCATGCCGCAAGCAAGGTAACCCGAGCCGGGTTCGACAATCTTAACGCCGCGCTGCCGCAGGATTTCCAGATTCGCCTGCGTCGCGGCATGGTTCCACATGTTGACGTTCATCGCAGGAGCGACCACGACTGGAGCCGTAGTTGCGAGATAGAGCGTAGTAAGGAAATCCCTGGCGATGCCTTGGGCGAAGTGTGCCAGAACGTCCGCGGTGGCGGGCGCTACCAGCAGAGCGTCGATCGACTGCGCGACGGCAATGTGCTCGATGGCAGAATCGATGTTGGCAACTTGCTCTTCGCCCGGGGAAAACATTCCGGTAATTACTTTTTCTCCGGAGAGCGCGGCGAAGGTGAGGGGACGAACAAATTCCTGGGCGGCGCGGGTCATGATGACTTGCACGCGAATGCCGCGGTCCTGCAGAAGGCGGACAATCTCAGCCGCTTTGTAGGCCGCGATGCCGCCCGTAACTCCGAGAGCAACTTTCATGGCTGTTCGATGCGGACGACCGGCAGATTTACGCGTCGTGGCCGAAGGCTTGATCCAATACTTCGGCGGCTTGCTCGGCTGCGCTGCGAGTTTCGGGAATCTCCCACTTCACCTTGCCGGCGCGGATTTCATCCTGCGCAATGCGGCACGGTTTGCGGGAATTGGTTTGCACCACTGGAGGCGCTCCGGACTGGAGTTGGCGAGCGCGACGCGCCGCCACCAGAATGTAGCGATAATTGCTGTCGAAGCCTTCGATCAATTTCATGGATTCTCTCCCTTTACGAATTGGGACTCAAGATTTTGATGGCCGAAAGTTGCCGCTTGTTCTCCGCCAGCGACAGCTAAGAACTAGTCCTATTTTCCCATGAAACTCAAGGTTGCGGGGGGAGCGGCAGACGAATTAAGTTACCGACGATTATTTGGCCCTGGAATCGGCGGGAGTTCAAACGAATCGAGAATCGGCTTCAGGCGGTCGCGGACGCTGGCCAGGCGGCAGCGGTTCGCGAGAGTGACGATTTCAGACTCCTCAATCGTCAGCGTCGTGCCTGAACGCAGTAGACGTTCGGAGCAAACCACCGCGCGTAAAATTGCGGCGGATTCTTCCAGAATATTATTCACTAAAATGTAGTTGTACCGGCTGTAGTTCTGAATCTCGCGACTGGCCGTGATCAAGCGGCGCTGGATGACCTCCTCGCGGTCTTCGCTGCGTTTGCGCAAGCGTTCTTCGAGGGTTTGGCGGTCGGGTGGAAGAATAAAAACACTGGTTGCATCGGGAAGCTTTTGTTGGATCTGCGCCGCGCCTTGCACGTCGATATCGAGTAAGAGGTCGTGACCTTTTTCTTCCGCCTCGCGCAGAAAACATCGCGCTGTCCCGTAGTAGTTGCCAAAGACCTCGGCGCATTCGAGGAATTCATCCTCGCGAATCATCTTCTCGAACTCTTCCCGCGAGACGAAGAAATACTGCTTTCCATTGATCTCGCTGCCGCGGGGCGCGCGCGTAGTGTAGGAGATGGAAAAATCCAAATGGCGCACCGACTTCAACAGTTCATTGACCAGGGTGGATTTACCCGACCCGGAGGGCGCCGAAATAATAAAGACCAGAGGCTTATGTGCGGTTGCGCTCATTCGAGGTTTTGCACCTGCTCGCGCGATTTTTCAATCTCCGCTTTCATGGCGAGTCCGGCCTCTGTGATTTTAAGCGCTTCCCCGGCGAGCCCCGAGGTTTTCGAAAGCAGTGTGTTGGCTTCGCGATTCATTTCCTGCAGCAGGAAGTCCAGCTTCTTCCCGACCTCGCCGCGTTCATCGAGCAGTCCCAGAAAATGTTGGACGTGATTTTCCAGGCGGACGACCTCTTCCTGAATGTCGCTGCGATCCACCAGCAAAGCGGCCTCCTGGAGAACTCTCTCTTTATCGAAATTAGAGCTTAGGAGTTCTTGCAGACGCGTTTGCAGCCGGTCTGCATAAGTTTGCAAAACGGTACGCCGGTGTACTTGCACTGTTTTTACCGCTGCCCGAAGATGCTCCATGCGGTCGCGCAGTTCCTGCTCAATGCCGCGTCCTTCGTGCTCGCGCATCTGATTGAGACGTTCGAGCACTTCGCCCACCCGGGCCATGACGGCGGATTCCAGAACTCCATCTTCGGGTTCGGTTGCGGAATCAAGCGCTCCGGGGATGCGGAGGATGGTATTGAGGTCTGGTTCGGCGGGAATGGCGAACTCGCCGGCCGCCGCGCGAAAGGCGGCGATGTAGGCGCTAACCAACGGACGATTCAACGCCAGGGTTTCGCTACTCCCGCGGTCGATGCTGAGCGTAACTTCCACGTGTCCGCGAGCGATTTTTTCTTTGAGCAGTCGGCGCAACTGCATTTCCAGCGAATCCGATCCCGAAGGCAACCGGAAATGCAAATCGAGAAAACGGTGATTTACAGATTTTAAAGAGAGCGAGAACGCAAGCTGGCTGTTGCTCGGAGTAGAAGACGACATCGCGGAAGCAACTTGCGAAGCACCGCGGCCGTTGGACGGGCGGGTGAGTTCGCCTTTGACTTGCGCAAAACCCGTCATGGAGCGGAGAGGCATAGTTGGTTTCCAAGTTTCGACTGCGCAATTCGTCCCGATGTAATTCTGATTCTAGCTGGGTTGTGCCGGTTCCAGTTTCTGCTCGAAGTGTGCGAACTGCAATTCGTACAAGCGCCTGTAGGTACCTAATCTTGTCATCAAATCATCGTGAGCGCCAATGTCGGCGATGGCTCCATTTTCGATGACCACGATACGGTCGGCGCGGCGCACCGTCGAGAGCCGGTGAGCGATTACAAACACAGTACGACCGCTCATCAGATTGTGCAGCGCGGATTGCACTAAAGCCTCCGATTCGCTGTCGAGCGCGGAAGTCGCTTCGTCGAGGATCAGGACTGGTGCGTTTTTTAAAATCGCACGCGCAATGGCGATGCGCTGGCGTTCTCCGCCGGAAAGGCGCACACCGCGCTCACCAATCACTTCATCGTAACCCTTAGGCAGAGCACGGATAAAGTCGTGGGCCAGAGCGGCGCGTGCCGCGGCTTCAACTTCTTTCAGTCCAACATGGGGCTGGCCGTAGGCGATATTGTTGCGGACCGTGTCGTTGAATAAAACCGTTTCCTGAGTGACGATACCAACCTGCTGGCGCAACGAGGCGAGAGTTACATCCCGCACATCGAAGCCATCGATGAGCAGGCGGCCTTCGGTCGCATCGAAAAATCTTGGGATCAGATGAACCAGCGTACTCTTCCCGGAACCGCTGGAACCGACGATGGCGAGGACCTCACCGCGGCGGACTTCCAGATTGATATCGTGCAGAACGCGGGCGTTCTCGCCCTCGCTGCCGTAGGTGAAACTGACGTGATCAAACTGCACCGTCCTGGCGAATGGCGGCAAACGTTTGGCGTGGGACTTTTCGCGGACATCATCTTGAATGTCCATAAACTTGAAGATTTCGCTGGACGCGCCAAGCGCTTGCTGGAAACTGTTGTTGAAGAGCGCAAACTTGCGAACAGGATTATATAAAGCGAAGATGGCGGCGAAGAAGGCGACGAAATCTCCCAGGGTGAACTGGTGGTGGGCGATTTTTTCACGGCCCAGAAGCAGCATTAGAGCCAAGGCGATCGCGCCAAAGTTATCCATCAAGGGAGAGCTGATCGCGGCCGCCGCAACCGATCGCAGATTGGCGCGGAACAGGCGATTGGCAGCTTCGCGGAAGCGCGCCACTTCCCACGATTCCATCCCGAAGGCTTTCACGATGCGATTGCCCGTGATGGTCTCGTGCAGAAGATTCTGCACGTCGGCGAGTTGGTCCTGTCCACTTCGAGTGGTAGTCCGCACGCGCCTTCCAATTCGTATCGCCGATAAAACGATGAATGGGACGAAGAGCAGTAGCACCCACGCCAGGCCTTTGCCCAGCACCACGACGGCCGCCGCAATAAAAAGGAAGCTGAAAAACTGTTGCAGGAACTCAGCCAGCACACTCGACATGGCGTACTGCACCCGCTCAATGTCATTGATGATGGTCGAGATCAACGTTCCGGTCGCATGCTTTTGAAAAAAGGCCGAGGAGCGGCGCAGCACGGAGTTATACAGATCATTGCGCAGGCTCGTGATCATGCCGAATCCGGCATGGTTCACAAGATAAGTACCGCAGTAGTCGAAGATCCCTTTCAGGATAGTGGACGCGACCAAGGCGTAGGCAACGATCGTCCAGGCGTTGTGAAAATGACTGGGAACAAAATGCTGGAGATAAACCGGGTGTCGGTGGGGAAGGGTAAATAGAAGAATGTTCTCGGAGCCTGAACTGGGATTCAGGACACGGTCCAACACCGGCTTCAGAAGGATGAGCCGAAAGGCTTCCAGAAAACCCACGCCCGCCAGCAACAAAACGCCAGCGACCAACTGCGCCAGGAAGGGAAATACATAGCGAACGAGGCGGGTCAGTTGGCGCATAGCGCTCCGGGCGGGCCGCAGAGGCTTACCGACGGTGACATGGACATGGGATGCAAGGGTTTATTTTACTGCGGTTATTGGTGTTTGTCGTTGCGTCTTTCGCAGGTGGAGATGCAGCTTGACGATCTTTAACCACGAAGGACACGAAGTCACACGAAGGAAACCGCAGGACCCCGTTGTTACTTGGGCATATCCCGGTGCGCAATTTTCACGCGATAGCCAGCCTGGTGCAGGCGCTTGCCTACTTCCTCCGCGATCATCACCGAGCGATGCTGCCCGCCGGTGCAGCCGAAACTGATGGTGAGATAGCTCTTGCCCTCGTGGATATAGTGCGGCATGAGATAGATCAGCAGGTCAGAAATGCGCTGGATGAATTCTTCCGTCTGCGGAAATGACCGGATGTATTTGGCCACGCGTGGATCGCGTCCAGTAAGCGCGCGAAATTCCGGCACAAAATGCGGGTTCGGCAGAAAACGGACGTCGAAGACAAGGTCGGCTTCTTCGGGCACGCCGTGGCGAAATCCAAAGCTGACGCAGGAAACGAGAACACTTTTCTCCGCCGCCTGCTCACGAAAACGTTCCGTGATATGGGCCCGCAGTTCGTGAACATTGAACTTCGAAGTATCGATGACGATATCGGCGAGCGCGCGAATTGCCGCCAAATGACGCCGCTCCGCTTTAATCGAAGTGTTCACCGGCGAGTTTTTGCCCAGCGGATGGGGACGGCGAGTCTCGCTGAAGCGCCGCAATAGCACAGCGTCGGACGCTTCGAGAAAGGCGACCTGCGTGGGAATCAAGCGGCGCACGGACTTCACAATTCCGGGAAGCTTTTCGAGTTTCGACCCCTCGCGAACGTCCACCACCAGCGCGGTGCGGCGGATCTCACTCGATTGCAGGGCCATCTCCGCGAAGCGGGGAATCAATTCCACGGGGAGATTATCGACGCAGTAATAGCCGAGGTCCTCGAAAGCTTTGAGCACGGACGCTTTGCCCGATCCGCTCATCCCCGTAATAATCACGAGTTCCGCAGAGTGCGCCTGGTTCTTCGCGGCGAGCTTGGACGGCTTTTTGCCTTTCGCGGCGAGGCTCGCGCGTTTACGGGGTCCGGATGATTTCCCCAGCTTCATGCAGTGGATAGTAGCACCGAACGGAGCTGTCTTCGCAGTACCATTTCTGATTTGTCTAAGCCCGCCTCAGACAGGTAAGCTGTTCGCCATGAAGAAGTTTCACGAACTGAGTGAACGCGAAGTGCTGGCCCTGGCCATCTCCCTGGAAGAGGAAGACGAACGCGTGTATGCCGATTTTGCCGAAGGATTGCGCCAGGATTATCCGGCGTCGGCGGCCATGTTTGAAGGCATGAGGGAGGAAGAGTCCGGACACCGCCGAAAATTAATCGAGATGTACCAGTTGAAGTTTGGCGAGCACATTCCGCTGATTCGGCGGCAAGACGTGCGCGGCTTTGTGGAGCGCCCGGCGCTTTGGCTCATTCGTCCCTTGCGCATTGAAGCGGTGCGGAAAGAAGCCAGCACCATGGAGGTGGAGACGCGGCGTTTTTATGAGAAGGCCGCGGCGCGTACGCAGGATGCGAGCATCCGGCAGTTGCTCGACGATCTGATCAACGAAGAACGCGAGCACGAAGAGCGCGCCCAGGAGTTAGACAAAGAGAAGCTGCCGGCCAACGTGAAGGCCGATGAAGAGAGAGCGCAACGCCGGCTTTTTGTGCTGCAAATTGTGCAGCCCGGACTTGCAGGCCTAATGGATGGTTCGGTTTCTACGCTGGCTCCGGTCTTCGCAGCCGCGTTCGCGACCAAGAATACTCACGAGGCATTTCTCGTCGGACTTGCGGCGTCCGCGGGCGCAGGCATCAGCATGGGATTCGCCGAAGCGCTTTCCGATGATGGCAGTTTGACGGGACGCGGGCATCCCTGGGTGCGTGGCCTGATTTGTGGAGCGATGACGGCGCTCGGTGGCATCGGACATACCCTGCCGTTCTGGCTGAACGACTTTCGCATGGCGCTTTGGGCGGCGGGAGCGGTCGTGATCGCCGAGTTGGCGGTGATCACTCTGATTCGCCATCGCTATATGGATAGCCCCTGGATTTCGGCGGCACTGCAAGTTGGACTTGGTGGAGTATTGGTTTTTATTACTGGGGTGTTGATTGGGAACTCGTGAGGTTTGTGGCTAGTATCGGCGTCCCTCATCAATCAATTCTCGTATCGAAATCGCACCGAGAGTCGCTCCCTTCCTGAGCGTTCGAATCGCTGCGGCAACACTGCGGACGTCTTATTTTTGGCGGCATCCCGCCCAACCAGGCTGGCAATGGGCGCCCCGCGCCGCGTGATCTTGCCCTCAGTTTTCATAATCCAATTGCCCCATGAGAACAGACCGTTCGATTAGCAGTCCTGAAGAATTTCGCTAGGGCCCCGTCTCCAGCGGATGCTTCGCCTTTTCGTAGAATTCGCTTTGCAACTTCAGGCTGGCATCATCAGCTTTCACGGCGCGAATCGCTTTCGCCAGAGTATCGATCCACCAATCCATTTGATATTTTCCCAGTTCTTTGGTCGCGGCAGAACCGTCGCCTGAGTAGTGGTTCGGAAACCGCGCGTACCACCAGATTCCGGTATAGACATCGTCGGGGAGATTTTGCCGGTGCTGATCTGCGCCCGATTCCTGGTTTGCGCGATCGAGATGAACCAGGTCGGGACGCGAGATCAGCACGTTCGAAGTCTCGCCTTCTCCGGCGTGCATATCGATCTTGGTTTTCTTCTCCGGACCACCAGAGGGCGGCGAGAGCTTATCGAAAACGTAGACGACGTAATCATGGGGCTTGTCGAGTTGAGTTTGCGCGAAGAACGGAAGCAGGCTTTCATTGCCGCCATGTCCGTTCACGATAATCACTTTTTTACAACCGTTGCGCGCCATCTCGTCGGTCGTTTCCTGCAGCAAGGCCAGTTGCATCTCGCGGCTATAGGCGACGGTTCCGGGCTCGTGGCGGGCCTCGGCGATTTGTCCAAAATAATATTCGGGAAAGACGATGGCATATTCCCGCTCGGCAGCGTGCAGCGCGGCGTAACGAACGTCCAGCAGGTCGGTGCCCAGGGGAAGGTGCGGCCCATGCTTCTCCAGGATGCCGAACGGAAGCAGGCATGTTCCTTGCGAGCGATGAATACCTTCACGAAAATCGGCAGCGGTGAGTTCTTCCCAGTGGACGGAGAGTTTCGGCTGCGGCTCGGTCGATTGGGATGTGGCTGCAGTTGCCAAAAGAAAAGTTATGAGAAGCGCGAGAAAGATGGTGGAACGCGCACTGATGCTCATTAGTAAATTTTTACCTCGGCGGCGAATTCTAGCATGTGGGCACAAAACGAATCTTCGGCTACGCGAGCGATTCTCTCCGAGAAGTCGTTCCGCTCAGAATGACATTTTTGGAGCGAACAAAAATTTATAAGGTAAACCGATAAGAGGATTCCGCCCCACACAAGCGTCGTCGTATCATAAATGCGTTATGGGATTTCCTATCAAAACTTGCAGCGTGTGCGGAGAGGAATTTGAACTCAAGCCGGACAAGCCGGGCTTCGCCAATCGATGCCCAGAGTGCAGCATCGAGGAGACTACGGCTTCGAAAGAAAAACGATCCATGGACGCCGACGAGCGCAAGAGCCAGAGTGAGGCGAACGAGGCGCGCCGGCGAGCGATGCGGGACTTGCTTTACCGGAAGGACAGCTGAAGGCTCCAGTCCGACCGTGCCGTTTCGCTGCACTGCGGCCCGATAAGTCCGGGCCGCCGGACAGCCGAGGGCGGCTGTCCCCACATGTTCTTCTTCGCTCCAACGCCTACGGGCTTTACTGTACGGTCCGTTCGTTTCCGGCACGAGAGCCAGCTTGATCCGCAAGTCGCATCAACTTTGTGTGAGAAAATAACTGCTCTGCTGATCCCATCGGTTCGGAGGCGAATTCCTGTCTATTCCTATCGAAGATTACGCGATGATTGGCGACTGCCACACCGCCGCCCTGGTCTCCAAACAGGGTTCCATTGATTGGCTCTGTCTCCCCTATTTCGATTCTCCCGCGTGCTTCGCCTCGCTGCTTGGCACCGTCGATAATGGGCACTGGTCCATCGCTCCAGCGGATCCGGTTCGTTCGATCAAGCGTTGCTACCGCGAGGGAACTCTCGTTTTAGAAATCGATTTTGAAACGGATACGGGATCGGTGCGGCTTATCGATTGCATGGTGCCGCGGACGGGCATGCCTGAACTGTTGCGGGAAGTTGTATGCACTCGCGGTGAAGTGCGGATGAAAATGGAGTTCGTCATTCGCTTCGACTATGGCTCGGTCGTCCCGTGGGTGCGCAAGACGGAGAATGGGATTAACGCCATCGCCGGGCCAGACATGGTCCGATTGCGCGCGGATGTTCCACTGGTCAGCGAAGACATGAAAACGGAGGCGGAGTTCGTTGTGAAGGAAGGGCAAACGATCAAGTTTGACCTGACGTGGTATCCCTCGCACGAGAATGAACCTGCTCCGGTAAAAGTTCATGCGGCCATTCAGGATACGGAGAAGTGGTGGCGGAAGTGGTCAGATCGCTGCAAGTATGAAGGCCAATGGCAGGACGCGGTGCTGCGTTCGCTGATCACCTTGAAGGCCCTGACTTTCCTGCCCACAGGCGGAATCGTTGCCGCTCCAACAACCTCTCTGCCAGAATCGATTGGAGGAGTACGCAACTGGGATTACCGTTTCTGCTGGGTGCGCGATGCGTCGCTCACGCTGGACGCCCTGTTAAATGCCGGGTACCTGGATGAAGCACGCGAGTGGCGGGAATGGTTGCTGCGAGCCGTGGCCGGCAGTCCTTCGGAATTAAATATTCTTTACGGACTGCATGGCGAGAGAAGACTCACAGAATTGGAATTGCCGTGGTTGTGCGGATATGAGAACTCAAAGCCGGTTCGAACCGGCAACGCGGCGTACACGCAATATCAGCTCGACATTTTTGGCGAGGTGGTCAACACACTTTTTAAAGCTCGCGAAGCGGGACTGGAGCCCGCGCGACATTCGCGAAATCAACTGGCAATCTCCATGCTTGAATTTCTGGAGACGGGATGGGAACGGCCCGACGAAGGCATTTGGGAGGTGCGCGGGCCGAGGCGGCATTTCGTGCACTCCAAGATGATGGCGTGGGTGGCGGTCGACAAACTCATACGTTCCGCGCAAGCCGGGCGGTTCAGCGTGGACCTTCTGCGTTGGGAGAAACTTCGCGATGTCATCCACGAACAAGTTTGCCGGCGGGGTTTCGATCCCGAACTGAATTCGTTTGTGCAGTATTACGGCGGCAAATATCTTGACGCCAGCATCCTGCAGATGCCGATGGTCGGATTTCTGCCCGCAAACGATCCGCGCGTTCTCGGTACCGTGCAAGCCATCGAGAAGCATCTGCTGAAGAATGGTTTTGTTGGAAGGTATACGCAAGACCCCGCCGTCGATGGCCTGCCGCACGGCGAAGGAACGTTTCTTCCGTGTTCGTTCTGGCTGGCGGATAACTATGCGCTGCAGGGGCGGCACGAGGAAGCTGTGCGCATGTTCGAAAGAATTCTCGATATTCGCAACGACGTCGGGCTTTTGTCGGAAGAATACGATCCGGTGGCAAGGCGGCAGTTGGGAAATTTCCCGCAGGCATTTACGCACGTGGGCCTGGTAAACACTGCTTTCCATCTGAGCCATGCCTCCAGGAAATAAATTTCGCGCGGGGCTGTTACTTTACGTTCTGTTCGCGGGCGCGAGTGTTCTATGCGGCCTGTGTTTTGGGCAGCAGGGCGACGGTAAAAATCCTGCGCCCGATGCGCCGCAAGCTGGTGGCGAAGAAGGCAGGAACTTCTTCGCACGCTGGGCCGACTTTTATGAGCAAGACTGGCGGGGAACTGCTTCAACATCGCCAGCGCCTGAGCGGCGTGGCCTCCCTTCTCCGCTGGACTCGCCTCCTTTCCCAAATTCGGACTGGTCCTACGGCGGTTCGCCGGTGATTGGGGAGCCGGACGGCAACAGTTATCCGCTGATGACGGCGATCAATGGCGCGAAGAGCCGCAGCAAACTGTACGGCTGGATCGATCCCACGCTCAACTTCAGCACGTCTTCGCAGAGTAATGCTCCCGAGGCGAATGATGTTTACGCCAATCGTGTAGAGATGAATCAGATTATTCTCTACGCTGAGCGCTTGCCGGATTCAGTGCAACGCGACCACGTCGACTGGGGCTACCACCTCACTGCCCTCTATGGAACCGATTATCGCTTCACGACCGGCAAGGGCTACTGGAGCGGGCCGTGGGTCAACGATCATCGCCAGTATGGATTCGATCCCACGCTGGAGTATTTGGATATTTATATTCCACAAGTCGCTCAGGGGATGAATATCAGAATCGGCCGTTATATTTCCGTCCCAGGGATCGAAGCGCAACTTGCACCGAACAATTATGTCTTTAGCCATTCGCTGCTGTATGCGATCGATCCATTTACAGACACCGGGATGATTGCGACGGTGAAGTTGAACGATCAGTGGCTGGTGCAAATGGGGATCACCGGCGGACACGATGTCGCGTTGTGGGCTTCGGACGCGAAGCCTTCGGGGACGGCGTGTTTGAGCTATACGACGAAATCCGTGAACGATAATTTTTACGTCTGTGCCAACGGAATCAATGACGGCAAGTACGCGTACAACAATCTGCAGCAATACGACGCCACGTGGTACCACAAATTCTCGAAGACGTGGCACATGGCGACTGAGAGTTGGTATATGTATGAGAATGGCGTTCCAGCAGTGGATGGTAGGATCCAGCCGGAAACCGGAACCAATGGCGCATTCTGCCTGCCGGGAGAACAGCGGTGCACAGCTCCGGAGTATGCAGTCGTGAATTTTTTGCAGAAGGAACTTTCCACGCACAATTTTCTGTCGTTCCGCAGCGACTTTCTCGACGATAAAAAAGGCCAACGCACCGGCTATGCGACCCGCTATTCAGAGAACACAGTGATGTGGTGCCACTGGATGGGAACTACTGTGCAGTTGCGTCCTGAGTTGCGCTTTGAGCGGGCCTGGGATGCACGGGCTTACGATGAAGGGCGAAAACAGAATCAGCTGACCGTGGCAAGCGATTTGATTTTTCATTTCTGAGGCCGGCATTTTGCCCGCAGACGCACTGGGGCCCGATAAGGCTGGGCCGCCGGACAGCCGAGAGCCTGCCCTGAGCTTGCCGAAGGGGCGGCTGTCCCCACATGAGTTTCGCAGCTGATGGCCGCGTGCCGAAGCTCGACGTTACGGAGCTTCGATCAGCTCCATTTTCCCCTCGCGGGTGCGGTGCAGGATCATTAGCTTGCCTTTAGGATCGCGGAAGACGAAGACATCGCGGTCGCGGAAGTGGGCTTCTTTGATGGCTTCTTCGAGAGTCATGGGGCGCATGGCGACGGCTTCGTCGGAGCGGACGAGATGAACCTCGGTGGTCTTGGCAACGGGCGGATAGCGATGTACGGCGACGGAAACTGCGGTCTTCTCCGTCTTGCCAATTTTCAATTCGACTTCTTCGGGCTGCGGGGAATGTCCGTTCCACTTTTTCTCGGCTTCGGTCTTGCGGGCGGAGCGCTTCTTTGACTGCCAGCGCGTTTTATATTTCACCGCCTGCTTTTCCAGATGATCAAGGGCCTCGCTGACAGCTATGGCCATTTCCCGGGCTTGTGCCAGGCCGACGATGGGGCCGTTGCGCGGGCTGATTGTGATCTCGGCCTTGTGGCGATGTTTTTCGACGGCCAGTACGACTTTGGCTTCGAATCGATCGCCCAGCATTTTGCGGATTTTAGCGAGGCCGGTTTCAACTTCTTTTCGGATGGTGGGAGTTACTTCATAGTGCCTGCCGGTAAATTCCACGTTCATGAGGCAGCGCTCCTGAGATCAGAAGTCAGAATAAAAAATCAGAAGTCAAAATCTTTACCACGGGGGGCCACGGGGTAAATTCGACACGGTAAAGCTTTCAATCTTTCACTCTTCTTTGGTGCGTGCTGGGTATGCGCATGTCTTCGCGATACTTGGCTACGGTGCGGCGAGTGACCTGGATGCCTTGCGACTGCAGAATGCGGGTGAGTTGCTCATCGGTGAGAGGACGGCTCGGATCTTCTTCGTCGATTAATTTTTTGACGCGGCGCTTCAGGATTAGCAAACTCGTGTTGCCGCCTTCCGGGCCCTGCACGCTTTCACTGAAGAAGTAGCGTAGTTCGAAGACACCCTGCGGAGTGTGCGCGTACTTGCTGGCCACGGCGCGGCTCACGGTGGAAGGGTGCACGCCGATTTCTTCGGCAACTTCCTTGATCATCATCGGCTTAAGCTGGTCGATGCCTTTTTCCAGAAAATCCTGCTGGCGGGCGACGATGCAGTAGCAGACTTTGGTGATGGTCTGCTTGCGCTGCTCGATGTTCTTGATGAGCTGGATGGCGCTCTTGTAACGCTCTTTCACGTAGTCGCGAGTATTTTTGTCGTTGGTCTCGCGAGTTACGAGTTTCTTGTATGCCGGGTTCAGGCGAAGCTGCGGCAGGTCGTCGTCGTTCATCAGGACGAGCCACTCGTCTCCGTGTTTGATGAAGGCAACGTCGGGTTCGATCAGCCGAGCCGTGACTTTGTTGTATTGCAGGCCGGGCCGGGGATCGAGCGTGCGAATGTAATCGATCGCATTTTGCACGGACTCAGCGGGGCGTCCAATGGCTTTGGCGATTTCTTTATTCTGCTTGCCCTGTAAGACGCGCAAATGTTGATCGACGATGGTGATGGCATCCTGCAGGACTTGTGCCGTGCCGTTGCCATTTTTGTTTTGCGCAAGTTGCTGCTGGTGGTATTGCAACTGGGTCAGCAGGCATTCGCGAAGGGTGCGGCAACCTACGCCGGGAGGATCGAGTTGGCGGATGACTTCGAGAGCTTCCTGAAGATCGGCCGCGGTGAAATTGGGTTTGTGAATCGGGCGCGCAGTGGCAGCCTTCGCTTCGGGCGCGGGAGCAGCGGCTGCCGCCGAGTTGCCGTTTTTCGGGAACGAAGTTTCAGCCGTTGTGCTCGCGGATAGCAGACTGTCGATCTTTAGACTGTCAATCTTTTGCCCGTCCAGGGGGCCCAGAGAATCTTTTTGCAAAGAAACGATGGCGGAATCGGAGGCGTTGGCTGCGGCTCCAATGAGGTCGTTGACATCCAACGAAGCATCGTCGGAAAGAATCGTTTCGTCCTGCAAGGCGGACGGATTGGAAACCGATTCTGATAGAACGGGTTCGGATAAAATTGCTTCGTTCTGTCCTAATCCCAAAGCCGCGGCTTCGCTGACAATATTTCTCGCCGTGGCCGCGTCGGCCTCGGGAGCAGCAGGCGGAGCGATGCCCAACATTTCTTCGTCGCTGGCGATCAGGTAACCGTCTTCATTCAGGTTACCGATAATCTGATCGGCGGCCTCGCGCACTTCGCGGCGCAGGCTCAGCGCACCGAGTTGCCAGCCCAGATGATCCGTTAAATTGGTCGGCTTCGATAGGAAATTTTCGAACGACGGGCGCTCGATGTCTTCCATCTCGCCGCGGGTGCGATAGCCAGGGTCGAGGTAGTCCTGAAAGAAAGATCCGAAATCGATTTCTTCGAAGGGATCTTTCTTTTCGGCGGTGATCGGGGCTTCGTCGGTGGAAGTCTTGGCGGTGAGCCGATCGCGATCTTCGTCTTTACGGCCAACCTCATCGATCAACGGGACGGAATCTTCGAGCTCTTCGAGAACCGGGTTCTCGACCATCTCGGCATTGATCATGTCCTTGAGTTCGAGCTTGTTGAGCGCGAGGACGGACACCATCTGCACCAGGCCCGGGGTGAGGATCTGGCGCTGCGATAGTTTGACGCTCAGTTTGTGTTGTAACAGGACCATAAAAGATCAGTGGTCAGTGGTCAGTGGCTAGTGGTCAGTAACTTTAGCGAGTTGCCGTTTTTCGACAACTGGCCACTGACCACTGAACACTGATCACTGCTTTCACACCAGCGAAAAGCTTTCCCCCAGATATACGCGCCGTACTTCCGGATCGCCGGCCAACTGCTCGGGCTGGCCTTGGCGGAAGATTCGGCCGTCGTCGATGATGTAGGCGCGATCGGTCACTGAAAGAGTTTCGCGCACATTGTGGTCTGTGATCAACACACCGATGCCGCTGGCCCTTAGGCTACTGATAATTTTCTGGAGATCGAGAACGGCAATGGGATCGATCCCGGAAAAAGGTTCGTCGAGCAAGATGAAAGTTGGATTGATGCACAGGCAGCGGGCGATTTCAACGCGCCGGCGTTCGCCGCCGGATAAGGCGTATCCCCGATTCTGCCGGATGTGCTCCAGTCCAAGTTCATCGATAAATTTCTCCATCTTCTCGCGGCGCTCGTGCCAGGACATCGGCTGCGCCTCCAACACCGCGAGGATGTTTTCTTCCACCGTAAGTTTGCGAAAAACCGATGCTTCTTGAGGGAGGTAGCTAATGCCATACTGCCGCGCCCGCAGGTACATGGGCACGTCAGTGATGTCCTGACCGTCGTACAAAACGCGGCCAGTATCGGGAGGGATCAGGCCAACGATGGCATAAAACGTGGTCGTCTTGCCTGCGCCGTTGGGGCCGAGTAAACCCACCACCTCGCCCTGCTCAACGCGCAGGCTGACTCCATTTACAACGCGGCGGCCGCGATAGGATTTGCCAATTTCATCGGTGGCTAGGGTACGCATTTATCGTGCCACTTCTCTTATTTCGCTGCCTTTTAGCGGACCTTTTTAGCGGACCACTCGCGTCTGAGTTACCACAGGAGTACTTCTTTCGCCTTCTACGAGCACCCTATCATCGGTCCTAAAGAAAGTCAACGAAACCCCCGTAATCTTGCCCCGTTCGGCATCAAAAATGCTAGGCGGTCCGCCAGTCAGGACGAATTTGTCGTCGGACGCAGTGTAAACCAGGTTCTGGCCGAGCGCCCGCCGACCCGGCTGTTGAATGACCACGGTGCCTTTGGCAACCATGTGATCGAGTTGTCCCGGACCGGTAAGTTGTTGATTAATTTTGGTTTGGCTGCGAGGGATAAGGTAAGCGTCCATCGTATTTGAAGAAGCCGTGAAGTTCGTTCCTTTTGCCATGACTCCTCCTTCATAGTGAGCGACGCTCTCTGTATCGGAGTAGGTTAGACGAGCCGAAGTGACGGTAACAGGACCGCTGTCTCTACTCTTTTCCTCAGCTTTTCCTTGCGTTTTCCGCTCTTTACCTTCCGTTTGACTGGCCGGCTGGCCCAGCCTGGCTTGAACTAACACGGTGGTTACCGGCTGCCTGGCGTTGCCTTGGGCAATTAGCGAACGCGGATCGCGATGGAATTCGATCGAAGGCGCCTCGATAATATTCGAGTCCTGCCAGAGCCGGGCATCGCCCTGATAAAGAGCGACTGCGGGAGAGTTGTGGGCGCTCATTGCTCTGGCGCTAACGTGAATCGGCGAAGAGGAAGCGAGCAACGCTCCTGAAGGCTGTTCTTTGAGGTCGCTATAAGTTGTCTTAACGTCGCCCTCGGCAAAGGCGTCATCGGTGGTTCGATTCATGCGGATCGTTTTGGCTGTGGTAACCATGCTTCCCTGGGCGACACGAGGATTGCCGGTTAAAACCAGAATTGCGTCGGCGAGGGTATAAACAGCCTTGTCCGCCCAGGCTTGCGTGCGCTTGTCTGGAGGTTGGCCGTCGTCGTAGACAACGGTCCCCTGTTGCACGATGGAGGAGATTCCTCCCTCCGGAAGAAATGCCGCGTCGAGGGTTTCGCTGGTGCTGACGCGGTCAGGAATACCAGGGATTGAGCTGACAATTTTCGCTGCAGGGGCGCCGTGGACAGATTTCAGGCGGGCGGCTCCATCGGGAGTGGAAGCAAACTTCGCATCGAAGCGCGCGGCGGTGATGACGGTGCGTTGCGGGGGGACTGGAACAGTTCCGGAGCTTTGAGCTGGCGAGATTACTATTTTTGCCGCACCAGAAGTCTGCGCCTGATCCAAGCGCTTTCCTCCAGCCACAAAGAAGTCGATGATCGGAGCAGTGATATCGAGATCCTGCTGGGGGGAGGAATTTTCGCTACTCGGATGCGTTGACGTCGCATGTTGCGCCAGATGAACTCCATCGGAGGCGTGAACTTTTTGCAATTCGTTTCGTCCTGCAAAATTCAGCAGTGCGCGCCCGGCGTCGGCCTGCATGGGCTGCTCGCCGAGTCGTTCCACATGAACATTGCCGGTTAGCGTGGCGTCGCGCAGCAGGTTCTGCTTGCCCGTCAGCAGGAGTTCGGCCTGATCGGCGCGAGCCTGCGTCCGATCTTCTTTCGTTCTCGCGTTCGTGGGTTTGGTGACCGCTTTCACGTTGCCTTCAGCAAAAATGCGTTGCACCTCGTTGTCAGTACCGAGAAAAAACGAGGCCTTCTCCGCCTGCAAAGTTCCGCTCTCTCGTTCGAGACGCGCTTGATCCAGAACGATGATTCTAGGATCGCGCGTGATGGTGCCGTGGGTGGCGAAAAGACTGCCGGAATCGTCTCCGCCGAGCGTGATATGGATATCCGAAAGCAGCGTTAGCATGTTGCTCTTGCCAGAGTACTGCATGCCCACAGCCCATCCCGTGGCCTGCGGAGTGCGGAAGTCCACGCGGGCGTTGGTGGAAGCGTCTCCGCTGTTCTGGTTGAAGACGAGATCGCGAGTCTTGAGGTGAATGGGGTTCTTAAGTTCCTTCGGAGCGGCCTGATCGGGCGCGATCTGGCCTGATGGGTTGGCCTCCAGATCGATTTGCACTTCGCCGGACGCGCTCACGTTGCCGGAGTCCTTATCGTAGGTGAAATCGTCCCCGTAAATCTGGTCGAAGCGCGACGAGTCGCGGCCGTAGAGGATGATGTTCACTTTGTGCAATTCGGCATGGCCATTCAGCTTGAATTGCTTCAGGTCGCTGGCCTCGACCGTAAAGAGCGTCCGTTTGCCGTCCGATTTCGAGAACTGAAAGCCATTCGCCGTCTGCTTAATGTCGATGCCAATCTTGTTAGGGAGCTCTTTCAGCACGTTGCGCAGCCGCATGCGCGCATAGAAATAGGTTCCCGCCACCATCGCAATAAATAGGATGGCAATGACAGCCAGCCAGCGGCGCAGGCGGTAGATGGGCAGGGACATTGAGTTCAGTCTAATTCAAAAGGAAAGGCGACTCCCGCTCTAGGGTGAGCGGGCGGAATGGCAGCGGCCTATCATGGCTGCGGAGGATTGCATGGCGGCAAAAGTTAAGACTATTAAGGTGGCCAAGATGTGGGGCGACAAGCAATGAACTGTCCGGTTCGGCAGATTAAATCCGGGCCCGGGACGTCCCGAGACTATCCAAAGCCTATTCAAAGTAGTCGCCGAGAAAATCCCTTTCGAGGCTCTGAATGCTGTAAATAGGTATCTAAGGGACAATAATATTCGTAGGAACGGAGTTTACCTTGCTCACGACTCGATGGGATACGCACGCTATATTGGCCGTGGCAGGATTTTTCCAAGGCTTCGTGCGCGCCTGAAGAGCCAAATCTTAGAACTAAAATATTTCTCATTCTACGTCGTTGCAGAAAAGAAGCATGAAGGAGAAATAGAGACGCTTCTCATTCGTGCGGCAGGTCCGTTACTGCAATTCAACACCCAGAAAAAAAGAGTCAACATAAGTAGCGGAAGCCTCCTCGACTACGAAGCCGGAACCCAGTTCTTTGAACGGCGCTACCGAAGGGGGACTAAGCCAAAACGCAAGTAGCGACGTGCGAAAGCAATCGGCCTCGCCACTCAGAGGGGCTTGCGCCGACCGTGGCGAATATGCAGAACATTTACAGTGTTGTTCTCGATGGTGAAAAGAATTCGGTACACGTGGGGCTTGCGGCCATAGAGGAGTTGCCGCACTTCAAAAGGAAACCGCGCGCTTTCGGGAGCAATCGGGCAACGTTTGGGAAATGTGGCCAGGGATGCAATCGCGTCTTCCATCGCGAAAAACCAGCGGAGCCCCGTCTCTCCTGCATGGTGCGACAGAAGCCATTCCAGGATTTCGCGGGCATCGCTCGCTGCCTGCGCCGATGTTTCAACGCGAAATGCCATATTTCTGGCGCATTTCGGAAAGGAATTCAGCGGCTGGGCGGGTGCGTCCCGCCCTTACGTCTTCGTAACCTCGCTTAATGCCTTCAACAGCCTCCTCGAAATCTTGGCGCTCCCATTCCAGGTAAGCGGCCAGAGCCTCATCGAGCGCAATGGCCGGATCCTGGCCACGGCGCTGGGCGTATTCCTCCAGTTGCGCTCTGCGTTCCGGCTTTAGGGGAATCGTATCCATGAGTGCCTTCCTGGTCAAAGAGGATGCGCATCGGTTGAATTACTTGCGCTAGCTTGAGGCAGCGGTGGGTCCAAGCTGCGGGCGGCGAATTCCAAGACCGCCTGAATCTGTTCTCGCGTCACGTGAAACTGTTCGATAATTTCCTCAATGCTTGACCCGGCCTCAAGGTTTTCAAAAACCGTTGCGACCGGCATGCGGGTATCCTTAAAGACCCAGGCACCACTGCGTTTGCCGGGCACGCTTTCCACCGCGGGACACTGCGACCAATCGAGAACAGCCATGCCCTCACGATAGCGAAAAAACTCCAGCGGAGCAACGAAATTGGCGACCCCGTCCTCACGCCGCCGCTCACGAAAAACCCTCCCACTGGCGCGGGAGGGTTGGCAATCTGTGACCAAGGCTAGGCGCGGACTACGTTACCCGCCTGAAAGCCTTTGGGGCCTTTGAGCAGATCGAACTCCACGGTCTCTCCCTCGTTGAGCGAGCGGTAGCCGTTCTCCTGAATCGCGGAGAAGTGTACGAAAACATCTTCGCCCGTGGAGCGCTGGATGAACCCGTATCCTTTCGCCCCGTTGAACCACTTTACAGTTCCCTTTTCTCTCACAGAAAAACTCCTTTCCCTGATCATCAAGAATAAGTTTCCCGAAGTCTCCGATGCTGCTCCGAACCATACCGCGAACGGAGCGCCCCCTCAGAAAATCGGTGAAACTCGGTTGCGTCTCTCTGTGCCGAAGAAATTTTGCCCCAAAGCAAAAGACTCCTCGGTTCATCGCCGCGTGCAGAAACTGCGGCGCGAACTCTGGAGTCCCAACCCATCGGCGCTGATTTCTACTGCCCTGCTCAAGACATCAACCTGCCTTACACGCTCATTTCCGGCGTGGACCGGTTTATGAGACACACGATAATAAGCAGTAGTAAATCGTTTCGCAAGAAAAATTAATGAGATAGCTCTAATATTAGCCAGGTTAATTTTAGGCGTTACCAACGGTATAAGAAACGGCTTCTCCACCGATGCTGGACTTTGGTGCCGAGAACAGGCAAGAAATGGCTGCAACTCTTTGATAGGATTAGGCGATCCCGTGCCCGATTCAACTACCACTGCCGCCCCACCCCCCGCACAGATTGCCCCCGTTCGGCAGGTCCCTCCGCGCCGCCGGAGATCCTCGTTGCGAGCTTCCGGCATGACCCTTTCCACAGTGAAGTACCTGCTGCGCACCGATGTCCACACCTTCGCCTTCTCCGTTGCCGCGAATTCGATACTTTCGTTTTTTCCGTTTGTCGTATTGCTGATGACGCTCATCCGCCGCGTTTTTCATTCGCGCGTGATGTACGACGTGGTGGTCGAACTGCTGCGCGACTCCCTTCCCACCGGCCAGGACTTCGTCATTCGAAACCTGAACGCCATGGTGAACTCGCGCCA
>Ga0302320_10009921_pt1 | contig 20402 bp, 15 predicted proteins | sample Bog_T0_3_FD_202130 | JGI IMG/M metagenome (GOLD analysis project Ga0302320, IMG submission 202130) | Peat permafrost microbial communities from Stordalen Mire near Abisko, Sweden - Bog_T0_3 | ecosystem: Environmental > Terrestrial > Soil > Wetlands > Peat | place: Sweden: Abisko, Stordalen Mire...
AGACGAGCGTGGCGGTGCGCGCGCCGAGACGGCGGGCGGTGCGGACGGCGTCCATGGCGGTGTTGCCGCCGCCTACCACGATGACGTCGCGATCGCGGCAGTCGTAGACGGGCTGGTCGTATTCGGTGGCATTGTAGGCGCGCATGAGATTGACGCGGGTGAGGAATTCATTGGCGGAGTAGACGCCGTTGAAGTGCTCGCCGGGAACGCCGAGAAAGATGGGCAGGCCCGCGCCGGTGGCGACGAAGACGGCGTCGTAGTGCTCGTCGTGCATGAGCTCGTCGAGGGTGACGCTTTTGCCGACGACAACGTTGGTCTCGAACTCGACGCCCATGCGGCGCAGGTTGTCTACTTCTTGCTTGACGATGGACTTGGGCAGGCGGAACTCGGGGATGCCGTAGACGAGGACGCCGCCGAGCTCGTGGAGGGCCTCAAAGACGCGGACGCGATGGCCCTTTTGGACGAGATCGCCGGCGGCTGAGAGGCCGGCTGGACCGCTGCCGACGATGGCTACGTTTTTGCCGGTGGAGGGGGCGTTGACGGGCAGGCCAAGCTGGCCACTGGTGCGCTCGAAGTCGGCGACAAAGCGCTCAAGATTGCCGATGGCGACGGGCGCGCCTTTTTTGCCGAGGACGCATCCGCCCTCGCATTGGTGCTCTTGCGGGCAGACGCGGCCGGTGATGGCGGGCAGGGCATTGTCTTCGCGGAGCTTGGCGGCGGCGGCCAGATAGTCGCCGGCATAGATGAGGGCCACGACATCTTTGATTTTGACGCCGACCGGGCAGTCGACGACGCAGCCGGGCTTGGCGCACTCGATGCAGCGCGAGGCTTCGGTGAGGGCGTCGGCGGTTTGCAGGCCGAGATTTACCTCAGAAAAGTTGCGGCTGCGGGCGAGGGGGTCGGCCTCGGGCATGTGGGTGCGCAGGATCTTCATGCGCTCTTTGAGCGGAAGAGTATTGGTCTCAGACATAGTGGGTCTCTCCCGCGGCCAATTCCTCGCGAAGCTCGGCCAGTTTCTCTTCCTTGTTTTCCTGGAAGTGCTTGAGAGACTGGCACTCCTTGTCGCGATACATGGCGTTGCGCTGCATCAACACCTCGAAATTGACCTTGGAGGCATCGAACTCGGGGCCATCGACGCAGGCGAACTTGCTTTTGTCGCCGAGCAGGACGCGGCAGCCGCCGCACATACCGGTGCCATCCACCATGATGGAGTTGAGGCTGACCATGGTCTTGATGCCGAGTGGGGCGGTGATGCGGGCGACGGCGCGCATCATGGGGACGGGGCCGACGGCCAGGACAAAGTCTATCTTGCGGCCGGCGGCAAGCAGGTCGTTGAATTTTTTGGTGACCAGGCCTTGCTCGCCGTAGCTACCATCGTCGGTCATCATATAGGTTTCGCTGCTGACCAGTTGCACTTCATCTTCAAAGACGACCATCTCCGCGCTGCGCGCGCCTTCGATGAAGATCACGTGGTTGCCGGCTTTTTTGAGCGCGTTGGCGGTGGGCAGGGCCATGGCGGTACCCACGCTGCCGGCAAGAATCACCGCCGTGCCGTAGTTTTCGATTTCGGATGGCTGGCCGAGGGGGCCTACGATGTCGAGAATGGAGTCGCCCGCCTCAAGGCAATTGAGAAGGGAAGTGGTCTTGCCGATGCCCTGCACCACGATGGTGACCGTGCCTGCCACGGGGTCAGAGGACTTGATGGTGAGCGGAATGCGCTCGCCCTTGTCGTGCAGGCGGAGGATGAGGAACTGGCCCGGCTTCTGCTTGCGAGCGATGCGCGGCGCCTCAATGACAAACTGCTTGATGTTGAGGCCGACGCTGCGGGCTTCGACGATTTTGTACATGCGGCAGGACTCCGATTCGACTTTGTGCTTGGCAATTTTACCCCTTATGCGGTTGGGGGGCTGGCTACAGGGAGTGGCATGGGCATGAAACCGGGAAAGCACCCTGTCGTCCCTCTTGATTATTCAGGAATTTGTGTGGTCAGACCTGTGATGCGGATCACTGGGGGACTGCGACGTATGGAGGGTGCATCTACGCCGGAAGTGGGATGCCAATGGGATCGATGGTCAGAATATGATAAACGGATATATTCCCCAGGAGGATGTTTCATGACCACGTCGATCAGATTGTCGCCTGAAGTGTCAAAGCGGCTCGATTGGCTCGCATCGAAAACGGGCCGCACGAAGGCCTCTTATCTTCAACTGATCATCGAAAGCGGCCTCTCCGACATGGAGGACTACTATCTGGCCGCCGACGAGAAGGAAGAGATTCGCAAGGGGCACGAGAAGATTCTTTCTGCTCCCGTGGCAAAGAACGAGCCGAGTGTGCAGGATTGAGCCGGATCTAAGGAGCCGAGAATAGCTACTCAGCGTTTTTTCTGTCTACAAAAAAGTGGGCGGCAAAGGTTGCCCCGTGCCGCCGCCCGTCCCTGGGTTGTCTTGAAATTACCGCAATCGTTCGGTTGCTGCTAACTTGGGTTTACTGCAAGAGCTTGGTCACTTCCTGCTGCACGCTATTTGCTTGCGCTAACGCGGCGATGCCGGTCTGCGAGAGAATTTCATACTTTGACATGTTCGACGTCGCCGAAGCGTAGTCTGTTGCCTGAATTGCATTCTGCGCCGAGACCACGTTTTCCTGCTGCGTGCTCATCACCTGGCTGATGGCGTTTAGCGTGTTGATCTGTCCGCCCACATAGCCGTCAAGAGCCGCTGCGGCGCTGATGGCCAGATTGATTGCGGTCAAAGCGGTCTCCGCATCGGATTGATTGGTCAGGTCGGTGTTGCTCAGGTTGGCGCCGGTGCCATCCGAGTAGCTGATGGTGGCCGTCGACCCGGTACCATTGTTATCCGCGACAAAACCCACGTTCGTTGTTCCGCCTGTTGTGGCTGTATCCACAACGGTACCGGTAATGCCGGTCTTGAAATACGAAGACGTGTCCGTGGAAGGCGTGTCGGTGACGGCCGTGAGGGTTGCGGTGTTGTGCGTTACATCTGTGGGCGCACCGCCAATGTTGACCAGCTGGCCGCTGGTTGTTGTGAAGGTCATGACCTTGCCGGTTGGGTCGAGCGAGGCTGTAACACCGTAGTTGCCGGCGTTGATGGTGGCCGCCAGGTGGGCTAGCGTGTCGGTGGTGGTTGGCGTCCCGAGATTGATGGTGGCGGGACCAATAACCAATGTGCCGCCGAGTGTATCGCCGGCCGCTGCCGTTGCGCCGGAAAGCGTCAGCGTTCCCACCTGCGTGGGATAAGGCGCATTGGTTGTCGCCGTGATCGTCGATCCCCCGACTACGTCCGTGGGGGAGCCGCTGAAGTTGATGGCCGTGTTCGCAGAGGTAAAGACGATGTCCTTATTGGTTGCGCTGTAGGTGGCGGTAACTCCGTAGTTGCCGGCGTTGATGGTGGCCGCCAGGTCGGCGAGCGTATCGGTCTTGTTTGCGCCCAAGGAGGTACCGAGCGTGATGGTATTCGATCCGATGGTGAGCGTTCCGCCGAGCGTATCCGTGGCGGTTCCCGTGCCGCCAATGGTCAGTGTTCCCACCTGTCCGTGATAGGCAACGGCGGTTGAGGTTGGCGTGCCGGTCATGGCAATATTCACGGCGGCGCTGGTGTCTGTGAGGTTAGCGCCAGTGACGTTGTTCTTTGAGTTTGTCCCAGTAAACGTCATGGATGTAGCGTTAGCTACGTAATTGGCCGTTACGCCATAGCCCAGGCCGTTGATGTAGGTTTTCAGATCGGCAAGCGTGTCGGTGCTGCCCGGCGTGCCGAGGGCAAAGGTATGGGTGGCGCCGGTAGTGTCAGTGACCGTCATGCTGCCACCCAGAATGTCACCACTCTGCGCAACAGACAATGTGCCGTCGATGCCGGGGGTTGTGTCGGTAAGATTCATGCCGACGACATTGTTGAGTCCCGCGCCGGTAAACGTCATCGTCGTGGCATTGGCTACATAATTGGCCGTGATGCCATAGCCCAGGCCATTGATGGTGGCTTTCAGGTTCGCAAGCGTATCGGTGCTGCCGGGTGTGCCGAGGATTAGAGCATGGCCGGCTCCGGCCGCATCGGTCAGCGTGAGTGTGCCGCCCAGAATATCTGTACTCTTGACCACCGACAGTGTGCTGCCGATGGATGCCACGGCTGGGGCGTTGTTGACGACCGCGGCAAGCGCTGGCGCGGTGTTGGTGGGTGTATCGGTGATGTTTGCGCCCGAGATGGTGACCGCGGCATTGGCCACCGTGAAGACAATGTCCTTATTTAAAGCATTGTAAGTTGCGGTAACGCCATAGTTATCTGAATTGACGGTTGCTGCCAGGTTGGCCAGAGTATCTGTGGCGTTCGCAGCGCCGAGAAGAATTGCATGACTCTTGCCGTCGGCGCCTACGATGGTGACGGTACCGCCCAGCGTATCGGAATCGTTATTGACTGTGAGAGTGCCAATCTCGCCCGCGCCGTTGGTGCCTGTCCCAACGCCGACACCCGATATCTCAATGCCGGTGTTGCTGGCGCCACCGCCGGCAACATTGGCCGCCTCGGCTGCGCTCACAGCCGCGCTGCCTGCCTGCGCCGCGGTCGAGAAGCTGGCGCTCAATCCCAGTCCCGCGCCGTTAATGGCGTTGATCAATCCTTGCGCCGTGTTGGCATAGTTTGTGCCGGTACCTACCGAGATACTTGCGGTTGCGTTGGTCGCCGGACCGCTGGCGCCGTTGGTCACATAGTTGACGGTGATCGTCGTTGAGCCACTGGCGTTCAGGCTATCGGTTACGGCTGCGTTCGAGCCGCCGCTCGACAGGTTGATGAACACGTTGTTTGCTCCGCTGCTATAAGAAATCTGACCGTCTGAGTCGCCTACGTTGGCCGAAGACAGAGTGCGGATGTATAGATCATCGATCGAAGAACCGGTGGTTGAAGAGTCGCCTGTATAGATTGCGATGGTATTGCCGGCAAAGACCTGCTCCTGGTTGTAGGTCGTCGTCGATCCAATGTTATTGATTTCCGAAAGAATCGATTGATACTCCTGATTGGCCGCCGCGCCCTGGGTGCTGTTGAGGGTCCCGTTCGAGGCCTCGGTGGCGAGGGTAATAGCACGGTCCAGGAGGTTGGTTACTTGCGACAGCGCGCCGTCCGCCACATCCAGCAGCCCCACGCCCTCTGTGGCGTTGGTCTTCGACTGAGTGAGCGCGGTCTGGTTCGCTTCCAGTCCATTCACCAGCGAAAGCCCCGCGGAATCATCCGCTCCGGAGTTGATCCTCGACCCCGACGACAACTGCTGCAAGACAGTCTGCAAGCTATTGTTCGTGTTGTTCAGGTTGTTCGCTGCCTGAATCGCCGAAAGATTGTTCAAAACACCGAGGGCCATGGAAGGGTACTCCTTTTCAGGATGCCTTCAATCCCGCTCTTGCCCGCAGAGTTGAATCCCTCCGCCGAGCCCCTGTAACTTCTGGATGAGCGTTCCTGCATCCACCCCGTTCATCGGAGCCGCCCAGAATAACTTTAGTCATAAATCGAAAGAATCTTCCTGCCGCTGATTGTCGCGCCATGATCCATTCTGTCTCGAAGCTGTTCACCTACTGTCCGAAGACGTTTCAATCGCTGTCTCAGACCGATGCAGGCGCTGTCTCAATCCGCTCCACCATTTTGTCTTGATTCGATGCAGTCGGCGCATTCGCTCCGCGTAGGAAGGCTGATTGAAACGTAGATTCTATCCATGGCCAATCGCTCGAATCGCGCGCCGTCCGCAAAAAAAACGGCGGCAAGAGGGTCGCCCCTTGCCGCCATCGGTATGCACAACAACCGCAGTTGCTCTCTGCCTGTAAACCTGTATTCAAAACCTTGTTATTGCTGGGCGCCTGCTCCATCCAGCATTGCCTGCGCGTCCGCGATTCCACTCTCGTCCACATGGCTCTGCGGTCCGGGAACTGCTGGAGCAGCGCCATCCGGTGCCACCGGCGGAGGGGGTGGGCCAGGGCGGAATTGGCGGCCCGGCTTCCAGCCTTCCCGGCCCGGACCGCCCTCGCCATCCCGCCCCCAGGCTCCCCGGCCTTCCTGCCCTTGATGTTCGCGGAAAGCTTGGATCTGCTTCCATTGATCCGGCGTCAGCTTGCCACGAATCGCGAGCAGAAAGCGCGCATTCGCCTTTTCAAGATCCGCCCTCGCCTGCGCCACCCTGTCGATCCCGGCGACAATCCTGGCCTCGTTCGGCTGATCGTCCTTCATCAGCGGCTCAAGTTCCAGTTCCGCCTTTTGCAGGCTGGCCCGCAGGTCGATCAGCTTCTCGCGATGCTCCAGCAAAATACCGTCCATCGCCTTCCGCTGCTCGTCGGTCAACTTCAATTGCTCAACCACCCGTGGATTGTCCCACCAGCGTCCATGGTCGCCCTGCGGCCCAAAAGCCCGTTCCATCGGGGGACGATGCACCATCCCCGGGCCTATTCCCCCGCCCATCGGCCCCTGCGCCAGCGCCGATCCCGCCATCGCCACGCTCGCAATTGCCACTGCCAACCGTACCGCCATGCCTGCCTTCATTGCTTTCTCCTCCCCCTTCGATCCCTTTAGGGTGTGTTCCACTTTCCAGATTTGTTGTACTCCCCCGGTTTGCTTACTGGCGCTCATTCTCGGCCATTAATTGAGCCAGAGGCTCCATGGCGCTCGGAACTTCGCGCGATACGTCGCTGTCCACCTTGGATAGCAAATCCTCATCCTCGGCCTTCGCCTGCTCCTCGCGAAGCAGATTCTGCTGCTCCCGAACCAGTCTCTGCTGCTCGACAACCCGCGCCGCCGCAATCCGCGCCGCTTCCTGCCGTTGATGACGCTCGTAGCCAACTCCGGCCACCCCGCCCGCCAGCAGCGCGCATCCCAGCGCCCCGCCCGCCACCAGCCGCCAGCTCCGCCGACGCACAGTCTGCGTCACTGTTCGGGGCCGACTATACGCGGCATCGCTCCAGGCAACGACGCTCATGCGGAAGTTCTTCAGAGTCTGCTCCAGCGCCAGATCCTCTATATGGCTTGCGCCTGACGCAGCCTGCCGGCTCCGTTCCGACCGCTCTACCCCGATATTTTTCCCGAAGTTCATTGCTGTCTCCCCAATTCCGTGCGCACTTTTGTAACCGCCCGCGATAGGTGTGCCTTGACCGTACCCTCGCTCAGCCCGGTGGCTCGCGCAATCTCGCTCAACTCCTGCTCCTCAACGTAGCGCAGCAGAAAAACCGTTCGCTGCCTCTCGCTCAGGCCCTTCACCGCAGCCCAGACATGACTCACTTGCTCCCGCGCCAGCAACTGCCGCTCCACGGAACTCTCGCCGCTTGGCAGCCACTCCCCGGCATCTTCCATATCCACTGAGTTCGTCTGCGTATGCCGCCAGAACTGCATCCGCCGATTCCGCCAATGGTCCTTCTGCAAGTTGATGGCGATGCGCATCAACCACGTCATCGCGCTCGACTCACCCCTGAAGCTTCCCCAGTTCCGGTGTGCCTTCAGGAAGCACTCCTGCGTCAGTGTCTCCGCCAGGTCCACATCCCGCGTGGAAGCCAGCAGAAACCGGAAAACCTGCGGCCGATGCCGCTCGACTACAAGCGTGAACTCGTCCGTGGCAGCCTCCAGGTTGCGCGCGGCAATTTCCTCTGCCGTGGCCCGTGTCATCGGTTCCAACGCTGCACCTGCTGCCATCACTCAGGTAGACGCCTCCGCCGGGTGCAAGTTTACAGCACAAGCATAATTACCATCCATCCCTCTAAGACATTTGCACGGCAGCCCGGCGGACAAGAGGCGGAATGCACATGTTAGCCATAAGCAGTTTCTCCTCTTGAGTAAATTGTGTGAGTCAATCAGCAACGCCAGGTCTCTTTTTCGCGGAGCCGCATCCGGCTGTTAAACTGATCTGGAAAACGCTTTTCAAGTTAGCTCTCCAGCCAAGGAAATCAAACATGCTTCTCGCTTCGCTTCGCGAACAAGTTCTCCACGCCAACCAGGAGATCGCCCGCCGCGGACTTGCGCCGCACACTTTTGGCAATGCAAGCGGAATCGATCGCTCCGGCTCAGAGCCGCTGGTGGTGATCAAGCCGAGCGGAGTAGATTACACCTCGCTGACTCCAACCGACATGGTCGTCACCGACCTCGAAGGCAAGATCGTCGAAGGCTCTTTGCGGCCATCAAGCGATCTGGATACGCACACCTACCTCTACCGCGAGTTCTCTCAGATTGGCGGCATCGTCCACACGCACTCTGAGTTCGCCACCTCCTGGGCCCAGGCCGGCCGCCCCATCCCGTGCCTTGGCACTACTCATGCCGACTACTTCCACGGCCCGGTTCCCGTTACCGAGCCCTTGACCGCCGAACAGGTCGCCGAGGCCTACGTTCGCAACACCGGCGCAGTCATCGTGCGCCGCTTTCGCTCTGGAGGTCTTGACCCCATCGCCGTTCCAGGCGTACTTGTAGCAGGCCATGCGCCCTTTACCTGGGGCAAGACCGCTTTGGCCGCGGTGGAACATGCCGATGTGCTGGAATATATCGCGCGACTCGCATTTCGCAGCGTCCTGCTTGGAGCACCCGAATCCGGAATCCCGCCGTATGTTTCAGGACACCACTACCAGCGGAAACACGGACCGAAAGCCACCTACGGCCAGCTCTGAGACCTTCTGAATCGAGTTGAGCCGGATGATTCTTTGCGCCTAACGAAGAAGCTACCGATTCTCATAGGCGGATTTCTTATAATGTAGAGGCTCTACTGTTTCTTGCATTATTAGCGGAAATTCCTCAATCTCCGGTTGACGTTTTACCGAGCAGGAAGTCATTATCTTGCGTATTTTCATTCGATTGCTGGTTTTTTGCGAGAACGAAGTGCATTTTTCCCGCATGGCAACCGACGTGCTGCAAATCGGAACAGTGTAGAGAGCGCCCCCATGGAATCCAGCCTCTTCAATCGTGCGCAGTTGACTCTGCTGGCTTTGATTACAGCAGGCCTGTTTGTGCTGGCGATTCTGAATTTCCGTCAAGAGGGGCAGTTCCAGCAGCCGGATGACGGGGTTTGGTGGCGCGAGGCAGCGGGCGGGTTGGAGGCGGTAAAGGTTCTGCCCAATAGTCCGGGCCAGCGTGCCGGCATCCAGACGGACGATCTTCTGACCGGAGCTCAGGTGCTGCCGGACAGTCCGGCTCCGCGTACTGAGATGCCAACCGAGGACCTGCTGGGCGGAGTGAAGCCGCAGCCGGAAAAGCACATCCCGCAGAGTGGCATTCAAGGCAAAGATGTTGAGCCCTTCATCAACTACATCCCGATCACACAGGTAGCAGACCAGGAGCGGGTTCTGGACCGTGCCGGCATCTATGGCAAGGCAAACTATGCCATCACCCGCCAGGGCGAGGCGCTGGATACGCCAGTGGTGGTCATTCCCGAGCCTCTGGATCGCAGTCTCTTTCAGGCGCAGCGCGTCATCGGCCTTATCTATCTGGCCATCGGCATTTATGTGCTTTTCCGCCGCTGGACGGCCCCCCGCGCCACGCACTTCTATCTCTTCTGCCTGGTTTCGTTTGCGCTGTATGCGCTCAAGTACACCGGCAAGCTCATTGATCCAGGCTGGCAGGGGCGCCTGGACTGGTCCGTTTTCTGGGTAAATGTGCTGGCAGAGTCGCTGCAACCGGCGCTGCTTCTCCATTTCGCGCTCAGTTTCCCCGAGGAGCGGTTCAGAAACCTGCGCCGCCGCTGGCTGCTGCCGCTGGTTTACACACCGGGCGCGGGACTCTTCGGTCTCTGGCTCTGGAGTATCGGAACAAGACAGCCGAGTGGCCTGCTGCTCCATGGGCTCGACAAGTTTTCGACTCTCTATGAAGCCACTTTTTACGTTCTGGCCGCTCTGCTCTTCGTTCGCAGCTACAGCCAGGCCAACACGCCCCTGCAACGCCAGCAGTTAAAGTGGCTCACGCGCGGCGCGCTCTTGGCGGTCGGTCCCTTTACGCTTTACGCCATCTTCTTCCTTTTGGACCAGCGCATCCCCAGCCTGCTTGCCAACCTGGCCGGCCTGTCGATGATCTTTCTTCCGCTCACTTTCAGCTGGGCAATCGTCCGCTACCGGCTGATGGACACCGACCTGATCTTCAAGCGCGGCGTGGCATACACACTGGCTACGGCTCTGCTGCTTGGCGCCTATTTTGGCATCATCGCCCTGGCCACCTTGTTCGTCCACACGCGTCTGCCCGACACCGTCCGCGAATGGGGCTTGGTGCTCACCATCCTGATCACGGCCGCTATCTTTGACCCCATTAAGCGCAGAATTCAGGGCTGGGTTGACCGGGCCTTCGATCGCCAGAGTTATGACTACCGCAAGGCGCTGATCGAATTTGGCCGCGGGCTCAGTTCAGAGACCGACCTCAATGCTCTGCTGGAATCAATTGTTGAGCAGTTGCCCCATACCTTGCTCGTGGCGCGCGTTGCCGTTTTTCTGGCTCAAACCTCAGACGAACCTGGCCGGCTCATCCTGGCCGCTTCCCACGGGCTGCCCGCCGAGGCCAAAGCCGCACAGGACCGGATTGGAACGGGCGGGATTCGACTCGGCGCAACTGGACCCGGTTCGCTTGATTTAGGCTTTCTTAACTTTGATGAGGCGCAAGACCACTCGCACATCTTCATTGAGAACGCGCAGCAAGCCCTCCATCTGCCGCCGGACCAGCAGCGGACTGCCGCTCTGCTCGACTTGAATTACTATCTTCCATGCCGCGTGCAGGATGGTTCGGCGACTCGGACAATCGCTGTCATCGGCCTGGGGCGCACCCTCGGCGGCGACTTCCTCTCCAGCGAAGACGTTGAGCTGCTCGAGTCGCTTGCCAGCTACATCGGCATTGCCCTCCAGAACGCCAGTCTCTATGCGCGCCTGGAAGAGAAGATCGGTGAATTCGAGCGGCTGAAAGAGTTCAACGAGAACATCGTTGAGTCAATCAACGTGGGCATCCTGGCGATCGATCTCAACGACCGCATTGAAAGCTGGAATGCGCAGATGGAGGCTATGTACGCGCTCAGCCGCGGCGAAGCCCTGGGTCAGGCACTTCATTCTGTCTTCCCTTCGGAGTTTGTCGAAGCGCTCGATGGCTTCCGGAATGAGCAGGGTGTCCATCATCTCTACAAATTCAGACTTACCACGCGCGCGGGCGAGCAGCGCACCGCCAACATCGCCATCGCGCCCCTGCTGTCACGGGATTTCGTTTCAGTGGGCCGCATCATCCTGGTTGACGACATCACGGAGCGCGTCTCGCTGGAAGCCCAGCTCTCGCAGGCAGACAAGCTCAGTTCGATCGGGCTGCTGGCGGCCGGCGTTGCGCATGAGATCAACACTCCGCTGGCCGTGATCTCCTCCTATGCGCAGATGCTCTCGAAGCAGTTGAAGGGCGACACGCGCCTCGTTCCCGTACTCGACAAGATCACTCAGCAGAGCTTCCGCGCCTCAGAGATCGCAAATGGCCTGCTCAACTTCTCGCGCACTTCGACCACGGAGTTTCGCAATACGGACCTGAACCAGGTGATTCGCGAGACGCTCTCGTTGCTCGAGCACCAGTTCAAGACAGCTCAGATTATCGTCGATCTCGACCTGGCCGGCGATCTTCCCCCAATCCACGGTAACCCCGGCAAGCTACAGCAGGTCTTTCTGAACCTACTGCTGAACGCCAAGGAAGCCATGCAGGGCGGCGGCCGCCTGCACGTGGCAACACTCGCCAACGGACATGTTGAAGCCTTGGTACACGACTCCGGCAGCGGCATCGCTCCAGAGCACCTCAAGCGCATTTACGATCCTTTCTTTACCACCAAGACGATGCCCAAGCCCGGTGACCGCCGCGGCACCGGACTGGGACTCTCCGTCTCCTACGGCATCATTCAGGAACATGCCGGCAAAATTCATGTCGAAAGCGCCATCGGCGCCGGCACAACCTTTCATCTTGAGTTTCCGCTGCTGAGGAATTCCGTTCATGCCTGAGGTAGAACTGCCATTGACGTTACCCGTATTTACATCTGCCGCAACCGGCGCCAGCATCCTTGTCATTGACGACGAGGCGGCTATCCGCGAGTCGCTTGAGGTTCTGCTCACGCTCGAGGGGTACGCGGTGAAAATGGCAGTCGATGGCGAGCAGGGACTACGCGCACTCGACACTGAAAACTTCGATCTTGTGCTGCTCGACCTTGCCCTGCCGGGCCAGAGCGGCCTGGAGCTACTACCACAGATCAAAGACCGGCAACCTGAACTGCCGGTCATCATGATCACTGCCTACGGCACAGTGGACAACGTGGTTGAGGCTGTGCGCGCCGGGGCGGAAAACTTTGTGCAAAAGCCCTGGGACAACGAGAAGCTGCTGGCCGATATCCGCTCTGCCGTGGCCCGCCATCGCGCTGAGGAAGAAAACCTGCAGCTCAAGCGCACGCTCAAGCAGCGCTACAACTTTGTCAACATTGTGGGCAAGAGCGAGATCATGCTCAAGGTCTTCGACCTTGTGGCCCAGGTGGCCCCCAGCCGCTCCACTGTGCTGATTCAGGGCGAGAGCGGCACAGGCAAGGAACTCATCGCCAAGGCCATTCACGCTAACTCGCCGCGCCGCGATAAACCGTTTGTCCCCATCAATACGGGCGCCATGCCCTCGGAGCTGCTTGAATCAACGCTCTTCGGTCACGTCAAGGGTGCATTTACTTCGGCGATTGCCTCAAAGAAGGGCCTCTTCGAGGTGGCCAACGGAGGCACGCTCTTTCTGGACGAAATCGCCACCATGGGCATGGATACCCAGGCCAAGATTCTGCGTGTCTTGCAGGACCGCCGCTTCATGCATCTCGGCGGCATTCAGGAAGTTCAGGTGGACGTGCGCATCATCGCCGCCACCAACGTCGATCTGCGCAAGGAGGTTCGCGAGGGCCGCTTCCGCGAGGATCTCTTCTATCGTCTCAATGTCATCTCGGTAGACTTGCCGCCGCTGCGAACACGCCGCGAAGATATTCCGCTGCTTGCCAATCACTTCCTTGAGTTCTATGCCAATGAGAACGGCATGAGCTCGCGCAAGCTCACCGCCGACGCCCTTCGCGCCCTGGTCGATTACGAGTGGCCGGGAAATGTACGTGAACTTGAGAATTCGATTGAACGCGGCGTGGTGCTATCGAGCGGCCCGGTCATCGGCTCCGAGCTTTTGCCTGGCCATATATCGGGCCGCAGCTTCCGCGACGCCCTGCTCGAACACAACCCCAACGCCTCGCTCTTCGACATCCTCGAAGACATTGAGCGGCGCATCATCGTGGAGAAACTGGAACGATGCAACGGCAACCAGACTGAAGCCGCCGAGCAGTTCCGCGTTCCGCTCTCTACCCTTAACCAGAAGATCAAGCGGTTGAACATCGAGATTCGCAAGAAGGGGAGAGAGTAAGACTGCAAGGGAATCGCGCAGTCTACGATTAAAGGCATTGGAAACGCGAGGCATGCTTGTCGTTCGTGGATTGTCAAAGAGTATTTTCGATAGATGAATATCAATTTTGCTTAGGCGGATCGATTGTGATGGGAATGTATCCGGTAAATCTAGCTTTGTAAAAGGGTACGACTTCAGTCGGGCCGATTGCCGCCCCCAATCGAGCTTCGGCTTTAGCCGTTGCTAAAGCGCAAGTACCTGAAAAATACAGCACGGGCTGAAGCCCAACCCCCTTCTCTCACGTTTCGGCCCGACTGAAGTCGTACCCTTTTACAAAGCATTTTCTGACAGTGTTCTAGGGGAGCGCCGGAACTAAATTGATATTCATTTTTCAATAGTGCCTGCAACCCGCCGTCCGCGCTTGCCCCATTTTGCATCTAGAATGACAACATGACTCCTCCACTTTCCACACGCCGTTCCAAGACGCCCCCTCCCGGGGAAACCGGGCAGGAGGCACTCTATCTGCGTTCACTGAGCGATCGCCAGGTGGTCGTCCAGATCAAGCTGCGCGACGGCGAGACCGTGCGTGGCTGGATTGAGTACTTTGACGACGCCATGCTGCGGCTGACGCGCGAGGGACAGCCGAATCTGTTCATTTACAAGCATCAGATTCGCACCATCACGGAAGCTGGACGGACGCGCGGTCCGCGACCAGAGAGTGCGAGCAGGGCGAATGGGAACGGTTCCATTGCAAGCGGGAATGGCTCTTGAGCGGCGCGCCGGCAACGGAGTTGGTGTGGGTTCCCAAAGCTGCGGCCATTGCCCAAGAGGCGGGGGCAAGGCTGCGCGAGTTTCTGGCTCAGGGCGTGGAGACTGAGTACAAGGGCGACGTGGACCTGGTCACGGTGGCCGACCGGACAGTGGAGAAGCTGATCCGGGGGCGACTGGGCGAGGCGTTTCCCGACCATGGAATCTATGGGGAAGAGGGCACGCGGGACCGGCTTGAGGGGGAGTTTCGCTGGTATGTCGATCCCCTGGATGGGACCACCAACTTCGCTCACGGGTTTCCGCAGTTTTGCGTCTCTCTGGGTTTGGAACAGCGCCCCGACGGGCTGGAAGCCGGCCAGGATGGAACGCTGGTAGCGGCGGTGATCTACGATCCCATGCGTGACGAGTTGTATACCGCCGAACGGGGACGGGGCGCGCAGCTGAACGGCAAGCCGATGCGTGTTTCAAAGACGCCAGAGCTGGCTGAGGCACTGGTGGCTACGGGCTTCCCCAGCAGCAAGCGCCACGACAGCCCGAACATCCACTTTTACCAGGAGTTCACGCTGCGCTCGCACGGGGTGCGGAGGGCCGGTTCGGCGGCGCTGGATCTGGCGTTCATTGCAGCCGGCCGCATGGATGCCTTCTGGGAGTTCAATCTGAATCCATGGGATACGGCGGCGGGGATTCTGCTGGTGGAAGAGGCTGGAGGTTCGGTAACAGACTTTTCCGGGGGCAAATACAAGTTGGACAGCCGGGAGATTCTGGCCTCGAACGGGCTGATCCACGAGGAGCTGCTTGGCCTCTTCAGTGCGATGTTTGCCGGGCGCGGGCTGTCGCCCATCCCGACGCCGCGGGAGTTTGCCGAACGCAGGGCGGAGCGGGCGGCCGGGAACGCTAAGCTGCGGTAAAGCGTTACCTGTCCAAGCTATTCTTTCGATCGCATTCGCTCATTGGTTGCGGCACTTGAATACGTCGAATGCCTGACCATGGAATCTATTTAATCGGGCCGCTGTGCAGCCCGATTAAACATCCGGCTCCCACGTCAAACCATCCATTTTACTCAGCCATGTGTCGCTATAGGAAGAAAGCTTTCCATAGGAATTGTCGAAGGCACAGACCTTGCGTTCCAGAAGCAGTCCAAGAAGCAAGGCGTGAAGACGGTTGGTGTAAATCGTCTGGTATCTGGAAAAGCATCTGACCGCATCCTGAATTGCCCTGTCTTGCATGGGACGCCATTGCCAATACTTCTGCATAGTCAGTCCCAATTCACTTTGTTTACGAATGACGCCGATCGTCAGACGCGCATACCGTGAAGTCTGAAGGGCAACGATATTCGACCAGTCGCAAGCCGGCTCGCCGCTCCCCTTCCCTTGCAAGACATCAGATGCCTTCGACTCCTTGTCGTGCCTCGCCAATCGCAGCGGTTGCGCCTCAAAGTCCGCGGACTTGTCCGCAACCAAACGCCTCCATAGGCAGTGGGCCATGTCCGGCATCGCAGACGACCGGCACATGCCAGCACGTTGCAAGATATCGAGTGAAAGTTCGTCGCGAGCGAAGATGTGACAATTTGCGTGCGAACGAAACTTTTGCATTGACTGTTGCAGACGAGCCTGAGAGTCAAAATGCACTGATTGGGGCAGCACTAGGATCGGATTGCGCGGATAGAGTTCCAGAACCCTGTCTCTTCCATTCTGAAAAAGCGGGTATAGGTCGCCCAGATTTCCGCCGCCATGGCAGAGAATGACGACATCTTTGTCCATGCCGCGGATCGCAGACGGCATATCGTAAACGGAATAGCGCTTCCATAGATGAATGTTGTGTTCGGCTAAGAACTGCTCTGTCCCCTTCTGGATAAGAAGATCGCCAACATTCAAATGAAGAGGATAATCGTACAAGACCACGCGTCGTGACGTGTCGAAGTAGCCTAGAATTCCATTGAGCTTCTCCTTGAGCGACCTCATGACCGCGGCATCGTTGGATGAAAGACCGATCTGTTCTTGGAGATGATGGTTCATCCATGCCCCCGATAAGACTGATGAGTTGATAGCAATGCGGCAGGCTCGTTGCGGTCACTTGACTTCCAGTAACGCCGCGTCGGCCCTGTGCTCTAGCCAGACTTCCCGAACGGCAACAGCTTCCATTCTATCCAGCGCGGCCCTGACAGCGGACTTTGATCATAAACTGCGGTTCTGAGTGGAAGGGGACGAATCGACTAGCCGCTCGCTAACTCAACTTGTCAAGGCTCGGGCATGGGGATAGTCAAAACTAGCGCGGCTTTGCCGCAGCCTCTGCTTGACTTGGGCAAGAGTTATTTTTTTTGACTGAGCTCGCAATCTTTATTAAGATACGGTAAATACTTTTGTTGGTTTAAGCGGTCCATACGAATGAAACCTATTCAGACCAAGCTCCCGCTGGTTTGGCCCATCGTGCAATTTTGGTTAGAAAAGACAGTCTTGATCCAATGCGAAGAGGGGCTACCGATTGCTCGATGAAAGCGTCCAATGCGCACAATCTGCTGAGGCTGATTCCACGGGCCACACGCTCTGTGCGCTGATGGGAACGCTCAATTTGATCGCTGGCAGGCCTAAAGGGATTCCAAGGCACGCGTATTCCGGCCATACCCCATCCCGTACCGCTCGATTGTTGCAAGTTGCAAATGGCGCGCGGGAATTGCTTCAGTCCGCGGGTCAGCCGCGATCCCTGGTGTCGGGGGTCGATCTCGCGTATCTTGACGGCAACATAGATTACTTTACGCGGGATATCGTGAAGCGCTGGTGGGGATTCTCCAGCGTAAAGCAGCCGCTTTTTGTTGTGACTGGCTCCGACCCCGCCGCATCGATTGCAGCCATCACCGGCTGTGACCCACAGCCGGCTCCACGGCTTAGCATCTGTCATTACAAGTGTCCTGTCATGGTCAGCGCCTATTGGGGTGGCGAAGCGGCAGTGCTGAAATATGCCCATTGCCCCGTCGCAGTCGCGGAGTTGGAGCGCCAGGCAAATGGCCTTGAGCTGGCGGCATCCGATCCGCAGATTAGACTCCTGCTGCCTCGCACCTTGAGTTACTCAACGCTCGCCGGCGGCGCGGCAATCTTCGCGCAAACAAGGCTTCCGGCTGAGCCCTACGAATTCAGTTGGCGCCGTGTGGATGCAGCAGCCGAATTATGGAGGTCCCGCAAGCCTACATGCGAAAAAGCGGGGGAAGAGGGGCTGACTCAGCGGCTGGATCAGGTGAAAAGTTTCTTCCCCCACTTTCGAGACTTGCTTCTTCCGCCCATGGACGCCCTGTTGGAGTGGCATGAATCGAAACGAATTTCCGGAGGCATCACGCATGGGGACCTCTGCCTCAGGAATATCCTCTTCATGCGCGACGCCGTCTCAGGCATTATTGATTGGGACGGAGCGCAGCGAGATGGGTTTCTGCAAGTAGATGAGCTGTATTTGCTGCTCAGTTCCTGCGGCGCCGCGCATAACGTGGATAACCCGCATTATCTGCGCCAGATATGGGCCGGCGAGATGGGCGATGCAGCGCTTGCTGGCCGAATCGCTAAACTGAGGATCCATGCGGGCATGGACGAGGACGATCTGAAATTCGTTGCATTGCTGCTTTGGTTCAGCCTTCTCTGGCAGCACGCAATGCGATGCAGAATGCCTTCGGAGTCGAGGCTGACGGATCTGATTCCAAAGACAATTCCAGCAATCATGACATGGCTCGCGCGCCGCAGCAAAACCACGGGGATTCATGCAAATTCACATGCAATCTGAAATGGGCGGTTTAGCCGATCATGCTTGAAGCAACCAGCATTTAACTGTGCAATGCGTCGACGAGAATCGGGATGCTCCGTGAGGACTACTCCGTTCCGCGAACGAAGTGCAAAGGTTTGGCTTTAGCCAGCGCATACTTCCAAACCGCGGCAGCTAAAGTTCTTGGCATCCGGTACTCGGGACGATACGGTCCCCCACGGTTGGTCCAGCCGTGCCACAGTCCAGCCAGAATCGCTTCAGTAATGTGCGGCGCCTCGCGGCATCGGCACAGATGCACCGTCATCCTGCGAAAGGCCCACCATGAAGGCCTCAACGCGCGGATGACTCCCATGTGTTTTCTCCAAAGCAGACATTCGTTCCGTGCCATGTAATACCAGAAATGGGGCTTGATTGTCAGTGGATTGAGCGTCATATTCTTCTGCGCATGACGCACCAGGGAATTTTCATCCACCAGATTCTTATAGCCAGCCTTGGAACTCCGGTACGAAAAGTCAGTCGCTTCAATGTATGCGAAGAACTTCTCATCGAGCATGCCAATCTCGCGGATCAGCGAGGCCTTTACGAGCACTGCCGCTCCACTCACGAAGCCAGCGTTTGGATACTTCCCAACCCAGCCAAGTGCCTCTTTCGGATCGGCCGTCCGCTCGAAGTAAAACGGATTCATCTGGCAAACGCCACCGCAGAAAGTCAAGTGGCCCGCTTCGCCCGGCTCCGCAAGACGGGGAGATACCAGCCCGATCTTTGGATTGCTCTCTGCCAACTCAACCAATGAGCTGAGGATATTTTCTTCCTCGATCAAGGCATCGCTGTTCAGTAACCAGATATAACTCGCGCCCGACTTAAGTCCGCGCCTGAATCCCTCATTGCAGCCGCCGGTGAACCCCAGGTTTTCGAGATTCTCTAAGATCTCGACGCGTTCGTTGCGGATGTTCCGCAGGTGTGGTACCGATCCATCTGTCGACCCGTTGTCAATCACCAGGATACGGTGATTCCGGTAATTAAGCCGAAGTACGGATTCAACCGCTGTTAAAGTATCTTCCCAGCAGTTCCAGTTGAGAATCACCACCAGCACGGGTGGTTGCTTCGCATCGGCAACTCCTGTTGCTTCATCCAATTTGGCACCCCTTCCTGAGCCTCGTTCCATCTACGAATTCTCAACGGCTCGATCAATGCCTCGACGCGCCTTTTGCCTATGCGCTCTGCGCGGAGCTCCAGCCCACATTTTTTCTACCATGCCGAGGGGACTGCGGCTGGGGAATCTCCCGACAGCGGCGCATTTGCCGATTGGAATACCGCGGACCCTTTTTTGACCAATTGCTCTAGGGCGGACCGCTGTACTCCTCTGGCGCAAAATGGCGGATAGCCTGGGCCATCTGATTTCCGGGCATTCCTAAGGATAATTGGGGGCGCGTTTGGGGCAAGCGCCCGGGGAAGGCGACGCCAATTCCCGCATCGCAAAATACTGTCGTGGTCAACTGAGTCGAACGAACGGTTCCTGTGCTAATATCAGCGTCGAGAAGTGTTAGTTCCCCGGAGAATTCAAAAGATGGCTTACATCATTGCAGAACCCTGTATCGGCACCAAGGACACCGCCTGCGTGGACGCCTGTCCTGTCGATTGCATCCACCCCAAGAAGGACGAAGCCGGTCACGCCGAGATCGACCAGTTGTTCATCGACCCGGTCGAGTGCATCGACTGCGGCGCGTGCGTCCCCGCCTGCCCGGTCTCGGCCATCTTTGCGCAGGACGACCTGCCTGAGAAATGGGCGCACTTTACCGAGAAGAATGCGGCGCACTTTGGACGTTAAACGGTAGCCGGTTTTTCAATCAGTCGAATGTAACCTCGCGCGCATTCCGCCACGGCGGGATGCGCGTTTGCGTATGCGCGCAAACGAGGCATTCGAGGGGGTTAGGGCTTTGGATTTGCGCGGGCGTCCGCAGGAAACTACTGTGCGGTCTCGTCCAGCTTATCAATATTGGAGAAATCCAGCTTGGGAATCCAGCCCTTGGGGTCTTTGTTCGATCCGGGCACCGTTTCGGCGCCGGTTGCGATAGCAAATCGCCCTTTCCCAATTTCAACAAAATCCACGCTGTCGCCCGTTTTGAGTCCGAGCTGTTTACGGACGTGGGTAGGAAGGGTGATGCGGCCGTTGAAGGTGACCATTGCGGTAGGCATTTGGAACCTCTATCAGAATTGTAACCTGAGACCGGACGCTCGACCTGTGCAGAAAAGTACGGTAGGCGTGGAGCGAAGACCCAAACGATAGGCTCCATGCCGGTATCGACTGCCTGCGGCGGTCTTGGCGGAGCCGGTAACCAGGCGATCGGCAAAGTCCGCATTGCTGAGGCGGAGAACAGTGCGAAGATAGGATACGCATGAGCGTACTTTCCTCAGAAGCCGTGGTTTTGCGCACCTGGCCGGTGCACGAGGCCGACCTGATTGTCAGCTTTTTTACGCGAGATTATGGCAAGGTGCGGGGCGTGGCCAAATCGGCGCTGAAGAGCCGCAAGCGGTTTG
>Ga0302320_10009926_pt1 | contig 20390 bp, 12 predicted proteins | sample Bog_T0_3_FD_202130 | JGI IMG/M metagenome (GOLD analysis project Ga0302320, IMG submission 202130) | Peat permafrost microbial communities from Stordalen Mire near Abisko, Sweden - Bog_T0_3 | ecosystem: Environmental > Terrestrial > Soil > Wetlands > Peat | place: Sweden: Abisko, Stordalen Mire...
AAGAGAAGTCATAGAAAAGAACAGTTTACAAGAACCCTGGAAAAAAAAAAAAAAAAAAGAAGCTCCTTCTGATAATAATGTAGACATTATTTTTATTTTTCATATATTTTTTCTCCTTTTTTTGTTTTCTTCAGTTTCTTTACAAGATTCTCCTCACTCTAATATCTTGTGCCTCTCTCTCTCTCTTTTTTGCGTTCGTTTTTTGGTCAAGTGGCATGCCCAAAGATGGATATGGTGAGTTTGTTTGGCCCAACGGAGATAAGTATAAAGGAGAAATCAGAGATGGAAAAAAACATGGTGAAGGAAAATTTGAAACCATTGATGGTATTATATATGCAGGATATTTTAAAGATGATAAATTAAATGGGCCTGTTGAAATTTTCTATCCAAATGGTGATTATTTTAAAGGAATCTGGGATGTAAAAATTGAAGGTGGATTAATTTATGATGGAGAATTACAAAAAAGATTTGAAGAGGATTATGGCGAGAAAGTGGTGCATTCGAAAGGAAAATTTGAAACGAAAAATTACATTTTGAAGGAGAATGGAAAAATGGTGATTTGGATGGATATGGAAAGATGAGTTATTCTAATGGAAATACTTATAAAGGGTATTGGAAAAAAAACAGGAGACATGGCAAAGGAGTGTTTAAGTCTAAAACAACAGGAAAATTTGATGGAGATTTTAAAGATGATATAAATGAAGGATTTGGAGTTTGGTATAAGTTAAATGGAGATATCTATAGCGGAGAATGGAAGGACGGCCAAATGCATGGAAGAGGAGTAATAAACTATATAGATGGAAGCCAATTTGAAGGTGAGTTTAAACATGGTATGAGAGATGGATATGGTATAGATATAACCTCCACAGGTGAAAAAATCAAAGGACAATGGAAACAAGGCAAATCAAATGGAAAATTTCTTTTAGAAAATGCAGATGGCAAATGGGAGCAAACATTCATAGATGGTGAACCAGAAGGAAATGGTGTGTTTACCTTCAAAAATGGACTGAAATGGGAAGGAAAATTTCAAAATGATGAGTACCAAGCAGCAACTTTTCCAAACTTATTTGAATGGATTGGTAGTAAAATTGACTCTTATTTTCAAGGCAACCATCTAAAAGCAAATTAATTGAAAAAAATTATTCTTTATTTTGCTTAAAAGCAAAAAAATAATTTGAATTACTTAAGGATTTAAAGAATATTAAAAAATTTAAATTTGAAAGTTCATAATGGATTTTCTTCTTTATATTTTAAAATACAAAAAAACTTTTTGATCCCATTTCAAACATTAATTAAATAATTCCTCCTGAATTGAAAATCCAAAAAAAAAAAAAATTAAATTTTTGAACCTACTAAACTCATGCGAAAAACTCAAGAAAAACTTTCAAAACCCCAGGCCGCTAAAATCGAGAAAAAGCCATCTTTGCCTGTAACAATCAAACCCGATCCATCGCCCAAGATCACTGAAGAAAAGAAGTCCGTCCCCACAAGAAACGACGATTCTTCTGATGAAGATTCTCAAAATATCAAGAAACTCAAGAAAAACTCTGTTCCGACCCCTGATTTTAACACGACTTTTACCAAGATAAATATCGAGCAATCGAAAAACTATTCCATGAATCTTTTGAAGGAACGAGGCTGTAATTTTATCATATTTTTCTAATAAAAAAGCAAAAGTTATTGTCAAGTCGACCTCGAAGAACAAGACATGAAGATCTTCTCTAATGAAATGGGGGGTAAAAACATAAAGAAAAATGAGGCTACTCAGATCTTCGCAGGCCAAAATGAGGCTAATTTGAAGACTTTGGAGCTGGAATTGAAGAAAGCCTTGGAAAAAAACAATAGGTTTTTGGCTTGTTCAATAATGAACACGATTTTATCGAGAGGTCCTTAGAAAAAAAATCACTCTTTTCTAGTTTTTTATGGGTTTTCTTTGAAGATCTCGATAAAGAGAAGGCTAAAGCCTATCGTCTTCAACTAATAGGAGTTTTATCAGAGTTAAAATCCTTTAAAGATAGCGTGATTCATTGTAAGAAACTATTAGAAACTGGAGATATTGATATAAATACTAAGAAAACCACATATTTCCTCTCAGCAAAGGTATTTTCTTTATTAAAATCAAGTGTTTTTTATTCATAAATAGGCGAAATTAGAAATAAATGAGATTTGGGATGGTTATTTCGATCTCCTCAAAGCGAAATCCCTTTCTTTGATTTCCCGAAGCCAAAACCACGATCAAGCTTCGAATATTGAGAAATTCAACAATGAATTGGAAGAAACTTTGATGATTTTTGAGATGAAGTTAGCCAAAAGCGAGAAATCTTCATTAGATATTCTTTATTTGACTGGCTCGAATAAAAGCGGAGTTCTTGGGGTTAAAAGCCAAGGCATTGATTCGATTTTCACATTTACAGAGCTTCGAAACCGCATGATTTGCTCAATAGCCTGTGAAGATCATTATTCCCTTTTAATAGCAAAATTATGCACTTGTATTCAAAATAACTTCGATTTCATGAATTGTCTAGTGAATTTATTGATTTTATTGAGAAAATTTATGAAGAAATTAGGCGGGAAATCAAGAATGCAATGGGGAAACTGTGATAGTGGGTTGGGGGGAAAACACTTTGGGTCAAATAGACCCGAATTTGGCGATATCCTTTGTTGAGCGGCCATTTATATTGAATGAATTCATTGGGAAAAACATTAGGAAAGTGGCTTCTTGGAAATCGGTTTCTATAGCCGCTGATGATAAGGGAAATGTGGGTTTTTTTTGTTGATTTTTATTTAAGAAATCGTTCTAAGGTTTATGAATGGGGGAGTAATATCGAAGGTGTCCAAATAGGCTTTAAAATGGAGGTTTCTTCATAATAAAGCTGTCTTTATTGACTTAATTTTCTATAGAAAAAAATCAAAGATTTGATTAAAGGACCCTCTTATACCTTGATATTAACCACTGATTCTGCTTTATTTGCATATGGCAGGTTTTCTATTGAAGATAAAGTGATTTTTGATTATGCGAAACCCACAGAAATCGCGAAAAACCTCAGATTCTCGCATATTTCTATAGGAAGTAATCATATTTTAGCGATAAATGACAAAAATGAGGTAAATTCCTATACATTTCTATGAGATTTTATATAGGTCATGTATAGCTATACGGGCTTGGATCTAATGTTTTTGGACAATTATGCTTTGGGGAATCAGAAAAAGAGACTTTGGAGTTCATAAAGATAGAGAAATGCAAACATTTGCCTATGAAAAAGACCTTTTGTTCTAATAATATATCATTTGTGTTGACAGAAGAAGGAGAAATCTATTATTTCGGACAAATTTCAATGAATAGTTTAGTTTTTTTCAATGAAAAATAGATAATTTTTTGAAAGAAATCGTGAGATATCCAGCACAAACCGAATTTCCTGAAGAAATGAAAATCAGGGAAATCAATGGAAATAATGAGGAGGTATTCGCAATTAACGAAAACGGACACGTTTTCTGCTGGAATCTGGGAACCTCCGCAGTTTTCAAATTATATTCCAACACTAAAAACGAGACTTTCAAAGAAATATACATTGGAAAGTAATATATTTTAATGATTTTCATTGATTTATAATGATTGTTACTGATTTTTATTAATTTTAATGATTTTTATTGGATTTTTAATAATTTTTATGGATTTTTATTTGATTTTTATTGATTTTTATTAATTTTTATTTGATTTTTAATAATTTTAATAATTTTAATAATTTTTAATGATTTTTAATAATTTTTAATGATTTTTTTCAAAGATTTTAATGATGTTTACTTATTTTTATTGATTTTTCATATAGACATTATCAACTTTTATTGAAAACTCTGCCAGTTCCTTCGAATTGTTCCTTAACTGAAGAAAAAGGCTCCTTCTATGAGACCTGTAATCCATTCCTTCTCCAATATCTCTTCCTTTTCTATATAATTTAGTTAAGAAAATCAGTCTGAAAGTGGAAATCAAAGATCATACTGATTTCTGTTCAATAATTCCTTTCTATTGTCTACGGTTTTTCATTTGTCTATCGAATTCCTCTATAGAAGACACTAAAAACATGAGGAATCTATGCAAAGACCTTGTGAATAACCATAGGATCAAATATAACAACATTTCTCAGGTCTTTTATGAGGAAATTCTATATCATAGACTCAAAAACCTCAAAATAACGATGAATCCTAGTCTTTTACATCAATATAATCTGGACTTTTTCGTTGAAAAATCAGGTTTTTTTTATATAAAATTGAGAGATTTATATAAGGAGTTTATATAGGGACTTATTTCATATATTTGTTCATAAACGAGACTTTGATCAATAACTCGCCTTTTGAAATTTCAATAGCCAAAAGTCCTTGTGAGGAGGAAAATCTAATGAAAAAACAGGAAAACATCGAAAAAGAAGAGAAAAAAGCCTTGGAATCATTAGAAAAACATAAGGAAATAGAGACTCAAAGACAAGAAGAACAAGACCTCATAGAGAAAAAGCAGAAAGAAACAGGTTTTTAAGCTTATTTCATATAGGAAATTGCCTATTTCATTGATTTTATTAGAAAAAAGAGCCGAAGAGGCTTTAAAAAAACATCTGCAAGAGAAAAACGAAGCTTTAATTAAAGAGGAAATGAATAAAAAGATGAAAGCGGATTTAATAACAGGCGGCGGGTATGATTTAGAGAAGTCTAAAAAGGGGAAATCAGAGAAAATACCCGAGAAAAAACCAGTTGGAATGAAAAATGTAGGGAATTCATCACAAACTTCCAATAAAAATAGGAAATAAATTGATTTTAAGATTATTTTATCAACACTTAGTTAATTATTCGAGTTTTCCTTATTAGTTAAACGTTTAATTGAGTCAACATCGCTGTCCCACGTAAGGTCCAATATTCAGTATTTTCATCACTTGTTGGAATATCCTGTAGTTTTATTAGAAAAAATCATTAGAAAATCATTAGAAAAATCATAGTTTTATTAAAAAAATCAATAAAGTTATTAGAAAAATCAATAAAAGCGAATAGAAAAATCAATAGATCAATAAGATTTATTAGAAAAATCATTTATAATAATTAGAAAATATTCAATAGTTTTCTTAAAAAATTAGAAAAATCAAGAAATCGCTTTATTAGAACGAAAAATCCATAGATTTATTAAAAAAATCAAGAGAAAAAGAAATTTACCACTGGGAGAATGAAATTCGTAGATTGACCCGTAGTTGAAAGCACCCCATGCCTCAAAGAGGTTTTATATACTGGACATCTATAATAAGATTTTAACTTTTAATCGATTTTCTTTGAATTTTACTTATATTCTGTGTTTTTCTCCTCATAATTCTCAGAAGGACTGAAATGAAGAACCGGCATTTTAAAGAACATTTCTCCCTATAATGAAATTTCTTCATAAAAACCATTAAATTTCCTTTAATTATTACAGGTAATTGATCTATTAGAATCTTCTTCTTTTTATCTAAACTGGCTCCTTCCAAATATAATCCATAGACATAAACTCCATCCTAAAGGATATTTCTTTATAAAAAACCTTAAATTCTAGATAAATTACCTGAGGTTTTCCGAATATCGATTCTTTATCTTCCATGATTCTGAAGCTAAATTGCAATTGATCTATAGGAATCTTATATTTCCTGGCATGAGTCTGAAGAACTCCAGTCAAAAACCCTTAAAAAACCCAATAAATCCAATGTTTTCTAAATAAATCAAAGAAAAAACCTTGAGGGAAATAAAACCCTGAAATCCAGAAACAATTAGGATTTCCATTGAGAAGCCAATCGCCCATGAATTTCACTCTTTCCTTTAAATCATTGATCCAAGAACCTAAGGGTTTTAATGAAGGATATGCGACTTCTTCCCATAATTTTGGCACCTTTATTAATATTAAGGTAATTATTAGGAATTAGAAGGAAAATTATAAAGGACTTGATTGTTTAAAAGACTATAATACATGCTATCTAATTCTTGAGACATGAGTCCAAAGCCTTGAATAGCTTTGCTTAAACTGATTAAAGTGCTTCTCATTTTAGAGAGCAATTTATTGAATCTATCCATTTCTTGGATCAAGACTGTGGATAAAGATGGGATCAAGCCTTGTTCGTTTTCCTGGAAAAGATCCGGATTTCCTTTCTTTAAGAAATTCAATAAATATAAGGAAATATTGATAATTTTAAATATAAAAAACCTCTTTCAATAAATCCTCAGGCACTTCATCACTTATTTCCTTAACAAGTTCTAATATAATGTCATCATTTGATTTCCCAGCCGCCCTTTTATAAAAGAAAAATCCATATTTATCTCAGAAAAAATATTTTATATACGAGCTGGCGAGTCTAGGTTGAATACTCAATATAGTCTGGATGATTTTATTGCTTTCTTGAGCTTGATAATTGATATTCGCATTTTCATGCATTCCAAAAACCTCAGGATCATCTGTCATAGGCAATTTGTCTATATAATCCATATAACCTTCTATAGTTCCTATTGGAGGCACTACATATGCTTCTGAATCCGAGAACCTTTAATATTATTCAATGAAATCTTTAATAAATAAAGCTTAAAATACTGATATTTTTCCTCTAGAATCTCCTCCAAATAGAACTTCTTCAATACACTTATAAGGCACCTTCTATCCCAATCATCAGTGACTCGGCCTCCATAATTTATATGTCCTGTAACGAATAATAAGGCTTCCCAAGGTGTTTTATCCTGTTCATTCAATAACATCAAAAGGACCGTTTTCGAAGTAGTCAAATCACTATCATTAAACTCATATTTGATATTCCAACCCAAAGGACCGAATTTCCTTCTTTCCAAAACCAAGGAATGGAAATATGATAATCCCCATAACAACTTATGGAAAACAGGACCTTTATTACAAGAATCCATGAATTCTTGAGTCATTCCATTAAAGGATCTCTTCATATTAGCCTTAATTCCTCTAGGAGGCTCTGTAGTCAATTTGATCCCATTTTGTAAGACACTTACTGGGAAATAATCAGCAGGCATTGAAGTTAAGAAGATCCTAAACTCCTGATGGATATCATTAGAATTCATAGCATTGATCTCATCTATAAGATGTTCAAGTTTAGGCATAAAAGTCCTAGCCAAATGACAATTCTGGAGAAATACCCAATGACCTGCCTTTTTCCCATCTTCTAACATCATAGAAGCGGTTTCTTCAGTGCCTTGACCCAACGAAATCGGCTTCAAATTCTCTTCAAATTGCCTTTCTTTCGCGAAATTCAAAATAGATTCCGTCGGATCAGCTCCCTGAGATAACACGAAGATTATAGGCGTCTTATTATCTGAATCCGCATGAATAGAGGACATTTTAACTTCAGGACTTTCCAAATAAAATTTGCCTAGATTAGTTTCAACATATTTCGCCACTCCGAATAAGAGTTTCTCAGGACGGAAGATCTTCAATATCAACATTCTTTCGAAATCATCGAACTTATTCTCCCAATCTCCAGGCAATTTCTCTTCTAAAGGCTCAATTGACATTATGAATTGTTTCCATTGAGCCCATTTATTCGGGATATCAGTGGAAATACCTTTATAAGTCTCGAAGTTCAAATCCAAATAATAAGCGAGATCCCAACCTATTTGTGAAATCAAAGGATCTGGTAATGAAGGTTGTTCTTCTTTATCAAATAATCCAGCTCCTCTTAAAAAGACTCCCCATAAGGCTTCACTAAGGATTTTCGCTTGTCTTTTGATATTCGCAGCAATCAAGAAAGAATATATCAAAGTATGTTGTTCGAAAAGACCTCGACAAACATTAGTGAAAATGGTTTTCGTGATAGTTTCTATAAGATTCACGATTCTTTGTTTGAGATCTTGACTTTGAGCACTTTGTTCTATAGCTGTATTGAAAAGTCTGGTGATATATTGTAAGGAATATTGATACATCGGATCTATTAAAGCGAGATCTTTGATCACGAAATAAAGGATCGACCCACGAACAGAAACTTCCTTATATTGATTTCTCACAGATTCTATAGTCTTTTCAAGTTCAATGCTCACTTTCAATTGTTTTTGGATCTGTATGCTTGTGGATTTCGAGGTTTGAAGGGTATTAATCAAATTCACATCATCTAATAAAGTATCGCTTTTCGCTTCAGCCAAAAGCTTTAAAATATTCGTCTCACTATCAAGGATTTTCTTCTTAAAATCAGCCAATTCCACTATATTTTTATCCCTTTGAAGCTCGATTTCGGGTTGTTCTTTCTTCACAACATCAGCCAATAATTGTTCTTCTAATCCTTCGAAAGTCACAGTGAAATTTATCACATTTACCTTAATAAAGATCTCAGGTAAATAATTGGGATTCGGTTTTTTGGTCGTCATATATAATCTATACATATTATTATAATCCAAATCACCATCCGCGAATCTTATCAACACTCTTCCATCTCCAGTTTTCATGAATTGTTTCCCGAAGACAGAATCCATCATGGGATCCAAGACTTCTTCAGTATCTTGAATCAAAACTGGATAACCTAAAGTAAGAGCCGCTCTCATATTCACTTGGAATTGTGCATCAGTGAATTTCATGACCTTTATTCCATTAATTTCCTCAGTTCTTTTGATCCATTTATTCGCCTGTAATTGTGGATCAATCATCAAAGGCCATTTATATCCTTTTGTCGCGAAAATCGCGTTTTCCTGAGAAACATTATCTGATGGCAATCCATTCATCATCCAATCTCGGATTGTAACTGGATTTCCTAATGTTTTCGTAGTATTGACACTTTCGCTTGAAATCGGGATGTTTTTATCATAAAGCAGAGTAATCCATTTACTAGTCAATTCCTGTCTAAAAAGCCCTGTGAAAGGACCTAAATAACTAATAGAAGCCGCTGAAAGAAACACATCACCCACGATCGTTATTATCTCAGATTCGAACCTTTTGATGGATTCTGTCCATCTTTCTCCTTCATCTTTCAATAAATGAGTTAAGGATTCAGCGTTACGAAGCCGAGTTTGTGTCAATTCGATCTTTTGCTCAGTGTCGATCTTCTTCTGCACCATTTCATCACTATCATGTTTCAATTTCGCCACCTTTTCCTTCACCTTATTGACTTCTAATTCCTTTTCTTCAAGGATCTTATTCGCATCTTCCAATTTAGTTTGCATTTGTTGGACTTTGGCTCTTTTCGGCCCGACTTTTTTATTCACAGTGGCATAAGTATCCAAAGCTATACACCATGTGCAAATATCAGCAGCTGCACTGGCTTTATTCCTGACGATTTCCGGTGCGAAATCAACATTTGGGTTATTTCGATGTTTCCTGAATTTATTCAAAATATCCTCTTTAATTGTGTCCTTAGGGAAAGTCAAGAGACTATTGAGAAATCCTGATAAATCCTGCATCAATTTCACAGCAGCGGGCCATTCATATTTCTTGCCCAATAAAATAAACAATCCTTGCATGACATCTTCAACGACTTTAGGTGGTTTTGGATATTTCCTCATTTCATCCAAAGCCCCTTTATCGATTTCTTTGATAGCTTTATCAGCCGCATCAAGTTCTGGTTGAACTATATCAAGATCTTGTTTCGCTTCATCTGCTATTAATCTGATTTCATGGGCTTTGTTATTGATTTCCTCTTTGTCTCGTTCCACTTCACTTTCCTGTTCTCGAGCTATTAATGAATCCTTTTCTAATTCAACCAAGGCTTCATCAACTTTTATGCTTTGTTCAGCCAATTGAGGTTGAAGTTCTGTTAAAGAAACCTTCAATTTAGCCACTAAATCATTAGCAGAATGCAATTTATTCAACCCATTGGAAAGTCTTTTCATATTGAAACTGATTTCCTCACGTTTTTCATCTAAAGTCTGCATATAAAGGTTTATCAAATCAAGATAACTCTTTGGAGTGGTATAGACTTTCCTCTTTAATTGTTGATCGAATCGTAAAGCCAATTCTCCAGCACTTGTATGTACTTCTGTGCACATTTCAACAAGTCCTTTTCGAACCTCTTCATTAGGAAGATTGAATTCACTGAGCAATTTCTGAGAAACTGAAAGCAAAGCTGCTTCTGGCCAACTCGAAAACCAATCCAAAGTGCAACAATCCACAAGACTTGGGAATTTACGACATCGGATTCTCAAGAAATCACCGACAGGACTCATACAAAGCACTATATGCAGATTATCCCTGACTCTATCCACAAAAGTTGAATATATCAGATCTGGAACATCAGGTTTCTTGAGTTCATTCACATGATAAGATCTAACATTATTAATGATCTTATCTTTATCATCAGGTTGTTCCCATATATTCGGCACTTCCCCTGAATTCAATAGATTATTGATATCTTCAAGGAAACTCTCATCTATTATTTGAGTATCTGTGAATAAAAAGGTCATAGATCTACCATCCACACCGCTTATATTCAATAATTCTCGAAGAAATTCACGGAAACTGCTTTGATCATATCCTTTGACTATTTCCACTTGTCTGATCTGATAATTCAAGAGATAACTCGATAATCTTGTAAGACTTTGTTTTCCACTCCCTCCAACTCCTATTAACATCAGATTCCCTCTAGGTTGTCTAAGGACTCTAGCGACTCTTAGAATATGTTCAATAGCATCTTCAAAGAATACTAAGGCTAATTTCGTCTTATTTTTCTGATCACTATTATGATCATCCATTCGATCTTCAAGCACTCTAATCAATTTCTTCAAATCCTTGATTTCCTCATAATCATGACTTGGCGAATCTAATTTCAATAGATCACCGAATAAAATGCTACTATTGATAAATATTTCCTCTTTAGTCCAACGAATGTTGAAATGTCGTCCCAAAAGCTCACAAATGAGGTTTTTGAACCAATCTCTATCTTCCTCATTAATTAATCGATCATAGAAAACCCGAGATACCTCATGAATCCATAATCTGACCATTTGATCGGTTTCTTTGATTATCGAGCCTCTTGTCATGAGGATGCCTTGGAATACTTTGCTGACATCTCTGAGATTAAAGGTATAATGGAATTTACTAGGAATGGCCTTTTTTTCCTTGATGATCCTTTGATAAACATCGATAGTAGCTGAGGTGATATTATCAGAGCTTCGTTTCAAGGCCTCTGCGAAACCAACGCTTAGAAATCCTGAAAGAATCGAATTAAATATCTTAAAAAGGATCTTTTGATTAGGTTGTGGGATACAAAATAAATTGAAATGTCTAGTGAATCTAGTGGTCATTTCATTTCGGCCTCCAGTTGGTGGAGCCGCTGCCGCTAGATAAGTGGTGTTTTGGATCTCTTTCCAAAAACGTTCTTTACGATCATACATCCCGCCTCTATCGATCATAAGTCTTAATAATTCAATAGGAGGTTGGGCACCATATTTCTCTACAGCTGGCATATTGATATCATCGATGAAAATAGTCATTTTATGTCCGGATTTCGCTCCAATGCTGTTCTTTTTATATCTTTCTAATTTGCTTTCTATTGTGGTTTGAGTGATGAGAGAATCTGTGGCTGCGGAAAACATAAGGAATATAGTATCGATCATTCTGGGTTCTTGGATAGTTCTTAATAAGGTTTTGATGATCACTGATTTACCAGTTCCAGTACCTCCTGTGACAAAAACCTTCTTATTATAAACCAGAAGATATTCCATAATGAAACTATAACGAACTGTATCTATTGTAGGAACCAATAAATTGAAATAAGGCACTTCTCTTTCATAAATGAATTCTTGCGTGATATCATTCCATGATTTAAATACGAAATCGCCTGTGGTATTATCCACATGAAGATAAAAGCCAAAGATGTTATCTGTCGTGGGAAAAAGAATCCCAGAAAACTTCTTCTTGATGAAATCGTCAATTTTATAATGGAAATCCTCATAAACAGTAGTTCCGAAAGACCAAATGAAAGAAAATACAAAAATTAAAGATAAATAACGTTTCTTATTTTCGAATTTCTCATTGGCTTTGAATCCGAACTTCTTATTCAGGAAACATTCAAGTAAATTGCAGAAACTCGATATTATTTGAATATCTACTGTTATTATAGGCTCAATAAACGCATTTCCTCTAAGAAAAGCCAAGCCATCATCAAGACTATCTTCGAATAAATTCCAGAAATAAGCCTTCAATTCCTTATTGAAATATTCATTAATCACTAGATCCGCGTTATTGGCATTTTGTTGTTGAAGCAAAAGCTCATCTTGTGCGAATATTTGATAAATCCTATCCAACCAAGATAACACATATGGTCTCCAACCCAATTCCTCGAAAGTCAAATAAACCATACCACAACGAGAAACTGTGGCTGGACTCGCCACCATCAAATCATTCACTTCAAATAACATCCGCATTTCATGACGAAGCTTGATTCTTTGCCCATTGGCCAAACATAACATCATGTTATCATCCAACACCGTATTCATGTTTTCGATCCATAAGGCATCCACTGGACCATCAAATACCACCCAATGTCTATCATTTCTTTTATCTGCAGCTTCATCAGTTGCGATTTCTCGCATTATTTGTGAAGCCAATCCATCTTGCCATTCCTGAGTAAATTTATTCACTTCTCCATAAAGTTCACCCATACTGATGCATTTTGGATTCAAAATATATGTATGAACCACCTGATAACGTTTATCAGGAGAATCGTTTTTTCTGAGATCACTCATCGCATGTTGTAGGATCTGATAACAGGTGGTTTTGGCACTTCCTGTCAAACCGACGAGCATAACTCCGAATCTCACATTAAAAGTCTCGAATAATTGAATTACTTTGGTAGTGAGTTTCTCGACTTTCTGAAGTCCTAATTCCTTATAGATCTTATCAATGGTTTGGGACAGGATGGTATAATCATCAACAGGGATTATTACATCAGGGAATAAGTCTTGTATGAGGGCATTGAATAAAGGTATATCATCTTTAAGAAATTTCGGAATATTTGAATCTCGCATGGCTTTTATTAAGACTCCATCTTCATTTGAATTTGGATCAGATCGTTTCAAAGAACCTGCCATGACTAAGACGCTTTTAACAGCTCTCATACCGAAATCATAATGTTTTTGTTGAGATAATTGTTCAGAGCTTAATTTATAAAGTTGGACCATTTTATTACTGAGAATAGTGGAATTTTCAAAACCTTCAGATAAAAGGATGATTTCTGCTATAAGTTTATAATCAGGTATCATCATAGCCACTGGTCTAAATAAAACCTTCAAATTATCAGGCAATTCAGTCCTACCAGCATATCCTGGGTTCATAGTGATAAAGACTCCAAAGCCTTCTCTCATTTGAATATAATCCGTCATAAAGAAGAATTTCTTCTCTCCTTTTAAACTCCAAGTTCTAATAGTGAGCAATTGTTGTGCTATGACTGATAACACTTCGATATCAATTCTATTGAATTCATCTAAACATGACCAAGCGCCTTGTTGAACTAATCCACTAAATAATCTAGCCATCATCTTATATTCGATTTGTTCTGAACAATTGAAAACAACACATAACATTCCTAAGGCTTTGGCTAGATCTTTCGTGCTTTCAGTTTTACCAGTCCCCGCAGGACCTGAAGGTGAAGCCCCAAGCTTTATATTCAAAGCTCCTGTTATTGTGATCCAACAACGATCCGTCAAAGGAGTGATAACCAAACGACTGGTGGCTCCCATATATTCATATCCATATTTGAGTCTAGCATTTACCTGGAGAATATAGGCATTTTCCTTATCCAGACTTTCATCCCAATAATATCTCAATTGTTGTTGCCATGAGAAATCCGTCTTAGTATTAACATTATCATTAGTAAGTGTGGCTATAATGTCTCTAGCATGAACATCCTGAGTAATCAAAGCCACAATTATCTTATGTTTTATGTCAGGCAATCCACTTCTCACTAATTCTGTTAATTGTGATAATTGAATGAAATTTATCTGCAACCATTCAGCCACTGAATTCGCGTTTTCGCCCATTTGATCCAAGAAATATTCGGTGGCACTACACCAAGCTATTTGTGAAATCACTGCCACCACCTGTCCTGGATGATCTAACACCCATTTCTTTCTTTCATTATTATCGAGATCATTCCTACCTACTTTCATTTTCTTACTGATAGTATCTCGCATTTGATCTTGAACCTGATTCAACCAAATTTCGATTTCATTGGTTCGGGTTGATACTGGCTTATTGAATTCGACTTTTTCTCCCTCGGCTGATACCATAGCATAAATCACTGAGGATTTCGGATCTTCACCTACATCGAGTTTATAAATATTATCGAAACATTTCTTCATATGTTTTTGAATAGCCTGGAGATCTTGAGCTTTGGCTAATATTTCCAAAAGTTCATCATTACTGAGGAAATAAAATCGAGGGAAATTCACTCGTTTTAATTCTAAATAATGTTCTAAAGCCTTTTGGATATTATTCAGAGTTTCCTTATTTCTTTTGAAGATCTTACCTAATTCAGGTGTCACACATTTGGAAACACTGCGGAATCGATAGGCTTTGCTCATATGTTGTCTGAAAGTCTTATCGACATTATCGAATAATTGACTTTCATTGGCCAATTTCTTCTTAATATCCTGCGAATCGAAGATATTTTCCAAATAAATCCAATTTTTCTGACATACAAGCCAATCATCTATCGTTTCCTGAGTATATAACAACTTCTTATGCAATTCCTCAGTCTTTGGTCTTAAAAGCTTCAAATATCTTGAACCTAAGATATTATTCAAATTCGCTAAGAATTCATCTATTTGAGCGAAAAGATCATCCATTTCTGTTAAAACATAGAGTTCCTTCGCTTTATCACTCTTATAAGGCACTACCACGAAATCTAAAGTCACCCATTTTTGCATGATTTCCTCATATTGTTTCTCAAGAATCGCTTCTTGAGTAGCCTGGACACTGATTTCCTGGATTTCTTTCATAGCTTTTTTCACATCCATTTCTATTAAATCCTGTAATGTGAAATCATCATCTAATTCGAATTCCTGGCCTATTTTCTCCTTGATATCCTTCCAATGATGTTCTTTCAAATGCTTATTCCTTAAAGCAATAACCACAGGCATCGTATCTTTAAATTCATAGACTATATCCCTTAATTCATCTAAAATCGGGTTCGGAGGAAGCTTTTTCTGTGATTTCTTTATAATATTCGTGAAATAATCGCTTTTCGAAATGATTTGTTCAGTGTCGATTTCTTTGAATTTCCCATCTCGCCATGATTTCGTCAATTCCTTCCATTCTTTCAATGATTTCCACATCAAAAACCTTAAATCCACATCTTCTTTGAGATTTCTCAGGTTTTCGAAATCCGATTCATCCATGCCTAAAGTCCTTTGATATTCTCGATATTTATTGCCTAAATCTTCGAGTTTCTTGAATTCTATCAAAATCTCGCCTAATTCCTTAATGGCGTCTTCTTCTTTGATGTCTTTACTAAGGAATTTGCCATCTTTTACTTTGAAATCGAGATCATTGACTGATTTTTCAAGATCTGGGATCAAGGTTTTCGAGATTTTCATGGCATTGGTTTCTAGGCCTTTCTCAATAGATTCATTACTCGTGGTCATAGTTCCTGTTAATGAAGTCATTGAATGACTTGTATCTGCAAAGGTCTGATCATCATCTTTTTTGAACTCGAAATGGAAATCCTTCAATTTGATATAAACCTGATTAAGTTCATAAAGCTTTTTATTGATTTTCGGATATTCTTTTTCTATAGTTTTCAACGCGTTTCTTTGTTTCACGAATTCCTCGAGATTCCCAGTTCCTGATTTCAAAGCCTGATTTGCTGCAAAAAGCCAATCTTTGATGGCTTTATTACGGGTTTTCAATAATTCAGGCATGAAAAGTTGTAATTTCTTGATCAAATTCTCAGGACTTGGTAATATTTCCTTCCTTAATTCACTAGTATCTATACGAAATAAACCCAAATCCGCTTGATAAGGCACTTCTGTCTCTAACATCTCCTTCTGATGATTCAATAAAGTCAAAGTATATTCAATACTTTCTGATTGTCTAACGAGAAGTTCGCTTTTGAAGATTTCGACATTAACTCTTTGATTTTCCCAATAAATCATCAGGAATTTCGCGAAACTATCGAGGAATTTTTCTGCTCTTCCGAAAGCCTCATCAAAAAGCACTTTCAAATCTCTTGAATATTTCTCTAATGGAGAATGATCTAAAAGCCAATCCTGTGGATCCAAATAATTCGAATCAGGCATTTCCCAATCATCACCCACCATATCATCCCATTCTTCTAAAACGCTCACATAAGGTGTCATTTCATCATGTCTCGACCATCGTTCAAAAGCTTGAATTGCATTCATACCTTCACCGAGACAACGCACAATATCAGAAAAGAAGGAATCTAGGTTCGGACGTAAGGATAACCAAAGCCGACTAATGCGAGGACAAATTAAACGAGGATATGTCTTATTTTCATCAATTTGTTCAGCCTTTTCATCATCAGAATCAGAATCAGATGCTTCAGGTTCTATTGCAGGCTTGGCTTTATCTCCAGCTGCTAAAAATGGAAAATGAAGACAAAATTCATAATTTTTAATAGAAAATCATTATAAAAGAAGATAAATGGACTCCATAGAAAAATATTAAGAAAAGTTACCTTTTGGTTTTTCCTTGAGTTTTTCCTTCTTTTCTTTCTTTTCTTTTGGAGGTCTACAATAGACATGATATAAGATATTATAATCTTCTTCCAATTTGCTTGTGCCTAAGGGTGGCGGATTGAATTCTGGAATTAATTTCACCTCAATTTCGGCTTCTTCTATTTCTTTAATATGCATATCCACAATTAGGAAAAACATCGGTTCTTTGATCTTCGAAGATCCTTTTTGATTCTTATCTTTATAAATGATTCCCTCTTTGGTTTTCACTAAGGTTGTGAATTCATTAATCAGATCTTCTACACTAAGCACATAAACATTCTTCAAAGCTTCCATCGCCAGGAAATCCACTAAATATGAGAATCTCAGGAATTTGGAACATTCCTTACGAAGTTCTGATCTTTTCTCATAAGACAGATTTTCTGGAAACCCGAGATTTTCATAAGCTGATTCTTTGAGTCTAAAAAGATTAGTGTTTTCGTTCTTTTTAGCGAAATCATCTTCGAAAGCTGTGGAATATTGGGTTTTCCTTAAAGCGTCTAAACAATTCTTGAACCCATCTCTGATATTTTCTCTACATTTCTTAGAGAATTCTTGGATTTTCTCATTAACTTGTTTCCTTTTCTTTTCTTGCATCGATTTGAATTCTTCTAATTTCGGGATATCAGCAGAAAGGCCATATTGTTGTTGATTTAAATCGATGAAACGCAATTTTTCCATATCACAACAATTCTTACGATGGCCTAAAAGCGTGGTTCTCAATATTGGGTTCAAGATAAAAAGCTTCTCAGCGAGGACTCGTTTATAATTATTGGTTTTATGTCCAATGACGTTTTTTTTCCACATTTTCAAGGTTTTCCATTTTCTGAACTTCGTGAAAAAGGTCAGGCTTTTTATTTGATCATAGGTTTCGCGTTCCTTGAGCCAATTGGCCAAAACGATGAATTCCAAAGGTTTCCCATTATCATAATGACAAAGTCCTTTTTTGCTGATGGTATAATATTCTTTTATTTGATTGGCCTTGATCTTCTCATAATCGATCACATCTAAATAATAAGGGTCATCATCAGTCACTCTGATCAAATAAATGAATTCATCGAGATTGGTTACATTCTTCAAGATCAGATCGATATATTTATCGATTCTTGAGGCAGGTCTTTTACAAGTAGTTAAGAGATTCTTCTTTGGTTGGGTAGTAGTCAAAGCCACGATATTATTTCCTTCATCAGATTGGGTTTTCTGTTGACTTGTGGTCTTTAAATTCAAGTAATTTTCCTCTGTAAGGACATTAACATTAGGCTTCCCACTAGTTTTACCAATATTAGCTAAGTTCAGATATCGCTTATCAATCCTGAACTTCCCTGAGATCTTATCAACTAAGTATTTACTTCTTCTTAATTCACCATCATTCACATTCACTGAAACCAATGAAGATCTCAAATCATCAGTTATGAGGTTCTTCGGCTTGAAAAAGCCACCTTGGCTACTCATACCCAATTTCTGTAGATAACTGCTCGATAAAGGCTGCAATTGGTTAATCAAGAGGCCGGCTGATTGATTTCTCGAGACAATGGTTTGGATGTGAGCATTGTTAAAATTCATAGGGAACCCGAGATCTTCATTGTGTTTAATGAAATTGGTCTGTGAGGTATGGATTTTGCGATCTTGAGATAAGCCTCTTTCATTAGGCAGGTTTTCGAAGGCTCCATAACCCATTCCTCCGCTGGATTTCATAAAATTCCGTTGTAATGCGATTTCGGATTTTGAGACGGTCGGTGGCTTGTTCATATAAGACATTTGATTGATTTTGGTCAAAGCGTTGATTTCATCTTTTTGTTCTTCATTATTTTCTGTGATTCTGCTTTCTTCTTTAATTGATAGTTTTTCCTTCAAAACATCTCTTGTGACCTTATTTTGAGCCTCTCCTTGAACTAAATGCAAAATAGATGATTGTTGTTGATATATCACAGGTGCTAATTTGTTCTTTAAAGAAAAGATCTTCGCTGATAAAGGTCGCGATGTCGAGGAATTCGTAAGAGGACGTTTCACAGATGGCATCGTACGAATCGTGAAACCCTTATCAATAATACGAGAACGCAAATCTAAAGAATGCTCCTTACGATCAGGAAGACGATTTGCAGGGTCGTTGGCGAAAAATGTGGGTTTTTGCATGGGAGGAGGGGAAAATTTGGAAATTGGAAAAAAAAAACTGTTGTCTTTTTGAATGAATTCTCAGTTTTATGAGGATTTTTTATTTGATTTTTAGAATGAGAAATTTGAATTTAGGCTTGGGTTTTTAATATCAAAATCTTTTAATTAAAAAAGTTATAAAAATTTGAATTTTATTATTAATTTTTGAAAAAAGAGACTATTTTATTAATAAATTTGAAATATCCTTATTTTTTCTAATTTTCTTATGAATTTGGTTAAAAACCTTTTATTTTGTAAAATTTCTCTACAAATAACAAAAATTTCATTAAAAAACTATTTTTTCATAATCCCTTAAGCATTTCCTTCAAATCCAGACATACGTTCTTAACTTTTCCCCTGTTATTTTCGCTATTATTTCCCAAAGCACCATTGTTTCCAGACAGAATTTTCGCCTCAAGAAACTCTATTTTTTCCAGTTTTCCCCCTCTATTTTCTTCTTTGCCATTAGAACTCAAAGGAAGATTCTCTATTATAGTGGGATATAGCTTCCTAATCCTAGAAATTTCCCTATTCAAAAGCAATTGTTTAACCATTTCCTCGAGTTTCTTGTTTTCTTTGACGAGATCCTCGTTTTTCTCATGCAATTTCTCCAACAATCTCGCGGCTTTTCTCTAAATTTCAAGACTTTTATAACTATTTGAGAAAGGTACTATCTATTGGGTCTAATTTCTTGAGTTTTTTCTCAAGAGAAACCACTTTTTTCCTTTCATTTTCAAATGAAATCAAATAGTTTCTCGAAGTCTTGGTTTCCTAATGCGAATTTCATTAGAAAAAACAAGGGAAAATCGTTACTTGTTTGCGAAGTTCTAAGAGTTTCGAGTTTTCTGATTGTACAATTTCGAAATTTCGTTGTAAATCCGAATTCGAATTCTGGAGTTTCATGATCTTTTGTCTATGGACAGCGTCTCGAAGTTGTAATTTATAGACAATTTCTTTGAGTTTCGTCAAGTTATCCTCTTCCTCACCATCGAATTTCAAATTCTCAAGGATTTTCTCACTATCTTTCTCGATCAATTCATCAATTTCTAAGGAAATACTTTGTTTTTCCTTGATTTCCCTACTGTTTTGAGACTTTTTATTTGAAAAGTGGCTTTTTTCAACATCCATTGAGTTTTTATTAAGGTTTTCTAAATGGAAGGAATGCTTTTCTCTTGAAAAAAGACTGTTTTTTCGAAAAATAAAAGCTTTGGATTGGAGGTCAGAGTTTTGGGAATTAGAGGAAGGATCATGGGGTTTATCTAGAGATTTTGCAAAGGTTTTGGAACGACGCTGCTCATTAAGCTTACGATAGGCAGTTTTACGACAATTATGGAGAACGGAATCGAGTTTCTTTTTGAAATTAAAGATTGTGAGAGAGTCATCGTGGGAAAGTTTCTTCTTTTCGCCACTGCTTTGCATTGTTATAAAAATTTCAAAATATTTAAAAAAAAAAAACGAAGAAATACATTGGTATTAAAAGAAATTAAAAAAGCGATTGTTCGAAAATTTGAAATTGTTACTTTTAGAAAAAAATTTGTTTTTAATAAAACCAAAATTTGTTTTTTTTA
>Ga0302320_10009929_pt1 | contig 20387 bp, 15 predicted proteins | sample Bog_T0_3_FD_202130 | JGI IMG/M metagenome (GOLD analysis project Ga0302320, IMG submission 202130) | Peat permafrost microbial communities from Stordalen Mire near Abisko, Sweden - Bog_T0_3 | ecosystem: Environmental > Terrestrial > Soil > Wetlands > Peat | place: Sweden: Abisko, Stordalen Mire...
GCGCATTGTGTTTTCGGTCCACCTATACGATTAGACGCAATCGACGCGCATTTGGGACTTGATCAGAGGTTCCTTAGCCCATGAGGGAATGCAATCTCAAAAGAAGCACTTGATCAGAGGTTCCTTAATGCTCCCCAGATAATCGCCAACGGGTTCGATACTGCCAGTCCGTTCGAGAGCGGCTTTTACACAACGGATTTAACCGGTAGCGGTATCCCCGACATCCTGGTAACCAGCCTGGAAGGGTTCGATACCTCTGTGGCAACAGGGAAGCTCGCCTACGGCGCGGTACAGAAGCGCACCTCCGGCCCTTTCATAACCCAGTTAGCCATCGCTGACTTCAATGAGGACGGCGCACAGGATTTCGCAGTCGGCGTTTCCGGCGGGATTCAGCTCTTCTTTGGCAATCGCTCCGGCGCATTTCCCGACAGTACTATTACCCCAACCGCGGTAGGATCAACGTTCCTCTTTGCCGGCGATTTCAACGGCGATGGCATCGCGGATGTGGCCGCTTTGGGCACAGACGGATATATGCAGACCTATCTGGGTTCCAAGAGCGGCAGCTTTCAATCGCCGATCAAGTCGAGCACTACTGTGACCGCGAACTATGAATACATCGGTAACGCCGTAGGCGATTTCGACGGCGACGGCCATCAAGACATTCTTTTCAGCCAGCAAGTACTCTACGGAAATGGCGATGGCACATTTACGCCAGTTACACAGGGAAGTTCGGTCCCTGGATCCAATGGGTTGGTCGCCGACTTCAACAAAGATGGCAAGAGCGATCTGTTGAGCCTATCGGGACTGCAATGCGGCACCGGCTCCTATGTCTACTACTATTCTCTGATTGCACAACTAGGAAACGCGCAGCGAGCCTTTACCACGGTAACCACCAACTTCCCGCCCTATACCGTAGGAGCGGGCATTACCACCCCGGCTTTACTCGCCGTCGGCGACATGAATGGGGATGGGTTTCCTGATGCGGCGGTCTACGATCCGAATTTGCCGGCGTTGGAAATCTGGCTGGGGAATGGTGACGGGAGTTTTCGCGCGGGCACGAGTCTCAACCTCAACGGATCTGCATGGAAACCGATGGGGGCGGGCGGCCAGGATAGCGCGATCGGCGTTGGCGCCATCATTGATGTAGATGGCGATGGGAATGCAGATGTGGTATTTCTGGCCGCAGAATCAGCGGTGGATACCAACCTGACACCCGCCCCGGTTCTGGTGATCGAATATGGAGATGGCAAGGGAGGATTCGCTGCCGCTCAAGTCATCCCGCTCTCCCACACTTTTGGTTTCCTGACACCAGCCAAACTTGATTCCAGCGGGAGTCGCGGCATCGTGCTGGGCAACGCAGGCATGGTGAGCGTCTTGCGCAATCTCGGTGGACGCCAGTTTTCCAACGAGGAGTTTTATTCCGCAGGCAGCATGTCGGGCTTGGTTGCAGCCGACTTTAATCGCGATGGGTTGAGCGATCTACTTGCTTTGCGCTCGAATCCCCTGGCCAGCCCCAATCCCGGTGCCCTCGGCTTCACCGTGCTGATGAATGAAGCGGAGGCCGGCGGCAATGGGTCCGGTATCTCGAACAGTTCATTGTCCGCGAATCCTGCAATAGTCAATTACAACCAGGCGTTTACATTGACGGCCGTTGTGGAACCTTCGATGTCCGGCGCGCCTCTGCCAACCGGGACTGTCGCTTTCTCAGCGTTGGGCATCGCACTCGGCTCGGCGTCGCTCAGTCAGGGAACGGCAGCCATTCAGGTTCCCGGCTCTCTGACTCAATCGCTTCCATCGGGCATTGTTGAGATAACGGCTAACTATTCCGGCGATTCCTACTACGCTTCCTCCGATTTTGTGACTACCGAAAATGTTCTCCTTCCGGCCTATTCCACGCAGACCACGCTCACCATCACGGCCGGCGGCAGCGTAGTCACCAGTATTCAGGCGGGCAACTTTCTTACTCTTACCGCGTCAGTTACCGCGCCCCAGGCTGTCACTAACGGCTATATTGCCTTCTATAATGGCAGTTCGTTGCTGGGGCAAGGGGAGATTGCCAAAGGCGCGGCCTCCTTTAGCACAAACCTTCTGAGCATCTGCAGTCATAGCCTAACTGCGCAGTTTCTCGGCTACACACCGTCCAATACCAGCGCCTTCCTGCCTAGCGTCTCGCCAGCTATGCCCGTTACCGTTTCAGCCATCGCGACAATCGCTACGCTCACCTCCTCTCCCTCCAGCGTGATAGCTGGCGCAGTACTTACACTTACTGCAAATGTCTCCAGCGCAAGCGGGCCACCCATCGGAGGCGTCACCTTCTTTGATGGAAGTACAGCGTTAGGCACGCTGACGCTGGATTCCACCGGCACTGCGGCCTTCAGCACGGCCTCGCTGGCCGTTGGAAAACACTCCTTGACAGTCCAATACGCAGCGAATGGCGCCTATGCGGGAAGTGTAGCTTCGGCAGCTTGGATTACCGTAAATGCAGCCAGCCCTGCGTTGACAACGACCACAACCCAAATCGTATCTATCACTCCGTTGAACGGCCCGGGCGGAAGCCTGGCAACGGTCCAGGTCACAGGCGTACCCGCGCAGGCGGGCAGTATCTCCTTGTTACTGGATGGACAACTGACTGCGACCGCGGCGCTTGCCGCGGACGGCCAAGCTGCGATTCCCCTTAACCTGACTGGCGCGGGAACCCATACGGTGGTTGCAAGCTATACCGGCAGCGCTCTGGCCGCACCGAGCGCGTCGCCGGAGCTTGAAACCACTGCCTATCTCGCAGTACCGGACTTTATCCTGCAGGCACCGCAGTCTCAATTCGTCGCCATTTCCGGCGGTTCCATAATTGCGGTTCCCATAAGCATTGGCGCGGTGGGTAGTTGGAACGGCACAGTGTCGCTGCGTTGCGTCTCCGGTTTTCCTGCGGGATACTCGTGCAGCTTTTCTCCTCCTTCAGTTTCCGGTAGTGGCAGCACAACAATGACGCTTCGGCCATCCGCGAGTATACCCACAACTGCTCTTTTTCTTTTGCCGTGTTTCTGGCTTATTCGCAGATCGCGGTGGACGAGCATCTGTTGGGCGCTCGTGTTGGCCGTGGTCTTCGTCTCAGTTTCTGGCTGCGGTAGCGGGCGTGTGGTGACTTCCGCATCACCGTACATTGTCTCTGTCGAGGCTACCAGTGGATCACTGGTCCATTCCGTACAGGTCAACCTCAAGATATTAACTCAACAGTAGCGCAGTTGATGGTCACATTCTGTGCTTACATGACGATCACTTCGAGGTCTAGATTGCCTATTAGTCTCGGCCCGCAAGCTTTGTGGTTGCTTGAGTCCCAATCCTGCCCTTCAGGTGCTTCTTAAGCCCTTCCCAAATCCTTAGGCTTCCTAAGACAACGGCAATTCCTAAACAAGAAACCGGTATCAAAGGAAAAATTCAGGTTGTCCTAAAACCTTGCTTTTTAGAATCGAAGTTGTAGCTTTTCTAGTGGGAAAACTCGGCTCCGCCTTCCTTTTCCCTTCTTCAGCACCATGAATTTTTTTATCCGGTTGAATTAAAGATAAATATAGGACAACATTCAACTTAACGAATTCCACTTCTGTCACTTTGCCCCCATAGTCCATCGCTATAACCCCAAGGATGAACGAGCCGGGTGCGATGGCAACAGCCTGTTGAGACTACACAATCACTGCCTAACCCCTGCTTATCCGTTACACTGTCCCCTGTGACTCCGCACGTTATGGCCCAATCCGTCGCGATTCTCACCACAATCCTGGCCGTAGCAGGCATGGGCTACTTCCTCGCCGCCCTGATCGCCGCGCGGATCTTTTTATCGAAACGGCGCAAGGCGTTGGCGCCCTTTTCGCCCGGTGTCAGCGTCATGAAGTCCCTCAAAGGCCTCGACCCAGGTATGATCGAGGCCTTTCGCAGCCATTGCCGCCAGTCTTTCGCCGGCGAATACGAGCTACTCTTCGGAGTCGCTTCCCTTTCCGACCCGGCCGCAGACGTCGTTCGGCAGTTGATTGCGGAGTATCCCAAGCTGGCGATTCGATTGATCGAGTGCCCTCAGCGGCTGGGAGCTAACGGCAAGGTTAGCACTCTGGTACAGCTCGCCTCGCACGCGCGCTACAAGTTTCTGCTCATCAACGACTCGGACATTACCGTTAGTTCGCGCTACCTGGAGCAGGTGATGGCCTGCTTCGCTCCGGCGGATTCCGACGACAAGGCCGAGAAAGAAGCCGGTCTCGTCACCGCGCTCTATCGCGGTCGAGCCCACCACAGCCTGGCCTCCTCGCTGGAGGCTCTGGGCATAGCGACTGACTTCCAGGCCGGCGTGCTGCTATCGAAGTGGATTGAAGGCGGCCTGCATTACGGTCTCGGCTCCACGCTGGCAATGAGCCGCGAGGCGCTCGACAAAATCGGCGGACTCCTGCCGCTGGTTGATCATCTTGCCGACGATTATGAGTTGGGCGAGCGCATCTCCTCGGCCGGCTACCGTGTGGTGCTGAGCGGCGAAGTGGTCGAGACCAACATCGCGGCCTACGGCTGGCGCGGCTTCCTCGATCATCAGTTGCGCTGGGCGCGAACGGTTCGTGACGCACGCCCCTGGGGTTACGCCGGCCTCATCTTCACGCACGGGCTGGGCTGGGCGCTGCTCAATGTGGGCGCCAGCGGGGCGAGTCCGCTGAGCCTCTGGCTGCTGGGGTTGAGCTGCTGTTTGCGCCTCGCACTGGCCATGACGGTGGGCGCTGAAGTGCTCTCCGACCGCCAAGTGCTGCCCAGCTTGTGGCTCTTGCCGCTGCGCGACCTCATCGCCATGGGTGTCTGGGTCGCGGGCTTTGCCGGCAATACGATTGTCTGGCGCGGCGAGCGATTCGCTCTTAAGGACGGAAAGATGAGCAAGACTGGCTGATAGCGTACAGCGCTAATCCCCCGTAGTCGCCGCCGCCGGGTCCTGTGCGCTGATGGCCGCGCAATCAATCTTCAGGCAGGCGCCCAGTTCGCTGAAGTTCTTCTCCCATCGTTGGCGATCTTCAGCAGCTAAAGCCGTGAGCGCATAACCGGAGGTGCGCAGAATCTCGTACCAGACGTTCTGCGCCTGCCATAGGTTCAGCTCAAACGGCAGCTCCACCAGTATGTGGGCGAGCATCAGCGCCCGGTCCAGCGACTCCAGCGACCCGGAAGACATTTGCAACTCGACCATGACGCGCTTCATGCGCTGATCGGCAATGTAGGAGAGCGTGGGCGTCTCCAGCGACACTTGGTTGGTCTTGGCCAGGGCCAAAAAGGAGCGCAGTTGCGCCTGGTCAATGGGATCGCCCTCCAGTGCGCGGCGTAGCCCGGCATTGATGGCAAAGCCCGCGGCCAGGGTAAGCGCCGGCGGCTTGGGCAATCCGGCCTGGGAGAGATAGTGCAGCAGGCTGGCGTGCTCCTCGTAGATGGTGGTCAGCGATTTCTCGATGTCTGCCAGCGTGGAGTTGAGAATGATTTGCACGATGCGCCGCTGTTCATCGGTAAACAGCGAGGTCAACGAGTAGTCCACGTGTCCGTAGTAGCGGTCAATCAGGCGCATCGCCTGGGGGAAGTCGGCGCGCTGCACGTCTTCGGCGGCCTGGCTGGCAAAAGCCTCGAACGCGGCCGCATCCTCCGGCTCATACGCCTTGACGGCCGCGGTGATGTTCTGGTCGCCAAAGTGCAGCACAGCAAAGGAGAAGCCTTGCTGTTTTCCGGTAATAGCGCCAACAATTTTGACCCTGCCCAGGGCCAGCCGTCCCCGCCCGGAGGTGTATGCTTCGTAGGAGTCGCGCCACACGCGGAAGCAGAACAGATCGGTCTCCTCGGCAAAGGAAGAAAAGATGGAGCTGATGGCATAGTGAGCCGCCACTTGTTCCAGGTTTAGCTCCTTGGAGCTGACCTGCGCCTGGTAGATTTTGACGCCGTCGCCGACCGCGGCCACGTTGGAATGCGCCTCGGCCATCCGAACCAGAAATGCCGGCTCCAACGGAGCGGCCGCTTCGCCAAAGGCTTCCAGCGCCAATTGCAGCACCCGCGCGGCATAAGCAATCACCTGCACCGTCTCAATGCCTGAAATGTCGTCGAAGAACCATCCGCAACTGGTGTACATCAGTTGCGTGTGGCGCTGCATCTCCATCAATTCCAGCGCTCGCACGCGTTCCGGCGCCGCCAGCGCGCGCAACTGGTGCTTGCGAAAGAATTGCTCCACCGACTGCGGGCTGTGATCGAGCATGGCCTCGATGTATCCGTCGCGAGCCGCCCACACATCTTTGAAGAGCTTGCTGCCTTCCTGCTCGGTCAGCGGAACGAGCGCGTCGCGCAGCTCATCCAGGGCCTTGCGCAGCGGCGCGCGCCACGCCTGGTTCCAACCCGCCTTGCCGCCGTTGCAGCCGCAATCCGAGCGCCAGCGCTCCACCCCGTGCACGCAGCTCCACGAGGTGTTTTCCACGATCTCGGCCTCGTACTCGGGAGGAAACTGCTCCAGGTAGCAGCCGTAGTTGGTCAGGTTGACCGTCTTGTCCGCTTCCAGCAGCCGCAGCGCATAGGCCAGCGCCATTTCACCGTACTTGTGGTGATGACCGTAGGATTCCCCGTCCGTCGCCACGTGAACCAGTTGCGGCTGCGTGTTGTCCTTGAAGCCGCCCTTCAGTCGCGCCGCCAGGTACTCGCCGGAGTTAAGCAGCCCCTCAAAGGCAATGGCGCGCGAGGTGGGGCCGTCGTAGAAGAAAACGGCTATGGAAACGCCGGAGTCGAAGCGGACCAGGTAGGGGTGGGTGGTGTCCACGCTCGCGCCGGGCGTATCCGTCCAACTCGCGCCGCTTTTCAGCGGGCGTATGCGCTTGCACTGGTGCGGCGCCAGAACGGTGAACTTGATGCCATTCTGGGCCAGCAGCTCCAGCGATTCGTTGTCGGCCGCGGTCTCGGCCAGCCACATCCCCTCCGGCGCGCTGCCGTAGTGGCGCTGGTAATCAGCGATGCCCCACCGTATCTGCGTGATGCGATCGCGCCTGTTGGCCAACGGCAAAATGATGTGGTTGTATACCTGCGCCATCGCCGAACTGTGCCCCTTGTAGCTTTTGCGGCTGCGCCGTTCCCCGTCCAGGATCATGCGGTAAGTGCGTGGCGCGTTCTCCTCCAGCCAGCTCAGCAGCGTGGGGCCGTAATTGAAGCTCATGCGCGCATAGTTATTCACAATGCGTATGATCTGATTCTTGTTGTTCACGATGCGCGCCGCGCCGTTGGTCGAGTAGCACTCCGCGCAGATGCGCTCGTTCCAGTCGTGGTAGGGAGCGGCCGAATCTTGCGTCTCCACCGTCTCCAGCCACGGATTCTCCCGTGGCGGCTGGTAAAAATGACCGTGAATGCAGACAAATCGTTTACTGGCCGTCATCAAAAACAACTCCTGGCTACTAGCTTCTAGCCTATAGCAGGAAGCTGCGTTTGATTATTGTAGGCTGGATCGCCCGGAAGACGCTGTGCTCTTGGCCAGGTCGCAGGCCCTCCACAGGTACCAACTAGCCACGGAACGGAACGGCGTCCAGCGTTTTCCCCTTTTGAGCAGCACCTCCGGCTGGGGCAGGTCCTTCGCGTCCAAGGGCCGGGTCTTCGGCACACGCAAGAAGGTCAGCGCGAATCCCTTGCGTACCCCATAATCCGTCACTGGCAGCACATCCGGCCGTCCCAGCCGAAAGATCAGCAGCATCTCCACCGTCCAGGGGCCAATGCCGCGCACCTCGGTCAGCCTCTCCACAATCTCCGCGTCGCTCATCTTCTTGATGGCCGCGTGCGTGGGCACCGTCCCATCCAGCGTCCGCGCTGCCAGGTCCTTCAGGGCCTTGATTTTATTGAAGGAAACCCCCGCCGCCCGCAGCACCTCGTCGGGCGTATCCAGCAGAACCTGCGGAGTCGGGTCGCCGCCATAGTGCTCCCGCACCCGCCGATGGATGGTGGCCGCCGCCTTGCCGTGCAACTGCTGGTAAAGGATCGACTCCAGCAGCGACTCGAAGGGTGAGGGCGCTGGATCGAGCCGCAGTGTGAATGCGCCAGCCCGGTCGATCAGCGCGCCCAGCTTCGGATCGCTGGCTTTCAAGTGCGCCAGCGCCTCCTCGGCGTTAAAGGGAAGTTTGCGGCTGCGTCCGTCGTGAATCATTAGGGAATAGTGTACCGTGCTGGGACTTTGTTCTGCGGATAGTTTCGCAGTCCCCTCTTCAGGCTGCACCCTCCTGCCTGGTCGCTGTAGAATCCATGGCAGATGGACGAGGAGCTCCAACGCCATGAAAATGCGGCCGGGTACACAAACGGGCTTTCTGCTCTGCGGCAAGGAGTGGATGGAAGGCGAAGCGCTGGAGGTGCGCTCGCCGTGGGACCAGGGTTTGGTGGGCCGCGTGACCATCGCCACCCGCGCCGACGCGCGCCAAGCCGTGCAGCACGCCGTGGCCAGCCTGCGCCGCCTCCGCGCTCTCCCGCGCTGGAAACGCCGCGAGATTCTGGAAGACGTGGCCTCCGCGATCATCGAGCAGAAGGAGCGCTTTGCGCAGCTGATTGTCGCCGAGGCGGGCAAGCCTGTTCGTCAGGCGCGGGTTGAAGTGGATCGCGCCGTGCTCACCTTCAAAACCGCCGCCGAGGTCCTCTCGCAGTTGGGCGGAGAGAGCATTCCGCTGGATCTAATGGAGGGTAACGAAGGCCGCTGGGGGCTGGTGCAGCGCTTTCCCTTGGGGCCGGTGTTGGCCATTACTCCATTCAACTTCCCGCTAAACCTGGTGGCGCACAAGGTGGCGCCCGCGATGGCCGCTTGCTGCCCTTTGATTCTGAAGCCGGCCTCACAAACGCCCTTTACGGCATTGGCATTGGGCGAGGTGATTCTCAAGGCTGGCTGGCCTGGAGAGGCGCTGGCCGTGCTACCCCTCAGTAATGCCAATGCCGCATGGCTTGCGGAAAAGGAAGACAGCATCAAGCTAGTCAGCTTTACCGGCTCGGCAAAAGTTGGCTGGGAATTGAAGGCTCACTCTGGCCGCAAGCGCGTCCTGCTGGAGTTGGGCGGCAATGCCGCGCTGATCGTCTGTGCCGATTGGCTCGATTTGGATGAAGCGGCCGTCCGCACCGCCTATGCGGCCTTCAATTATGCGGGCCAATCCTGCGTCAGCGTACAAAGAGTCTTTGTCGAGCGCCCTGTCTATCAGACTTTTTTATGGAAGGTGGTCGAGGCCGCTGGCAAGCTCGCGGTCGGCGATCCCTCCGTAGAAGCCACCGAGGTCGGCCCGCTCATTCTGCCTGGCGATGCCGAGCGCATAGAATCCTGGATTAAAGAAGCCGTCAAAGGAGGAGCCAAGCTGGTGGCCGGCGGCGAGCGCCACGGCTCCGTGGTGACGCCTGCCATCCTCACCGCAACCGCTCCGGGCATGAAGCTGCGCGGCGAAGAGGTCTTCGGCCCAGTGGTGGTCATTGAACCCTTCGACGACTTTGAAGAGGCCCTGGCGGACGCAAATCGCTCTAAGTACGGCCTGCAGGCAGGCCTGCTCACGCGCGATGCTGGACGCATTCTCACCGCTTATCGCGAACTTGAAGTCGGGGCATTGATCGTCGGAGACACGCCAAGCTGGCGCCTCGATACCATGCCCTTCGGCGGCGTCAAGGACTCTGGATTAGGACGCGAAGGCCTCCGCTCGGCCATCGAAGAGATGACCGAGCCGCGCATGTTGGTGATGGCAGGTCTATAGCTTGACGCGGCGTGTGGGGATAATCTACCGCGCTGCGGGGGAGATGACTTCCGCTCCGCTGCCTTACTTGGCCTTGGCCTTTTGTGCGGCCCAGCGCTTGCGCTGCGCATCCGCAATCCGCTTGCGCGCCTCGGCGCTCAACTTGCGGCGCTTCTTCCTCTGCTTCGGGGCCTTCGCTGCTTTACCGGTTTTGGGCTCTGTTACCTTGGCGGCGACCTTGCCGGTGCTGGCCAGCAGTGAGCGAACCTGCGTGAGGCTGGCAATCTCGGCGTCGATTAATGCAAGAATTGAGTCAATAGCCATAACTCAAGCATAACTCACAAAACTACTCATGCACAACCTTCGCAAGTCAATTCTTCATCCCTTGCCTGCGCGAAATCGTCTATCTCATTCCGGCTTGCCTACGCTATTCTCCTTGTAAGCTTTCTGCAAAATGAAATACGCCTGCTTTTTCTTGCCTTGTTCGGAGATAAGTCCCTTGCGGTTGAACTCATCTTGAATTTCCGCCAGCGGCCTGTTGGGTGATCGAAAATCCATCAGAATCCACGGGCTCATCCCTCTTAGTTGGGGAATCCGGTTCAGCATTCCCAGTTGGTGGCGATAGAGATCGGCTTGATACTCCTCTGTCCAGCGGTTGGTCTTGGTACCATGCAGGCCCGCCTTGGCGTCTCCGCCAAGTTCGCTCATGATCAGCGGCTTTTGATAATCAACGCGCCATTGGGTTATGTCGGCTGTCTCCGGACGCTTCTCATACCAGCCGATATATTCGTTGGTGCCGATAACATCCAGCGCCTTGCCTAGCGGATCATCCACAATCTTCGTATCCCCCTCGGCGCGCACCAGCAGCGCCGCAGTAATCAGCCGCGTCGGATCAAGCTGCCGCGCATAGGCCGCCTCGGTTGAGATAAATTTCGTCCGCGCCTCGGTGTTAGGCGTTTCGTTGGCCATCGACCACAATATGATCGACGCGTGATTGCGCGAGGTCCCGATCTCTTCGTCCAACTGCTGCTCGGCCTTATCCAGTACCTTGGGATTGTCAAACTGCAACGCCCAATAAACCGGATTCTCCGACCACACCAGTAACCCCATCCTGTCCGCCGCGCGCAGCATTGTCTCATCGTGCGGATAGTGCGCCAGCCGCACAAAGTTGCAGCCCAGCTCTTTCGCCCAGCCCAGCAGCGTCTCCGCGTCCTTCTCCGAGTAAGCCCGTCCTGTGCGGTACGGCGCTTCGGCATGAATCGAAATGCCGCGCAGAAAGATCGGCTTGTTATTCAATAGAATCTCTGTCCCGCGTGTCTCCACCGTGCGAAAGCCGATGAGTTCGTCAATCGCATCCTGACCAGCACTTATTTTGACCTTGTAAAGCTTTGGCGTCTCCGGCGACCAGCGTTGCAAATTCGACGCCTCCAAAATAAACTTCGCGCGTCCGTCCTCTGTCAGAACGCCGCTACCGTCGGAATGGAGCTCGGGAATCTCCACCTTCACCTTGTCGCCAGCTTTACCGCCTTCCACATGCACCCAGCCTTCGATGCGCGCGAGATGGATGGAGCCGATGAGGCCGAAGTCGTTCCCGTGAGGCGCGAGTGTTGTCTCCGGCGTCCGGCTCAGATGCACATCATACTGATCGATAAACGTCTCCGGAACCTCAATCAGCGAAACCGAGCGCGTCAGCCCGCCATAATTCCACCAATCAGTCTGCTGCGTGGGCACACCGTCGTCGTGGCGCGTATTATCCACGGCAGACACCACAAAGTTACTTCCCACATGAACCGCCGCTGTCACCTCGCAGTTGAAGCTGGTGTACCCGCCCTCATGCTCGCAGACCTTCACGCCGTTCACCCAGAACCATGACTTATAGTTCGCCGCGCCCACATGCAGAAAGACCCGCGTATGCTCTTTTGGCTGGTAAGTGAAATCCTTCTCGTACCAGATCGGCCCCTCATAGTAATAAAGCGAGTCGCGCTGCATATTCCAGTCGCCGGGAACTTTCAGCGTGGATGCCTTGGAAAAATCGTACTGGGTAGGGAACGCATCGCCGGTCTGAGCCTTGCGGTTGAGAAAATAGCCGTCTTTCTTCTCTCCGCCATGAAAGCCGATGAGCCCGACAAAGTAAGGGTCAACGATGGCCGCCCATTCGCCATTGAGCGAGATGGCCGGTCGTTGATCTGCGCCAGTTAGGATGATCGGTGCGGCAGCAGGCGCAGCCCAGGAAGACGTAACGCTAAGCAGTGCGGCGGCAATTGCGGCAAGAGTTAAATTGCTGGCGTTCCGTACATTTATGTGAGCAAGCAGGCAAACAGGCACACGCTTCATTTCAATCCCTCGGACTTCCCTGAATTCGCCGGATGCCCCATCCATTTCGCGTCCTATGCGAAATGGATGGGGTACCACGAATCTACCTGCGCGCCGGCGCCCTACGCCTGGACGGCAAGTCTCCGCCACGCATAGAGCGGGAAATGGTTGGCCAGCTCGGCCACTTCGCGGCGAATCTTTTCCAGAGCCGCATCGTCGTTGCGCTGCTCCAGGGCTTTGGCGATCCATGCGGCAATCACCACCATCTCCGGCTCCTTCATCCCGCGTGTCGTCAGTGCCGGTGTGCCGATACGGATTCCAGAAGCCTTCATCGGCGGATTGGTGTCGAAGGGAATCGTATTCTTGTTCACTGTGATTCCCGCTTTGCCCAGCGCCAGCTCCGCCTCGGAACCCAGAATGCCCTTCTGGAAAACATCCACCAGCATCAGATGGTTGTCCGTCCCGCCAGAGACGATGCGATAGCCGGCCTCTTTGAGCGCCTGCGCCAGCACCTTGGCATTGGCCACAATCTGCGCCGCATAGCCCTTGAATTCCGGCCGCAGCGCCTCGCCCAGCGCCACCGCCTTGGCGGCAACAATGTGCATCAGCGGCCCGCCCTGCTGGCCGGGAAAGACCGCCTTGTCCACCGCCGCCGCCAGCGACTGCCCGCACAGAATCATTCCCGAGCGCGGCCCGCGCAGCGTCTTGTGCGTGGTGGTCGTGGTGATCTGCGCGTGCGGCACGGGCGAGGGATGCACGCCACCCGCCACGAGCCCTGCAATGTGCGCCATGTCGAAGATGTAAGTCGCACCCACTTTGTCGGCAATCTGCCTCATGCGCGCGAAATCCCACAGTCTCGGGTACGCGCTGCCGCCGCCGATGATCACCTTTGGCTTCTCGCGCTGGGCGATGGCCTCCAGCTCGTCGTAGTCGATCATCTCCGTATCTTTGCGCACGCCGTAAAACGTAGGCCGGTAGAGCTTGCCGCTGAAGCTCAGCTTGTGCCCGTGCGTCAGGTGGCCGCCGTGCGATAGGTCCAGCCCAAGAATCGTGTCGCCCGGCTGCAAGACCGCTGCGTACGCTGACGCGTTGGCCTGCGAGCCGGAGTGCGGCTGCACGTTGACGTGCTCCGCGCCGAAGATCTGCTTGGCCCGCTCACGCGCCAGATTCTCCACCACGTCGGCGAACTCGCACCCGCCGTAGTAGCGCCGCCCAGGGTATCCCTCGGCGTATTTGTTGGTGAAGATCGAGCCGGCCGCTTCCAGCACCGCCTCGGAGACAAAGTTTTCGCTGGCAATCATTTCCAGCCCCTCATGCTGGCGGAGAGTTTCCTGGGCAAGGGCTGCGGCAACTTCCGGGTCGGCCTGGGCAAGGGTCAAAGTCATGCGATCAGTCATGATGAAATTCTATCTCCTTTTCCTGCTGCGATACACTCTATGCTTTTCCTCATGCGAAACGCTATGGCCTCTATGAGAAGACTTTAAGAACATTTTTCTCAATGGTCAAGTTAGACCATACATTGGACTTACGGTAAGTTCAGAGTAATTATTGAGCACGCGTATATACCCAGATCATGCTCCAACCCTGCCGTCATCTTCACGAGACGGCAGAGTTGTTTATGCCCTTCAAATTCTATCGCTATTACACTTTTTCGCTGCCTTCTACCGGCCCTGTTGCTGTGCCGGAAGAGTAATCCCGTTTGTGGCTTGAGATGAGGTCGGAGTTCCGCGACTGGTTTTGCTTCGGCTATTGCCGTAAAATCGGGGAACCCAATCAGCCGGAATCTGCTATCGTTTTCGTTAATTGATCGAGGCGGCTATGAGAACGTACCGCAAGCAAATGGTCCTGATCATAATAGTTGCGTCGGCACTGCTGTCGGCAAGTGTGCAGTCCCCAGCCATCGACCAGGCCCTTCTGGCCAAAGCTAACGCCGGCGACGCGACCGCCCAGGTGCAGTTGGGAGACAACAGCCGTGCGGCGGGCGACGCGGTTCCACACAACCCCATGCAGTCAGCCGAGTACTACAAGCAGGCCATCGCATGGTACAGCAAGGCCGCCGATCAAGGCTCCATTGCAGGCCAGATGCATCTCGCCGCGCTCTATCGCGACGGCGGCAAGGGCTTCCCCCGCGATATGGCGCAGGCCGCCGAGTGGTATCGCAAGGCCGCCGAGCAGGGAGACGTGACTGCACAGGCCTTTCTCGGCGTGCTCTACTCCATCGGCCAGGGCGTACCGCACGACGACGTGGAGGCTTACTACTGGCTTGATCTGGCCGCATCCGTCAAGGGGCCGAATCAGGAGAAGTACGCCGCCAGCCGCCAGTTGATCGGAACCCACATCACCACTGGTCAGCTTGAAGAAGTCCAGGATCGCGTGGCCGCGTGGATTGCCGCGCATCCGCGTCCTGCAATAACTGAATAACAGGCGTTCCGCAGACTTAATCGAACACGGTATGCTGAAGGAGATGCGATTTTCTCCATTTCTCAGGACAATAAGGGTCCCGCTCTCTCTCCTTTGCCTGTTGGCTTTTGCGCTCGTTGCGGTTTGCGCCCAATCTGCCGCGGTTTCGTTGACTCCCGCGGTGGTTGTAGCCGGCTCCCCGGAGCTGATTCGCGTGGTCGCGGCCAATGCCGCCGCCATCGATGGCCAGTGGCTGGACCGCAAGCTGGAGTTTTTTCGCGGGCCCGACGGCCATGGGTGGTTTGCGTTGGCCGGCGTCGATGTCGAGGCTCCCGTCGGGCCGTCTGAATTAAAGATAACCATCCACGACGCAAAGGGCGGCACGCGCGCCCTGAGCCGCACCATCCAGGTTCATCCCGCCCACTACCCCACCAGCTCGCTCACCGTTGCGCCGCAATTCGTCCAGCCCGGTCCCGAGGCGCTCAAGCAGATCGCTGCCGACCAGTTGCTCACTGAAAAAGCCTATGCCTCCAGCACTCCGGAACCGCTGTGGAAGGGCAACTTCCGCGCGCCCGTGGCCTCTCCGCAATCCGAGCGATTCGGCACGCGGCGCATCTTCAACGGCAAGCTGGCCAGCAATCACAAGGGACTGGATTTTCGCGCCGCGCCGGGAACGCCTGTGCGCGCCGGCAATGGCGGTGTAGTGGTGCTGGCTCAGCCGCTCTACTACGCGGGCAACTGCGTGGTCATCGATCACGGGCTGGGGCTGTACACACTCTCCATGCACCTGAGCCGGATTACCGTACGTGTCGGCCAGCATGTCGAGCGCGGCGAACGGCTGGGCTTGAGCGGAGCCACCGGCCGCGTTACCGGTCCGCATCTCCACTGGGCCGTCCGCTGGCAGGGCGCATACCTCGACCCCGCAAAGCTGCTCCGCCTCGACCTGAGCAGTGTGCACTAATCAGGGCTTGGCGAATATCGCGTCACCAGCCATTGGTCCACGATCTTTTGAACGTCAAATTTATCGACGCCCGGAGAGCCCATTTCTATCTGTTCGGATCCATCCGCCTTCCGAGTTATATGAAGATCGCCCGCAGAGTACGATGGGGTTATATCACGTACGATTCTTCGCGCTATGTCCGCATTCGAGCAATATGCCCTTACCGCTGGATAATCGTGCTTTTCGGCATACTCAATAGCCTTGGCGACAGGCACCAAGTCTGGCCGATTATAGGATCTCGATCGAAACCGCACCGCATCTCCCGATACATCATAGGTATCGAGCGCACACAGACTTGGATTATCCCAGGTATCAATTGCCGAAAACCAGCAGTACGGGAGCGTAATCAAACGGCCTTTGGTTTCAAGTTTTCCAACTGGCATAAATGGATCCTTGCTTGTCGGTTTGCCTCCTGTGAAACTCTCATCCATTCCCACGGCACCTTTTTGGCTGATCACAGTGTCTAGCTCGCCAAGTCCACCCGGATTCCATTCCCGCGCATCGTACAATACGCCACTGCTTCCTGCGCATCCTGTGTACCCGATTGCCACCAAGAATCGCGTGTGTCCTGAAGGCCCGCGATGCAATGGATAAACATCTAACCAGGATCGCGGCACTGTATGTTCGAGTTCTAAATCCTCTTCACCCACCACCCGCCAGAGGCGATTCGCTTTCCCAAACCCGTCCATTTCAGGAATCCCGATCACGAAAAACTGCTCATGTGTTCCAATCCCCACTTTCAACACGAGTGCAGGTGCAACATCGATCAGTTGGAAATGGAACCGGTTCTCCTGCGGCCACTTGGCGTTAAACTGGCTGCTTATCCCTTCGATTTTCTTCAACGCGACAGTGGCTTGATCCCGCGCCTTGTTCAATTCCGGTTCACCTGCATTTAGTGCATGTAAAGTCTCATCAGCCGCCACTCTCAAAATCGACAGTTCCACATCGTCGGGATCGAGATTCGCCATCGGAGGAGCACCGCAGATGTCTGGTGGTGCGGAAATAATCTTCTGTAATAAACCACTAATCTTCTCGAATAGATCGTCTGGTATTGGGGCGCCGTTGCTCTGCTTTGCAGCGAAAATTAGAAATACTGTCAACGAAAGCAATGGAAGAAATTTTGGACAAAAAACCTTATGTCTAATCATGAGTGTTGGCCGCACCTCCGCGATGAGAACTATTATGCCTCAACTCCGAACATCTGCGCAGTACCCATGACTCTATTCACGAATGCTCATACTACACTTCCACTTCCTCTACGATTTCTTTTGTATTACTCACCGCACACCCAGTAGCTTTTTCTTCCCGCAGCGCCTTATACGCCCGGTAAACAAACGACCCCATGTACCAGCCATCGATGAATTTATAAGGCGTCTCTCCGGTGGTGTAGTGGCCGCAGGGCAGCACGCGCGGCTCGAAGTTCAGCCCGATGCGCCGAAAAGCCTCCAGCACCTGCAGAGAATACTCCAGGGGGAAGGTCAGATCGTAGTTCGCGTAGACCAGCAGAACTTTTTTTCGCGCTCCATCCACCTCGGCGCGCATGATCTTGTCGTAGTAGCTGCATGGGCTCACGGCCGCCCACAGCGCTCGCACCCGTTCCTGATTAAGCCCCGCCTCCTCCAACGCCTGCTTCACGTGGCGTGTGCTTTGCCCCGCCCAGGTCACGTCTCCAAATGCCGTGGACGCATGGTTGAAGGCATTCACCCTGAGTCGCTTGTCGTGCGCGCTGGCCAGAAAGGCGTAGCAGGAGCCCAGGCTGGTGCCCAGCACGCCGAAGTGCTCGTAGCCCTGTTCCTCCAGCCAGTCCAGGCAGCAGCGAATATCCACCACCGCTTGGCGGCATGCCGAAATCGTCCGCCCGATGTTGGCGCTCACCGCGTAATCTGAGCGCTCCAGTTCCTCTGGCCGGCGAATGTCGTGGTAGGGCTGCGAGAGCCTCAACGACGAGATCCCCATCTTGTTGAAGATCGTGCACAGAGAGTTGTGGCTGAAGCCGTCGGCATTCCACTGCGGCAGCACGATGATGGCCTGCTTGGGCCGCTTAGGATCTTTGTGCTCCGGCGCCGGGTACCAGCGTGCATTCACCAGGTCGTTTTCCGGATAAGGCGTCTGCTCCGGCGAGGTAAAGCGCAGAAACTGCGCCTTCGGTAACTTTCCCTCTGCGGCCTGCTGCTTGATCGCCGCGTCCTGCGCCAGCGTCTCCGGCCGCACGTTGGTGGGAAACAGCTCCGGGTGACGCTCTTCCAGCCGGAAATCGGTGGGCCGCTTGTAGCTGAAGAAAGCGTCACTGTGGCGAATCAGAAACTGATTAATCCGCACCATGGCGGCCTCGGCCAGCGCCGGGTCGGCCAGGATCTCCGGCCCCGGCATTGCCTCCGCATAGCCTTGCTCGCGTAGAAACGGCTCAACCCACTCGAAGCCCCACTCCAGCGGGCGCACCACGCGATTCTCGTCGCGTGTGGTCAGCCGCGTCTCCCACTCGTACATCCAACGCGCATATTTCTTTTTGAACATGAGTTTCATTCAATTTTATCAGTGTGGGAAGCTCGGACGGATATTCCCGAGCAGCCCTGCTCGTCGCGTCGTGTTGCGCATAGAGATGTAAACTGCCCGGAAGGCAAGACATGGCACACATCATCGCTAATTTGCTAACTCGCTATCACCGCGATGCGGTGGCTAACTTGCTGCTTTTATGAGCAAATCTCACGCTCCTCTGGTTCTATTCATACCGTGACCGCATCCCCAAAACCGCCAGCCATCCCAAGCTGAGCGTCGTAATCAGTGCGATAATCCCCAGCGATATCACGCAATACAGGCACCACACCATGAGAACATCTTTCTCGATGTGCGCCAGATATAGCGCGAATCCCAGCCCGATCAGCGAGACCAAAAAGGCCAGCGTCCGTTGCCGCAGTAGTGCAAGGACCGCTAGCGCCAGGTAGCCGGCAATCCCAATCGCCGCCACCGGAATCCCCTTTACCTCGGCGTAAGGGCTGTGGTTCACGATGCCGCAATCCCACTTCTCGTTGATGGAGCATGGCGCGGTCTCGGTCGAGTAGTGTACTTGCAGAGCCAGCGCGGAAACCACCACGCCGGCCAAGGCCAGAATTGCAATCAGATAGCGCATTGTTCATTGGACGCGCGGCCAGCGCATCCGTCGCAGATTACTATGAACACATGGGCCAGCAATCCAGCGGCGACCCGCTCAGCGCCATCTCCTGCAGCAGTCGCGTAGCCTTCTTCGGCGGAACTTTCGACCCGCCCCATCTCGGCCATCTCGGCGTGGCGCGCGCCGCCCAGGCAGCGCTTTACCTCGACACAGTGCTCTTTGCGCCGGTCGGCACGCAGCCGCTCAAGCCGCAGGGTCCCACGGCCTGCTTTGAAGACCGACTGGCCATGACTCGCTTGGCCATCGCCACCGAGCCTGCCTTTGCTCTCTCGCTCGCCGATGCCCCCAAATCAACCGGCGCCCCCAACTACACGCTCGAAACCCTTCTCGCCCTGCGCGCTTATTTGCCGCCGGAGAGCGCTCTCTTTTGCCTCATGGGCACTGACTCCTTCGCAGGTTTTAGCCGCTGGCATCGCGCTGCCGAGATCCCTTTTGTAGCCCCGTTGATCGTCGCATCCCGGCCGGGCGAGCTGATGGACGGCATCGATTCCGCTCTGCTCGATGGCCTGACGATGGAAGCCGTGCCCGAGGGATACTCTTCGGAACATTTCCCGTTAATTCCAGCCCTTTCCAAGGCGACAATCGAACTTCGCCGCTACATACTCCGCAATCCCGCCGGTGATCAATCCCCCTTCTATCTGCTTCCCGGCCTGCAGATCGACATCAGCGCCTCCCAGATTCGTGACCAGATTCACAACCAGACGCAGCCCTCCACCGCTGCCCAAACTTTGCAACCCGCCCTGCTTCCCGCTCCCGTTTTGGAGTACATTCGCGCGCATGGCCTTTATCGCTGACTTGCCCCAGCCCCCTTGAAGGGCTACGATGAACTCGGAGATCAATCACCTCGAATGACGACAGAAACCAAGCAGCAAACCCGCAAGTATGTGCAGGCCGCCGCAGCGGTCTGTGAAGACAAAAAGGGCCTCGACACCCGCATCCTCGAGCTGGACCCCATCGACTCCGGCCTCTCCGACTTCTTCCTGGTCACCTCGGCCTCCAACGACCGCCAGGCCATCGCCATCGCCGACGAGATCGAAGACCGCCTCAAAAAGGACTTTGGCGTCTTCCCCAACTCCGTCGAGGGCCGCCGCCAGGGCCAATGGATTCTCCTCGACTACGTGGACTTTGTCGTCCACGTCTTCCTCGCTGACCGCCGCGCCTTCTACGACATCGAACGCCTGCGCAAATCCGCCCTCACACTCACCCCGACCGAGTTCGACGCCGAGCTCAAGGCCGCGCTCTCCGCCAAGACTCTTGCCGCCCGCGGCAAAGCCTCCGCCAAGCCTGAACCGGCGGCCAAGGTGAAGAAATCAGCCACCAAGCCTGTGCCGGCGCCAATCAAAGCCATCGCCAAGCCCGCGCTTAAACCGAAGAAAGCTGCCGCCGCGACCAAGCCAATCAAGTCCGCAAAGAAATCCGCTGCCAAGCTCGCGCCGGCTCCAAAAAAGGCGGCGAGAAATGCCGTTAAGAAGACTGTTGTTAAATCCAAATCCGCCAAGTCCGTCGCTAAGAAGCCCGTAGCCAAGAAGAACGTCGCCAGCACGAAGGTAAAGAAGACCGCGCTCAAAAAGGCCCCCGCAAAGAGAACCGTAGCCAAAAAATCTTCACCTCGCAAGCCCGCTCTTAAAAGGAAGAAGCGTTAGTATATTTTCATTGTTTCGGTATTGCCCCGTGCCCCATGTATGACAGCGTCGGCTTTGTCAAGGCTCTTTTTTCAGGCCTTTGGCCGTATAAAGAGCGTAGGGTAGCGTCTGTTTGGGAAGGGCGGTGTCAAGGGCGCGAACATTGCGTTCATCTC
>Ga0302320_10009931_pt1 | contig 20386 bp, 13 predicted proteins | sample Bog_T0_3_FD_202130 | JGI IMG/M metagenome (GOLD analysis project Ga0302320, IMG submission 202130) | Peat permafrost microbial communities from Stordalen Mire near Abisko, Sweden - Bog_T0_3 | ecosystem: Environmental > Terrestrial > Soil > Wetlands > Peat | place: Sweden: Abisko, Stordalen Mire...
ATACGGACATTATTTGGCTGCTTTTTTTATGGCGTACCTGGGCTTATTACATGGTATAGACATGCATTTTGATTGAAAAAATGAGGCAGCTTTTGATGGTCTAAACACAGAAATGGTATGGTGGGATGAGGCTTTATCAAATGAGCTAAATAGTACTATACTAGTTCTTTTTACTATTTCAGTAATATGCGTATATTTGTATCCATACCCAGAAGCTTTGTCATATGAAATATTTATGTGGGGTGATGTTGGATTTATTAATGATATAAGGTTTTATGGTGTGGCACCACATTGATATTTTAGGCCATTAATGGCATGATTATTAGTATGTCCATTTCATAAGCTTGGTATTGCCGGCTTAGTTTTTTTTTTTTTTGTGCTCTTTTATCAACCAAATTTGCACAATGATTCTGAAAATTTAAACTATTCAAAAAAAGTTTTAGTAAATACAAGTTATATTTCAAAAAAAACAGGATTTTGTGCTGAAGAACTTTTAGTAGAGGTTAATTTAGCATATCAAATCACATATGGCTTCTTCTTCTTCTGTGCATTATATACATTTACATTTTTGCCATATGGTCGTTTTTATAACAGATTGGGCGGTAATATAGGTATGCTTGGTGCATATTTTTATGTTTTTTTTTACCTAGCCTTCTCATCGTTTCGAAAGTCAATTATTATAGAATTATTATTTAGTTCTATTTTAATACGTTCAAAATTTTTAATTAAATAATTACTATAAAAGTAATTTTTTTTTTAAAAATAAATATTTTTGTAATACTTTTAATTTATGATATTATTGATATTTTTTTTTTTTTTGAAAACCATAACAATTTTATTATTGCTAGTTTTCTACATGAATAATTTTATTTAAAAATATGTTTTGTCAGCATTATATGATTTGTTTATTCCAGAGAATACATTTAATATATTTGACTTAATTTACTATTTTTTTGATGTTCGTGACCTTTTAATACCAGCAAAATGATTTCTTACAAAAGTCGTTATGGTTGTTGTGATGATCGATGATATAATTGGTAAATTAACAGAACTTTTCTGCTCAGCTTTACTTTTTATGATAAAAATTTTTATAGAAATAGCTAGCTTTGTGATAGTAATTGCTACCGCTATTTTGCATGACATATGATTATTAATAATTTCACAACATTGCTTTGTAGTTTTCTTATTCCTATTCTTCATTACTAACATGCTTAGTTTTTTTTTACATAATTTTTTTGGATTATTTGGAGTTTTTATGTTTAATTTAATATCGCTTGGTGCATTTTGGTTATCTCTATGTTATTCATGATTATTTTTCATATCAGGACCAAATCGTTCTGTAGCTATTAATTTTGGGCAGTGGGCTTTAATTAATTTAAATTATAAAATTGAATTTTCCTTTTACATAGATGCGTTATCATATAGTTTTATTTTTTTAACTACAACAATTGCGTTTTATGTGTATATTTACGCATTTGCTTATTTTCGTTATGAGCCTCATGTTGATAGATTACTTATTTTCCTAAACCTGTTTGTATTAAGCATGATTGTGCTGGTATCCGCAAGTAATTTAATTATATTGTTTCTAGGCTGAGAGCTGATAGGTTTAACTTCTTTTTTTTTGATTAATTTTTGAACAACAAGAATATCAACTTTGAAGGCAGCCTTCAAGGCATTTTTATTTAATAGAATTAGCGACGTAATGCTATTTTTTGTTTGTATTTTTTGTTTTTATCTTTTTCATGAACTTAATAATAAAGATCTTATTGGTTTTTTTTTAAAGCAGCCTTCTTTATATTATGGTGGTTTTAGCTGCATTAATATTTTTTCATTTTGTTTGGTTGTACCAATTTGTATAAAATCTGCTCAATTTTTTTGACATATTTGATTACCAGATTCAATGGAAGCACCAGTACCAGCATCTGCACTTATACATAGTGCAACTTTAGTGTCCGCTGGTATATATTTAATACTGCGCTTTAAGAGTGTATTACTGCTAAGCGAGTATGCTACAATATTATTACCGCTTATTGGATCTATGACTGCCTGTCTTGGCGCTGTGTCTTCAGCATTTCAGACTGATACAAAAAGGCTTTTAGCTTATTCTACTATAAGCCATTGTGGTTTTTTAGTGGTTTGCGCAATTATGTGTGATTCCGAGTATACTATATTTTATTTATATGTACACGGTTTCTTCAAGGCAGCTGCTTTTATTTGTGTTGGTACTGTTATTAGGTTTAATGGTGGTGTTCAAGATATTAGACAAATGGGTGGTTTTGGTAAGTATTTACCATTCGAATGCTTTGCTTTAGGTATTTGTTTGGTAGCTCTTGCGGGTGCACCTTTTTCATTTGGATTTTTCATGAAACACTTTTTATTGGCATCAATTTCTACAACGGGAATTTTAAACAGAATTATAACTGCATTTTTATTTATTGCAGCATGCTTCGGTATTGTGTATTGTTCTCGGTTGTACTATGGAATATTCTTTGGAGTTAGGAAGAGCAACAAGAGCACATATACTACAGTATCTAAATTAGAGTATTATAACTTTGATACAAATGGTACATTCTATACAAATTCGACGATAGGTGCGGCATTTGCAATATCTGGTTTAGTTTTTTTTGGATTATACATATGTTGAATTTTATTACTTTACATAACATGCAAGATATTTAACACAGCAGAGTTTGGCTCGACCATTCTACGAGTAACATTGTACTCTATAAAGTATTATCTAACTATGGGTGCACTGTTTAATTTTGGTTTTTTAAATACTGTTATGATATTAATATTTACATTTATTTGTGTTGTAAGTTTTGTTTGAGTATTTCATATTGAGCATAAATATGAACTATTTGCTGCAGTACTTTGTTTAATAAATCTTATTATTTTATTTTTATTTTTAAGTGGTGTCATTTAAAATAATAATAATTTATATGTGGGGTAATATCGCTACTGAGTCCACGTTTCAAATGAATTTTAATGTAGGTTTTTCAAATACTAAATCAGATATTTTAATACATTTATCACAGTGACAATACTGATGATGATTTTGATTTGTTTTTTTATGGTCTCTATACTTTATGATAATAATTCGTGTTGTAAGGTTTAGAACATTAAAATTTCAACCAAGAATTGTAACAAGTTTTAGACCTCATGGTAAATGGGGTGACTTATTAGTTTGTCTCATACCATCATTGTGGTGTGCGAACATTTTAATAAACTCGAGCTTTTTATTAAAATTAATTGAATGGCAAAATGAATCAAGCTTATTTACAGTAAGGATTAGAGGTCGCCAATGGTACTGGGTGTACAAATACGATTTAAAAGATGTAACAGATATTTTATCAGCGTCTAAAAATATAGGACATAACAAGTGATTTAATTCAACACATGGGGCTTATGATACTGTTGATGATTACTTAAACTTAATACAGTTAAGAGCAGCTAATGTATGACTAAAGAAATATTGAGGTTCATCATTAAAATTACAAGCAAAGGAAAATTTTGATAATTTTATAGCAGCCTTGGATACAAATGGTCTTTGGACTAATAATTCAGAAGACCTCACGGAGTGACCTGAGGATAATTCTTTAATTAATAACGATATTCGTATATTTAGCAATTTTGATGAAAGTTCGCGTTGAATAAAGCGTAGTTTTGGAGCAGCAGCTCCAGTTAAAATTATAAAAGCAACAAATTGTCAAGAATACTTATTTAAGTGTCGTTTTGCTCCTACTGGCAGTACTGCGGTGCACAAAAATATAACATATAATCCATTTTTAGTTATAAAACAAAAAAGGTATACATTAAAAAAAAAAATTTTAGAGCGAAATTTTTTTGTAAAAGAATCTAGCAGTAATTTTGCTAAATCTAATTTTTTTTTAGAAAATGGCGTTAGTACAAACACGATGGATAATCTGTCAAAAACATATAAGTTTTTTAAAAAAAATAAAAAGCGTGACGAGTTTTTTAATATTACAACATCACGCAGATTATTAAGAACAAAACACACATTAGTACTACCAGCACATGTAAATATTACTGCCATTACAAACTCATATGACGTAGTACACTCTTGATTTATTCCTGGATTAGGCCTAAAAATGGATTGTATACCAGGCAGAGCGACTCATCACACATTTTACGCGGATAATGTTGGTTTTTATTATGGACAATGTGCAGAGATATGTGGACGTTATCATCATCATATGCCAATTAGAGTTTGCGTACTACCATATGACCAATTTTTATTATGGTGGCACCATTTTGGTTTACCGAAGTTGATTTATGCTGGAAAAAATAAACAACTTAATAATAATTTATTTTTTAGAAAATATGTATGATAATAATATATAAAAATATAGCTTGTAATTACTATTTATGTAATTTTTTTTTTTATATGTTAATAAAAATAATTCTTGGGATGTAAAGATTTTTTTTAAATTAATGTGATTCTAGTTTAGAATTAACGCTTGTCAAACGTATATAGGACACATGCAAATCTAATCCCTTTAATAAAGTTAATAGTCAATATACTATGTAAATTAGAGTCTGCTTTTGTTCCTTTACTTCTTTAATGCATACGGGATTTAAATACAACTGTAAGGCTAAGATAATTTAGTATATTAATTAAACTAAAAATTTATTTAGCGTATTTTTTTATTTTTTTAAGTAATACTAAGAAAAGTATATGTATGTGTTATAACCTGATAATGTGTATTTATACACTGTATACGTGGGTTTACTTGCGTATTTGCCAGATCTCATTTTTGTTATTTGGCGTCGGTTTGCATAATGCCGTAATTACACTAGTAGTTATCAATTAGTGTAACCATATATATATATTTTACTTTTATTAAAAAAAAAAAAGGTATCTAGTGGGCTTTATAGCCATATTTAGCTAAAAAGTAGTTTTTGGTTTAAACGATATTTAGAGGGTTGGTGGCAGGGTGAGTAATATATGTGCATTACTACATAGTATTTATATGATACAGATATAAAGGTTTTAAAATTAATTATGTTATTAATTAATTTTTTTACTATTAACAGCATTATAAAAATATATGATCGGTATAATTTTTTATCATACAATGTTATTATCAACTTTAGATTTTTTTTTTTAAAAATTATACATACAAAAATATATTATTTGCAGCTGTGTAATGTGTGCATATGGGATTAGGTATTTTTGCGATATTATTGCAATTTAGCCAATGATCTCTAGTTGATTTGAGAGAGAAATCAGCCACATGGGGTATGAGAACTACCCCACCTCCAAGCAGCAGTGGAGAATTTTGGGCAATGTGCGAATGCACGACCCAGCGAATTGACGTGGGTGATAAAGGTAGTTTTGCTGTAAAACCTGTTCGTGGGGGAATAAAAAAAGAATGTACCTCCAAAAAGAAGCCATGGCCAATACATGTGCCAGCAGCCGCGGCAAGACATGAGTGGTGAGCGTTATTCGTATTAATTGGGTGTACAGGATGCGTAGGTGGTAAAATTAATTATATACAACAATATCAGTAGTTTGGGTGTTTATATAACAAAATTTTACTAGAATTTTTTAGAAGCAAATAAAATCTGTAAATAAGTGATTGAATATGTCGACTTTACGGGGATTTTCATCGGCGAAGGCGGTTTGCTACAAAAAATTGACGCTGAGGCATGTAGGTATAGTGTTCGAATAGGATTAGTAGCCCTATTAGTCTATACAGTAAAAGATGGGTATTAAGTCTTAACCTTACTTAGGTTGTGGATTTCAACTAACGTGTAAATACCCCACCTGGGTAGTATAGTCGCAAGGTCGGAACTTAACAAAATTGGCGGGAATTTGTTCAAACGGTGGAACATGTGGTTTAATGCGATGATCCGCGAAAAATCTTACCAATGCATTTCGTGTATAGATGCTAAAACCAATTTTTAATTTAAATGTTGGTGATATACACGGGATAGGTGCTGCATGGCTGTCGTCAGCTCGTGTTGTGAGGCGTAGAATTAACTTTTTTTACGGGCGCAACTCTCGAAGCTAGTTTTAAGTAGCAATTTTTTTTATTAATTTTTGCTACTTTTCTAGTATTTATGTGGTGATCGGTTGTAATTATATTTTTTCAAATTAATTGAATCGTTCGCCGGGAAGCTAAGAGACTGAAGTCAAGTCCTTATGGCCCGTATGTGTTGGGCTACACACGTGTTACAATGGTAGAGACAGAAAGTAACTAAGGTTAACCCCAGAGTGAATCTTTAAAATCTACCCCAGTTCGGATTGTTCCTTGAAATTCAGGAGCATGAAGTTGGAATCGTTAGTAATCGTAAATTAGAACGTTACGGTGAATGTTCTATCAAATTTTGCACACACCGCCCATCACGCCCGGAGAGGCAAGTAGGCCGAGAGACATTCTAAAATAAGGTCAGTAACTGTAATATTAATTTTTTAATTAAAGGCAGTTGCTGCCGTCGCTCTTCGGCAATGTACTTTTTAACTGTTTGAGAAGCTGGACCACACTGATATACCTTTTTTATTTTATATCTGTGTTATTCGCTTTGATATTAGCGGATGTGTGGGACTAAACGAAGGGGTTTTTAACAAAATCTAGCGCAAAGGTTTGCTTTCTTATTTGGGTGAAGTTGACACAAGGTACCGGTAGGGGAATCTGCCGGTGGAATAATGTTATTATTATTATTATTTTTATTTTTATATCCTAATTTTTAGGAATTAAACAATGGAACTTAGAAACTATTTTTGGCGAGTTCTATTTAATAATGAGTTAATTTGGCCTAACTATATTTGATGTGTAAATACAGCTAATGTCGTACCTTCCAATAAATCCATTAGCACTTTTGACAGTTTTTTTTTTTTTTTTGATAGCACTTGGATGATTGATAATTTTTGTGATATTGTAACCTTTTTAGGTTTTTTTGGGCTTGTACTTATGGTTATTTATACCGTTGTTTCTGAAGTAATTTGGATGTCTCAGCTTTTTAATGCAAGGGTGTCACCAGTACTTAAGAAGCATACAGATAAATCAGCTACTTATTATTTTATGTATATTTCTGAAAATAACAAAAATACTGCGTATTTTTGTAGTATATTTTTATATTACTTCTATTAATTTTTTTTATTCAAAAATATATTTGACTAAAGTGTATAGCAAGATTTTTTGATGAGACCTCTTCTATGATTTTAATATATTTATATACGAGCGTATTTATTTTTTATTTTGTACAACGTTTTTTTTTTTTAAAAAAAAATTTTCATATTATTTGGTAGAAGTAAAGCAATTTACGCATGTATACATACAGGTATATAATAATATATATATGTTTAATGTTTCCGCGTTACAAAAGGATTTTTCTTCTATGAGGTTTTCAACATTGTATTGATTATTTTTTATTTTTTTTCATAATATGCTTTTGGAGGAAAAAAAAAATTTTGAGTGCTTGCATTCTTATCATTTATGATGCTTTTTTATTAAATGTACCTGTGCTGATAATGTTTTTTTTGGGTTTAGAGCAGCATCTATTGTGACTGGTTTTTGGCCAAAGTATATATTTACACCAGCAAAACTATTTGATAAAATTTTACTAAATCCAATTTTTTATAAAAATCCACAGTATGCTTATACTGTACGACCTACAAAATTTTATTTTAGATTTGAATACTTATTTATAACAAAAAAAAAAAAACAAAATAATTTTTTTAAAAATAAAAAAGAAAAAATTAAAGGTATTGTGCTTTTTGCTGTAAATAACTTAGCAAAATTATTTTACAATATAAAAAAGCAAAGACACTTAATATATTTTATTAGAAAGCAAAAAAGCTTCAACAAGGGGAGATATTCACGTAATCGTCAAATTTACAGAACTGGTACATATTGGTGTTTTTATGTAAACATAGTTGCAGTTCTAGGCCTAAATTTTTTATTTTACAAATTTACTATAAATTTTTTACAATATTGATGGTTTTTTTTTGGCTGCTTGTTTATTTGTGTATTAGTTTATTTTTGTCGAAGTAGCTTTCAGACATATATTGCATTATGTTGTTCTATAATAGAATATATGTCAAAGGGTGATCTTGTATATTTTCTAATAGAATGATTACCATTTGAAACTTTTGAAAGTTTACGCAATTCACCAATGTATCCACTGATGGATTTTGAGGATACAATTATTGATTCTTGATTAGATTACATATAAATATGTAAACTTTGTTGTAAAGTTAGGGGAATAGTTTAACGGCAAAACTGTGGTCTTCAAAATCGCTGTTGTGGGTTCGACTCCTGCTTCCCCTGTTTGTTTGCATGTCATACTTTTATATATTTTTTAGTTATTTAAACAATGCCGACTTTTTTTCTATTAAAAAGTTTGTATTTGCTAAATATCCTTATAGACTTCGTCTTTTAAAATTTTATCGTAATTTGTTAGTAATAATATTATACTGAACAAAACATTTTTTTTTTATATATAAAATTAATTATAGACATGGCTATAAAAAATTTTATAATTATTTTTTGGTTGGTTATATTTATATTTATAAACATTTGCGCCTTTGAGTGTTACCAGCACTAACTTGCTTTATTATTATATATTTTTCTATGTACGTGCGCTCGATAAACTTCTTTAAAGTAACTATGGAATGATTTTTAATATTAAATATAGTTTACTGATTAATGTCAGGCTTTGTATTTTTTATTAAAAAATATAAATTTAATAGATTCACATCGGCAATTCAACGGTTTTGGCGGCGAAGTTTTATTATTTTTTGATTAATTGAGAGTTCACTATTTATTGTGTTTATTTACTTATTGTTTAATGCTTCACAGGAACCTGCCTTTGCGTTTGATGCTATTCAATTGACTAAACAACGAGTGTACAGCTGAAAGTTTTTTTTATTTAAATCCTTTTTTGTATTTTTAATATTGATGCTATCTTATTCACTGATGTTATCGCTACGCTGAAATATTTTTACAAAATATAATTACATTTTGGGTATAATTACAATGATTTTAACTTATGTTGTGTGACTTGAGTTTTACCAGTTTTTTTATATTATAAATTGGTATGGCGAAATCTCTTGAGTTTTTGATTTAGAGGACAAAGTTTGATATACAGAAAGTGTATTCAAACGTGCTAGAATTGTTAATCATTACGTTACAATTTGCGTAATAGCAAAATTTTGACATATAATATATATATATATATTTTGGGTTTTTTTTATTATTCGCTCAATCGAGCAGGGTAAAGTAACTTTTATAGTATTATCTGCAAATTTTCAAAATTTTTTAATATTATATATTATGAATTGACTATTGATGTACCCATGGATAAAATTTGTATTTCGTAAATTTTTAACTGTAAATCATAAGTCATTTTATGAATTTAGGCGATACACGCTAAGTGGAATATATTGTGATTTTTTTTTATTTTGCCGTGGGCTTATTAGGATACCTACATTTTTTAAGTTTTTTAAAAACAAAAATTTTTTTTATGGTAGTAGTTTAAACTATGGTATACATTCTGGGCCTAAAGAATTTATTCGTGCGCAGCTTGTTGATACTTTTTTATTTATAAATATTGTTGTTCTGCGTTTTTTTTTATTTAGCTGTTAAAATATTTTTATTTATTTATTTTTACATATATCATCTTATGTATTATTTTTACGTAGGCTGTTTTTTTTATTTTACAAATTTTTTGATTGGTCAATTTTTGTACACCCAAGAAATTTATGATGAATGAGACTGGGAACTTGAATTAACAGAATGAAAATTACAATATTTTCTATGGGAAGCTTGTGTATCTGGATTGTCAGATGTGTTTTGTGATGACTGTTTTTCCCCGGAGGATAACTTTTTATACCCTGAATTTCGGTTTTTCTTTATTTATACAGACGATATAAAACTTTTTTGAATTTAAGCTTTCAGTAGGCATTGAAACTTGTTACACACATAAAACATTTAGTAAAAACAATAAAAACTTATTTGGTATCCTTTAGATATTCTAGTAAAAAAATTTTTTTTGCTAACTTTAATATATTTATATATCCGTTTATGCTAAGTTTGTTTGCGAGCTATATTATATTTAGTATATGTGGCTTTATTATATTATAATTTTTTATTTATTGTGAAAAATTTAATCTATATTTATTCATAGATATATTTTGGTCCCATTATTTTTATGTATAATATCATATTTTTGAGCTACTGGTAAACTTCATAATATTCTTATTATGACACATATAACACTAATATACGTTTGAGTTTTCCTGATTTATGTAGATTATTTAGTATATAAGCGTTACCCTTCAGTTTTCTTAAATTTTTTTACTAAATTTTACATGTACTACATTATAAGTTTTTTTTGAGGGTATACCTGCATATTCGTTATATACCCATGTGTTAGTACTGTATATCATGGTGTATATTATTTTTTATTTTTTATTTTTATTAATAGTGCATTCTATTTTTTTTTTTTTTAAAAGGCTGCAACTTGAACAGTTGCTTAATAATGGTTTATTTGAAAACTTTTTAAGTAAGATCTCGTATAAAAATTTGTTTGATAGTATACGTAATATAAAATATTTTATTCGTTGATTAAATGATTTCAGAAAATATTTTCTGAAAAAGTATGTGTATACAATAAACCATAAGAGAATTGCCTTAAACTATTTTTTTTTTAGTTTTTGGTCTGGTTTATCCGGTGCTGCGCTAGCTACTATGATTAGGCTAGAGCTAGCTTACCCAGGTAGCCCCTTTTTTAAGGGCGACTCGTTAAAATACCTACAAGTAATTACGGCTCATGGGCTAATTATGGTATTTTTTGTAGTTGTACCAATACTTTTTGGTGGGTTTGCTAACTTTTTAATACCCTATCATGTAGGGTCTAAGGATGTAGCATTTCCTCGGTTAAACAGTATTGGCTTTTGGATTTTACCCTGTGGTTTTTTGTTAGTAGCAAAAATCGCATCGTTACGTCCGCAATATTGGAAGTATTATGACAAAACAACATCTTATCTTAATTTGCAAAATAAGCGATACTTGTCAGATGATGTAATATTTAATTATAACTATAACACTGACACAAGTTTTTTAGAATTTTTGGGTAAAAAAAAACTTTTGAATAATTATGATAGTTATGCTTATGTGCCAATTAAATATTTAGTCTGAAGTAAGGTCTCTGAGTTTTCTGACTCATTTTGGTTTTCAGCTGATAAAGTGTCTAGTGTTCGTAGACGTAAAATCTATGTAACTAAATGCTCAAATCGTGTTTTAACAACAGCAGGCTGAACATTTATTACACCGTTTTCGTCAAACGTAAAATATACTGGTGTAGGAAGTCAAGATATTCTAATAATATCTGTAATTTTTGCGGGTGCTAGTACAACGATATCATTTACTAATTTATTAATTACTAGACGTACGCTAGTGATGTCTGGTTTGCGTAATCGTAGATCATTATTACCATTTATTACTATAAGTTTACTATTAACTATGCGCATGTTGGCACTTATAACACCTGTGCTAGCAGCATCTATGTTTATGTTGCTTTTGGATAGACATTGACAAACGACATTCTTTGATTTTACGTATGGCGGTGACGCAGTGCTATTTCAACATTTATTTTGGTTTTTTGGTCACCCAGAAGTATACGTATTAATTATACCTACCTTTGGGTTTGTTAATATGATTTTACCATTTGCTAATACAAGACGAATTGCTTCAAAAAATCATCTGATTTGAGCTATTTATATAATGGCTTATATGGGTTTTTTTGTTTGGGGTCATCATATGTATTTAGTAGGTTTAGATCATAGAAGTCGTGCTTTATATAGTACAATTACAATTATGATATCTTTACCAGCAACAATAAAGGTTGTAAATTGAACACTAACACTGTTAAATGGTGCATTAAAAATTGACACAGCTTTTATGTTTACATTAGCGTACTTACTCGTTTTTACTGTTGGTGGTTTTACAGGAATGTGACTATCACATGTTGGCTTGAACATATCGTTACATGATACTTTTTATGTAGTGGCGCACTTTCATTTAATGTTATCTGGTAGTACAATAATTGGCTGTTTTGCTGGTTTTTATTATTATTTTACATCATTTTTTGGTGTAAAATATTCTAGATTTTTTTCCTATATGCACTTAATTTATTATACCGGCGGGCAATGAATGACATTTTTACCAATGTTTTGGTTGGGTTTTTCAGGGTTACCAAGAAGAATACATGATTACCCATCAATTTTTGTTGGTTGACAAAGTATGGCAACGGTTGGTCATTTGATTACGTTAACAGGAGTCATTTTTTTTTTTTTTATGCTCATTGACACAATTCATGAGCGACGTAGTACAGCATCATCAACACTTGGGCTGCCCCGATGGTATAAACGTGTGCATTATTATTTATATAAAATATGTTATAATAATCAAAATAATACTAAATTATCAATTTTACCTGGGTCTAAAATTAGATTATTTTTAACAAAAGCATTTAATAATGAATTTGAAAAATACCATTTTGTGTATATATTGAAAATTCATTCGCCAGCATGAAGAAGAAAATTTAAAAAACTAAGCTTTTTTTTAATTTTATGTTAATTACAAATATTTTGATAATAATAATAACAAATATAGTTATAATGCTGGTTATAACGTTAGTTATAGCTACACTTACACTAATAGAACGTAAATTTTTAGCATTATCACAAAGAAGAGTTGGTCCAAATTATGTTGGTTATCGTGGCCGTTTACAGTATATAGCTGATGCACTAAAATTGTTCTTAAAGGGTGCAGTTTGTCATGATGAAAATAACAAATTTTGATTTTATACGGTGCCTTCTGTTTGTTGTATTGTTTGTTATTTTTTTTGGATAAATTCCGCTTGGTGTCCAAGCGTCAGTATTTTTGAAATTGAGTACAATTTGGTTTATGCGTCATTACTTTCTGTGTCTTTTGGGTTTTGTATTATCTTGCTAGGTTATTTTAGTGGTAATAAATATTCAAGACTTGCAGCAATACGTGCAGCAATTGCAATGTTAAACTTAGAACTTTTTCTTGGATTAATGCTTCTTTCTTTAGTACTCATATCAGAATCCTTCTGTTTTACTGTTTTTGTTAATTTTCAAGAAGTATTTTGGTTAATTTTTTTGTTTTCTGGAATGTGCGGTATTATTAGTTTAACTTTCATGTTGGAGGTTGCAAGAACACCGTTTGATGTTGCAGAGGCAGAGTCTGAACTTGTAACTGGGTACTCAACTGAAATTGGTAGCTTTATGTTTGGCATTTTTTATTTAGGAGAATATTTTCATTTATTTTTTTTTTCTACTGTAATATCTGTATTATTTTTGGGTGGGTGGTATGGACCTAATTTTCTGTTATATTTGTTATATTATATTATATAAACAATTAAAGCGGCATTGTTGCTGGGTAATAATATATGTTTTAATTTGATGAATCTACTGTATTTATTAAGTTTTAATTACTCTGCTGAAGATATTATTTTACAATTTATAATATTACTACTATTATTACTATTTGCAAATTGTACAAATAACTATTATAGTTTGTTGTACTTATTTTTATTAATATTATTTTTAGGGCTGACTCTATGTTTGCTTAATAATGAGTTAACAGCTGGGTTTTTGTGGGTTGGTGAAATATTGGTAGTTTTTGTATTTTTGTTGTTAATACTGTATGTAAATGTGCATGGTGACTCAAAAAAAATTCAAAAAAAAAACTATATTTTTTTTGTACCTGCTATTATGCTGTTTACTTGCATCTGAGAGCATGATAATACTCTTATAGAGGATGATTTGTTATTTTTGTATTGCGATCTGTATTGAGTTGATTACTACGAAGCATTAAATGATTATAATAATAATGATTTATTTGGGTTTTTTGTGTCATATTATATTTTAAATAACATTATTTTAATGTTATTAGGTTTAATTTTATTTTTTGGTAGTATAATTTGTGTAACACTTTTTAGGTCTATAAAAGTTGTTAAGTTTAATAATATGGGTAGTTTCTTTGATACATTAAAGTTTTCACAAAATTTTTTGTATTCTATGTTTATGCGTAAACAGGACCTATTTGAACAAAATTCTTTTTTTTCTACCATAAAAAGTATGTATTCAAAAAATGATTAAAAAATATACATATATGGAACCAGCAGATAATTGCGGTGTTTGATGAGTTTCTGTTTTTCATTTGTATTATGGATTTAATCGAAAAACAGCTTATTGCGGTAATTTTGTTAAAGTATCTGTTAGACGCACTAAACCTGACAACTGACTAAAAAAAAAAACAAAAGTAAAAGGTATTATTATTAGAACTAAAAAGGAGTTTTCAAAAAATGATGGTAGTTGAATTAAATTTACTGATAATGGTATTGTATTATTAAAAAAAAGATTAAATACACAAGGTCATATGCTCGAAGGTCCAATAAATAATAAAATAAAAAGGCGAAAATTTAAAAATGCATTTCCTGGAGCTATTTAATTGCTTAGGCTATTTAAGATTATGGTTTTAACCAAAAGTGTTTATATTACTTTATGCGGTACAGTAATATTATAACATATTTAGCAAACTCAACAAATACACCGGGTTTTTTAGCCAAAATAAATTTATGGCCACTAGTAAACATAAAGTTTTTTATGTATAAATCAACATCAGTTATTTTTTTTTTTTTATCAAATCTTAGTAATTTTAAAATAAAATTTGTAAAAATTCATAATTATTTGTTATTCCTAGTTTATACTATTGTTGTTTCTCTAATTGTTGCAATATTAGTATTATTATGTCTATAGCTCTTATCATAATAATGTACCATGTACATTATTAGCTGTGTATGATTTCAAAAGAGCTAATATATTATTATTTTACGTTTTCAATATTTATGCTATTAGGTGCTGCATTTTTAAATGTAATCTTTTTAGTAATTACAAGAAATTTTAGTTCGCAGGATTTTTTTAAAAATGATATTGTATTTATCTTCTTTAAAAGTTTTGCGAATATTTGTTTACTACTAGTTTGCATAATTCAAATATTTATTTTTTTTTTTTTTGTAGACTATAGTATTAGAACTACAAATGTAGCATTTTTTTATGATATTACAAATTGCAAAACGCAAGCCTTTTTTTATGGTAAAGTTTATGATTATCATTTTTCAAAAGGATTGCTTTCATACAGATATAGTATTGATTCTTTTGGGCTGGTGATTCAATTTGTTGGCTTAATTATTGGGTACATATCTTATATTGTGTTAGATACGAGGTTTTTTTATAAAAACATAAAGTATTTAAGTGTTTTTTGTTTATTTTCTGTTGTAGTTATTCTTTTTACAACTACAAATAACTTTATTTATTTTTTTTTGTTTTATGAGCTGCTTCTTTTGCCAGCGTTCTTTTTAGTTTATTTTTTAAGTCAAGCTAGGCGAGCAACGCAAGCGTCACTATATTTTGTTATTTGGACGCAATTTGGTTCATTTCTTGTTTTGTGTGCAACAGCGTATGTTATAGTTTTAACTGGTAAATATACATTCTCTGAAGCGCGTTTATTTAAATTTACACAAATTGAAATTTACATAATTTTTTTTTTATATTTTTTTGGTTTTGGGTTTAAAGTTCCTATATGACCATTGCATTATTGATTAACAAAAACTCACGTTGAGGCTTCTGCAGGATTTTCAATGTACTTAAGTGGTTTTTTGGTGAAGACGGCTCTTTATGGGTTTTATAAATATACAGCAATTTTAGGTGTTGGTATAAATACAACGTTATTTATAGCAATTACTGGGGTTGGTATTGTTGACGCTTCTATAAAAATGTTTGCACAAGTTGATTTAAAAAAACTTGTAGCTTTTTGTACGGTGCAGGAGATGAACATGATATACATGATGTTATGCTGAGGTGACTCCACTGGGTGTATTAGTGCTATCTTTTTTACTATTACACATTCATTTTTATCAGCATTAATGTTTTTTTTAGTTGATTGCGTGCAAAGACGGTTTAACTCGAGATCTACTCTTGAGATCTCTGGTTTAATTCATCTAACACCAAACTTAGGTATATCAATTTTTATTATGTGCATACTATACTGTGGTATACCAGGTACAATGAAATTTACTTGTGAGTTTTTGGTTTTTTCACAGATTATTGGAGTTTCCTTTTTATTTACATTTATTTTGCTTTTTTTTGCAAATTTTGTAGGTGTAACGGGGTTTTGCCGTTGCTGATTCAATATTTTATTTGGAATGTCTTTAAAACTTTCAAAATTAAACATAATTGACTTAACATCCAAGGAGTTAGCAATTATTGTATTTTGTATTACATTTTTAATCTTCTTTTGCTATGTACCTAGTTTTTTTTTTTAAATTAATAACAATGTTTGTAAATTTTGACTTATTATTAGATAATGACTTATTATTAGACAATGACTTATTATTAGACAATGAATTTTTTTTGCTCATTTTAAACGAATCCACATTTATAAACAAGTTATTATTTTCTGAGTTAGCCTGTTCTAAGTGTGGTTCCATTTTCTTAAAGTATTTCAGCACTAGTGGTAAAATTGAGTTGGTTTCGCTGCTAGATGTGCTTAAACAGTACATGGTTTTTTTATAATTTTTTTTTTTTAAGTAAATATTTGCTTATTACAATATACCTATTAAAAGGAAAAAATTCTACTATTTTTTTTTTAGAAAAGTATTTAAAATATAATAATTTTTTTTTAGCCTATAATATTTTTATTGTGAAAAATTTTACAAAAATGTACATACATAAAAATATTGTGTTTTCCAGATCTGGAGCGCTTGCACAATCTATAGCAGTAGTAACTAAATTATTTTGTATTTTTGATTATAGAAGGTTTTTTTCATTTTTTTTCCATAGTTTTTTCCATAATGAAAACATTATTTTTTTTTCTTTCAAATTTTTTTTTTTTGATTTTCTCAATTTTATGACATATTTAAGGGATGTTAATTTTTTTTATATGTTCAGACCACTTTTGAGGTATTATCAAGAAAAGAAAAATAGACGAATTTTTTTAAAAATATTTAAAGCTATTTGAAAAAAATATAAACCAAATATAGTTTTTTTATTCGACTATAAATATTCAAGTTTTTTTTTTAAAATAATACAAATGTCAAACGCATTCCTAGTTGGATTTAAATATTTAAATAGTAATTTTTCAAAGTGTCAATACCATTTATTATTGGGTGATAAGACACTTTTACTAAAATATTTAATTTTTCAGCAAATTTTTGAAATTTATACTGTCGCAGCATTTTATAGATTTCGTGCAATTGCATGACGATTCTTAGAAGTGCACAAAACATTTTTACAATAATTCATATAGTACAAGTATAGTTTTTTAATGTTAAATTTTAGTAGATCGTAGTATGATTTCTATGATTGAAGATTGTGGGTTCACCCACAAAGCTAATAGTTTACAAACTTTATAGTAAACAAGTATCGTGAGAGAACGGTGAAAAAAATCTGATAAAGAATTGAAAAATTCTGAAATTTAATGCAGACAGCAGTTGATGTGGTATAATATCAACGTACCTTTTGCATAATGTTCTAGCTAGTTTATTAAAATAGCGAGCTTAACTCATAAATTAGGCGTATTGAAAAAGTAATAGTTATTTTAATAAGACCCGAAGCTAAACGATCTAACTATGGATAGGCTAAAATATTTAATTTAAGGGCCGAACCTGTGACTGTTGCAAAATTCTAGGATGATCTGTAGTTAGGGGTGAAAGGCTAATCAAGTTTAGTGATAGCTGGTTTTCCGCGAAACCTATTGACGTAGGGGGTTAATATTTAGGCAGTGTGGTAAAGAAAACTTATGAGAATTTTTTAAAAAGACTCATTTGAACCTTATAATACATTGTTTTAAGATTAATACTCAGACTAATGGCGCAAAGGTCTTTAGTCAAAAGGGAAACAGCCCTGATTGAATGCTAAGGTGTACAATTATTGCTAATTGTAAAGAATTGGTTTTATTAATCTTAATCCCAGGTAGGCTTGGAAGCAGCCATCCTTTAAAGAAAGTGTAACAACTCATGATTAGGTAAGAATTTAGTGAAAAATAATTCAAATTTTACTGGTTCTACGATTGTGACTATAAGCAATAAACCGAAGCAACAGATGCAGTTTTACTGCGTGGTAGCGGAATGTGATGTATTTTTTAGAAGAAAAGTTGTTAAACTTTTTGGAGAAATCATTATTATATATGCTAGTATTAGTAACAGATATAATGTGAAAACCATTATTGCTATATGTTTTAGGGTTACTTTGTATTGATAATCTTACAAAGTGTAATACGATTTCTATATTTCAAAAGATTTTTGAAGTAATGATGAGTGAGAATGTGTTTTAAATCTGGTTTTTTTTTTTTTAATCAATTTAGATGTATTATTGTATTGTAGTACATTTATCACTGGGTTCTGGAAAAAAAGCATTCGACGATCGTACCAACTCTAACGCATGTAAACTCATTGAGGATATAAAAGCAAAAAGGGTAATAATATCGAAGGAACTCGGCAAATTGGCTCCGTAACTTCGGGATAAGGGGCGTTTAAAGGCTAAAATTAATAGGAAGTGGCGACTGTTTAATAAAAACATAAGATTTTGCTAAATTGAAAAATGATGTATAAAATCTGACGCCTGCCCAGTGCTGCAAGATGAACATTTCGGGTTAATGCTCAAAATATAAATCCCAGTAAACGGCGGCCGTAACCCTGACGGTCCAAAGGTAGCAAAATTCCTTGACGGGTAAATTCCGTCCTGCACGAATGGCGTAACGACTGCTTCGCTGTCTCCGGTATTATCCTTGTGAATTTGAACTGGCCGTGAAGATGCGGTTTAGTACAGCTAGACGGAAAGACCCTATGCACCTTTACTGCAATCTGCTTTTAGAAGTAGAATTTAATTTTCTAGTGAGGTGGGGGATACTTTTACAAGTGGAAAACCACTATTTTTTTTTTTACTTTTTAATCTTAAAAATAAATATTTTTAGGTGGAGAAGGTAGATGGGTAGTTTGACTGGGGCGGTTGCCTCCTAAAGAGTAACGGAGGTGTACATAAGGTTTTTTTAAAACTACGTTAGTAGTGAAGGATTATAATAGAAGTGAAAATTTGATTAATTTACTTACAAGTAAATTAAGGACGATAAGTCTGTTATATTGACCCGGTAATTTTTTGTGAAGAAATTATCGATTAACGAATAAAAGGTACGCTAGGGATAACAGGCTGATGAGTTCTAAGAGGTCATATCGACGAACTCGTTTGGCACCTCGATGTCGGCTCATCACATCCTGGTGGTGCACAATCTACCAAGGGTTCGGCTGTTCGCCGATTAAAGTGGTACGTGAGCTGGGTTTAGAACGTCGTGAGACAGTTTGGTCCCTATCTACTGTACTATCAAAATAACTAGTAGGTTCTTACTTCAGTACGAGAGGACCAGGAAGGATTAATCAATGGTTAATCAGCTATACTTCAAGTGTACTGCGGAAAAGCTACATTAATATGTGTTAATGTCTAAAAATATAGGTAGAAACACACCTACTTAAAGTTATTTAATAATTTTTTCTTTTAGTAAGAAATTTAATTTGAGGAGGCACTATTGCAAATATGTAAAACTTTTACGGGTCTTAGCCGTTATAAGTATATTCTCAAATTAAAATTAATCTTCAAATATTGTTGTGTAATAGTTACCCGCATGGCGGAATGGTAGACGCGTGTGGCTTAAAACCTCATCTGTTAAGGGTATCGGTTCAAGTCCGATTGTGGGTATTTTTTAAAAATATTTGAAGTTTTTATGCATTAAATGGATGCCTAAAGTTTGTAAAAAAACGTTAATTTATTGACGGTATCTGTGTGTAAATATTGTTTTGACATACAAATTTATTTGTAATACACAGCTTTTTTTTTTTTTTTGTGAAGTGAAACATCATAGTAACAAAAATAAAAAAATCAATTGAGATTATTTAGTAGCGGTGAGCGAACGAATATAGCTTTATTTTTGTTTTAGCTAATAGAAGTAGTTGGAATACTACGCTATATAAGGTGAAAGCCCTGTATGTTAGTTTTTTCTATTTATGAGATGGTGGCCGAGTGGTCCAAGGCGATAGACTGTAAATCTATTGGGTAACCATCGTTGGTTCGAATCCAACCCATCTCCTAAAATCTGTACTTAGTTCATATTGTCTTTATATTTAATTTAGCAGAGTGCTTGGCAGCCGAGCGGGCTCATAACCCAGCTATTGGGGGTTCGATTCCCCACTCTGCATTTAATTATAGTTTTTTTTATTCTAGTTGTATTATTTAGCACACTACTTTTGAGCATATTTACAAATAGCTACTGCGTTATCTTTA
>Ga0302320_10009932_pt1 | contig 20385 bp, 18 predicted proteins | sample Bog_T0_3_FD_202130 | JGI IMG/M metagenome (GOLD analysis project Ga0302320, IMG submission 202130) | Peat permafrost microbial communities from Stordalen Mire near Abisko, Sweden - Bog_T0_3 | ecosystem: Environmental > Terrestrial > Soil > Wetlands > Peat | place: Sweden: Abisko, Stordalen Mire...
GTCTTGCATCAGCCTTTCGGACACGATAAAGATCGATGGCAGCAGACCGAGACCCAGCCTTTTCCCGGTGCTGCTTTCCGTCCTGGTAGAAGTTTATCCACCAGATCCCCGACCCCTTCGGACGCTCAAAGATTCCCCTTGCTGGTTTCACTTCCCGTTTTGCCATTTCGCTTCTCTTCCTCGGTGCCTGTTATCTTGGACTGATAATATCGTAAATCTTCAGGGCACCGGTGCCTGTGCCGGCCATCCCGCTGCAAAACGATGCCCATCCTGTGTAGTAAACATCAGGCTTCAGCTACGGCTTGCGGCCGAATCGGATTGGTGTGGTTTCCTCTGGCGAACAGACGCAAGCTCTCCCGGATCACCAGCACCTTACGGCCAACGCGCCGCGTCTCCAGATCCCGGTTGCTGATGAGGTAATCGACCGATCTCACTGACAGACCCAGGCTGAACGCCGCTTCCTTACGTGTGAAAAGCCACTTCTCGACTTCTGGCATTGCTTCAACTCCTCGGCGCTGGTGCGCCATGTGTTCAGTCTGTGCGCTGGAGTGCCTTCACTGAATACATGGAATCACCTAGTTTCGTATGAAGGATTTCTTCAATAAGGCTCCCGTTATTCAAGAAATCGGCCGAAAGCTTTGCTAAGGCTCCTGAGCCTTTGGTAGATGTGTTCGCTCTCGCAAGCTGATTGCATGAGCGAATACCACAAGATTGAAACCCTCTACGAACGCGATGAAGACACCTTCAGCATCAAGCCCGAACTGATCCTCAAGAACCGCGTCTACGGCGTTCTCAAGACCTGGCACTGGACCGAGAAGATCGACGGCACCAACATCCGCACCATCTGGCAGGATGGCAAGCTGACCTTCGGTGGCAAAACCGACAACGCTCAGATCCACACAGACCTGGTGAACTGGCTGCACGAGAACATCACCCCGGAGAAGATGGCAGCCGCCTTCCCCGATTGCGTCGACACTCCTGTCGTGGTTTACGGCGAAGGCTACGGCCCTGGCATCCAGAAGGGCGGCGGTCTCTATTCGAGCATCAAGAAGCTTATCGTCTTCGACGTGCGCGTCGGCTCCTGGTGGTTGAACGACGAGAACATGCGCGACGTGGCCAGCAAGCTTGACCTGGATGCAGTCCCCTACCTGGGTGAGATGACCCTCGAAGATGCGACTGCCAAAGTCCGCGCCGGCTTCCGCTCCTCCCTCAATGGCGGATTGGCCAAGGCCGAAGGAATGGTTGGCCGCCCGGTCGAGGCCCTCTTCGACAAGAAGGGCCACCGCCTCATCGTCAAGCTCAAGACCAAAGACTTTGCCAGAACACCGGCCAAGGTTCTCACCATGCCTGCCTCATTCGAGGTTCCAATCGACCTTCCACTTGCTGCCTAACCAGACTGGAGAATCATGAACCTCCCTCTTCTCAAGAAATGGATCACGCGCTGGGAATCAACGCGCTTCGCCGCCTACGACGACAAGACCGGCAAGCCTATCACTCCGACAACGGTCCTGGTGGGCAAGGCTCACATCGGTGTCGGCTTCGATCTGGAAGCGCCTGGCGCCGAAGCCATCGTTACTGGCCTCCATCTTGACTACGCGGGGATCAAAGCCGGCCGGGTCATCATCACCGCCGATCAGGTGGACGAACTGCTCGACGCCACCATCGCGCCGGCTGTCATCGGAGCCAGAAACCTGGTTCCCACTCTCGACACACTGCCCGCTGACAAGCAGATGGTGCTGGTCGACCTGACCTTCAACATGGGCGAACACGGTCTGTCGAAGTTCGTCAATACCCTGCAGGCTGTCAAGGATCAGAAATGGACCGTCGCCGCGGCGGCGCTTCAGGACTCTACCTGGTTCCACGAGGTCGGTTCCCTTCCCACTCAGCGCGGCGGCGCCGACGTGGCAGTTCTCGCCGGCACTGCGACTACAGCCGGCATCCTGGCCAAGAAAGCAAAGGCGTGATGAACGCGGCAGAAATGACCATCGACGAGATCTTCGACATGTATGCCGAGGTACTCATGAAAGGCTTCGTCCCGGACTGCATCATGACCTCGGCGCCGGAAGCCTGCCGGATGTACAAGACCAGCCTCAGCGGCATTCTCGACGCCGACGAGTTGGAGAAGATCGAGGTCACCCTCGTTCTCAGTGACCAGCCCGACCGGATGAACTTCCATATCGATGGACCGCCCGATCTGGTGCAGAAAGTCCTCGCCAACACCATTCAACCCTGTCCCTTCTTCATCACCCAGGTCAAGGAGTAGTCCGTGCATATCGTCAACCTGATCAATGCTGCTTGGGTCGCTTTCGACAACGACCCGGAGTCCCGCAAGCCAAACGCGCTGATTCAACCTATCTTCGGCATCACGACCGGGGTCGATGCAAGAGGCATCTATGACGGAACTCTGTCGACCAATGACCTGGCTGCGATGATCGTGACTATGCGCAAGCAAGCTCCCTTCAATTCAAAGAGCGCGCTTCACTTTTGCTTTCCGCCATGTGCTCCTCTCTCACGCGACGAGTTCTTTCACTACGACGAAGCTCTGGCCAGTGGGACGGGCCGAGGGCACGTCCTGATCTTCGACGAAGCAGATCGAAGCACGGCGGTGATCGCCAAGAACGTCCGGTTCCATCCGCGAGCAATGTCTGCAACAGACCTGGAGATCTTCGGGAGCCATCCGTTCGTGATTGCAGGCTAACGTACAATTCCGGAGATTTGTACGAAAGTGTGCAACCTCAGGGCAGTCTCATGCAGGCTTGCTAAGGCTGCCTAAACCCATTTGACAGAGATCGATACAGACAAAGATGCCTGGGCGGATGCCCAGGCATTCTTGCTATGCGCGCAGTCTGTATTCGCAGGTTCCTGACCTTTCACATATCCCGCAGCTGGCATGCCCGCGAGGGCAGCGCGCTACCGATAAAGGGTTGGTATAACAAAGTCGAGGCCCCCCAGAGGATTCTTCAGGCGTGCCTTCGACTGCCACGCCAAGAACCTGCTGTAGGCCATCCCGCCTCTCGTAAAGCACATTTAACTGTGCCTCCACCTCCTGAAGTTCCATCTTCAGGTGATCCACGATTAGAGCAGAAGCCAAAGCAACCTCAAAGTGGTACAAGGATTGATGCCAACACTCTAACAGGTGGAAATCAGGTCAAACCATTAGGGAAATACCCTAGTAACGGGTTACGGATGTACAACTAAGAGGTCACGGGCAGGCCAAGCAGTTGGCGGACAGACGTCGTGAAGGCGCTCACGCTGTTCTTGACCGTAGCGAGCTGGCTCTCCAGGTTGGTCACCACCTGGCGGATCTTGGTGTCCTGGCCGTTGGCGCGCGCGGTCAGCACTGGCACCTGGCCCTGTGTGCCGGCGGGCAATCCCTCGCCGTCGAGGGTGGTCACCCTCGCGGTCAGTGCGTCCATCATGGAACTCAATTGAGCGACGGAGTACGGTGTCGTTGACATGTCTTTCTCCTGTTCTACTGATGCATCAAGGCAGCTTCCTTGCCCAGGTATTGCCGTGCGTTGAGGGCACTCGATCCCATCTCTTGAACGGCGCGCTGCCTCATCGTCCAGGCAACCTCCGTATCTTTGTATTCGCCGCCGAAGTTCAGGTGGTAGGCCTGGTGGCCAAGATCTTCGAGCGGCTTCAGGGTGGATCCAACTCGTTCCCCGACAGTTCCACCGATGATCTGCCCTGCAATCTCGCCTGGCATACCGAAGAGAAGACCACCCGCGGCACCGCCGAAGGCCTGGCCTGTGAGCATGCCCACGCCTTCAGCTCCGCGTTTGATGATCTCTCCTTTCGGAGCAGTAGCCATACCGAGGATGGCCAGTGGGGCACCGAACTTCAGACCAGTCCTGGCCTGCTTGCCCCAGAGATTGTCGGCAAACTTGTTATAGCCGTACATCTTGCTGCCAGTCAGAAGGCCACGAGGCATCCTGGTCTTGCCGCGCGCAAGGTTGCGAGTGATCTCGCTCTCAACCGATCCACGGAAGAACGGACGGTTCCATGCAGCGCCATATCCTTCCTTCTCAAGGCGTGCCAGCGCCCGGTAATCCCCGGCGCGCGCATCCTGGAAGAACTCAGGGCTCCCAAACGTCCCGCCATTTCGCCCTTCATACTCCGGAGCTTTCTTGCCAAACAGACCACCGCTGTATCGAGCGAACAGCCCGAACACATCATCAGCAAGTCCAGCGAGAGGGCCAATCATGAAAGCTCCAGTGAGGGTTTAAGGCTTGAGACTACGCAGCAGAGACCGCGTCCATTCGGGATCCTTTTCGATCTCGCATTCCCAGATCACAACAACTTTGTAGCCCTGGGCCTTGAGGTAGGCAAAGCGAGCGGTGTCTCGGGTCTGAACCGCAAGCTCCTCTGCAGTCCAGCCTGCCTTGGGCCGGTGGCAGGAATGCTTGTGCCAGTAGCAGCCTTGGATCTCGACGACTGCCCGTGGTTCGATGAAGACATCCACATGGCAGTGGCCGATCTGCTTTTCCTTGGTGAAGGGAATCTTCTCGGCCTTGAGCATGGCGTACACAGCCTTCTCGAGTTTCGAGGCCGGCCGCTTCCGGTTGTGCTTCCGCCGGACTGAGTAGGGAACCAGTTTTCGTGCCTTCGCTGCTACAGCCATGCTGCCTCCAAAAGCTGTCTAGTATAGCCAGCCTCTTAGTAGCTGCCGCAGGTGTACGTGAAGTAGTAGGTGGTTGAGATCGTCGGAGCCACATCCATGGTCACCACAATCGTGGTGGTGGTGGAGTTGGTGAGTTCGTAGGTGGCGATCTGGCCCGTACCTGGAAGCCAAAGATTGGTCGCGCAGTCAAGAATGTTGTTCTGCGTGTGGTTCAGGTTGATGGTCACGAGCGTGCCGGTTGTGGTGCTGGTGCCCGTCTTGATGCTGTATGTGCCCTGGATGTTGGTGCAGGTATGCGTGGTGGCGCAGGCAATGGTCGGGCTAGCGCCTGCTGCCGGCCCCGCCGTGTTGGAAGTCGCATAGTTGCCGAACCAACCCTTCGACGCAAGATACCCCGTGGCTGTTGTGTTGCCAGATCCGGTGACCTGGAACTCAGTTGTCGGGCTGCTGCCCGTCCCATTCTGAACAACGAAACCGCTGGTGCCTGTGTTGTTGTCGCAGTTGATGCAGACGAAGTAGGCGCCCGTCCCCGCATCCAGATGCATGTTGCCGCTGGCGACAGTGGTCTCTGTAGGCATCGTGGCCGTGCCAGTGAAGATCGGCGAGGCCTTCGGTGCGTACGTGCTTGACGCTGATGAGGTGGTCAGGAATCCGCCGGCCGCGATGGATGCATTCACAAAGACATCCGTCGCCAGGGCAGTTGTGTTGTCGCCAGTGGTTTGCGTCGGCGCAGAAGGCGTTCCGGTAAATGCCGGCGAGGCCAATGGCGCGAGATAGGCCGCTGCCACCGTCGTCTCATAGCCAGGCACCACAGGTGTCCCAGTGAAAGTGGGAGACGCAAGCGGAGCCAGCAGCGCCGCGGCCGTGACAGTCTCATAGCCAGGCACAACCGGAGTTCCGGTAAAGGTCGGCGATGCCAAGGGTGCCAGGAGAGCCGCCGCCGTCACAGTCTCGTACTGAGACAGGGTGGGAATGTCCGTCGCGCACAGTGCGCGATATGTTGGGGCCGCGGAGTAACCCCCGCAAGAGCCGGCCAGGAAGGTATCAGGCGACTGGACATTGCGTGTCACCACAAAGGTTCCGCTGCCCGTGATGGGCGTGCCGCTCACTGTCTCATCAGCAGGCACGGTCATGGCAACCTGTGTGACCGTGCCATTGCCGTTGCCTGTGCCAGTACCGCAGGCCGTTCCCGTGTTTGTGATCCAGCCTGAGTTGTCGATCTGCAAGCAATTGTGGCCGGCACCCGCTGCAAGTCCAGGAACCTTGAGTGAGTTCGTTGCCGTGAGGCTCAGATAAACGATCGAGCTGCTGCCTCCGTAGACAGTGAAACCTGTACCTGATCCAGGCTCGTAGTTGATGCGCACCGATGCGCCACTGCCTGCATCGATGTAATCGTCGCCGTTCTGATAGGCCTTGAAGTGATCGAGATTATCGATCGCGGAATTCAACACCCAGTTGTTGTTCTGGTCCTTCTCCATGTACCACTGGCTTGCGCCGGTGTAGTCCTTGTAGGTGAGCGATTCTTTCTGACTGGCTGTCAGACCTGACCACAAAGAGAAGTCCGACTCGGCATCGAGGCTGTTCCGCACTTCTGCAGATGACTGAAAGACACTCTCGCCGCTCACAGTGAGTGTGCCATCGAATGTCGCGTTGCCATGTCCATCGATCAGGGCGACTGTTGTTGCCGAGGAACCCCCAGACCCGAAGACCGTACCGCCTGTACCTGCATTGGTCGAACCGTTGAGAACGACCGCACCCGTGCCGGCCGAATTGAGAACTGTCTGGTTGTTGGTGCTTCCAGACAGCGTAATCTCCGCCACTGCGTTCGGAGCCTTGGTCTGGTTCGAGCCGGAAAACGTGACAGTCGGTACACTTGTATATCCGGTCCCGTTATTGGTCATGGTCACGGAGAGCACATCCCAACTGGTGCCGCTTCCGTACATGACAGCAGTGCCGGCGGCGCCGGTGCCTCCTCCTCCTGAGAATGTGATCGTCGGTGGTGTCGAAGACGTGTAGGTTCCACCATTATTCAGAGCCACACCGACAACAGAGTTCGCATTTGCACTCAGGTATTGGCCAATCGAGAGACGATACACATTGTTGAGCAGGTCCTGAATGTAGTAGCCCTGCATTCCCGACGTGCCATCGCCAAAACCATAGATCCAGCGGTATCCGTAGTCGGTTTGAACCTCTGTGGTTCTGCCACGCTCGTTACCCAGGCCGATGCCAAGCCGTTCGTGATCCTCAATGGTCACATCTTGCTGGCTGCCGTACCAATCACCCTTGATACCATTCGAGACACGGTGAAACGCATCCTCGAAGTTGTTGCGGGTGCCACTGTCGACCAGATCGCCGGTAAAGAACGTGCCGCCATTGATCACAGAGTTGTACGCGGAACCAGAGTCGGCTTGATACTGAATGCTGGAGACTTCGTTGCGCAGGCCCAGGATCGTGTTGTTCTGAGCATGCGAACCGAGATGGAACATGACCCCGCAGCCTTCAACATCGCCGCCGAGGAATGTATTTCCGTCACCCGACTGCAGGTTGATCCCGTAGATCCCAGGAATCGGATTGCCATAACTCTCTGGGCAATCAATGTGAACCCTGATGAACGTGCTGGCATTCATCCAGTCGGTCGTAGCTGCATTCGAGATCAGATGGCCTGTGCCATAGATCGCCTGGCCAAAGCCGGTGAACTCCATATCCTCGAAGGTGCCACCGGCATAATTGCCAGTGCCGTCGATGGTCATACCCGTCTGGTTCTGGTTGCCGAGGAAATAGCTGCTCTCGAGGCGGAGTTCCTGCGCGCGGTAAGCATAGAAGCCAGTCGCCGCGCTTGTAGACCCTGTGGTGTTGACCACCACATTGTCCATCTTGAAGCCCATTGTGTTTTGGGCGTACGTGGGATCACCAACCTGAACGGCGTTGGTAGGGCCGGAGTACAGGAGGACGGTGCCTCCCTGGCTTCCGCTTGCGTTGCTTGCACCGCGCAGAGAGCAACCATGCAAGACCACATTGCGCACACCCACCGGCACAATGAACTGACTGGCCGTTGAGATCGTCGCGCACGGCAGGTAAATCACGGCATTGGGCGTCGAGATCGTGAGGTTTGCTGCCATCGAAAGCAATCCCACAAAGTTCCGAGCATCGCAGGTGCCACCGTAGGATTGGTTCAGTCCGCTCAGGCAATTCGCAATCTTGACTCCGATGTCCGAACCGGAGAACTCATCGACCTGATAGACTCCACCGATCTGCTTTGCATCCAGAATCGAGCTACTCGGGGCACTCAAGCCGGGAACTGCCGGAGGCAACACTGCCAAAGGTGTATTCAAGTTTGCGGTCGGAGTCGTGAACATGTACGGCCGCGTCCAGATCAGGTTGCCATAGGCATCCGTCACGGTCACCGTGTAGTAGTCAGTCCCGATGCACTTAAAGCTATGGCTCCTGGGGATCTCCGCATTGATGTAGCCGCCGGGAGTGGTGATCGCCACGTCCACCGGGTTCGTAGGCGCAGAAGTTCCGCAATTCGTCAGAGCAAATGTCACTGTCGCATTCGGCACAGCTGCATTGGCGTTGTTCTTTACGGGCCCAGAAAGCTGCGTGACCTGGCCATAGGCCAGGACAGGCAGGAGAACAAACAGGAATGCAAAGATGGATTTGAGATGGCGCACGGAGTCCCTCGGAAGTCAGCCAACTAACAGTTAGGCAGGAATGGCGATGGCGTGAATGGTGCCGGTGTGAGCTGCGGCCGAGTCGGTGTTGCTGACCTTGACGGTCACACCTGTCCCGCCTGCGTTGTAGAACCAGGAGTCAATCTGCAGGAAGCCGGTAGAGTCCTCAACTGACAGAGTGACGGTGTAGTTGTTGCCGGTAAACGAACTGGCCCAACCCACAACCACATTTGCATGACCGGATGCTGTGATCGACGGTGTAACCATCTGTGCCGTCGTGGCCGCATTGTTGTTGACAGCCGTCTGAAGGGCATTGAGAGTCGCAGTTGTCGTATTCAGCACCGACTGGAAGTTCTGCAAGGCCAGCGAAATGTCGTTCTGGTTGGTGGCCGACAGCTGGGAAGAGAGAACTGCCACCTGCGTGCTCAGGCTGGTCATCTGGCCTTGCAAGTTCGTCTGCAGGTTCTGCAAGTAGTTGAGCGACTGGGCCACTGTCAGAGGTGTCGAGGTCAAAGCATTGAAGCACAGCGCCGTAAGGTTGGTAGAGTCTGTGTTGATCGCGCGCCCTTCGAGGCCCGCAGTGGTGGCCAGACTCGGCAACACCTGCAGCAGTGGAATGAGCGTCCCGTTGATGAACGAGACGAGCGAGGTGAGATCGATCAGGCCGTCATTCTGGTCGTCGTTGTAATCCTGGGTAGACGGAGAACCGTTCAAAGGAACGGTCCTCTGTGTGGAAACCAACGCGAGAGCTGCAAGAGGAAGGGTGGCCATTATTTCGCCTCAACGTGTGAATTCCGGGCGAGGTAAGCCTCCAGCCCGGTCTGATTGATGACCGCGAGTTGCTGCTCGAAGTCCGCAGCGTGATCCTCTTCCTCAGCCATAATGTCCTGGAAGAGATTCTGCGATGTGAAGTCACCCTGATCCCCGCAGAGTATGGAAGCGTCCCTGTACTGCGCGATCGTGTTGTACTCAGCCGACAAGTCGTTCTCGAATTGGGCCGGGACGTTGTCGCCAATCTTCAGCGCGGGCATGTTGCTGATGTCGGGAACACCTTCGAGGAAGATGATCCGTTCCATGAAGAGGCGGAGATGCCGCTCTTCGTCTTCCAGATGCTCGCGCGAAAGCCGCTTGGCCAGTTTGCTATAACCAGCTGCCTTCTGCAGTTCCCGATGGGTACGGTACTGACAGATCGCCTGAAGCTCAGCGCGCGCGGCCAGGTTCAATGCATCGATGACGGGTTGCTTGCCTTTCATTACATCTCCTGCAGTGACGCCCCTGTGAAGGTCGGGGTCACGGTTCGATCTGAAGTGGACAACTGAACTTTGAGCTGCACGGACCAGGTGACGGGAATCCAGTTTGCTGTGACCCCGGAATAGGAGACACTGTATGTCTTCCCTGAGAAGGTGTTGGTTGCGTTAGCCGGAATCAGCATCAAGCCATTCGCCGGGCCACCTTGTGCGGCATAATCATGGGTCATCCCTGGAATGGGGCCATACCTTCCAGCATTAGTACCCTCTGGATTGGCGAAAGCCGGGTTCAAAGCTGGAGCAACCCTAATGGGGAGCCCGGTCGACAAGTCCGTAACCTGAATCGAGTTCAAGAAGATGGACTCGAATTCAGTGGTGCCGCTTGGCATGTTGAAGCTGTAGCCGCCGTACTCCGGCGCGCCGGCCATTGCCGACACTGTAAGACCCGTGGCCGAAACCGTACCCGTGTTGGGAACAGGAACGATGCTACCGGCCGCGTACTCCTGCCAAAGGCCGCCATTGAAGCTGAGGAAGTAAAGAATGCCTGGAGTTGCAGGCGCAACGAGCTTCACTGTTGCACTGGCTGGAGTGAAGAAGATGGGCTTCGTCACCATCTCCGACACCATCTCGAACTCTGTCTCGGTGCCGGCAAAGTCGGTGAGCCCGAAGGTGTACGAGGTGCCTCCCAGTGTGTCAGGCGCCGCCGGTGTAATCGCCAGGGTGATGTAAAGCATCTCCATCGGCGCGAACCATGCTGTCAGGCGATAACCATTCATGCTCACCTGGACAGCGGGTGTGAATGTGGTTCCATCCGGAGATGCTGAGACCACAAAGGCCGGTGTCGGTGGCATGGCAGCCAAGTCAAAGGTCAACACGGTCATATTCAAGGACTGATCCAACTGCAACGTGAATGTTCCAGTTGGAATGGATCCGTCAGTCGTGCTGACCCGATAAAGCGAGTTGTCCGTCGAGATTGCTTCTGCCGTTCCATCCGATGTAGCAAAGGCCTGGTTCTGGATGACGGCATTGGTCGTCGTGGATCTCTCTTTGAGAGTGACAGCCTGTGCATCGGCACGAACTGTAGCAGATGTCTGCGTCTGATCGATGTCCAGAAAGTCCGTGGTGACAAAGTTCACAGTCGTGTACGGAGGACTGATGCGATTCGCTCGTTGCAGCCTGCTGTTGAGAGCCTCGACCTGCTGCTGGAAATCGACCAGCGACAGGTTGCGGTAGCCTGTCAGGGTGTTCAGGATGTTCTCTCCCTGATTCCACAGGACATTGAACGCAGCCATCAGCTGCGATGCCGAAGCAACTTCACCGAATTGGAATGTAGGAAGGGATGTGCTCATGATTAGACTGCCTGGAAACTGGCTTCGTAGAGAAGCGGGGAATAGTAGCCCTGCAATGAAGCAAGGGCAGATGCGCCCAGTGCGGACGTCTGATAGGAGATTGTCACCAGAGGTTGCGTCGCTGTGAATGTCAGGGTGTTCGCCACCAACGTGTAGTCCGTGGTGGACTTCAGGAAGAGCGATCCCACCTGCGCGCTCAGACTCCCGGTCAAAGGTGCATCTTGAAAGACCACCGGGCCTGTAACATTGCTCAAGACAATTGTCTGCTCGACCATCCCGTTATTCAAAGTCGTGGTGGTCTGGCTGTTGATCGTATACGGTGTATTGGCAGCCGCACTCGATGGCAGAGGCAGCAGAGGTGAACTCTGCTGGCTGAACGCACTGTCACTGCGATTCAGAATCGCACGATACCAGAAGGGCTGCGAGACAGGCACGACACCTGGGGTGATGCTCACAAAGTTCACACCATCCGTAGAGATCTGATGGGTGATCGAGGTGTACGGGCTTGTAGTGATCTGCTCGCTGGCGAACTCCGCCGAAGTGCTGGAAAGGTAAATTGGCAGGCTGGTCACCATGCCCGACGACTGGTACGACCGCTTGTAGGCCGCGAACGAGCGAAGAGCAAAGCTCGTCTGTCCCGCGCGGCAGGCGATCACCACTCTCATCTGTTGAACAAGACGAGGCGGAAAGTCGATGATCACATCGCCAGAACACTTCCCCGATGTGGCATCCAGAATGATCATGGGCACATCGAGGTCAGCCAGCACATCGTTGAACACCTGGCCGTCCGGCGAGCTCGTGAGGTTGGTGATCTCGAGGCCCACGTAGGTGTCCAGTGCAATCTGCAACCGGTTCACGATTGTCGGACTGGGAAAGGACAGGAGCAACTCCAGAGAAGCTCCGGACCATTGGAAGGAAGTTCCCACCGCTGTGGATGACAGATTGCTGATGGAATTGACAGCACTCCCCGAACTGGAAACCCCTATCGAGAAGGTTGGTGCAAGCAAGGTCTGCGTACCCAGCGGAAGCGTTGCCAGGCCTGCGCTGTAATCGAGAGTCGCTGTGTAACCAGGCTGGAGAACCGAGTCATCGATGAAGGGAGCCAGGAATTGCTGCTGGTTCGAGATGTAGATCGACTGACGGATCAGTTGGCGCAGCGCATTCTGTGAAGCGGCCGCAAGATTGTAGAGGTCGCCCGCGCTGTTCTCGATCCTGAGGATCTCGGCAGCGATGTCATTGGAGTCCTGATTCAGCAGGGTCAGGTTCTGGGACAGATCGCCAACGATGGCAGGCTTCGACCTGATCTGCGTCAAGGTCTGCATGTTGTCGCCCAGATTCAAAACCGTGTTGACCATGGAATACACCGCGGCTTGGTACTCTTCGCGCGTTGAAAGAGTGAGTCCACGCAAGGAGTCCTGCAGCCGCGAGAGCCGGTCCGCGATGACGCTGTCGTTGCTATCGAGAAGAAGGGAATTGAACATGGTCTTCTTACTGGCCGGTCACTTGCAACATGTAACGCTGGGCGACGGCCGACGAACTCCGATGGACGATCTTGATGTAGAAGTCGACGTGATCGACTTGCGAGAGGGCGCCTGCCCCGGTGCTCCATCCATTGATGAATGGGTAGGTGAAAGAGAAGGTGCAACCTTCACTGCCACCTGTCGGCAGCAGGTACCCATTCAGATTCTGTTTGATCACCGTATTGGTATTGTCAAAGGCCTGGAAGCACAGATAGAAGTCGACCGGACCGCCGGATGTGTCCTCTGACATGGCCAGGGATCCACCGCTCAGCCGTGTCAGCAGTCCCGATGAATTCTGCGCAGAGGGAATCTTGTTGATGAGGTTCGGAGGAACATAACCACTCGTGATGAGTGCATTGGAAATGCCGTCCGTGTCAACAGCATCGAACCGAATCAGTTCAGGAATACCCACGAACCGGTTTGGACCGGAAACGAACACGCCTGCGGAAGCGGTCCAGGCTTCTCCGGAGACATTGGCCAGCCCGAACTCATACTGAGCACCGGTGTAGACAACGGCCGGCGGAGGAACCACATTGCGGGCACTGAAGGGAAGAACTGCCTGCAACTGGCTCATGACGTTCAAACGCAGGGCGTCAGGAGGGGTGACCGTTTGCTGTTTCAGGGAGTAGTTCGGCTGGTAAAACGTCAGGAACACCTTTGAAACCAATGGGTTAAGGCCCATTACTTGGTCAAGGTGGAGAGCAGTCGGCTGGTTGATCGGCGTCGAACCACTCCACACTGTCTGTCTAGTATTGGTTGTTATGCCCTGAATCTCTACTTTTGTGAGAATCATTGGGAAAGTTGTGAACGGCGTCACTCTGAGGACGGTCAAATAGCTGAGCTGGGCGAAGTCGATTTCGAGCATCGCCGTGGCTCCCACCGTGTTCGGGGAAGCCTGGCCGACTGCCTGCAGAAGGTAAGCCTGCGTCGGAGCTGCCGAGCCGATCTCGATGTACATCCCTGTTGGCGTGCCGAGCTCGTCGGTGACAGGCAAGGCCAGGTTTCCTTTGCTGTCCACACTCCAGGCGATCGGCGGGAACGACGTGGCGCCGTCCGGATACGGCCGGGCCGTGTCCAGCATGAGCAAAGGCGACCAGTTGACCTGATCAACTGAACACTGGTATGCCGGGAACTCTTCCTCGAAGAAGATGTCGACCGTTGTGGCGGCCGTGGCGAGTGTGATGGGCGTGAAGTTGCCATACTGATCCACCGTGTAATCGGTGACCGAAGAAAGCAACTGCTGCTTGGTGGTGCCGTAGCCGACGAACACAAAGACTTCATCGGTGTCTACCGTGTAGGGAGACAGAGAGATCGTTGTTCCGTTGGTAGCCGAAACGGTGGTGTGCTGCTGCCGTCCGACAAATGAGGTCTGAATGTAAACCGGCAGCGAACCAAGGTTCGAAGTGCCAGTCACATTAAATGGACTCGCTGCGGGTGTGACAGTCGGTGTGGACGAGAAGTTGATGAGGGGTTGTGGTTCCAGCAAGGTCAGCTTCGTCCAGTTGTCCTGATTCAAAACCTCAACCTGTGCATTGCCAGTGGAGTAGGTCCAGGTCAGGTTGTTCACTGGCACCGTGGCGATGCTCTGCGGACAAGTCAGCCCTGATGCTGTGGATGTCAACCCCGGAAGAAGCACAGTCGCCAGATTGGAAGACAAGGTCGGATTGTTGGGATAGGTCGCGCTTGTAGCCGGGTCGGTCCAGATCCCTGTCAATGACAAGGGAGCAATCGGACCGTAACCCACCCCGAAATCCCACATGATCGGAGTAGCACCGGTTATCGAGGCGACCGTGCTCGCCCATGTTTGAAGATCGGCCTCGGCCAGAAGCTGATCGACAAGAGCCGTGTCCTTGCTCAGGACTGAGAGCAAGGCAGCCATCTGTGTCGCAAAGGCATTCGATTCGTTCAACAATGCAGCGAACTGGGCCGCCAGCAAGGTGAAGGGATTGTTGAAGGACTCATCCGTCACCACCTGGCCGGCGGAAGGCTGCGGCAATGTGGAGAAGTTCTGCGCCTGCTTCTGGAGGGCCACCAGCGCCGCCTGGTCGAACACCTGGCCACCGCCGAAGTCACCGGCCTGGATCGCCTTCTGCAGCAGCGTCACAAGCTGCTGGTAGTAGGAGGAACTGAGCATGGATTGGTAGTTACCGAGAATTTGCACTGGAATGGCCTTCGCAGACGTTGGCGCCGCAGATGATGAGAGGGTATTGGGGTTGGATGGGATCGCCGATGTAGGGCAGCCCGGGAACCGCAGGCAGAGGAACGACCGGAGGTGTCCACGGTGTCACCACTGGATACGGGAACGGAACATACTGCGGATCGGCCACTGGTCGGCCTTTTCCCTCAAGCTGAGCTGTCAGCTTCTGGTGGCAGGACGCGCACAGATCGTAGATCTTGTCGCCAATGCGAAGGGGAGTCGAGAGTTCCTCGACCGTCAAAGTCAAAGTGCAAATGTCGCAGATTGTCGTAGTTTTCTGCATAGAACCTCGTCTAAACAACGTCGCAATCGACCTGCAGTTGAATATCGAGAACCTTGGTCAGAGAGACCGAAGGAGGAATCACATAACGCACCAGCATGTGCGCTGTATCGAAGGCGCCGATCTGGCCAGCGATACCGACCGAACCAACAGCTTCCTGCGGAAGCGCCAGCCATGTAGCGGGCGCGCTTTCAAGGCCCACCGTGTTCGAGAAGCGATTCCAGGTCAGGCCATTGTCAAAGCTGATCTCCGCGCCGCCGGTTACCGACGCCGTCGCATTGCCATAGGCATCGGTGATGTAAGGCCACTCGCCTTGCACCATAGGCGCGTCATCGCCGGTCAGGTAGAAAGCAACATTGACCAGGGTCTCGAATGTCAGGTTGACACTCGCCGAGGAACTCAGGGAGAGCGCCAGCGGCAGAGTCGTAGTGCCAGGGAACACAATCGGAAAGGTCAACTGACCATCGATCCAGTTGGCACCGTCGAAACCTTCGAGGACAGTTGTTCCTTCCTGCCAGATGAGATAGAAGGGTTTTGCCATTAGACTGACTCGTTTCCTTCCGGATCGTAGTAGCGGATCGCGGCAATGGTTCCCATGGGCAGAACGGAGTTGACAATGCCGGCAACCACATCACGGGTCATTGTGTTCAGAATGCGCGTTGGCAGGTAGACCACCAAAGCCCCGCCCACGGGATAAGGCCGGCCGTCGAGGTAACCAATATCCCAGAAGTTGTCCGCCTGGGGAATCGTTTGATAGGCAGGAGCAAGGCCGCCGCCGCGGGTACGCACATCGGTCATCTCAAATGTCGCAATGCCGAAGGAAACTCCAACCACCATCTCGGCGAACACCGATCCACTGGCTGGTGTCTGCCCGTTCCAAGTCGGAGGATTGGGATCATTGGTCATTCCAGCGATCGGACCCGATGCGTTGAAGACCTGGTGATATATCTCCTGCAATGGATTGCTGGTGGCGCGGTAGTAGAAGCAGATGACCGTGTTCTTGATGCTGGGGTTGGTCACTGGATTCACGTCGAGCGCCGTATATACAACATCCGGCTCAAAGTAGGAGTAGAACCCATAGACCGTGTCAGTGGTGAGCACGGTGGGCACCACGGTCACTCTGCCTGTGAATGGATCCACATCCGAGATCTGGTTGCGCTTCCAGGGATAGAGCGTTCCGTGTGTTTCAGGCTCGCCATTCGCAGAACCATCCATCGCATACTTGATGTTCTGATTGCTGTCGAACACCACGATGTCAGGCAGGTGGTTGGGATCGTTGTAGATCCCCTGCCTGTCGAACTGGATCAGATTGGGCCCGAGAACCGTGCCCGGAATCCAATACCCCAGCAGATAGGGCCGAGAGGGCAGGAAACTCTGAACAGGGTATTCCAAAGCAGGAGGCTGCAGCGAGAAGCGCACGCGTGGGAACCACGGCAGATACGACGGCGCTTCGTAAGGCGGCAGCGCCTGGTAGCCGTTCTGTGTCAGGAAGCGGATGGCGTACGAGGTTGTATTGCTCGCCACTTCGATGACACCGCCGGTGAAAGCGTAGCCCTTAGAAGTGTCGCCATTGATGCTCAATGGCATCACCTGGTTGTAATGCAGCAAGCTGATCTGAACGCGGCCGGCGCTGTCCACATAGCGCACCTGATAGGGAACTGCCGATGGGACATCGTGGTACATCAGGTTGCCACTGAAGAGGACGGTCGGAGCAGGAGTCAAAACGGAACCATCGAGATTGAGAATCGTTGCACCGGACACCGACTGTCCGAAGTTGTGGAAGAAGTAGAGCGGTGTCACTCCATCTGCTGCGAACTGACTGGTGATTTGAAAGAACTGGTTCTGAACCAGGTACACCACATCGCCCGTGATCGTGATCGACTGGTTGTAATCAGGCGCCACAAAGTTCGGAGAAGCAGCGAGTCCGGAGGTCACTGTCCAGATGCCCAGCGACCCCGGCAAATATGGAGTGTTGACGATGTCGATCAGATCGGCAGGACTCACGTCTTCAGCCGTCACCTGCGCGATAGCGATGGCACGGGCCGGCAGGTTCTTGCCATAGTAGAAAGTCTGGATTCCAGTTGGGGGCATTGCCTTCTCCGAGCTAGTTAGTTACCGACTGCGATCCAGAAGAGGGTCCTGGAATCAGGCTGTCCACCGACATAGGCTGTGAAGCCATAGGTTGTCGGCATGTCAGAAAGTGTGAAGAACCCAGAGTCCAATCCCTGAGGACAAACAGCCACACCGTATGCGCCGAAGCAGTTGTTGGGGAAGTAGGGATTGAAAGAGAAAGTTGTTCCAGGCGCGCTGTTGCCCGCGACGCCCTGGCCCCACTGGATCATGAACGAATTGCTTCCCATGGCGAACTTGATGTACCCGTTGTTCCCCACAAGGTCATACGTGATGACCAGACCCAGATCAGCCAATGTGATTCCATGTGGATTCTTGTGGCTGACCTTGTTGACGTGACCAGTCACAATCGCGGCAAGCACACTCATGAGCCCCAGAGATGTGGTAGGCATGGCGCCGTCGCCGTCCACTGCACCCGGGTAGGCTGTCACTGCTTGGCTCAGGGCGCTGTAAACATCGCCGTTGTGCAGCAATCCCGACTGAAGGATGTTCGCCATGAGAATGCCAAAGCCCGGATCCATGGCTGCCGCGTACGCGCCCGGATCACGGAGGACCTGGAACCCGCCTGAGTCAGCATCGACTTGCGGTGGATGGGAGGTGGAGAGTCCCAGCACCTGGCCGACGTGACTGGCCGGAGCTGCCCCCACCTGAGATGCTGTGGGCATCTGGTGAACTCCGTTGCCAAGCGCCGCCGGCGCGTGAGCGGCGAAGGCTGCCTGAGTGGCATTGGCCTGCGCGCGCACTGCTTCGATGACTGCAGCTCCGGTCTGACTGGTTGGAACGTGAACGAGCTTGGCAGTGGAAATACCACCCGGATCTTGGCCAGCACCTGTCCCAATCGGCAATGTGTTGCTTCCAGAAAGCACCGGCACGCGCACGGCAGCATCGGTGACACTCAGCGGATTTGGATTGCGCGCATTGGTCACACTCGGATCGTCCGACGACAACGCCTGTCCGCTCGATGTCGTGGTGGTCAGAGAGACCAGACCAGCCTGTGCACCGGACGCGAGAGCCTGAGTCTTGACGCCGGAAGAACTCACCACTGTGAGAACGCCGGTCCCGGATGCCACTGCAAAGGTGAACAGGACAATCGGATTCGCGTTCTGCTGAAAGTAGAGAGAAGTGTTCAACGCTGTCGTGGAGGTGTCTGCCGCGGCCACCTGCAACACCAGCTGCCCCATCTCGGCCGTCGGCTCGCCCGTGGCGGAGTCAACAAGAGAAGGATCCACTGTGTTGTTGACAATGACCAACTGCCAGTTCAGATAGAGGCTCGTCTGTCCCGTCGTCAGAGTGATCGGCGTCGCTTCGGAAGTCTGAAGGATCTCCCAACGACCGCGAACAAACACCAACATGGGCTGCGAGGAGTTGGTCGCTGTCAAGGTCACAGTTGTGCCTGCAATCACGGGAGTCACATTGAAGGTCGCGCCTTCCTTGTAGATCGCACCCAGATCCCAGGCCCAGCGTGTCACATTGTCAGGAGCAACTCCCTGTGTGATCTGCTGAAGCCGATCCAGCTCGCTGGCCTCGAGAATGCGCTCAGCAATCCAGTCGATGTAGCGATAGCGTGCCTGATTGAAAGTGGACATGAAAACCTCGTTCGAGAATTGGAAGTGGGTCTACGATTAGCCAGGAGGCAAGGACGTAGGACCGGATGACGAACCTGCATTGGACTGGCCGAGTCTGTACTGGGCCAGGTAACCCTGAATGGCATCGCTGAGAACGAGCCACGGATTCTCAATAATCAGAGGCGGATCAGCCATCTGAAGCAGGACCGTGTTGGAAGACAGATTCGAGTTGACGACTTGAAGATTGATTTGAACGCGCTGCAAGAACGTCAGGAAGTAAGCGCCTGTAGCAGTGGCTGTCGGAATAGGTTGGGCATAGACCAGAGCCACAACCTCACCGGTGAACAGGCCAGAAGTGTAGTTGTTCCCGTTCGCGTCCAACGCCTCGATCGGTACGATCGGGCCTTGCGCTGTCCGTGGAGGATAAATCAAGGCACCCACGGAGATGACCGCTGTGATGCCAGTGACGCCCGTCAAAGTCGTCGCTGTCTTGCCGGTGTAGGTAACGATCATGTTGGCGACAACGGCCGTTCCCGATGCGGGGAAGTTGCCCGTCTGGTTCAGGGAGATACTCGATGCCCCAATGCCCGCAGCAAGGGTGACTTGGGCCGTGTTTGGCCCGATCCATCCCACGAGCTGACCATTGGTCTTGTAGTTTGCGTCTCCAGGTGTTCCCGATGTTGTCCACGGAACCTGTCCCTGAGTCACATTAGCGCCGATCATTCCATAGATCGGACTGTTGTCCAGCACGGAGTAGAGAGTGACGAGCCAGTTCGTACCATCCCACACCTGTGAGATCGGCAAAGCCTCTGGAAGAACAACGGTGTCGCCCACCTGGAAGGTTTGCTTGATTCCGGCCAGACCGCCCGCGGCGGCTGTTGGCGGAACGTAAACACCCCAGTCCGCCTTCGGTGTGTAGATCATATTTACAACGCCGTCTGCACCTGTAGTAACTGTGACTTCCTCAACGGTCGGATCTTGATAATTGATCAGGCCAGACCAGGTCTCTGCATCCACCACAACCTTCATGGTCACATTGGGAACGACCTCCCCATTGAGAGGGCCGTGGGCTGTTGCACTCAACAGCGAGTAATCCCCGTTGAAATAGACCGGGCCGTAAGCCACCAGATCGATGATCGATTCAAGAGTCGCGGGAATCGCAATCAGCGGCTTGTCGCAAGCCAGAGAAATCGAGACCGGGGCGAGCTGCCTATGCTGGAGATAGACGAACCCGCTGGTGATGCCAGAGAACGCGGGATTCAAGTCCACTGGAAGCTGCCGTGTATTCGTAGTTGTGTTGGCTGCCGAAGGAATCACGGGTGTGTTGATGCCCGGGACGTTGCCGGCCGTGATGGTCAACGGAATGCACAGAGAAGCATTCAGATCGTTATCGCCCGACCCCTTGTAATACTCCAGGCCGTTTCCATAGCCAATTCCCGGAATGCCCACAAGAATGTAGGCGGACTCCGCGCAGAAAGCTGCCGATGTGTAAACCGGGCCGCCTCCACAGTTCCGGATCGCAGCAAGCAAGTCCGAGTTCAGGCGATTGGATTGGGGATCGTTGTAAGAGACAATGATGACGATCTTGCTCGAGTCAAGACTGTTCAGGAAGTTGGCCATTACCTCAGCCTCAGCCGCCTGGCTTCCCATGATGTTGAATGTGATGAAGGACTCATTCACCATCGTTGCGCGGTCGACGACCAGGACGTTGTAGGAAGCCCCAAGGTTGTAAGCGAGAGCACCATCGACCCAGATACCGGACGAATAGGTCTGACTCGGGTTCAAGCTGGCCAGGGCTTGGA
>Ga0302320_10009933_pt1 | contig 20384 bp, 16 predicted proteins | sample Bog_T0_3_FD_202130 | JGI IMG/M metagenome (GOLD analysis project Ga0302320, IMG submission 202130) | Peat permafrost microbial communities from Stordalen Mire near Abisko, Sweden - Bog_T0_3 | ecosystem: Environmental > Terrestrial > Soil > Wetlands > Peat | place: Sweden: Abisko, Stordalen Mire...
CAACGACCCAAGCGGGCTGGTCACGTGTGGGAACTTAAACGTTACGGTCGGCGGTACGGTCAGCAGTTTCTTTAACACCAGTTCGAATGCAGGTCTCCTCACCGAGTTTGACTGGGCTGAAGGGGGAACGCTGTCGGCGAACGGCAGCCAGGGCGCGATGGCCGCAGCCCAATTGGTTATCGCACAGGCTATGGAAAACCGTCTGGCTATAGCCAACGGCCAAGTAGCCGTTCAAGGGGCGGACGGGAACATCTACTGGGGCAATGGGGGGACCTTTAATGGCGAGCTACCACCTTTATTATGCGGATGGCAGCGGTCACCCGGGCACCATTATCACCTTCTTTACGTGGCCCCGCGCCCGCCATGGACGCGTTGGCAACAGCCAGCTTACAGCAACATCGTTCGCTATACCGCCAGGAACGGGAGAATACTGGCTTGTCGAAGAAGTTAAGGGCGGAGGCTCCTGCGGTCATTAGAACCTCGCAGCTTGGGGGAGCGGAGGGCGCACCCTTTATTGGTGGCCACAAGTGCGCGCAGCCCGTAGGGATGTCCAATGTGCTGTAATAGAACGGATATGCGGTCGCGAAGTGAGGGAGAAACATCTTCTCAACATTGAGCCGGCCGCTTGTGAACTGGTACGTATAGCCGCCCGAGACAGGGTCGGAATTCGGCGATTCCAGTGGTGGGACTGGGACAATGCAATCGCCGTATTGCGGGTTGTGGACATCCCCGTCCACGACCACGCCACCCGCCGTGACGCAAGCGGCCTCGGAATAAACGGAGCCGCTCGCAGATTGATTAATTGTCTGTGTCCAGTCGAACTCCGTGAATCCGCACGCCTGGGCCGCTGCGTCCAGAGTCATGACGTTGCCGTTCATGTCCGTTGGTGTGAAGCTGGCATTCATCTACGTGGGATGTCCATCGGTACTGGGGGGCCAGCCGGGATAGGGAAGGACGTTGAAGTTCACCGCGCAAGGGGAAACAGTCAAGGTCAGCGCCTGTGTTGCGAGATTGCCAGCGGAGTCGGATACCTGGGCTGTGAAGGGATACGGTCCTGGGGACACCAGCAAGTCTCCTGGACGGCCTTCGCGCCGCATGTTCGTTACCTCGCGCGTTCCGGCGATGATTGAGTCGAGAGCGGCGGTGCGATCAAAAGGGCGACGGCTCCATGTGGCAGGATGATCGCGCCAATCGATCAGGGTCCAAGCGGCATTGCGAAGAGATGTGAGTGGATCACGCCCCTCCCCGTCATCGCGCCACGTCAGGCGGGTAAGTGCACGCCGCAGAACCGGATTCGGCTCCGAAAGGCGGCTCTCCACCCACCGCCGGAACACCATCGCGAACAAGGCGGAGGCCTCCTCTTCCGCGAGTTCCTCAAAGCGCGGATCGACCCCAGCTTCGACGGTTCGCTCGCGAAGCAATCGTGCGCAGAACGAGTGAATGGTGCCAACGAAAGCAAGGTCAAGATCGGCCGCTGACTGTCCCGCCCTCCCCAGTTCCTCACGCAGACGCAGTTTCATCTCGCCGGCCACCTCTGCTTGGTCCCAGTCGCCCCCCCGGTGCGGAGGCTGCCGCGATTGCCATTCAGGGGGAGAACTAAGCTCACGGCGGCGCCCTGGGACGAGGGAGAACCGGTTTTTAGATTCTCCCTCGTCCTGCTTACAGTTAGTCGGCTTCATACCCGTAACGAATCGGGTGACTGGATGCCCCGCTCCCGGGTGAGCGGGGCATCCGGCGTTTGCGGCGACCGCAATCAACTCACGCAGTTCCTGGGCAATCCGCAGGTCTCCCGGTTGTTTCGCCGGTACCGATACCAGCACTGGTACTGGTACCGGTTTGCCGAGCCGAACCTCAACCCGCCCGTCCCGTTACCGATAAGTCATTTGTTCCGAGAACCCCGTTCGATCCGAAAACACGAAAAAGGCAGGACAAGCAGAATGAAACAAACTAAGAATTTCGCGAATCGCGGCAAACTCCGGACAGTCAGTCCGCGATTGTCGCTCATTGTGGCTGTTGCGCTGGCGGTGTCGAACGCGGCGCTTGCCGCCGATCCGAAGATTGCCAAAGAACTCGACGGCCTGGCGGCTGAGACCCAGGTCGATGTCATTGTACAGTTTGCGCAGACACCAACCGCGCGCCACCAAAAACTGGTCACAGACCGCGGCGGCGTCCTGAAAGACGATCTCTCCCTGGTGAAAGCAGGCCATTACGCGGTTGCGGCCTCCGCTCTTGCGGATCTGGCGAACCAGCCGGAAGTCGTCTACATATCTCCCAACCGACCGGTGCAATCGCTTCTCGACATCGCGAATCCAACGGTGAATGCAAACCTTGCCCGCGCCGCCGGCTTTACCGGAACGGGCATTGGTATCGCGCTGATCGACAGCGGCGTGCAGCCCAACAACGATCTTCAGACTCCCGCGTCCCTGTTTTCACTGTTTCCGGGGTCGCGGATCGTGTACAGCCAGAACTTCACCGCCGATCCGGACAGCACGGACGGTCACGGGCATGGCACTCACGTCGCGGGCGTGTTGGCAGGGAATGGGAACCAGTCCACCGGGTTGCTCGATACGCGCTCCTTTATCGGTATTGCGCCCAACGCCAACATCGTCAACCTCAAAGTTCTCGATCACACGGGTGCCGGCACTGACAGCACGGTTATCGCCGGTATACAGGAGGCGATTGCGCTCAAGGCGAAATACAATATCCGGGTTATCAACCTGTCGCTGGGGCGTCCGGTTTACGAAAGCTACAAGCTCGACCCGATTTGCCAGGCGGTGGAAGCGGCCTGGAAGGCCGGTATCGTGGTGGTTGTCGCAGCCGGCAACGATGGCCGCGATAACAGCATGGGTACGAGCGGTTACGGAACGATCATGGTCCCGGGCAACGACCCTTACGTCATCACCGTGGGCGCTATGAAAGACGAAGGCACCATCACGCGCACCGACGACATGATCGCCAGCTACAGCTCAAAAGGGCCGACACAGGTGGACCACATCGTCAAACCCGACATCGTCGCCCCCGGAAATCTGGTCATCTCGCTGATGCGACCCTCCGGTTTCCTGAGCCTCTTTTCCTCGCCCACGGCAAATGAGATCCCCGTATCCTATTATCAGTCCCTCGGGCTCGGTACGAGTTCGGTCTACTACAGACTGAGCGGAACCAGCATTGCCGCGCCGATGGTGAGTGGCGCGGCCGCGCTTCTGCTGCAACAGAACGCGAATCTGACTCCCGATCAGGTTAAGGCGCGCCTCATGCTGACGGCGACCAAGACGTTCCCGGCCCACAGCATCGCCTACGATCCCACCACGGGAATGTCCTACACCAGCCAATACGACATCTTTACCATCGGCGCCGGATATCTGGATGTCTGGGCCGCTCTGAACAGTACCGAAATCGCACCGGGCAGCGCTGTTTCGCCGACGGCCGTTTACAACGCCGCAACCCGTCAGATTACCGTTCAGAACACGGTTGCCGGCACAACCGCGGTCTGGGGCAGCACGGCGGTTTGGGGTAGCACGGCAGTCTGGGGCAGTTCGATCTGGGTGGATGCCTCCACGGCTGTTTGGGGAAGCACCGCCGTCTGGGGATCGACGGCCATCTGGGGGAGCAGCACGCTCTCCGCTCAGACCGCTGTCTGGGGATCGACCGCCATCTGGGGCAGTGGCACTCAAACAGGGGCCGAAAGCTTAAGCATCCTTTTGAAGGGAGAGCAGTAGGGCCGCGACGAAGAATCCCGGACTCTCACTGGGAAAAAAGCCGCGAGTTTCTGACATGTCAGCGGAAATTTATTATATAATCGTGCTGTCCCAGGTCTGGCGAAGGGTTGCCGGAACAATCAGGCACACAGGAGTGGGAGCTTTGAAGTTACATTTCGCATACGTTGCGATACCCCTGTTGGCGCAGGCGTCCCTCGCGGTTGCAGCGACAACAACCTCCGTTACGGACGCCACTCTCGAACAAGAGTTCGCGCGGAATGTGCGCCCATTCGTGACTGAATACTGTTCAGCCTGCCATAGCGGAGCAACTCCCGCCGCCAGTTTCGACCTTCTGCAGTTTTCCAGTCTGGGAGCGGTGGTGACGGACTATCCTCATTGGGCGCTCGTGCGGGAGAAGCTTTCCGCCAAAGCAATGCCGCCCGCCGGGATGCCCCAACCACCGGAAGACGTGCGGCAGAAGGTGATCGATTGGGTCAGCGACCTGCTGAAGAACCAGGCGCTGAAGCACGCCGGCGACCCGGGTCCCGTGCTGGCGCGACGCCTGAGTAACGCCGAGTATGACTACACGATTCGCGACCTCACCGGAGTCGATCTCCGCCCAGCAAAGGAATTTCCGGTGGATCCGGCAAATCAGGCGGGCTTCGATAACTCCGGCGAGTCCCTGACGATGTCGCCCGCGCTGATGTCCAAATATCTGGACGCTGCGCGACAGATAGCGGATCACATGGTGCTGAAGCTCGACGGGTTCTCGTTTGCTCCCTACCCCATGCTCGTCGAGACCGATCGTGAGAAGTATGCTATCCAGCGGATTGTCGATTTCTACGCCCGGCAACCCACGAACTTCACGGATTATTTCGAGGCCGTCTGGCGCTATAAATACCGACTGGCGTTGGGTGAGCCAACGGCAACCCTGACCAGAGTAGCTGCGGAGACGAGGGTTAGTCCCCGATACCTGCCGATGGTGTGGCAGGCGCTGGAGCAGACGAAGGAAGATGTGGGTCCGCTGGCGAAACTTCAGGCGATGTGGCGTGCCCTGCCTGCGCCGAAGGGCCATCAGCCGGAATTAGCCCACGACGGTTGTGTTCGGATGAGCGATTTCGTGACCAGGATTCGGCGGCATACCGAAAAACTATTCGACCCCCCGTCTATCCCCGGAATGAACGCCAATTTCCAGCCGTTTGTGGTCTGGAGAGATCGTGAGATTGCCGCGCACCGCCGCGACTTCGATCGGACCGCGCTACGGGTGGAAGGTGAACCGCCACCTGGAGACTTCATCGTGACGCAGGGGCCGACGTTCGGCGGCGGCGAACAAGCCGCCGTGAAGAAAGCCATTGCGGACTATATTAAGGACCGGCGGACCGATCCCGACCTGGTTGTTCCCGCGGGAGAGCGAGCCCGCTATGAGGCGGCATTCGCGCGCTTCAGTTCGGTTTTTCCCACGGGCTTTGCCCTGCCTGAGCGCGGCCGCTTTTATCCAATTACGACGATCGATCAGGGCCGGTATCTGGGCGCGGGCTTTCACAACGTGATGGGTTACTTCCGCGACGACGCGACGCTGCGCGATCTCATCCTCGACGAAGCCGGGAAGAAGGAGCTCGACGCGCTCTGGCAGGAGTTCGATTTCATCTCCGACTATACGATTCGGACCTGGCAGCAATTCATATTCAACGGCGGCGGTGGTGGCCGCGGAATTACCGTTGAGCGCCCGTCGTTCGGAGACTCCACCAGCCAACGGGTCATTTTCGAGTATCGCGACCAGTATCTGAAGGCGGTCCCGCCCGAGCATCCCGAGGTCACGCAGGCGCTCACAGTCCACTTTGAGAGCATCAACTCTGAAATCAGATGGGTGGAGCAGGCAAGAATCGTTGCCGAGCCGCGCCATCTGGATGCCTTATTGAAATTTGCATCGCGCGCCTATCGGAGGCCGCTTGCGAAAGATGAACGCGATGAGATCCTGGCCTACTACCGTGAGCTTCGCGAGAAGAGCCACCTGACGCATGAAGACGCGATACGAGGCTCCATCGTCAGCCTGCTGGTCTCGCCGGATTTTCTGTACCGGGTAGATCTCAGCGATGCCGGCGCGACAGCTTCCACAATTTCTAAACAACAGCGAGGTAAACCAGATGTCCGTTAAAACGAAATCATCCCCGGCTAAGATTGCACGCCGGGCCATCCTTCGCGGCGCCGGAGTCGCTATGGCCCTGCCCTATCTTGAGTCCTTCGCGGCGAAAGCGGGCGTCATGGATCCCGCCTTTCCGAAGCGCTTCGGCGTGGTCTTCCTTGGCTGCGGCGTGAATGAAGATCACTGGGGCTCGGAGGGTTCGGGCGCCGACATGAAGCTCAGTAAGTCGCTCTCGCCACTGGAGCCGCTGAAAGGTAAGATCAATGTGATCCATGGCTTGTTCAACAAAGGGGCGATGGGGCTGGGGATTCACCCTCCGCAGACCGGCAGTCTGCTCACCGGCGCGCCGCTGCAAAAGGGTTCCGTCATCCATTCCGGCATCTCCGTGGATCAGATGATCGCCAACCACGTGGGGCAGGATACGCTGCAATCGAGCATGGTGCTTGCGTGTGAACAGCCGATCACGGGCTTCCACGAATCCAATTTTTCGCTGGCTTACAGTTCTCATATCTCCTGGCAGAGCCCGGACTCGCCCGTCCCCAACGAATGCTATCCTTCGCTCGCGTTCGATATGCTTTTCGAGAACCGCGGCAGCCTGCTCAACGTCAGCATCCTCGATCGCGTGAAGGAGCGGGCCGACCGGCTGAGCCGGAAGATCAGTTCGAGCGACAACGCGAAGCTGGATGAGTACATGACGAGTGTCCGCGAAGTCGAGAAGCGCGTCGATGGCATGCGGAAAGCCAAAGAGCAGGCGGACGACTCTGCGAAGGCAACGTCCCGCCCGGCGTGGACTATGGAGCGTCCCGCCAACGGCTTGCCGGAAGATCTGCGTGAGCACGCGAAACTGATGTGCGATCTGATCGCGATTGCGTTCCAGACCGACAAGACCCGTGTCGCTTCGTTGATCATTTCACGCGATCTCTCAGCTATGTATTATCCGTTCCTGGACGTGAAGGAAGCCCATCATGGAGCCTCGCACAACAACAATTCCGACGGCTATGAAAAGATCACGCGTTTCCACGTGGAACAGTACGCCCATTTGGCGTCGAAGCTTGATTCCATGCCCGAGGGCGACGGCACGGTGCTCGACAACACCTGCCTGATGTTTCTGTCAAACCTGTGGATTGGCAGAACCCACAACAATTCCAGACTGCCGATAGTGCTGGCCGGCGGTCTGGGCGGCACGCTGAAGACCGGACGTACCCTGGACTATCTGAAAGCCGGCGATGAGAATCGCAAGGTTTGCAGTTTGTACCTTTCGCTCATGGACCGGATGGGACTCAGGCTCGATCACTTTGGCGACGCCGAACACCGCCTGGAGAATATCTAGCCAGGCTATGCAATAGTTCAGGTCCGGGGCAACGAGATCGTGATCTAATGCCCGGTGAGGGAACACGTCCATGAAGAAGCTTTTCCTGTTGCTGCTGGCAACCGCGTTCGCTGCCAGCGCGGCTCCGAAGAATCTGGAGATCTACTGGATCGATGCCGAAGGCGGCGCGGCAACGCTGATCGTCACCCCCGCGGGTGAGTCCATGCTGGTGGATACCGCTAACTAACCGGACTCCGGATGATCGCGATGCGAAACGGATTTTCGCGACCGCGCAAAAGGCGGGATTGACGAGGATCGACATCCTTCTCACCACGCATTTTCATGGCGATCATATTGGCGCGATGCCGGCACTGGCCAAACTGATCCCGATCGGAATGTACATGGATCACGGCGAATCGGTCGAGATTGCCAGGCCTAACGTGGCCGTTGCCTACAAAGCCTACACGGATCTTGCCGGAGCCAGCCGCCGCATTCTGAAAGCGGGAGATAAGATACCGCTGAAGGGTGTCGACGTCGAGGTGGTGATTTCTGGCGGCCAGGCGATCACAAAGCCGGCTGGCCGGCGCGGGCGAAAGGAACCCGACATGCGCGGACTACAAGCCGCATCCCGATGACGTGGATCCCGATAACGATCAGAGTGTCGGCTTTGTGCTGAAGTTCGGCAAGTTCGATTTTCTCGACCTCGGCGATCTGACGTGGAATTATGAGCCGAAGCTGGTTTGCCCGTCGAATCTGATCGGGAAGATCGACCTTTTTCAAACGAGCCGCACGTGATCGTCCTGACGGATTCCTGGCCGATCGGTAAAAGTCCACAACTGTGCCAGGGCCTTTTTGTCTTCGTCTGTCAGCGTCAGAACGCCGCGGCCGGGACCGGTTGCGCCTCGTCCACCGCGGCCGCCAGAGGCTCCGGCCCGCCGCTCCACGACCTCCGGCCGTCCGTCCAGCCGCGACCGGTGAGAGAGCCGCCTGGCGGGGAATTGCCGCGCCGATTTGTGATGCGGAATTGCAGGACATAGTCGGCTTCCACCGGGAACCGGTAGACGCCTTCCAGATCGCCGCGAATAGAAAACGGAAGTGTGTTGCCGCTCACCAGGCCGTCATCCTGCACACTCTTGGGCAACAGCTTGCCGATGAGTCCTGGTTTCTTTTCGTAGGTTTCGCCATAGACAGCGACGCGGGAAACCGATCGGGCCGCGGCCATGTATTTTTCCGTCAGCATGGGGGAAAGCGTGAGGACGTCGCCGATGTTGTCGCAGCCGTAGCCCTGATTGTCGATGGGAAAATCGTCCGCCGAACGTAAGGAAACACCGAGGAAATCGCGAATCGTGTTGTCGTATTCCACGCGGTTCAGACGGCGGGCGGTTACGCGGCCCGGATTGGGCGCTGCGCGAACAGTTTCCGGTGTACCTGCGATGGAATCGATCCATCCTGTGACGGCATCGGCATCGGCGGCACTGAGGCCGGGGATGGGCGGCGGGGGCATGAGGTGGCCCCGGATCTTGTCGCGAACCTTGCGCCAGAGATCAGGTTTTTCCGCGGCGCTCTTGCCGTCGTGAATTACCGAGAAGTTGACGTCTGCGGTCTGAACGTCAGCGCCATGGCACGGGAAACAGTTTTTCGCCAGCACCGGGAGAACTTTGGTTTCGAACCGGGTTACGTCGTTTTGTGCACTTGCCGGGGAAACGGCCAGAATGATTTGGCCGGCCAGACACAGCCAGAGCGCTCGGGGGGGTGGCATGCTCCTGTGGACCTTTCCGAAAGTGCTTCGCCTGCGGTCCGCGTATGCGAGCAAACCCGCCACGCCGATGACGGCCACCACGTAGAGGATCGAGTCCACATCCTGCACTGTCAGGTGTCCCGTGGAATCCGAAAGCACCCCGGTCCACAAAATCAATCCGATGATCAGGATGAACGGTATCGTGATCCAGCGGGGGAAGCCCGCCGCAGTGGTTCGTCCTTCTCTTGTATTTCGTCGCGCTGCGCCGCGGTATGTGAGCTTCTTTGCTCCGGTTGGCCGTGCCATATTCTTGTGTCAGGCTTGGGCCCCGTGCTCATCGAAGTCGGCCGCGGCCTGAGGAAGGACGTCGTTCTCACGCGCTACCCAGACGTATACGGTGGGGAGCAGGAAGATGCTCATGACCAGGGCGGAGATCAGACCGCCGACGATGACAATGGCGAACGGCCTCTGCGAATCCGATCCGATCCCGTGCGACAATGCGGCTGGCAGCAGGCCCAGCGTAGCCACAAGCATCGTCATCATGATGGGGCGCAGTCTCAGAACCGCCCCCTGCACCGCAGCGTCCTCGATGGTGTGGCCGCGCGCCCGCATCTGGTTAATGTATTCGAGCATGATGACTCCGGTCTGGACGGATACGCCGAACAGCGCCAGAACCCCGACACCCGAAGAAACGCTGAAGTTGGTGTGCGTGATAATAAGCGCCAGTACGCCGCCCACGAACGCCATGACAACGTTGACCATGATGAGCGATGCCCATTTGAAAGAGTGGAACATTGCATACAGGATGAAGAAGATCAGCATGATCGTCAGCGGCACAATGATCGCAAGACGCGCGGTCGCCCGCTGCTGACTTTGGTACTCGCCCTCCCAGCCGAGGTGATAGCCGCGCGGGATCTGAACCTTGGCGTTGACGTTCTTAATCGCTTCTTCCACTGCGCCACCCAGATCCCGGCCACGCACGCTGTACTTAATAGCGATGTATCGCTGATTTCCCTCGCGGTAGATCTCCGAGGCGCCGTCTTGTTCCTTGATCGTGCAGAGTTGCGCGAGCGAAACCCGCTCACCGGTGGACGAGAGCAGGCGGATATTTTCGATGGCTTCTTTGGTATCGCGGAATTGCGGGAGGTAGCGCAGCACCAGATCATAGCGCCGCTCATCCTGCAACACCTGAGTCAGAGCGTTGCCACCCACTGCTGTCTGAATCGCATCCTGCACATCGGCAACATTGATCTGGTACCGGGCGGCGGCCGGGCGATTCACTACAAAGTTTTCGTTGGGTTGCCCCAGAACGCGAAACACACCGAGATCCTGGATGCCCTTCACCTGCCGCATGACACTGACAATCTGGTCGGCTTTCTCCTCAAGCACTTTCAGATCTTCACCGTAGACTTTAGTAGCCAGTTCGCCTTTGACGCCGCTGACCGCCTCTTCCATGTTGTCGGCGATCGGCTGCGAAAAGTTCCAGATCGCGCCGGGTATCTTCTCAACCTCTTTGTCCATGGCGGCGATGACTTCATCCTTGTTCTCGTGGAAACCGGCTCTCCACTGTTCTTTGGGTTTCAGATCGACGAAGTATTCGGTATTGAAGAAGCCGGTAGTATCGGTGCCATCATCCGGACGGCCAACCTGACTGGTGCACTGTATGACCTCAGGGAACGAACAAAGCACGACGCGCGCCTGATCCGAAATCCGTATACCTTCGGTTGGCCCGGTGCTGGGAGCGAAAGTGCCGCGTACCCACAGCGCGCCTTCATCCAGATGCGGCAGAAATTCGGAACCGACCGCGCCACCATGCAACAGAATGGCGATGAACACAACGCACGCGATGCCGATTCCTACGGTCACGTATCGCCAGTGAATCGCCAGGTGCAGCGCGCGGCTATACGCTTTGGTCAGCCAGATAATAACCGGGTTGTGCCATTCTTTCGTACCTTTCGGATAGAAGAAACTGGCCAGCACCGGAGCGATCAGCATCGAATAGATCAGGGCACCCAGAAGGGCAAACGCCACGGTCCAGGCCATCGGCTTGAACAAACGCCCTTCCACGCGCTGGAGCGTAAAGATGGGGAGGTATGCGGTGACGATGATGGCGATGGCGAAAAACACCGGCCGCTGGACTTCATGCGTGGCGTCGAAAATCTGTTGTTTCGGAGTCTTGCCGTCCTGACCGCCGCGGCCGAGGTGCCGGACGATGTTTTCCACCATCACGACGGCACCATCCACAACCATGCCGAAATCCAGAGCGCCTAGCGAGAGCAGATTGGCCGGGATACCCTTCAACTTCAGAAACGTCGCGGCAAACAGCAGGGAGAACGGAATTGTGATCGCTACGATGATGGCCCCCCGGACATTTCCCAGGAACAGAAAGAGAATGATCACGACCAGCACGATGCCTTCGGTCAGGTTGTGCAGAACGGTGTGGGTGGTGAAATGTACCAGGTCGCTGCGATCGATAAACGGCATGACCTTCACGCCGGTTGGCAGGATGAGGTCGTTAAGTTCCTTCACCTTGGCATGGATTCCTTCGAGCGCGGTGTCGGCGTCAGCGCCCTTGCGGAGAAGCACAATGCCCGAAACCACATCGTCGTTATCGATGAGCTTGCCATCATTGTGCCGTATGACGCGGGCGAACTGGCCGAGGCGGATTTTCGGACCCTGGGCGACGACGGCGATATCTCTGATACGGATTGGCGTACCGTTCTTAGTGACGATCACCGTGTCTTGAATATCCTTCACGGTTCTGACGAGACCTACTTCCTGCACGTTGATCTGCTGCAGGCCCGCTTCGATGAAGCTGCCGCCGGAATTTGCGTTGTTATTAGTGAGCTGCTGCTCTATCTGCGCGATGCTCAGGCCGTAAGAGATCAGCTTATCGGGATCGAGGCGGACCTGGTATTCGCGGGTTGGACCGCCGAAACTGGCGACATCGACGACGTTTGTGACAGCCTTGAAATTTTTCTCAACCACCCAGTCTTCGATGGACTTCAGGTCCATCACGTCGTACTGGGGATTTGTGCTGTGCAGAGTAAAGAAGTAAATCTGGCCGACCGGGCTCCAGTCGGTGCCCATCTGGGCCACAACGCCCGTGGGCAAGGTCACCTGCGATAGACGTTCCAGTGCGCGTTCGCGATTCCAGTTGTTATCCTCTGTGTCGTCGAAGATCAGCTTGATGTCCGAGAGACCAAACAGGGAGAACGAGCGCATGTGGGTAATGCCCGGTATGCCGTTCATCCCGTTTTCGAGCGGAATCGTCACCTGCTGTTCGATTTGTTCGGCGGAGATGCCGGGCCACTGCGTGATGATCTCGACGTAGTTGTCGGCTACATCGGGATATGCCTCAACAGGGAGTTGATGGAAGGAGATTCCGCCCCAGATAAACAGCAGCAAGGCCGCCACGAGGACGATGATGCGGTTGTTCAGGGCGAAATCGACAATCTTTCGAATCATCTACTGCTCCACCGTATTTTGCAGGACAAGAGCATTCGAAACAACTCTTGTCCCTGGCTTGATGCCACTGACAACCTCCTGCATATTGCCGGGCAGCATGTTGCCGCTCACGATCTCGATGCGTCGGAAATGAGTGGCGTCGCCCGGAGTGTAGATCCATTCGCGGTCGTGGAGGTGGAGGATCGCGCTGGACGGGACTGTTGCGCGATGTTCCAGCACTTTGCCATGAAACGTAGCCGTAACAAACATGCCGAGTCTCATGATGCCGGGGTTGTCCACTTCGAGGCGGACTTTCTCCGTACGGATATTCGGATCCACGGTGGGCAGGATATTGCTGATCCTGGCCTTAAATAAGCGGTCGGGGTAGGCTGCCAGACGGATGTCCGCATATTCACCGATGTGGACCTGAGAGATGTCGTTCTCCCACACATCGCAGACGATCCAGACGTGTGAGGTATCGGAAATCGTGAAGGGGGCGGGCAAGGCCAGAGCGGTGACTCCGGATTGATTCGTAATCTGCTGATCCGTGATGGTTCCCGCCGTCGGAGCGAATACGGCAACTGTGCCAGTCGGATTGGCAGGGTCGACGCCGAGCTGCTGAAGGTGTTCCCGGGCGGTATCGAGAATGACGAGGTTATCGTCCTCGGCGTTCTGAGCTATTTCAACGGTGGTCTTCGGATACGCCCCGTTTGTATACAGGAGGATGGCGCGATCCAGCTGGACTCTCGTGAGTTGTTCGTTCTTTGCGGCCTGGCGGTAATCCGAGTAAGCGCCCGCGATATCCATGCTGCGTACTTTGAACAGAAGCTGGCCCTGTTTTACTTCGTCCCCCAGTCTGGCGTCGATTTCGACGACTCGCCCCGTGGTGAGCGAGGGTACCGGCACCTGGCGCGATATGTCGGGGTTCACAACGCCCGTGACCTTCAGTTCAGGAGCTGCGTCATGCTCGCCGGCTGTCGCGAGCGGGAACTGATCGGGGTGATCCACCTGAAAATTGTTGGCGTCGAGGTCGGGCTGGACGTTGACGGCTGTCGGTCCGGTGCCGGATGCCGATTTGTCCTGAGCGTCCACTTTCTTGCCGCAATTTGCGAGCACGAGGCTTAACAACAGACACAGAGTTGCCACCGCCAGCTTACCTGGCGTGTGCATGTTCGGAAAAGGAGAGCGATTCATTGCAGGACCTCACGACCTACGGCCATATTCATTTGAGCGGCCGCGGTTAACCAGGAACCAATCAGATTCAGATACGCCAGGCGAACATCCCGGTAAGACTTTTCCGCATCCAGGTAATCCAACAGGGATGCTCCCCCGTTCTGGTACGAGAACTGAATCATGTCGCGGGTTTTTGTCGACAGAACCAGATATTCCGTTTTGTAAGGACGCAGTAGATTCAGTGCGCCAGTCAGGGTAACGTATGCCGAATCCACGTCGCTGAAAACCTGTGCTTGCGCGGCATCCGCGAGCTTTTCGTTGCGTCCTATATCAATCTGAGTGCGTGCCTTTTCACCCTGGTTGCGATCGAAAATGCGGAGAGGTATAGAAACGCTGACGCCGAAGTACGCGCTGATGGGAGGATTGCGGCCTACGTCCACGCTGAATGTCGGATCGGTTGACCCGTTGGCGACCGCAAGCTTGTGGTTCAGCCGGGCAAGTTCCACGCTTTCGAGAGCCTCCCGGAGATCCGGTCGCGCGGCGTTCGCCAAGCCGCGGTATTCGTCCATGGCCATCAACGAATCGGTGTAATCGTAGGTGCCTGTCACATCGAACTGCTCGATCGGCGTTCGATTATTGAGAAGCTGCAGGAGCTGGATTTTAGCCGTCCGCAGATTGACAGCGGCGGTCTCAAAATCTGACTCGAACTGGGGCCGCACCAGGACCAGCCGGTTTAGATCGACCTGGGAGAGATCGCCGGCTGCGAATCGCGTGCGGTCTATACCCAGCTCCCGATCCCAATAAGCCAGGTTTTCTTTCGCATTTTGCAGGAATGCCTTGGCCTGCAGCACCTGCACGTAGGCGGTTCGCAGATTGAAGACCAGGCCCCGTTCCTGATCCGAATAGGCCGACATGGTGATTTCGGTCGATTTCTTCGCGGTATCCAGCCTCAATTCGCGCTTTTGCTCGCGCTCGTGCAGGTAACTGACGGAGGCGAAGGGAAACACGCTGGCCAGCGGGCGGAAAACAGTCTGGCCCGCTCCGCTCGTTTGGGGCAGGAACGTAAGCTGGTCAAGTACCCCGGTTGCAGTCGGATTGGGCCGGAGGTAGGCGGTTATTTCTGCCGCTCTCGATTCGTCGATGCTGTACTGTGCGGCCTTCAGCGTCGGATTGACCGCTTCGAACTTATCCTTTATCTGTTGCCATGTGAGCGTGATCTGGGCCGCTGCCGCAACTGGCAGCAATCCCGCCAGGAGCAGAGCGATGGGGGCGTGGAGTCGGGCCCGTCTCCGAGAGGTCGCAATCCTGGGAGCGGGCTGAATCGCACTGAGCGGGTGTTGCAATGGAGCATCCGGCATGAACCACGAAAGTGTGAATTTAGCGCGTTCCGGCCGGTAACGCTATCGATCTTCCGGGGATCTTCGCCGCTTGTTCGACTAACTGTTCGATTGGGGCGGTTCGCCAATCGTCAGCGCGGGTAAGCCTTCGGCCACTCGGCGCTCTTTTTGCCACGGCAGCCGATCTTTCAGCCCAACCTATTCCACTCTTCCGCGGCTGGCCATAAGATGAACTTCATGCGTTGCCGCATGCGTATGAGCGAGGAGATAAATGAATCAAGACTCTACAGTTCCGCGCACCAGCCATGAAATACCAGTTCAGCCGTGCCTGGACGGCGTATCGGCGTTGCATCACGATGCTGCTGGCGGTCACTCGAAGGAGAAACGAATTCGACTGGTTCTATTGGACGGCTACGGTCTGTTCCGGGCCAGCCTGGCCCGCTTCCTGGCGTCGGAGCCGGATCTGGATGTTGCGGGCGACTGCGCTACATCCGCCGAGGCTCTCGATATAATTGCCCGCGAAACCGCGAAAGGGTCCCCTGTCGACTTGATTCTGCTGGATTTTGACCTCGGTGCCGAGGATGGAACTGATTTTATATCGGCCGCCCGAGATGCCGGCTACCAGGGCAGATTCCTGATCGTGGCTGGGTCCGCAGACATGCGGAACTCCGCTGTTGCGCTAAAGCTGGGCGCGGCGGGAATTTTCCTGAAGTCCGAGACTCCCGACCGGCTGATACAGGCCATCCGGCTCATCGGAAATGACGGAATCTGGCTAGATAAGAGGATTATTCAGATGCTGGCCGATCAACTAATCGATCGGTTTCCCCGTCTTGAGGATGAAAAAGCCGTCAATTCTCTGGAAGGCCTTCAGCAAAAAGTCCTTTTGGGTATCGTTGAGGGCCACTCAAACCGGAAGATCGGCGAAAGCCTGGGCCTTTCGGAAAGCAAGATTAAGAACACCGTTCAGAGGTTATTCGGCCGGGCCGGAGTAAAGACGCGCGGCCAACTCGTGCGAGCCGCGCTAGAGGGCTCGCTCGATATCGGTGGGGAACTCGTCCGGCGGCCCCAGCACGAATCGACCGACACACATTGATGTCGCTCTTCCCGGGGAGCCCTTAGCAGGGTAGTGAAAAGCCATGGCAAGCGGAACGCCTGCCCCACCGTTGTCTGCAAGCTACTGATTCGCCGTGGTGGCGCAGGCAGTTTTGCCTGGATGCGTCGGGATAAACCGGCGTGAAGTAGTGAATGAAAGAGTCATACAGGAAAGGAATAGCGAACCATCCTGGCCCCGAGCCATGTGGGAGCGGCGGCAACGACGCACCCGAAGCGTTGGACAGGGGCAGGTGTCGGCTGGGTATCCCTGAAGTTGATGAGCTCCGAAAACTGCGCCACAGAAAGGCCGACGGTGTCAGGCAAACCGGAAGGCAACACTGCGGCGTGCGCCATCGCAAGCGCGTCGCGGCACTGCGGAGTCGTAGACCCCATGCATGCATCGAAACTTCACGCGCGAGAACCGAGAGACCCTGTAGCCATCCGCTGCATTAATGGAGACGGATCGGTGGGAGAAGGCGATAAGCTCTGAGTCCAACATGCACGGCAGCAGGGAGTCGAGCGGCGTCATAGTACCGACGAAGCGGTCGAACGAAGGCCAGGGAGGGCCGAAGGAGATCGTGGAGGGAAGGATGCTGGCCGAGGAGAACGGCAGTCCGTCGACACCCGCACCGGACACCGTGCCGAACGAGTGGGTAAACGATGGCTGGCTGTCGTGCGCCAGTGGGCGTTCCTCCCGGTGGGAACCGTGTGCGTTAGCAGCGCGAGCACGGTTCTGTGCGGGGGGCGGTCAGTAATGGCCGTCCCTACCGCGACCGATCTTCCGGCTGAACCGCTTTTTTCACCCGCCTAAAGCAGGTTGCGATGCTGCTCCAGCGCCACCCGGACAAGCTGACTCCGCGTACGAACGGCGCTCTTTCGGAACAACTGCTGGAAGCTGTTCTTTACGGCGCTCTCTGAGATTCCCATTTGGGCGGCTATCTCTTTGTTCGTCAGACCCTGGACCAGCAGCCGAATAACCTCCACCTCGCGTGTGCTCAAAGCCGTTTGATCGCTACCGGCCTCGGAGCCGGGGGCTGCCGGAATCATTTCTTCCGTGACGTCGGCGACGATGGCCGCCAGTTTTGCGTCCGGCCCTTCCTTGTATGTTGAAAACCATACGTCTGCCGTAAACGTTTCACCGTTGCCCCGGTGTCCCTGGCACTGCATTGACGCCCGGAACTGCGGTTTCTCCTCCCATCGCAAGGCGTGGTGCAGTTCCGGCAGGTACGCCGCGACCGGGCTCCCGATAAGCCGCCCGTCGTGTGATGCCATCATTTGGATCGCCGCTTGGTTGGCCAGTTCTATGAACCCGTCCTTATCGACGGTGACAATCGCAGCTGGGCTTGTCTCCACCAATGCGCGCAGCTTTTCCTGCGCTCCAAGCGTCATCCGGCGATTTCGGGCCAGTTCCAGCACGAACAGCCCGCATCCCGCGAGCGCCAGCGTTTCGAGAGACAGACGAGTGAACGATTCCTCAAGGGAGCTGAACATCTCGGCCAGGACGGCGCATGAAAACCCGAGGAGCGCGACCGCCCATCGTGGCAGAAATCCCGCCGCCAGCATGATAGGGAACAGATAAAGAAAACCCATCGAGACATACGGTCTCGTCCACCAATCCACCACTGCAACGCAAAGGATGAGCGCGCTGCTTATAGCGAGGATGGGCGTTCGATAGCGTTCTTCCCATACTCGCTCCAGCAGCATATGATTCAGGGAATTGCAATTATCCCACTGATCCGAAAGGGGAGCCTCCAATCAAGCGTCTAATCTCGGGCTGTGTTTTGATCGTAGTGGCAATCAAAAGATTGGTAGCGCGGAGTAGTTTGGCAGCCGTATTCTGCGCGGAGACTTACGGAACGGTGGACCCGACGATGGCCTCGGCAAGTTTGGCGAGTCCGCTGCATATTTCAACGTGGCCGACGCAATGGCCAAGATTCTCGACCAATTTCTCGACGGCGCTTGCCTGAAATCTACATCGCGCCGATAGATACGCCGGGCGAGACAAAAGGTCCGGCTACGCGCCAGGTTTCGCCGTAGGCGGCACGCTATCACTGGTGAACTTGAAATGATGGAAGTCGCCCAGTCCCATGACCCCCGAGCTTTCACATGAACACCACTACGTGCCACGCTGCTATCAAAAGCGCTTTCTTGCTGCGGGCCAGCAGAAGCTCTGATATCTTGACCTGCAACCCGAATGAGTAGGCCTTCGTCCGCCAACCTCCATGGACGGCGCGGATCATTCGCTAAAGACCGCCGGAATACTGCCATCTGGTGAGCGGCGAATTCGTGAAGGATGCCGAGAAGCGCTGGGGCTACATTCGCTCGGCCGACCCTCGCTGATTCTGTTCGGCTAAATGACCGAAAGGCCTGCCAAGCGGATGCATCGAGACGCTGCAGGGGCTCCGCGGTTAGGCTGTCGGCGGGGTCCAGTGATTCAGGATGTCGAATACTTGCGGATGTTCCGAACCGTTATACCGCTCCGTCCTGCCGTCCTTGAACTTCACTTCGACAGTCGCCGCGGTGTCCTCCCTATAATTCACCTCCGCGATTTCGTCCACGTCGATCTGATCCATACTTAAATGATATTCCCAAAGTTTTGCCCGGTCGCTAAAAGGGACTTCGCACTCCATTGCACTCTTTTGTTTCGCCCTGATTCCGGAGGGCTTTGACGGCTGGCTACAGCTATTGGTTACTTATCTTATTACTGTACTTGTATTAAGGGTCAGCAGAACTACGGTTTGCCTAAAGGCAGTACACAAACTGCTGACGCCCTCAGATTAACACAAATCGGAATCGGTTCGCTCTCCCGAAAGTTGAGTCCGAGGATCGCCACGCCCGTCGCGGTATTCACCGTGGCAGATCGGCTGTCTCTGGCGGGGGCGGTGCAATGTGGCTGATGCCCTATTGTTCCCGCTGGCGTTCCTCTGTGATCGGTCACGTAGACTCTGCCCTGGGAGTCCACGGCAACACTGGTTGGAAAGATCGGGGCCTTCAAGGCGAGTCCGCCATCGCCGGAGAATCCCGTCTCATGATTCCCGGCTATTGTGTGAATGATCCCATCCGACCGGCAAAAGTGGGATCAATCTCCTAGTTGAGTTCAATGGAAGCGCGAGGGAGTCTCAATTTGGGGTCTGGCTAATCAACTGCGCTACCCGGGACGACGGGTTCACCGGCTCGACCAGAACGATCATGTTGGCGTTCAGGATCATTCGATCCGGGCCGTGCCATTCCTTGCCGCGGCGAACGAGAATGTTGGTCACCTGCTTTGTCTGCGGGTCTTCGTGGCTTTGCACGTAGTAGACCTCAGTCAGAACGGGAAACGGTGTGCCCAGCCCCTTCAATCTGCCGAAATAGGCCGAGCCGTTTGAGAGCAGCACAGCCTGGTATGGCGTCGACATCGTGACTTTAGCGGACAAACCGCCAAACAACAACCAGCCGCCGACGAGCAGAACAGCCGCTGTCAGCGCGCCAGCAAGCATCGCCGGCAATACGCCCATTCCACGATTTGTTTGGTTCATGATCTTTGATCTCTGCTCCTATAGGCCCTGTACCCAAGGACGCCGAGCGCGGACAGCAGCAATAACAGCGTGCCGGGTTCCGGAGTGGGTGAGGCGCCCGCGGAATCCAGGTTGCCGTTCGATGCGTCCAAAGTCAGGGTTTCGACCTGTACGCCGCTTTCGTCAACCGTGAAGGTGTCGCCCGAGAAGACGTCGCCGAAGTCCGCGTAGAACCCGACGCCGTTGTCGGTGAAGAAGGTATCTATATTGAACAGGCCATCGGTTTCGAAGGCGCCGGGATCAGCCCCAGGTGCGAAGTTGAAGATGACGTCGGCGTCGTCGATGCTGACATTTGAGCCGGTGAAGAAGTTCAGAGTGCTCTCAAGGAATCCGCCGCTTCCACCGGATTCGACGTTGAAGTCGATGTCGCCGCCGGTCTGCGTGTAGTCACCGGAGAACTGGAGTTGCCCCAGGGGGTCGCCCGCCTGCAGAGTGCTGCCGTCAGTGAGGGTAACCGGGCCATCAACGGCGCCATCGCCGCCGAACACGCCGCCTTCAATGTCGATCGCGGGTGGGTCGAGGACGCCACCATTGAGCAGCGTCTCACAGGTGGTGCATGTCTGGTTGAAGCTGCCGACGGTCATGGTTACGCCGTTGATGGTCAGGTCGCCTCCGGTAACGGTCGCGGCGCCGGTGATGGTTGTGGCTCCGTTATCGCTGAAAATACCGCCGCTGAGCTGCAGAGTTCCCTGGGTGAACGACGCTCCCGCTCCGACCGTTGTCGATCCGCCGGTTTGGATGTAGGTTCCAGCGCCGTTGATGGTGCTGTTGTTCTGCACAGTGGCGCTGTTGTTAAAGGTTCCGTTGTTTGTCAGTGTGGCGCCAGTCTGGTTCAGCAGCGTTGCGCCCAGGGTGTTGTTGATCGTCGAAGCGCTGTCGTTGGTGAGCGTGGC
>Ga0302320_10009934_pt1 | contig 20384 bp, 23 predicted proteins | sample Bog_T0_3_FD_202130 | JGI IMG/M metagenome (GOLD analysis project Ga0302320, IMG submission 202130) | Peat permafrost microbial communities from Stordalen Mire near Abisko, Sweden - Bog_T0_3 | ecosystem: Environmental > Terrestrial > Soil > Wetlands > Peat | place: Sweden: Abisko, Stordalen Mire...
CGTCTGTCGCAAAGAGTCTTCGAGCTCCCAGCGCGCTTTCTTGAGTTGTTCCTGCGCAACGCCCAATTGGGACCTAAGGTCCTGCACTTGGTTCAAGAGATCGGTGCGTTGCCTTTCGATGGTGCGGAGTTGATAAACGGCATACCCGATCGCTGCCAGAATTAGGAAAAAACCCAAGGTGCTCAAAAGCACTGATTGGCGCGAAGTTCTTCCTAGTTGTTCAAGTTGAGAATCAAACTGAGGCTGGAGACTCATGCTTTAGCTCCCTCATCGGGAGCTCCGAGCATGCTGAGAGCTCTACTCCACATGAAGAGAATCCGGCCGGTAGAGTAAGTGATCAACCCGGAAGAGCCAAATAAACCTGTCACCGCCGCCGGATCGCCTCCCTTCACAAGGGCGACTCCAGCGCATGCGAGTAGCATCAGAACGGAGACAGTGGTTACACCCAAAAAGAAGAATCGTTCAAATTGGTATATCTTGGTGAGCCGCTCGACTGCATCGAGACGGACAGCAATATCAGCGGCCGTCAAGGGCACGTTACCAGTCGGCATTCAAGCCTCCCACATACCGAATGCTTTAACTTAAGGGAATCATATTGTCGCTTTGGGATAGCCTGTTGTCAAGGTTTTCCGAAGTCGAGTGGACAGATGGCCCATGTTCCTGCGACCTGGTCAGCGGGCGGCCTCGGTCTCGACGCGCTAAAACCACAGCGATGGTGCCCCCGCTCCCTCGCTGGTCGGGACCGGGGACGGAAGGCAGGTGGCTCCGCGATGGCCAACAGCTTGGAACGGGGAACTGTCTCTCCCGCTTCCCGCCGCCAAACAGGTCTCAACGCGCGTCAAAACACGCAAAAATCAGCCCGAATTACGTTGAAAAAACGCCGGAAATAGGCCGATTTGCGACCCTATGGCCTCTTCCAAATAGGACATTCTGCATCCGAATGTACCCCTGCAACCCGTCATTCTCCCTCCACCGACCCCTACTTCGCCGTTTGTCCCATCCCAGCCGGACAATCTGCCGGATTTCTGCCGCCCTGCAACCATAAGTTTTGCGCATTTTTTAGAGAATTTTAAATCGGATCAAAGAAAGCAATATCAATAAGTTAAAGCAACAACCTCGTGCAGAACATCTTGCAAAAAACAGCATGCGGTCTTGTCTCAACGTCGAAGAAACGACACCGAGGGCTGTCTATTCCCTGTTCCCTGTTCCCTGATCCCTGATCCCTGTTTTTCTGTTCCCTGATCCCTGTTTTTCTGTTCCCTGATCCCTGTTTTTCTGTTCCCTGATCCCTGCTTGTCTGATCCCTGACCCCTGATCCCTGTCCTACCGCATTCTCGGGTTCACGAATCGATTCACCACATCCGTCAGCAGGTTCACCAGCACATAAGTCAGCCCAATCGACAGCAGACATCCCTGCACCAGCGCGTAATCCCGATTCGAAATCGCGCTCACCGTTAGCCGTCCCAGCCCCGGCCAACTGAAGATCGTCTCCGTCACAATCGCCCCAGCCAGCAGCGCGCCAAACTGCAATCCCACCACCGTCACAATCGGCGCCAGCGCATTCGGCAGCGCGTGCCGCCACACCACCGCCGTCTCGCTCAAACCCTTTGCCCGCGCGGTCCGAATGTAATCCTGCCCCAGTTCCTCCAGCATCGCCGTGCGCACCATCCGCGTCAGAATCGCCGCCAGCGAAGCCCCCATGGCAATCGACGGCAGCACCAAATATTGCCACTCAATCGCCCCGCTTCCGCCCGAGTTTGCACCCGACACCGGCAACCACCCCAGCCCAATCGAGAAGACCAGAATCAAAATCGGACCCAGCGCTAGTCCCGGCACACTCAGCCCAAAAAGGCTCACCACGGACAGCAATTGATCCACCCAGCGCCCGCGCCGAACCGCCGCCAGAATCCCCGCCGGCAGCGCCAGCGCAATCCCCAACCCCAGCGCCGAAAGCGTCAGCGCCATCGTGTATGGATACCGCGCCCAAATCAAACTGCTCACAGTTGAGTGCAACCGAATCGACGACCCAAGATCCCCATGCAGGACGCCGTTCCAATACCGCAGGTACTGCTCATGAAGAGGCAGGTCAAGGAGGTATTGGTGCCGCAATGATGCTGTGTCTGCGGGCGCAGCGCCCTCGCCCAGCATCTGTTCAATCGGATCGCCCGGCACAAGGTGAATCAGCAGAAACACCAGCGACACCACCAGCCAGACAACCGGAAGCGTCAACGCGAGGCGGGTGAGAATCTGCTTCATGGGCTACCTGCAACATTAAATCAAGGGGTAGGCCGGGGATTTATCTAGGGCCTGAACAGACAACGGATGACTGACAACTGATCACGGACGTGCACAGACAAGAAAATCGCAATAAATAACACATTATCAGTAACTTACTGGCATATCTCATGGGGAATCAGCGCATTCTCCAAAGAAATGGCTAAATCTCCACAACCCCGTACCTCGAAAAAGGAAAATCTCCGCAACCGAAACATCTGCGCGGGGCTGCCCCCAAGGTACGTGTCTCAACGAGTCGCAACCGCAGGTTCAACCCTTTCGCACGTTTTGTAACCACTTGAGCAGCCATTTCAGCTATGTAGCGCAACCCTTTATGCAGCCATTTGATCCTCAGGACTGACCACTGAAAACTGAGAACTGACAACTCGTCCTACTTGTAGACCACCGGGATAAAATGCTGCTCCTGATAAGGCGGCCTGACGTATTCCGACTTCACCAGAGGAGGCAGTTCCAGCACTTCCGGCGTTAGATCCTTGTACGGGACTTTCGACAGCAAGTGCCTGATCACGTTGAGCCTGGCGGCCTTCTTGTCTTCCGAGTTCACGACGAACCACGGCGCCTGTTTCTGGTCTGTGGCGTTGAACATCTCGTCCTTCGCTCGCGAATAATCCGCCCAGTGTTTCCGCGATTCGAGGTCCATCGGACTGATCTTCCACCGCTTCGTTGGATTCGTCATCCGCTCCTGAAACCGCCGTTCCTGCTCTGCATCGCTTACCGAGAACCAGTACTTAATCAACACGATTCCCGACCGCACCAGCATGCGTTCAAACTCCGGACAGGTGAGCATGAATTCCTGATACTGAGCGTCTGTGCAGAATCCCATCACCCGTTCCACGCCGGCCCGGTTATACCAGCTGCGATCAAAAAGAACAATCTCGCCCGCTGCGGGCAAATGAGGAACATAGCGTTGAAAATACCATTGAGATTTTTCGCGTTCTGTTGGCGTACCAAGTGCTACAACCCGGCAAATACGTGGATTTAGCGATTCCGTGATCCGCTTGATCGCGCCACCCTTGCCTGCCGCGTCGCGGCCTTCAAACAACACCACCACTTTCAGATGTTCGAGCTTGACCCATTCCTGAAGCTTCACCAGTTCAACCTGCAGTCGGCTCAGCTCCTTTTCGTAATCGCAGTCTTTGCCAATCCGCTTTACGTTGGCATCAACCGGCGGGGCGAGAGCTACCCCATTCGGCTGCGGTTGAGGAATTTTCTCTTTGCCGATCACTTCCTTTTTCTTCTGCTTGCTTTTGTCGCCCATGGGACTCCTTTCGATCCGGCCAAGAGCTTCAGCCACGGCTTTTCACCGGGAAATTTCTCATGGCGCACTCACGGCTGAGTTTGCGTGATTTTACACGCAATCTCAGCTTCTTTTACAAAGAAATGACTTTAATTCTCTCTAAGAACATCACTCGTCGGCCTTCCAAACATAGGCATCAGACTGCGGAAGACCTATGTGCGCAAGCACCCGGCAAACAAACTGCCGCCCCATCTCGGTCGAATCTTGAGGCCGGTTATAGAACGCTGGTATCACCGGAAAAATGACCGCGCCCGCTTCCGCGGCCAGCGTCATATTGCGCAGATGAATACGGTTGAACGGTGTTTCTCGCACACACAGCAGGAGCGGTCGCCGCTCTTTGAGCGTCACATCTGCCGCGCGCGCAATCAGCGAATTGGCTAGCCCATTCGCGATTGCCGCCAGCGTTCCCATGGAGCACGGCAACACAATCATCCCGTTGGACGGATAGCTTCCGCTCGCAATTGCAGCGCCGATGTTCGCGTCCGTATGCTGCACCGTCTTCACAGCGGGAGTCCCAAGCAGCTTTTCCAGCAGCTCATTCCGCCCAATTACGCCGAGTTCTTCGGCCATCACCCGCATCGAGTTTTCTGAAGCGACAAAATGCACGCGACCCACGCGCTCGTCGGCCTCTAGTGCGCGCAGCAGTTCCCTGCCAAACACCGCGCCGGAAGCGCCCGTAATTGCGACGGTAAGATTCAGACTATGCACGTAGCTCGCTCCCTGGCAAAACAGCGCTGCCTCTACATTCCTGCCTGTTCCAACTCAAGAATGATCTGCGCGTACTCTTCCGAGTCCTCAAGCGCAACAAATCGCCGCATCTCATCCAGTGCCTGCGGACGCTCGTCCGCACTCCACAGCACGCGAAAAAACAAAAGCGAAACGCGCTCCGAGCGGGGTGACATCTGCACAGCCACCTTGCCATGCTCAATTGCGTCGCGGTGTCTGCCGTTGTACGAGAGCACCCAAGCAAGGTAAGCGTGCGCCAGCCCTTCGTGTGGGAACTCCGCAACGAGCGCAACCAGCCGCTCCGTTGCCAATGGAACCCGATTGTCCGCGACCAGCTCAACAACCTGGCTGATGGTCTCAAAGACCTTTGGGTGCGTTCCTTCCGTCGGATCGCTCATCGGCTTCTACTCACCAAGAACTCTCTTGAAGATGGCATCCACATTCCCCAGCTGCCGCGTGTAATCGAAGGTCTTTTTGAGTTTTTCCTCGCTCAGTGACGAGGTGATTACTGGATCGAGGGCGACTTCGTCGCGAAACACAAGATCTTCCTTCCACGCCCTCATTGCGTGTCCCTGCACCAGCCTGTACGCGTCCTCGCGCATCATTCCCGCCTCTGCCAGGTCCAGCAGCAATTGCCCGCTGAAGATCAACCCGCCTGTGCTTTCAAGATTCCGCTGCATGCGCGCGGGATAGACCAGCAGACGGTCGATGAGGTCGGTCGTCTTTGCCAGCAGGTAGTCCGCAAGAATTGTGGAATCGGGAAAGATCACTCGCTCCACCGAAGAATGCGATATGTCACGCTCGTGCCAAAGCGGAATGTTTTCGAGGGCCGCCTGAGAATTGGCGCGCAGCACGCGCGCAAGCCCGCTGATCTGTTCTGAAGTAATGGGATTCTTCTTGTGCGGCATGGCCGAGGAGCCCTTCTGCTTTTCGCTGAAGTACTCCTGCGCCTCGCGCACTTCGGTCCGCTGCAGGTGCCTTATTTCGACAGCGATCTTGTCCAACGTGCTGCCCAGAATGGCCAGCGTGGAAATATACGCAGCGTGCCTATCGCGCTGAATCACCTGCGTCGCTACTGGAGCCGGCTTGAGCCCAAGCGCGGCGCAAATACGCTCCTCGTGCTCGGGCTGCAGGTGGCCGAATGTCCCCACGGCGCCAGACAGCTTGCCAACGCGCATATCTTCGGCTGCCGCATTGAAGCGAGCGACATTTCGCTCCATCTCCGCATACCAGTTGAGCAGCTTCAAGCCAAAGGTGGTCGGCTCCGCATGAATGCCGTGGGTGCGCCCGATGGTTGGCGTGTGCTTGAACTCGATGGCCCGGCGCTTCAGCACGGCCAGCAACGCGTCCAGCCCTGCAGAAATCAACACCGAGGCTTCTTTGATTTGCAGCGCCTGCGCCGTATCCACAATGTCGTTCGAAGTCAGCCCGTAATGCAACCAGCGGGACTCAGCATCCAGGCCCTGGTTCTTGAGCGATTCAGCAACAGCCGTGGTGAAGGCGATGACGTCGTGCTTCACCTCCGCCTCAATTTCCTGAATGCGCGCCACGGAAAAACTCGCCTTGGCGGCGATCGCCTCAGCCGCTGCAGCGGGAATCACGCCGTCTTCAGCCAGCACGGTGCTTGCCGCCGACTCGACCTTCAGCCAGCAGGTGTACTTGTTCTCTTCTGTCCAGATGCGGCCCATCGCCGCGCGCGTATAACGTTCAATCAACGGGAGAACTCCTGATCAAGGCAGCTTTCCGCGCCCTGCAGCAACACTTGATTGTAGAGGAGAAAGTGTCTATCCGCGAGGAATGCCCAAACGCACGTGCAGTTCATCGAAGAGAAGCCCTTTGCCGGGCTTGTAGGGCTGAAACCACTCTCCGTCGATGACCAGTTGCGGAATGGCACGTTTGCCGACGTTGCGCAGTACCTCGTCGGAAGCCGCCGGATTGGTGTCCACATTGATTTCAGTGTATGAAATCCCGTGCGTATCGAGAAATTGCTTGGCCGCGCGGCAATCCCTGCACCACGCCGCTGTATAGACCACAACCGTCATACAGCCATTTTACAGCGTCATGCTGGTACCGTTAGCATCGTTGAAAATGACCGCCGACGAAATCAAAGCCCTGCTTGGCCTGGAGCCGCACCCTGTTGAGGGCGGCCACTTCCGCCGCACCTATACATGCGCCAACACTCTCTACCTGCCTCGCGGCATGCGCCCCATGGGCACTGCCATCTACTACCTGCTGGAGCCGGGAACCTTTTCCGAAATGCACGTTCTCGCCTCCGATGAGATTTTCCACTTCTATCTTGGAGACCCGGTGGAGATGCTGCAACTTTACGAGGACGGCAGCTCCGCGATCTTCACGCTTGGGCAGGATTTAATGGACGATCAGCACGTTCAGCTCGTTGTGCCTGCGGGCGTCTGGCAGGGCACGCGGCTCATTGGGGACGGTCGAGTGGCGTTGCTGGGATGCAACGTAACTCCCGGGTTTGACTTTGCCGATTACCGAAGCGGGAGTTATGGCGAGTTAGCTGAAAAATGGCCGGGAGAATCACAACGAATCATGACTCTTACTCGCAGTTGAAGATTGCGAGTAAGAGTCCGCCTTGAGCATCGATCTGCACGTGAGAAACTGGCGCAAATTTGCTCGCGCTGGCTCCGCTGGCTACGGTAAGGGCAAAAGGTCGGAGATCGCCCCGACGCATAAGTTGAGGGTCATATAGCTGAAAAATAGAATGCCCATAATCGAGCTCTGCCGAGACGAAATTGCCTTCTCATCGACTCCCAGGCTTCCCAAAGTCTTCCCAGTAGCACGAACTTCTGAAAAACCAATCAACAGAGGCACAGGGATGAACAACATTGTAGCGATGAAGAACACAAGGTCCCCCTTATGACGCGTGGAGGAAAGGAAATAGGAATGCAGGCGAGACCAAAGCTCATTCGCGAAACGCCCCTCGACACACAACATGAGCACAACGAGCAGAAATGAACTGAGTCCCCAGCCCACCGATTTTGCTCTGCTTTCTTCCACTAGTTCCCCCGGGAGCTCTTCATCTAATCCTAAAAGCCCTTGGCTAATCGACCCCGATTGTATACGACTACCGCCGCTCTCGAAAGAAACTCCGCAACAACTCCGCCGCCTCATCCGCCAGAATCCCTGACTCTACTGCCATCTGGTGATTGAGTTGCGGATGATTCAGTACACCCAGCACCGACCCCGCCGCGCCCGCCTTTGGATCACTGGCCGCAAACACCAGGCGGGCCAGTCGCGCATGAATCATCGCTCCTGCGCACATTGCGCACGGTTCCAGCGTGACGTAGAGTGTGCAGCCATTCAACCGGTAATTGCCCACCGCGGTGGCTGCGGCACGGAGGGCGACAATTTCAGCATGAGCCGTTGGATCCAGGTCGCGGAGAACACGATTCTGTCCTCGTGCAACGACTTCTCCCTCGCGCACCACCACCGCGCCGATCGGGACCTCGCCGGCCTCCGCGGCCAGCCGCGCTTCGGCGAGAGCCGCGTGCATGGCTTCGACATCCGTGATCATGCATGCCCCGCAGCCGTGAATGCAGCCGGCTGCTGCTGGGTCATGCAGTGAAGCGTTCCCAGCCCCCATACCAGGTCAACGCTATGTATCCCGATAACCTCACGCTCAGGAAAAACCTCCGCCAGAATATTCAACGCTACACGATCATTCGGATCGTGGAAGGTCGGCACAAGCACCAAACCATTCGCGATATAGAAATTCGCATAACTGGCCGGCAGCCTTTGCCCTCGGAATACGACCGGCTTCGGCAACGGCAATTCAACCACGGTGAACTGCTTTCCATCCAGCGTTCGCGCGGCTTTCAGGCGTTGCAGATTCTCCGCAAGCGGCTCGCAATTCGCGTCCTTCGTATCTGGCTCGATTGCCGTGACGATCATCTCTGGACCAACGAACCGGGAGATGTCGTCCACATGTCCGTGTGTATCATCGCCCGCCACGCCGCGGCCCAGCCAGATGACCTGGTCAATTCCTAGGTAGTTGTGGAACACCTGCTCCAACTGCTCGCGGCTCACGCCCGGATTGCGCTGCTGCACTTCGCTCAACAGGCACTCCTCTGTGGTCAACAGAATCCCCGCGCCATTCGTATCAATAGAACCGCCTTCGAGCACCAGGCGATATTTCTCACCGTTCGCAAGCGCAATAGAAGGCTGCCGCGCAGGCATATTCAACAACTTTGCTGCGTGCGCCGGGATCTGATCGTCGAGCTGCCAGTCTTCGTATTTGGCCCACGCGTTGAACTTCCAGTCGGTAAGATTCAACTTGCCCGCCGAGTCCTTCACAAAAATCGGCCCGGTATCGCGCAGCCACACGCGATTTGTCGGCCACTGATGAAAGTCCACCTGCGACAAATCTGCCCCGGCCCGCTTAAGTACTCCCGTTGCTCGCTTTTCCGCAGCCTCATCCTGCACCAGCAGATGGACTCGCTCGTGCGCCGCCAGCAGGCGAACAATCTCCGCGTACACCCACGGAATTGGCCCGAATTTCCCCGGCCAATCTGAATGATTGTGCGGCCACGCAAGCCAGGTTGCGGCATGCGGGTCCCACTCGGCGGGCATGCGGTAGCCCGAGTCGACAGGAAGCCCACTGTGCAGCTGCGTTTGAGGTACTTCTTCTGGATCGTGGAGCATCTCTACTTCGGGTCTCCATCTGCGGGCCAGGCGCTCGTGGGATCGAGAAACCTTTTGGTTATCGGCCCATATGCATCGATGCGCCGATCGCGGAGAAACGGCCAATTGCGCCTCGTGTCCTCAATGTGCGCCAGATCGATCTCGCCAAGGAGGATCTCCTCTTTGTCGTGCGATGCCTTGGCAATCACGCGGCCGAATGGGTCCGCCAGAAAGCTGCCGCCCCAGAACTCCAGTCCCGGCCCGGTGGCACGATTCCCTTCCACATCGCCGTGCTCCACTCCCACCCGATTGACCCCGGCCACATATACGCCATTGGCGATTGCGTGTGCGCGCTGGATGGTCTGCCATGCATCATATTGCGCCGCGCCAAACTCATCCTTCTCCGCCGGATGCCAGCCGATAGCGGTCGGATAGAACAAAACTTCCGCCCCCTGCAAAGCCGTGAGCCGCGCGCCTTCGGGATACCACTGATCCCAGCAGACGAGTGTGCCGATGCGTCCGAATGCGGTGTCGACGGCCTGAAAGCCAAGATCGCCCGGCGCAAAGTAGAACTTCTCGTAGTACAGCGGATCGTCCGGGATATGCATCTTGCGATACACGCTGACGATGGCCCCGTCGGCATTCAGTGTGACCGCCGTGTTGTGATAAAGGCCCGGTGCGCGGCGCTCGAATAATGACGCGACAATGGCAACCCTCAACCTGCGCGCGACCTCGGCCAGTTTCGTTGTCGAGGGCCCGGGAATCGGCTCGGCGAGATCAAAGAGTCGTATGTCTTCGCGCTGGCAGAAGTATTGCGCGCGAAACAGCTCCGGCAGACAGACGACATTCGCACCCAGCCGCGCCGCTTCTTCAATATGCCGCACCGCGGAGGCGAAGTTCTCCTCCGGATGCGCGCCCATGCGCATCTGTACCAGCCCTACCACATATTTGCGAGTTTCGCTCATCGCTCCCTGATCCGTCCTCCGCGGTTTTTTCTCTCATGCAGCAAGGCCAACCCCGCACGGCGAAGTTGGCCTCGGACTTATTCCAAATGCAATGCTATTCGTCCAGAATAAGCACCGCCGCCGCAATTGTCGTTGTCCACAACCCGCGCTTGTCGCCTACCGCGGACTGCGTGATGTTACTTGTGCGGACAATCTTGTTGGAAATCCGGTAGATTTCCTTCTTCTCGTCCCAGCTTGTGTCCGGATCAAAGTCCACATCGAGCGTCGTGGCCAGCATTTCGGCGGCCAACTCCTCGGCGTACTCGCCAGCCTGGTCCTCGGTCTCGCCGAAGCTGTGGTGCTCGCTCAGGTAGCCGTAGGTATTGCGGTCGGCCGGAATCGCCACGCCAATGCTCGATACGATCAGCCGGTGCGGCTCGCGCGTTGAGTTCTCCGCGATCACCGAAAAAACCACTTCGCCGTCATGCAGGTATTTCAGCCCCTCTTTGCGGGGAATCACCTTGCACTGCGGCGGAAAGATGGAAGACACGCGCACCAGGTTCTGCGACGCAATCCCCGCATCTCGAAGGGCGAGCTCAAAACTCGTCAACCGTTCCTTGTGTGTACCCTTGCCCTTGGTGAAGAAAATCTTCTTCGGGACCATCGCTTTTCCCAATTTCTATGTATCCTCCATGAGTTTCAAAATCGTCGAATCTGTAGAACGTTCCCGCATGAGTCTATCGCATCTGGGCGGGTTGAAACAGGAACTCCGGTGATTTCATCTTCCGTTCACAACCCTGGCCTCCGGATGCTTTCCCTTAGCGGACCCGCATCTCTCCCAAAATGGCCTTCCCGCAAGGCCCGAAACGTAACTTTTTGCGGCAGATCGCGTTTAAGCAATCATGAAGCAATTGAACAGGAAAACCTTGCTTTCCATCGCAGTCTTAGCCGCCACGGTGACCTGCGCTCTCGCCCCGGCACAAGCCACTCCCGACCCTGCCGCAGGCCCCGTTGTCCTCGACTGGACTCCGCCTGCGCTTGCGCAACTGAGCTCGGAAGCTGCCGTCAAATCAAGCTTTACGCTCGACCGGAACATGCTGGGTGTCGCCACCGCCTTGATGCCCGACTCCGATGCCGAGACCAGGCAGGCCATCTCCAAGATCGATGGTGTCAGCGTCCACTCACTACGATTCGGAGCCGCTGGGATTGCCGATGAGGCGTCCGTGGATTCCATTCGCCAGGCATATCACCTGCGCGGCTGGAAACACCTGGTCACCACCGACACCGCCAACAAGGGCCCGCTGCAAAATGGCACCACTGACGTCTGGCTGGTCCTCGATGGCGCCAACGTTCGTGGCGCTGTCGTCCTGGCTGAAACGGCGAAGAGCCTCACACTGGTAACCGTCTCCGGCAACCTGAGCCCCGTCGATCTTATGCATCTTCGCGGTCACTTTGGCATTCCCAGTTTCAATGGGAGCGACTTCAAAGACGCCAAAGACAAATAGATGAGATCCGGACCGAATTGCCACCCCTAATTTGCAGGTGTTAGCCTCATCCTTGAAGCCGCAAGGAAAGAGGAACCCTGAAAGCCATGCAGACCACATATAATGGGCTTGAATTGCCCAAAGACGGACAGGCCATCGACTACAAAAATGGCCAGTTTGAAGTTCCTGACAATCCCATCATTCCCTTCATTGAAGGCGACGGTACAGGCCGGGACATCTGGAAGGCCTCGCAGCGGGTTTTCGACGCCGCGGTTGAAAAGGCTTACGGCGGCAAACGCGCCATCAAATGGTTTGAGATTTTCGCCGGCGAAAAGGCCTATCGCCAGTTCTCCACCTGGCTGCCTGACGATTCTGTAGCCGCCGCGCGCGACCTTCGCATTTCCATCAAGGGGCCGCTCACCACGCCCATTGGCGGCGGCATCCGGTCTCTGAATGTGGCCCTGCGCCAGCTCCTCGATCTCTATGCCTGCGTGCGGCCGGTGAAGTATTACCAGGGCGTGCCCAGCCCCGTGAAGCACCCTGAGAACGTCGATATCGTCATCTTCCGCGAGAACACGGAGGACGTGTACTCCGGCATCGAGTTTAAACAGGGCTCTGCCGACGTTGCCCGCCTCATCGAATTCATCAACGAAGATCTGCTCAAGGGCGGCAAGAAGAAGATTCGCTCCGATTCCGGCGTCGGCATCAAGCCCATCAGCATCTTCGGGACGAAACGGTTAGTTAGATACGCAATCAAAAACGCACTTGAAATGGGCCGCAAAACCGTCACCCTGGTCCACAAAGGCAACATCCAGAAGTTCACTGAGGGCGCTTTCCGCGAGTGGGGCTATGAAGTCGCCATTGAGGAATTCCGTGAGCACGTGGTCACTGAGCGTGAAAGCTGGATTCTCGGCAACGTCGACGCCAAGCCCGGAATCACGGTTGAAGAGAACGCGGCCCTGATTGAGCCCGGCCTCGAATTCGGCAACCAGGCTTTTCGCGATGAGCTTTATGCCGAGATCAAGGGCGTGCTCGACTCCATTGGCAAAACCCACGGCAACGGCGCATGGAAGTCGATGATCCTCATCAACGACCGAATTGCCGACTCCATTTTCCAGCAAATCATCATCCGTCCGTCGGATTACTCCATCCTTGCCACCACCAACCTCAACGGCGATTACATCTCTGACGCCGCCGCGGCCCAGGTGGGCGGACTCGGGATCGCTCCCGGCGCAAACATTGGCGATGGCTTCGCGGTGTTTGAGGCCACGCATGGCACTGCACCGAAATATGCGGACAAGGATGTCATCAATCCTGGGTCTGTGATTCTGTCCGGCGTGATGCTGCTCGATTTCATCGGCTGGAAAGAAGCGGCGAAGCTGATTGAGACGGCCATGGAGAAGACCATCCAGCAGAAGTTCGTCACCTACGACTTCGAGCGCCAGACCGCCGGGGCAACCAAGGTGGGAACAAGCGAATTCGCGACGCGGATTATTGGCAACATGTAGTGGAGAATGATGAAATTCGACTACGGAGATGAAGCCGTTGTGGTGGGGGACGCAGGATGCGAATCTCGCGCCGACCAACCGTGTGCCGTCGTTGGAATGACATCCATTGAAACGGAGGAACAATTCAATGTTTTTGGACACCCTGTCGGAACAACCACGTATACAGTTGAGTTCGGCGATGGATCGGACATAACAATTCCCGAGGACCTTCTCAAGCCATTGAATAGCTGACAAGCCAGTCGCGCTCACGGGCTGGCATTAACAAAGGAGAACTTTGAAATGCGTAAGAAAGTAAGTATTGTCGGCGCCGGCAATGTAGGCGCCACCGCGGCCCACTGGATCGCTTCCAAGGAACTGGCCGATGTAGTCCTGATCGACGTGGTCGAAGGCATCCCGCAAGGCAAGGCTCTCGACCTGCTCGAAGCCATGCCGATTGAGAAGCGCGACGTCAGCGTGATTGGCGCAAACGACTACGCTGCCACCGCCAACTCCGACATCGTCGTTATCACCGCAGGCATTCCCCGCAAACCCGGCATGAGCCGAGATGACCTGCTGCACACTAACTTCAAAATCATGTCCGACGTTGTCGCGAAGGTAGTCGCGCAGTCACCAGAGTCGATTCTCATCATCGTCTCTAATCCGCTCGACGCCATGGCCCAGGCCGCATTTCGGCAAGCAGGTTTTAATCGCGAACGCGTTATCGGCATGGCCGGCGTGCTGGACTCAGCGCGGTTCCGTACATTCATTGCGGAAGAACTCAAAGTCAGCGTTGAAAACGTTACTGCCTTCGTCCTCGGCGGCCACGGCGACACCATGGTCCCGCTCCCGCGCTATTCCACTGTCGCAGGCATCCCGATCACCGAGCTCATCGAGCCGGAGCGGCTGGAGCAGATCGTGCAGCGCACCCGCGACGGCGGCGCCGAAATCGTGAAGTACCTCAAGGCGGGCAGTGCATACTACGCGCCCTCCGCGGCCGTCACCGAGATGGTGGAAGCCATTCTGAAAGACAAGAAGAAGATTCTACCCTGCGCCGCCTACCTGCAGGGAGAGTATGGCATCGACGGCTTCTACATCGGCGTTCCCTGCAAACTGGGCGCGGCCGGTCTGGAAAAAATCATCGAGATCAAGCTCACTCCGGAAGAAGATGCGGCCCTCAAACGGAGCGCGGAAGCGGTCAAGGAGCTTTGCGCCGTCATTGGCGTGTAGTTCATTGAAAGATAATCACCTCCGCCACGGCGGTTGTCATTTTGTCGTTGACAGGAAAGCCATCGAACCAGCAGCCTAGAGCCCAGACCTAATCTAAAAGGACGGGTTCCGATGACTTTCCCTAAATTGGCGACAATAGCCTTATTCGCTCTCATGACAACCGCTGCGGCTTCCGCACAACAGCACTTCCCCCTCCGCTCCGGCGAGTGGACCGCAACCAATTCGCTAATCAGCCCGGTTACCGGCAAGCCGATCACCATGCTCATGTGCATGAACGACGAGACCTTTGCAAAATCGCTGGCCGGCAATCCCACATGCGCCCTGAAGAATTTCATTCTCACCCCCGTGGGCGGCACCTATTCGCTGGCCTGTAGTGGGAAAAGCATGCAGATGGCTGGCGACTTCAAAATCGTATTCGATGGCATGACCCACATGACCTCAAGCGGCACAATCACGATGACGTTCAACGGCAAAACAAACCAGATGAACTCGACATCCGATTTCCACTGGAAGGGCCCCGTCTGCGACCCCAATAACGACATAAATCTGAAAGACCACCACGTTCCACCGCCACAATAGTTTCAATTCGCAGCATCCAAATCGAGGAAGTTCCATGAAGTCCAACCACCGCGCGTACAGTCGTTGTGTTTACTCATTTCGCGACAACCGTTGAAAGAGGACGAAACAAATGAAGCTCTCGCCGTCACTGCTTCCAGTTCTAGCATTTGCCTGCACGGTTTTTTCATGTTCCGCACACGGCCAGGATGCAGCCGGCTGCAAGGATTCTCCTTTGGTCCCCCGCTTTCCCGGCAGCGTGATCAGCGAGTGCCACGAAAAAGCATTTGACGGTTACGATTTCACTGTAACGGTCAACAAACAAAACGTCCCAAAGAGGATTGAGGGGACCTTTTTGCGTATCAGCTACAACTGGCCGAGGACTACAGCGACTAAATCCCAGGTAGTCCACCTGCTCAACTCCGCGCTTCGGAAAGCGGGCTACACCTTCGACTACGATTCCGGAGAATACGGTGATTTCACCGTGCACTCGGGCAAGACCTGGATTATGGAAGAGGTCAGCAGCAATGGCGGGTACTCGCAAACCATCGTCGTCGACAAACAGATGCCACAGTCGATTACCGCCAAAGCAGCTTCAGATAACGGGCTGACCGCCGCGGGCATTTCGATGCCAGGCGATGCAAAGGGTTGCAAGGACTCGCCGCTCATCAGCCGCTATACGGGCAGCATCATCACCAATTGCAACGACAAAGCGTTCGACGCATACGACTTCACTATCACAGTCGACAAACAGCAAAAGGTCAAGCGCATCGAAGGCATCATGCATCAGAACACCTACAACTGGCCTCGGGATACCGCGAGCAAAACCCAGGTGGTTCATAACCTGAACAACGCCTTCAAAACCGCGGGGTACAGCTTCGACTACGACTCTGGCGAGTACGGCGACTTCACCGTGCACATGGGCAAAACCTGGATCATGGAAGAAGTTAGCGGCGGCGGGACGTACAAGCAGACCATCGTGGTTGAAAAGGCCTTGACCCAGGAGGTTGTTACCAATGCTGCAGCGCTCTCCGGCGGCCTATCGGGCAACGGCCACGTAGTCGTAAATGGCATTCTGTTTGACACAGGAAAAACTGACGTGAAGCCCGAGTCCGGGCCGGCGCTCGATGAAATCGCCAAACTACTCAAGGCCAATCCCAAATTGAAGGTCTACGTCGTCGGCCACACGGACAACGTAGGCGCACTGGCAGCCAACATGGACCTGTCCAAGCGCCGCGCGGCCTCAGTGGTGCAAACGCTGACCGCCAAATACGGTGTTCCTGCTGCTCAGTTGGACGCCATCGGGGATGGCCCCAGCGCCCCGGTTTCATCCAACGACACCGAAGACAGCCGCGCCCTTAACCGCCGCGTCGAGTTAGTCAAGCAGTAACTAGCTTCATTCAACAGCATGATTGGGACCAATAGAAAGGGCCGCCCGAAAGCGGCCCTTTCTATTGGTTGGCGTTGTGTGGTTAGACGCAAAAAGACGGCAGAAAGTTTACGAAGACACCGCATAAATCGATAACTTTGATCCTATTTACACGAACCTGTCGTATGTCCGATTCGTTTCGTGGGAACCCGGAACCTTTTTTGTGCATCTGTGTCACTAATAAGTAGGTGGCAGGCCCGGCATGCAATCCAAGGGTGCTCGCCAATCGTAGTAATCACTAGTAAGTGGAGGTTTCCCCCAATGAAACGCACAATTCGCACACCCCGTACAGCTCTCATCGCAACCACGCTCGCTGGAGCCATGTTTGGCATTGCCCCGGCGTTGTTTGCAGTTTCCCCAGCTACTGCGGCGGGCCCGCAGACCGTCTCTGACAATTCGGCCCCGAGCGATGCCGCGGCCAAGCTGAACAAGAAGGAATTTCGCAACGTTAAAGTCGATGTCGACGCAAACGGCATTGCTACCCTGTCCGGCACAGTCGATCTCTATGAGTACAAAGTTGAGGCCGACAAGCGCGTCCACAAAGCCAAGGGCGTCTCGGCAGTTCGCAACTCCATTGAGGTTTCCGGTCCCACGGTGTCGGATGATCAACTGAAGGCCAAGCTGGTTGAAAAGCTCGAATACGACCAGGTTGGCTACGGCAACGTCTTCGATGCAATCAGCGTCGATGTGCAGAGCGGCATTGTCACCCTCGCGGGACATGCGCTGAACTACCCGGCGAAAGATTCCGCGCTGGGTCTGGTAAGCACCTACCCTGGGGTCCGGGACGTCGTGGATAACATCCAAGTCGATCCGGTCTCAATTATGGATGACGGGATCCGCGTGGCGGTTGCGCGCGCCGTCTACGGTTTCCCCTCACTCAACCACTACGCCATGGACCCCGCCAAGCCCATTCGCATCACCGTTACCAACGGCCATGTTCAGCTTGACGGCATTGTCGACTCGACAGGCGACAAGGAAACCGCCTTTATTCGCGCCAACGGCGTTTCAGGCGTCTTCAGTGTGAAAAATAACCTGCAGGTCGCGAACAAGCCCGGTGAAGGGCAGCGGTCTTCAGTCAGCCAATAACGTGAAACTTTGACACAATTCATCCTCGGAGAACCACAAATTCTCCGAGGATGCTCTCCAATTCAACCTGCACTTCCCTAAACCCAAACGAAATCCGCCGAATTCCCAAAAGTCGGATTCCTGGAAATCCTTCCCCTTCTATGGCTTCCTGCGCCTGAACCATAAATATTTCTTCCGACTGAAAGAATCGAGCGCTTTTCCATGCATCCCACCAGGGTGATTGCATACACTGTTCCAACCATGCCTTTTGATTCTCCGCTTAACATTGAGCGCATTTCCGGCGCCGTCCCCGGAACCATGATTCTGCGCCTTACGGGTCCGCTTACACTTGTGGCCGCGCTTGCCCTGCGTTCCCAACTTCGCGAGGTCGAACTCCCCAGGCTGACCATTCTCGACCTGACCGGCGTTCCCTACGTCGATTCGGCAGGAATGAGCGAAATCATTCATCACGAGATTTATTGCAGAGATAAGAAAGTTCGGATGGTCGTGACCGGCGTGAATCGCCGCGTCCTGGAGATGCTGAAAACTACTCATCTGGACAAGATTCTGACCCTGAAGAACACAGTTGAAGAGGCCGAAGTAGGAGCGTGACCGCCGCGCCGGCCCCCTTTCTCAAGTAAACTACTTGCTGGAACTTTCATGCCCGGCTTCTGGTCTAAAACGCGGACAACATTGGAAATGATCAAATGGGAGCACTCCATTTTTGCTCTCCCATTTGCCCTTACCGCAGCCTTGCTGGCAGCCGGCGGCCTCCCCGCCCTCCGTACACTCGGGTGGATTCTTGTTGCCATGGTCGCCGCACGTTCTTCAGCCATGGCCTTCAACCGCTGGGCCGACGCCAAAATCGATGCCGCCAATCCACGCACCCGCAGCCGCGCCATCCCCGCCGGCCTGCTTTCCGCCAGATTCGTTTTCGGCTTCACTTGCGTTGCTGCCCTGATCTTTGTTCTGGCTGCCGGTCAGTTGAACCGCCTCACTCTCTATCTGTCCCCGCTTGTGCTGCTCGTCCTGCTCGGCTACAGCTATCTGAAGCGCTTTACTCGCTGGTCGCACCTCGGCCTGGGCTTGGCTCTCGGCCTCGCGCCCTCCGCTGCCTGGATAGCCGTCCGCGGCTCCCTGGATCCGCGCATCCTGGTGCTTACCGCAGCAGTGACATTGTGGGCGGGCGGCTTTGACGTTCTTTATGCCTGCCAGGACTTCGAGCACGATCGCGTCGCCGGCCTCCACAGCCTGCCCCAGGCCATCGGCATCCCGGCCGCATTCTGGGCTGCGCGCGCACTGCATCTAGCCATGCTGGCTCTCCTGGTCTGGTTCGGCATACTCTTTCACTTCATGGTCGCTGGCTGGCTCGGCATAGCCGCCGTTGTTCTCCTGTTGGCCTATGAGCACTCCATCGTTTCCCCTCGAGACTTGCGCCGTCTGGATGCTGCTTTTTTCACCATGAATGGCGTGATTGCCATGGTCTTCTTTATCTTTGTCGCTGCCGACCTCTGGCTGCGGAGCTGAATTTCATGCCATTCGACCCGCTGAACGAAAAAATTCCGATCGAGCTGTGGTATGGTGCCAGAAAGCACTCCGCAGCAGACTCATCCCAAAAACCTGTTGTTAATCCCTCAGCGGGAGCATCGGACTCAGAAATGAAGATCGCGATCCAGGGAGAACCCGGCTCATTCAGCCACGAAGCAGCCATGAACCTCGCCACGGGCGCGGTGATTGTCCCCTTTTCCCTTTCTGCCGATGCGTTTTCCGCCCTCACCAAAGGCACAGTCGAGGCCGCGGTTATTCCGATTGAAAACAGCCTTGCGGGTTCCGTCTCGGAGCATTTTGACCTTCTGCTCACTCACGACGTGAAGGTAGAGCGAGAGACACTGCTGCGCATCCGGCACAACCTCATCGCCATTTCCGGCACACAGATCGCCCAGATCGATCGGGTCTTTTCCCATCCCGTTGCTCTTGCTCAGTGCAGGCGTTTCCTGGCCAACCATCCCAAGATGGAGTCGTTTGCCTTCTACGATACTGCAGGCAGCGTAAAACAACTTGTCGAATTGCGTGATCGACACGCCGCCGCCATTGCCAGCGAGGCGGCCGCGCACTACTACGGCGCACAAATCCTCCAGGCCGGAATTGAAGACAACCCCGAAAACTTTACCCGCTTCTTTCTCGTCCGGCGCACCCGCGACGCGGTGACAGATCCCGCCGCGAATAAAATCAGCTTGGCCTTTTCCGTCGAGAATCGCCCCGGATCGCTGGTTGCGGCTCTCACCGAACTCTCCAAACTAGGCACCAATCTGACAAAGATTGAATCCCGGCCGGTCCACGGCAAACCCTGGGAATATATCTTCTACGTGGATTGCCAGATTGAGTCCTCTGAAGCCGGCTCACGCGCAATCGAGGCGCTGGCCCCGCATTGCGCAATGGTCAAGGAGCTCGGCCGCTACAAGGAAGCTGGCCGCATTCTTGGTGCCCCGCTGTAAGCGTCCCATCCCTAACAGGACCTTTGGCCGGAGGTACATAGAATTATGCTAAATTGATGCAAACCGGTTCATGGACAAGAGTGCGGAAACAAGGTGATCCAGCTCATTGGTCAGCAAACTGCGCCTCGCCAACTTGGCATCCTGGGTGAACCCAGAGTGAATGTCCTCGACCTCAACCTGGCCCTCGACAGCCTGAACAAATAGGGGATCAGGGATCAGAGAACAGGGATCAGGGATCAGGGAACAGGGAACAGGGAACAGAATCCGGTTGACGAAAGGTTCAATCGGAGGGTTGCGCTACATACCTGAAAGGGCTGGTCAAGCGGTTACAAAAGCATCGAAATGGCCGATGCCATGGTTGCGACTCGTTGAGACACGTACCGCGCGGGCAGCCTTTTTAAGATGTTTCGGTTGCAGAGAGTTTTACCAATCGAGGGTCTGGGTTGCGGAGATTTAGCCGATTTTTTGAAAAGCGCGCTTATTCTGCACGAGATATCTCCGTAAGTGTTTGATATGAAGTGATTTATATTGAATTTGTTTGCTGTGCGGTTGCGCGCGGATTCCATAGCGCAAATGGATCGCGGTGGCCCTTCGGGACGCCGAATCTACCTGCGAAGCCGGCCCAGCATTTCATACTGGGCTCCTTCGAAAATACAAGCCGTTGTGGGCAGACGCAGGTGCGGGCGAGGACGCCCACACGACAGCCGGTCTGGAGACCGGCGCTACCCGGTGACCT
>Ga0302320_10009935_pt1 | contig 20384 bp, 14 predicted proteins | sample Bog_T0_3_FD_202130 | JGI IMG/M metagenome (GOLD analysis project Ga0302320, IMG submission 202130) | Peat permafrost microbial communities from Stordalen Mire near Abisko, Sweden - Bog_T0_3 | ecosystem: Environmental > Terrestrial > Soil > Wetlands > Peat | place: Sweden: Abisko, Stordalen Mire...
TCATCGAGCACCACAAAGATTCCCTGCTGGAGAAGATCCCGCTGGGGCGCTTCGGCGGCGATCATGATCTGAAAGGTGCAGCGGTGTTCCTGGCATCGGACGCTTCGGCGTACGTGACCGGCCACGTGCTGGTTGTGGATGGAGGCCAGACGGCCTGGTAAAACAATCTCTATGAATATTCCCCTGACGCCGGTCCGCTTTCTTCGTTACGCCGAACAGCAGTTTCCGCGCAAGACAGCGGTGGTGTGCCAGGACCTGCGGTTTACTTATGCGGAGTTTGGCGATCGCGTGGGGCGGCTGGCGGGAGCGCTGCGCGCCGCAGGAGCGAAGGCAGGCGATCGCGTAGCATTTCTCAGCCTGAACTGCCATCGTCTGCTCGAAGCCTACTTCGGAGTTCTGGAAGCCGGTTGCATTCTGCTCCCCCTCAATATTCGCCTGGCAGGGCCGGAACTGACCTACATTCTGAATGATTCCGGAGCGACTTTCCTCTTCCTCGAACAGGAGTTTGTGGGTCTCGTGGATTCGTTCCGGCAGGACTTGCGCACGGTGCGCGCATTTCATCAACTGGATGGAACGCCGCAAGTGGAGTGGCTCTCCGATCAAACTTACGAGAAGATGCTGGCCTCTGCCACTCCGTTCCGCGGAGAGCTGATGGAGTTTGACGAGAACGCGGTCGCAGAAATTTTTTACACAAGCGGCACCAGCGCCGCCCCAAAGGGCGTGATGCTCACGCATCGCAACGTATATCTGCACGCCATGAGCATCGCTTTATATCATCACACGCGGTATGAAGACGTACTGATGCACACGATCCCGCTGTTTCACGCCAACGGCTGGGGAGCGGCCCATACCATCACGTTCGTGGGCGGAACCCATGTCATGCTGCCGCGATTTATCCCCGAGGAAGTATTTCGGCTGGTGGAGCGGGAGCGGGTGCGCGCCCTCACCCTGGTCCCAATCATGGCCAATGCGCTCGTGCACTCGCCAGCGCGTTCCAAGTACGACCTGAGCAGCGTGGAGTGGGCTGTAATCGGCGGCGCGGCGTCATCCCCAACTCTCATACGGGATGTTGAGCAAACGCTGGGATTCAAATGCTATTCAGGATATGGCCTGACCGAGTGCGCGCCTTCGCTGGCGAACGCCGAACTGAAACCGGACATGCAGTGCTCCGACGAAGAACGGTACGTGCTGCAGGCGATGACCGGCTATGCCTTTCCGGGCTGTGAGCTTCGCGTCGTCGATGCGCAAAACAGGGACGCGCACAACATCGACGCGCAAGACAGGGACGTGCCGCACGACGGCATGACTATGGGAGAAATCATCGCCCGCAGCGATGGAGTGATGGCAGGCTACTGGCAACAACCAGAAGCCACCGCCGAAGCGATGCGCGGTGGATGGTTTCACACCGGCGACATGGCCGTGATTGCGGAGAACGGATTCATTCTGATCGTGGATCGCAAGAAGGACATTATCGTGAGCGGCGGAGAAAATATTTCGTCGCTCGACGTCGAAAAAGTCCTGGCAGCCCACCCCGGCGTTTACGAAGCGGCGGTGATCCCCGTGGCCGATCAGAAATGGGGAGAAGTACCGAAGGCGGTAGTGGTGACGAAGCCGGGAAGTAACGTCAGCGAAGTGGAACTGATCGAATTTTGCCGCGCTCGTTTGGCCCACTACAAGTGTCCGCAATCGATTGAGTTTTGCGAGAGCTTGCCCAAGACCGCGACGGGAAAAGTTCTGAAGAGAGATTTGCGCAAGAAGTATCAGGGGGCGCCGCTAAACGCTGGACCGGCAACTCCCGGTTCGGATGGCGCGTAGGAGTTTTGTCGAAATTATGAGCAACCTCATAAAAGTCAACAACGATAACGATGTCGCAATCATCACTATTGATAACCCTCCGGTGAACGCTCTCGGGCCAGGCGTGGCCGAAGGCATCTGGGCGGCGATCGATGAGATCAATCGCGATCCTGCAGTGAAGGCAGCGATCGTTATCGGTGCGGGCCGCACGTTTGTCGCCGGCGCGGATATCAAGGAATTCGGCAAGATGACCTCGGGTGGACCTCGCAGAAGCCTGCTTCCGCTACTGCTCCACATTGAGGACAGCGCCAAGCCGGTGGTGATGGCAATTCATGGTCAGGCATTCGGAGGCGGCCTGGAACTGGCCATGGCCGGCCACTACCGGGTTGCGTCACCTGCGGCACAGGTCGGTCAGCCGGAAGTAAACCTGGGCATCATTCCCGGAGCCGCGGGAACGCAACGTCTGCCGCGCTTGATCGGCGTTGCGAAGGCAGTCGAGATGTGTGCAGGGGGCAAGCCGGTTTCCGCGCGTGAGGCGGCCGCTCTCGGACTGATCGACCGGCTGATCGACGGTGACCTGCGCGCCGGAGCGGTGGCATTCGCACGCGAAGTTGCCAGCAAGCCAGCGCCGAGAGCGCGCGAGCGAACGGAGAAGCTGGGAACGGCCGCGGAAAACGCGGCGATTCTTACGTCCGCGCGCGCTGTTGCTTCCAAGAAACAACGAGGATTGAAAGCTCCGCTGGCAGCGATCGATGCGGTAGAAGCGGCAACCAAATTGCCGTTCGAGGAAGGCTGCCAGGTCGAGGCGAAGCTTTTCACCGAGTGCCTTTTTTCCGATCAGTCGAAAGCGCTCATTCACGTTTTCTTCGGCGAGCGCGAGGTAGCAAAGATTCCCGACATTCCCAAGGAAACTCCAGTGCTGCCCGTGAATCGGGCGGCGGTTGTCGGCTCCGGCACAATGGGCGGAGGGATCGCGATGGTCTTTGCCAACGCGGGCATTCCCGTGCTGCTCAAGGACGTTGACGAGGCGGCACTCGATCTGGGTATGAGCAAAATCCGGAAGAACTACGCCAATTCCGTGCAGCGTGGGCGCTTCACCCAGACGTTCGTGGACGAACGCCTGCAGTTGATCACGCCGGTGCTCAACTACAACGCATTCTCCGAGGTTGACATGGTGGTCGAGGCGGTTTTCGAAGGCATGACGCTGAAGAAAACCGTTTTCGCGGATCTCGACCGAGCCTGCCGCAAGGGAGCAATTCTAGCGAGCAACACCTCGACGCTGAGCATCGACGAGATCGCCAGTGCTACGTCGCGGCCGGAAGCGGTAATTGGAACGCACTTCTTCAGTCCAGCCAACGTAATGCGCTTGCTCGAGATTGTGCGCGGAAAAAAGTCAAGCAAGGAAGTGATCGCGACGTGCATGCAACTATCCAAGAAGCTGGGCAAGATCGGAGTGCTGGTAGGAAACTGCCGCGGCTTCGTGGGCAATCGCATGTTTGGCCCGTATCGTCGCGAGGCGCAGTTCCTTGTAGAAGAAGGCGCAGGGGTAGAGGCCGTAGACCAGGCGCTCGTCGAATTCGGCAACGCCATGGGTCCGCTCGCGACCGGCGATTTGGCGGGTCTCGACGTGGGCTGGCGCATTCGCAAGGAGTATCGCCATCTCGAAAAGCCCGGAATCCGCCAGCCCTTTGCTGAGGATCGTCTTTGTGAAATGGGGAGGTACGGCCAGAAAACGGTGCGGGGATGGTACTGCTACGACGAGAACCGCCGCCCCAGTCCGGATCCCGAGTTGCCCGCCATGGTGCGGAACTGGAGCGCGGAAGCCGGAATCCCGCAGCGGAAGATCTCCGCCGAGGAGATCGTCGATCGTTGTATCTATGCGCTGGTGAATGAGGGAGCACGGATTCTCGAAGAAGGATACGCGCTGCGAGCCGTCGACATCGACATCATCTATCTCAATGGTTACGGATTTCCCGCCTATCGCGGCGGCCCGATGTGGCATGCCGACACGGTGGGCTTGCAGAAGGTCTACGAGCGCGTTTGCGAATTCCACCAGCAGCACGGAGAACTCTGGGCACCGGCTCCTCTGCTAAAGCGATTGGCGGAAGCGGGTAAGACATTTGCCGAGTTCGACAAGGAACAGGTCGCGGCCGCGTAACAAATCTTGGAGACCTCATGAGAGAAGCCGTCATCGTAGCCAGTTCGCGCACGGCCCTGGCCAAATCATTCCGCGGATCGTTCAACATGACGCGTCCCGATGACCTGGCCGCGCACTGCATCCAGGATGTTCTGCGCAAGGTGCCGCAACTCGATCCGCGCGAAGTTGAAGACGTAATCCTCGGCTGCGGACAGCCCCATGGCGCGCAGGGACACAACATCGCAAGAGTTTCCGCACTGCTCGCCGGCTTGCCGACGTCGGTTGGCGGCCTCACTCTCAACCGCTTTTGCTCTTCCGGCCTGCAGTCGATCGCGCTCGCGGCATATCAGATTGTGAATGGCGGAAGCGATGTGATGATTGGCGGCGGCGTAGAAAGCATCAGCATGACGCCGCGCAACCACGATCCCAATCCGCGCCTCCTCGAGCAAATGCCCGGCGTGTACATGGTGATGGGCGAAACTGCCGAGGCGGTAGCCAAACGCTACAAGATCACCCGGCAGGTGCAGGACGAATACGCGCTCCTGAGCCAGCAGCGCACGGCTCGCGCCCAGCGAGAAGGTTTTTTTGCGGGAGAAATCGCGCCGATGCGTGCCGTGCGCGCCACTCTCGATAAAAAGACCAACGAAGTGATCGCGAAGGAAGAAGTATGCGCGGACAAAGACGAATGCAATCGTCCCGACACAACGCTCGAAGGCCTGCTGTCGCTGAAGCCGCATTTTGACACGACCAGCGGCCAGGGCACGGTCACTGCGGGAAACTCTTCGCAGCTCTCCGACGGCGCTTCGGCGACGCTCGTGATGTCGCGGCAGCGCGCCGACCAGCTTGGCATTCCCTACAAATTGATTTTCCGAGGTTTCCAGGTGGCCGGTTGCGATCCCGACGAAATGGGCATCGGACCCGTTTTCGCAGTGCCGAAGCTATTGCAGCGCACCGGTGTGAAAATGAGCGAGATCGACCTCTGGGAACTCAACGAAGCATTTGCGGTGCAGGTCGTTTACTGCCGCGATCGTCTCGGGATCGATCCCGCAAAATTGAATGTGAATGGTGGCTCGATCTCGATTGGGCATCCCTTTGGAATGACGGGGTCGCGGCTGGTGGGAACGCTGGCCAACGAAATGGCGCGGCGCAAAAACGAAGCGCGCTACGGAGTCGTGACCATGTGCGTGGGCGGAGGCCAGGGTGCAGCCGGACTGTTCGAGCGCGCGGGCTAAGAGCGCGAAATGACAGAGCGAAGCGCATGAGCCACATCATTCTGGTGCGACACGGACAAGCGTCCCTTCTGGAGCAGGACTATGACCAGCTCTGCGCAAACGGCGAGGCGCAGGCCAGGTTGCTGGGGGAGTATTGGTCGCGGCGGAACATCGCTTTTAGCCGCGTTTATTCGGGTCCGCGCGTCCGGCAACGAGAAACGGCCCGTCTCGTGGGCGAAGCGTATCGCAGTGCGGGCCTTTTGTTTCAAGAGACACTGGTCATGAACGAATTCGACGAGTATCAAGCCGACGCAGTCCTGCGGGGATGTCTTGCGAAACTGCTGCCGGTAAATATTGAGATCAGAGAATTGCACGCCGCGTTTCAAGATTCCAGCGAATCAGGTGACCGGCGCAAGACTTTTCAGAAGTTATTTGAAGCGGTGATTAGCAAGTGGGTGGCGGGAGAAGTCACCGCCGACGGCATTGAATCGTGGCACGAATTCTGTTTGCGCGTGGAGCGAGGCCTGGCGCAGGTAGTGCGCGATACTGCTCCGGCAGCAACCGCTGTGATCTTCACATCGGCAGGAACGATTGGCGCGGCTATGCGCCGGGCCCTGCATCTGTCGGCCGAGGACACGCTGCGCGTGACCTGGATGTCGCGCAATGCTTCGTTCACCGAGTTTCTGGCGTCGGGTGAGCGTTTCACGCTGAGCACATTCAATGCGCATCCGCATCTCGACGGGGACGGCTTGCTGACGTACCGGTAGCCGATTGAGGAATGGCGAGTATGGTGGCAGTTTGCGATCAAGCCGGAACCGTGCGAGCAGGCGAGGAACTCGACCTCGCCCGCCTGCAGCCGTTTCTGCAGGAGCATCTCGGCGACAGCGGACCGCTTTCCGTAGAACAATTTCCCAGCGGTCACTCCAATCTGACGTATCTGGTGCGACTGGCGAACCGGGAAGTTGTTTTGCGACGCCCGCCCTTTGGCAGCAAGGTTCGTTCCGCGCATGACATGTCGCGCGAGTACCGGGTGCTTTCAAAACTGCACGCCGCCTATTCACTGGCACCGAAGGCGCTCCTCTATTGCGACGATCTGTCGATTCTCGACGCACCTTTCTATGTGATGGAGCCGATTCGCGGAATGATCCTGCGCCGCGATCCCCCGCCCGGCGTGCCTTTTCCGCCGGAGACCGCGCGGCAATTGAGCGAAGCGTTCCTCGATAAGCTCGCGCGCCTGCATGGCCTCGACTATGCCGCAATCGGCTTGAGCGATCTGGGCAAGCCGCAAGGCTATCTTGAACGTCAGGTCAAGGGTTGGATCGAGCGCTATCACAATTCGAAAACGCACGACCTGCCGGAAGTCGAACGCATCTCGACATGGCTCACCGAACGGATGCCCGCGAGCCATGAAACAGCGCTGATCCATAACGACTACAAGTATGACAACGTCGTGCTCGATCCCACCGACGCAACCAAGATCGTGGGCGTCCTCGATTGGGAGATGTGCACAGTGGGGGACCCGCTGACGGATTTGGGCACCGCACTCGCCTACTGGGCCGATCCGCAAGATCCGGAAGAGCTCCAGGAAATTCGCAGCGCGCCCACCACGCTACCGGGCACGCTGACGCGAGGGCAGTTGGTAGAACGCTATGCGATCGCGACTGGCCGCGATCCCCGCGACATGAGCTTCTATCTGACGTTCGCTCGTTTCAAAGTCGCCGTCATCATCCAGCAGATTTACTACCGCTATGCCCAGGGTTTGACGCAGGATGCGCGTTTCGCGACTCTGCCGAAAAGAATCCATGCGTTGCTGCGAGCTTCATGGCACTGCGCGGAGAGCGGAACGATATGAGCGAACGCCTGCGGCAAAGCTCACTGCGGGTAATACCGAATCAGCCACTCGGCAACGCAACACGGTTTGCTCGAAGACTCGCACTCAACCTGAACGAGGAACGTGGCATCCACAAACTCCGGCGACTCTTTAACAGAGAGCAGCGAGACGCGAGCGCGAACCGGCGAACCGGCCCGAACGGCCGAGGGAAAACGAACCTTATTCAATCCGTAATTGACGGTCATCGCGATGCCCGAGCGGATATGGATCGCTTGTTTCAAGAAGCAGGCGAGCAGCGAAAGAGTCAAGAAACCATGAGCAATGGTGCCCCCGAAGGGCGATTCGCGCTGGGCGCGTTCCGGGTCCACGTGAATCCACTGCCGGTCCTCAGTGGCATCGGCAAATTTCTGGATGCGATCCTGCGCGATGGCAAACCAGTCGGTCGCAGGGAATTCGCGGCCTTCCAACTGCTTCAAGGAATTCAGATTCTCAATCTCAAAAGCTGGCATAGGAGTTTTCCATGACGACATTAACAGACACCCCGCGCAAAACCACAAAAGGGACCGCGTTTTTGCTCGAAGACTCGACGCCTCAGGACATTTTCACGCCCGAGGATCTGAGCGAAGAACATCTCGCCGTCGGCCACATGGTGGATGAATTCTGGGCCAACGAGGTCGAACCGAATCTACCCGCAATCCGCGAAAAGAAGCCTGGCGTCGCCATGAGCGTGCTGCGCAAATCGGTGGAACTGGGTCTGACCGCGATGACAATCCCGGAGGAGTATGGCGGCACGGCCATGGATCTCCCGTCACTGATGGTAACGTCCGAGCGCATGGGTCGCGACGGCTCCTACGGGGGCTGGCACTCGGCGCACACCGGAATCGGCACGCTGCCGCTTGTTTTCTTCGGCAATGAACAGCAGAAGCAAAAGTATCTGCCCAAGCTGGCGAAAGTCGAGATGCTTGCCGCCTACGCGCTCACCGAGCCTCTCGCGGGATCTGATGCGCTGGCAGCACGAACGCGAGCCGATCTTGCGCCCGATGGAAAACACTACATGTTGAACGGCCAAAAAATGTGGATCACGAACGGCGGCGCAGCCGATCTGTTCACGGTATTTGCCAAAGTTGGAGGAGAAAAGTTCACCGCGTTTCTGGTCGAGCGAAATTTTCCCGGCGTAAGCAGCGGGGCGGAAGAGCACAAGATGGGCATCACGGGGAGTTCCACCACAGCCGTGTATCTCGACAACGTTCCGGTGCCGGTAGAAAACGTGCTCGGCGAAATCGGACGCGGGCACGTGATCGCATTCAACATCCTGAACATCGGACGCCTGAAACTAGGTCCCGCCAGCATCGGAGCGGCGAAAAACGTACTCGCAATTTGCCTGAAGTATGCCAAGCAGCGCAAGGCATTCGGTTCGGCGATTGCCGAGTTCGGAGCAATTCAACACAAGCTGGCGGAAATGGCAATCCGCATTTTCGCGGCGGAGTCGATGACCTGGCGCGTGGTCGGACTGATTGAAAATCAGATGCACGGCGCATCTTCGGCTTCGGCCGACGGTTCCCAAGAGCTAAAGGCCATCGAGGAATTTGCCGCCGAGTGCTCGATGGTCAAGGTGTACGCCTCAGAAATGCTGGACTATGTGGTCGATGAAGGCGTTCAGATCCACGGCGGCTACGGATACCATCAGGACTACACGGTGGAGCGAGCCTATCGCGATTCCCGCATTAACCGTTTGTTTGAAGGGACCAGCGAAATTAACCGCTTAGTGATCACGGGCATGCCGCTGAAGCGCGCGGCCCGCGGACTCCTACCTCTGTTTGAAGCCGCCCGCGCCGTCCTGCAGCAGACCGAGCCGCAACACGATGGTGATTCCGCGGATGCGGAGCGGAGTCTGGTCCACAACGCGAAAAAGATTGCACTGCTCACGCTTGGAATCGCGCATCAGAAATTCGGTGCGCAACTCGAACAACAGCAGGAGATCATCATGAATCTCTCCGACATCATCATGGAAGTCTTTGCCATGGAGTCTAGCCTGCTGCGCAGTCGCAAACTGGCTGCATCCGGAGGCGGAGCGAACGCCGCGGATGCCTGCGCCGTGTATCTGCGCGATGCCATCGCGAAGCTCGAACTCTCGTCGAGAACGGTGCTGAGCGCCAGTTCCCAGGGCGACGAACTGCGGCGGAATCTTTCGCGCCTGCGCGCATACGCCAGTCACGATCCTGTAAATGCGATCGCACTACGCCGCCAGATTGCAGGGCGCCTGCTGGCGAACGAGCGCTATACAGTCTGAGGCGTGGGATCGATAGCTTGGGATCGATAACGGCGGGATCGATAACGACGGGGGTCGCAACGAAGGAGGCACTATGGCACTCACCAATCACAAGTTTTTGCTGGCGGCGCGCCCGGCAGGAATGCCGAAGCGAAGCGACTGGACCTACACGGAAGAACCGGTAGCGGAGCCGAAGGCAGGCGAACTGCTCGTCAAGCTCTTGTACATTTCGCTCGATCCAGCCATGCGCATGTGGATCAACGACGTCCGTTCCTACATGCCGCCAGTGGCCATCGGAGAACTGATGCGGGCGCTGGGCGTGGGCGTCGTGACCGCATCGCGCAACCCGCGCTTCGCGGTGGGTGACCACGTCTCCGGCGTGTTCGGAGTGCAGGAGTACGCGCTCACCGACGGCCGGGGCGTGACCAAGGTCGACCCGCAAATTGCTCCGTTGCCCACCTATCTCAGCGTGCTTGGCATGACCGGCATGACCGCGTATTTCGGCCTTCTCGACACCGGCCAGCCGAAGCCCGGAGAGATGGTTGTAGTCTCAGCCGCAGCGGGCGCCGTCGGCGCAGTCGTCGGACAGATCGCAAAAATCAAAGGCTGCAGGGTCGTCGGCATCGCAGGAGGCGCGGAGAAGTGCCGCTACATCGTGCAGGAACTCGGCTTCGATGCGGCCATCGACTATAAATCCCATTCCGAAGACGTGAGCCGGTCCCTTCGCAAGCATTGCCCGGAAGGCATTGACGTCTATTTTGATAATGTAGGCGGCGCAATTCTGGATGCGGCCCTGGCGCAACTCAGGATGCACGCCCGGATCGTGATCTGCGGCGCGATCTCCCAATACAACAATACCGGCCCGATCACCGGACCCAGCAACTACCTGTCTCTGCTGTCGAATCGCGCCACCATGAAGGGTATGCTGGTGCTCGACTACGTCGATCGCTACCCGCAAGCCGGAGCGGAAATGGCGGCCTGGATGGCGGCGGGCAAACTTAAGTCGCGCGAGGATATCGTGGAAGGATTGGCTACCTTCCCCGAAACTCTGCTCAAGCTTTTCAAGAGCGAGAACGTGGGAAAGCTGATGCTGAAAGTGAGCTAGAACTCGTTCGTCGTTCGCTGTTCGTCGTTCGCTTTTCGCCCTGCACTGAAAGGGTTTGCGAACAGCGAAGCGCGAACGACGAACAGCGAAAACCGTAAAGGATGGAGACGATGTCATTCGTTGACAATCACGGAACAAAAATTTATTGGGACGAACAAGGCGAGGGAGCGCCGCTCCTGCTGATCATGGGCCTCGGCTATACGTCGGTCATGTGGCATCGCACACGACCGGCGCTGGCGCAACACTACCGCACGGTGGCGTTCGACAATCGAGGCGTGGGGCGGAGCGACGTTCCTCCCGGACCTTATTCGATTGCGGCCATGGCATCGGACGCAAGCGCCGTCCTCGATGCAGCGGGTATTACCCGCGCCCACGTTTTCGGCGTCTCCATGGGCGGTATGATTGCCCAGGAATTCGCGCTGCAATATCCGGCAAGGACACTCTCGCTGATTCTGGGCTGCACCTCGCCCGGCGGACCTTTGGCGACCCGCGCCAATAGCAACGTGATCGATGTCCTCTTGGCGCGCGGCATGACGCCGGAGCAAGCGCGGGACGCCATCCTTCCCTATATCTATGACGCAGCCACGCCGCGCGAGAAAATCGACGAAGACCTCAACGTGCGCCAGCCCTGGCTTCCCTCGCCGGAGGGCTACATCGCACAACTACAGGGGATCATGACGTGGGAAGGCTATAGCCGGATCGCTCAGATCAAGGCGCCAACGCTCGTAATCCATGGGAAGTCGGATGCGCTGATCCCTCCCGGCAATGGAGAGTTGCTCGCAAAACACATTCCGGGCGCAAAACTGGTCCTCCTCGATCACGCAAGTCACTTGTTTCTCACCGACCAGGCCGAAGCATCGGAAAAGGCAATCCTCGACTTCCTCTCCTCGGTTTCTGAAGACAAAGCTAGGATTTTCGAAGACAAAGCCGGCCAGGAAAAATGAAATCATAGGGACTTCGCCTCGAGCAACCGCACTCAAAACCGACATTCTTGGCGAGCATACATCATCATCAAAATAATTCATTTGATGAATTCCATGAACGCGGATAGGCTCGCGCCCATTAAGAAGATGCGGCGCTCTGAAGAGGAGCGCGGGGGAAATTGTTCGCTCTCATTCCGTAGATCCAGAAAAGAGGAAAGCTCAAAACCAATTCCAGCCTGCAAAGCAGCGGGTACAAGAGCGCAGTTGGATGATGGTAGGCGACCGGGTCTTTTGTTGTTGCGACTCAGGCAAATCCGAGGCGGGGGGAATATGCCATTCGAACCGAGTAGTTTGATTGGTCGTGTAGTTATGCGCCTGGTTACGCGCAATTCCACGTTGAAGTCAGTCGCAGGTCTTCTTGCGTGCTTTTTGGTCGCAACCCTGATGGCTCACGCCCAGGGCGTGGGCACGTCGGGAGAGGTCAGCGGAACGGTAACCGACTCTTCCGGCGGGGTTGTGCTCAAAGCGACGGTCAATGCGGTAGACACGCAGACCGGCCTGAAGCGCACGGCCATCACGAATGGCACCGGTCAGTTCCGGTTGACAGGGCTGCCGCCAGCTACGTATGACATCACAGCGGAAATGGCGGGCTTCGCGACTGCGATTCGAAAAGGCATCACCGTCGCCATCGGGCAGACGGTCGTCTCCGATTTCAAGCTGAATCCGTCGCAGGTGGCGACGGTGATCGAGGTGACCGACCGGCCGCCCGTGGTAGAAACGGAACGGGGCAGCCAGGCCGACACCATCGCACAGCAGTACATCGCCGACCTGCCCATCGACCGCCGCGATTACCTCACGTTTACTTTGCTCGCGCCCGGCGTCTCCGATTCCACGCGGCTCGCAGGAGACCAGGATTTCAGGGTCAAGCAAACCCCGCAAAGCGGACTCTCGTTCTACGGCAGTAATGGCCGCGGGAACAGCATCACGGTCGACGGTGGCGAGACTTCTGGCGATAGCGGGGGCGTGCGCCTGACGGTAAGTCAGGACGATGTGCAGGAATTCCAAATCAATCGCAGCAACTACGGCGCCGACCTTGGAGCAGCGACCGGCGCGTCGATCAACATCGTAACCAAGTCCGGCACCAACACTGCGCACGGCACGCTTTATGGTTTTTTCCGCAACGACGCCATGGACGCCCGCGACCCCTTTGCATTCAGTTCGGCCCTCGCGCCCGATCCGACCTTCTCGAATTTCAATACCACTTCGTTCGGCGCTCCCATCAAGAATTCGCTCAGCCGCCAGCAGTTCGGCGGCGCCATCGGCTTCCCCATTCAGAAAGACAAGACGTTCCTGTTTGCTTCTTTCGAAGGTCTGCGGCAGGACTCGCAGAATTCAGTTCCCATTCTGACGCAAAGCTCGATCTTCGCCGGCCCGTCTGTAGCTGGCAATACCCTGCCCACCAACCTTGGGCCGACCGACCCAAGGATCGAGCAACAGGCAATTATCAGCGCGCTGGCGGGGGAGGGGAACACGCTGGTGCCTTGCCTGCCGAACCCAGCGCCGCCGCCGGCATACGAGGTGCTGCCGGCCATCGATTGCGCTTTTGCGCTGCAAACCGCCCTCTCCGTCACTCCCAATCAGGGGCTGACCCCGATTCAGCAAGCGTTGAATGCCTACCTCGTATCCCAGTTTGAAAATGAAGGCGGAGTGTTTCCGTACGACACGCGGGAGTACCTGGGGTCGGTCCGCCTCGATCACCGCTTTGATATGAACAACGAGATTTCTCTGACCTACAGGTATGGACACGATCTCGAAGAGTCGCCGGATGTGCAGTCCCTGACTGCTTTTTCGGCGGGCAGTGCGATCCACACGTACGACAATAATCTGCAAGCTGCCTGGTATCACCAGTTGAGTCCAACTGCCCAGAACGAAGCCCGGGTGCAGTGGGATTTCAACAGCTTTAATGTGATTCCGAACGAGCCGGCGCAGGTCGGACTCCAGATTCCAAGTTTCATCAATAACCTGGGAACCAACATTTTCCTACCCAACATCACCATCCTGCGCCGTTACGAATTCGCCGACAATTTTTCCCTGATTCGCGGTCATCACGCCCTCAAGTTCGGCGCCTACGAACTTCTCCGCGGCAATCACACCGAGTCCCACACTTTTTTCCCCGGACGCTTTGTCTTCGGCTCGCTCCCCGGAGGGGCGATCAGCCCGTGCCTTGCTCCAGCAGCGGAGAATCCCTGCGGCGTGACTCTACCAGGCGCCAATATCAGTTCGCTGCAAGCGGCGTCCTTGGGCCTGCCTGAGATTTACCAGCAGGGCTTCGGGGATCCGACCTACGGGGACTACACGCGGCCGCTGACCGGGCTCTACGCGCAGGATTCCTGGAAGGTAACGCCAAACTTCACTTTGAACTATGGCCTCCGCTGGGAACTGGACGCCCAATTCGCCCCGTTGACCACTTATAAGAAAGATTTTGCCCCCCGCATTTCCTTTGCCTGGGACCCGTTCAAGGATCACAAGACGGTGATCCGCGGTGGGTACGGAATCTTCTACGGACCCGTCGACGCCCAGATACCCGATGTCGACTTGAGCCTGGGAGTCGTGAACAAGAATCGGTCCGCGGTCGAGAACAGCACACCAGCCGGCCAAGTCGCAAATGTCAGCGGTATCTGTGGCGTCTCCCAATTCGGAGTACCGATCATCCCCGGCACCGGCACGAGTCCGTGCAACCGGGAAATTTCCATCTATGCCGATAGCATCTCCGGAGTTCAGCCATTGGGCATAGCCGGGTCAGCAACGATTTTCCAGACCCTCTTCGGGCAGGGATTGATCCAGTGCACCACCCCGACCGCAGGCAATAATGCCTGTATCACGCCGGCGGCTGTAGCTGGCCCGTTCGCGGGATCTCAACCAGTTGGCATTGACGTTACCAATAGCGGTCCCCTCTCTCCGCTGCAGGTACTTTTTGTGAACCAGCCCGGCTTTCGTCCTCCGATCGCGCAGCAGGCTTCCTTCGGAATCGAACGCGAACTCGGACCTGGCTTCTCAATTTCTCTGAGCGGAATCTACACTCATACCCAGAGACTCCCAGTCGCGCTCGATACCAATCTGCTGCCCGCACCGTTCAGCACGGTAACCCTAGCCAATGGCAAAACGGTTTCCTATCGCAACTGGAACGGCGGTACGCCGGGTAACCCGGCTCCCGCCGATCCGCTCGGCGGCACGGAGTTCCCGGGAGGACTTTCCCCATGCGCGAATCCCGCCGCCTGTTTTGTGAATCCGCTGATTGTGCAGAACAACCAGTACAGCTCCGAGGCCTACGCTCTCTACGAGGGTGGCATCGTGGAAGTTAAAAAACGTTTCCGTGAGCACTTCACCTTGTTCGGGAATTACACCTATAGCAAGGGCTTTGACACGTCCACCGATTACAACACCGACTACGGCCCGCAAGATCCGACCAACCTCAATCTGGATCGTGCTCTTTCTGAATTCGATCAGCGGCATAAGCTAGTGATCGCCGGAGTGCTCGACAGCCCGTGGAGAGGGAATGTCTTGTCCGGTTTCCAGCTGGCCCCGATTTTCGAGGCCCACAGCGGACATCCATTCAATCTGCTGGCGGGAGGCGAGGTGAATGGCAACAATCACATCACCAACGAACGTCCCATCGGAGCTCCACGCGACACCGGTCTCGGCCCCGACTACATCGACTTCGACATGCGGTTGACCTGGGCACACAGACTAGGCGAGAAGTCGAACATCCAATTCACCGCGGAAGGATTCAACCTCGCAAACCGGACCAACTATGCCAGCGTGAACAACGAGGTCAGCCCGCTTTTCGGGTTTGCTTCAAAGACGTTCAACGTGCGCGGAGCGCCGGGTGATCCCAGCCAAGCGCTGGCCTTTACCTCGGCCTTCCCCAAGCGCCAAGTGCAACTCGGCCTGCGCCTCAGCTTCTGAGGCCAGGCGGAGATGAAGATCTTGCTTTCAGCTTTCAGCTGTCAGTTAAAGCGAACTCGGTGCAACGGGACAGGGCTCGGCGTTTTGAGGACCGCGAGACGTCAGCCCACCCTCGACCTCATGCAATTTTCACTCAGACCCCACGGCTTTGTACTTCCGCAGTTCCAGCTTGGCAATCAAGGCGCGATGCACTTCATCGGGGCCGTCCGCGATGCGCAGCGTGCGGATGGTGGCAAACATTTCGGCCAGCGGAAAATCGGAGGAAACTCCGGCGCCTCCGTGCATTTGAATTGCCTGGTCGATAATCTGCAAAGCAATGTTGGGCACAGCGACTTTGATCTGGGAGATTTCGCTGCGTGCGCCCTTGGTGCCTACTTCATCCAGCATCCAGGCAGCTTTGAGGGTAAGAAGACGGGCTTGCTCCAGCATAATGCGGGCTTCGGCAATGACGTCGGCGTTGGCGCCCAGTTCGGCCAGCGGTTTGCCGAAGGCCGCTCGCTGTAGCGACCGCCTGCACAAAAGCTCAAGCGCGCGTTCGGCCGCTCCGAGCGTGCGCATGCAGTGATGAATGCGACCGGGTCCCAGCCGGCCCTGCGCGATTTCGAAGCCGCGCCCCGGTCCGGCGATGATGTGGTCGAGCGGTACTCGAACATTGGTGAAGCGAACCTCGCCGTGACCGAAAGGCGGGTCATAGGAGCCAAAGACGGGCACCATGCGCTCGATCTTGACTCCGGGAGCATCGAGCGGCACCAGAACCATGGAATGACGCTGGTACTTCGAGGCAAATTGATTGGTGATGCCCATGAAGATAAGCAGACGGCAATGGGGATGACCGACGCCCGAACTCCACCACTTCAGCCCATTGAGGACGACGTGATCTGCCTCGATGAGCGCGGTCGCCTGCATGTTCGTAGCGTCCGAAGAGGCCACGTCGGGTTCCGTCATGCAGAACGCGGAACGAATCTCGCCGGCCAGCAGCGGCCGGAGCCAGCGTTCTTTTTGCTTTTCCGAACCATACTTCACCAGCACTTCCATGTTGCCGGTGTCGGGAGCATTGCAGTTGAAAACCTCGGGAGCAATCGACGCGCGCCCGGTAATTTCCGCCAGCGGCGCATATTCCACATTAGTGAGGCCGGCACCATACTTCCCGTCGGGAAGGAAAAGATTCCACAAGCCGGCCGCACGTGCTTTGGCCTTCAAAGTCTCCATCACCGGGGGCTGTTTCCAGCCGCGCCAGTCGGGAAGATTCTGCAATTGCGCGTAATACTCAGGCTCCGCCGGCAAGACGTGCTCTTGCATGAACGCCGAGAGGCGCTGGACATAGCTCTGGGCTTTCGGTGACAGAGAAAAGTCCATTGGATACCCGCTAATGGTATGTGCTAACGATGCGCGCTGCGATCTGCGCTGACCCCGCAGGTTCCCTAGCCTAGCGATTTTTGCAGAATTCTCCTAATGAATCCTGTGAATCCTGTAATATATGCGGCGTGCATTTAAGTCAGGTCGACCTGAACCTGTTCGTGGTGCTCGAAGCCATTTCTCGCGAGGGCAACATCACTCGCGCCGGGCAGCAACTGAATCTCACTCAGCCCGCGATCAGCCATGCGCTGAAGAGACTGCGCGATCTTCTGCAAGATCCACTGTTCGTCCGTCAGGGGCCGCACATGGTGCCGACGCCATTCACGCGGAACATGATTGAGCAGGTGCGGCAGGCGCTGCAAATCCTGGAAGTGAACCTCAGCCAGAGCCGCAATTTTGTTCCCGCAGACACGCGGCGAAACTTTCACCTGTCGTTGTGGGAATACGCCGAGGCGCTGATTCTGCCGCCGCTGATGCGCCGCCTGACGCACGCCGCCCCGGGAATGTCGATCACCACGTCGCGAGCCAAGCGCAGAGACCTGGAGACCGAACTGGCGAGCGGTTCGGTCGATCTGGCCGTCGATATCCCCATGACAACGAGCGATCGCATCCGGCATAAGTGGCTGCTGAACGAACCCTTCGCGGTCATCGCCCGCCACGGTCACCCGGCGATCAAAGACAAACTCGACCTGGATACTTATCTCGCACAGCGTCATATTCTGGTCTCTTCCCGGCGCTACGGTCCCAGCCTGGTTGATATCGAACTCAATCGAAGCGGGCTTTGCCGGCAGATATTTCTGCGCATCCAGAACAACCACGCGGCCAGCATGGTGGTGAGCATGACGGATATGCTGTTGACCTTGCCGGAGCGCCATGCGCAACTGCTGAACATGGGTTTGGTAAACCAGATGCTTCCCTTCCCGCTCCAGGAGCCCCGTCTCGAGGCCCACTTGTACTGGCACGAGAGTGTGGAGAATGATCCCGCAAATCGCTGGCTGCGGGAAGAAATCGAAAAGGTCCTGGCACCGGAGCGCCGAACACCGGCAGCGATGCGCAAGGCCGGTAACGGGCGGCGCGAAGATCGGCGCGACCTAGCTAAGCTGACCAGCCCCGCTGGGACTAGAACGCGTAGAACGAATGGCAGACCAGCGATTCAGCAGTGAAACACAGCCTTCGGATTCACCGGCGCGCACGGGTTGCTCGCGACAATTCTCTTATCAAGTGCTGAAAATCGGCGGGCAGCTTGCATTCAATCGAGACGCTTTTCCCGGAGCGCGGATGGACGAACTGAAGATGCGCGGCATGAAGCGCAACGCGGTCAATGAGCGGCTCCGCCGATTCCGCCGGATGATATTTCCGATCGCCGATCACCGGGTGGCCGATGGCCGAGAATTGCGCCCGAATCTGATTCTGCAATCCCGTGACCAGTTCGACGCGAACTAGCGAAGCATTGGCAAAAACGCGTTCGACGGAATATCGCATTTCGGCACGAGCTGCCTGCGGATCTCTCGCCGTGCGCAGCTGTTGCCACATTCCCTCCTTTCGAAAATAGTGCACAAGCGTGCCTGCCTCGGCGGCGAGGCGGCCGCGCACCACCGCTAGATACTGCCGCGCGGGAATATGGTCGAGAAACTGCCGGACCAGTATGTTGCGATCCCGACTCGTCTTCGCAAACAACAGAGCTCCGGAAGCGAACCGGTCGATGCGATGCACGATCAATGCGTACTGTCTCTTGAGCTTGAAATTCGCGGCCAGCAGGGATAAAGCCGACGGGGTATCGGAACCCGGAATCGGCACGGCCAGCAGCCCAGGCGGCTTGTCGACGACGACCACGGCATCGTCTTCATAAAGCACGGAAAGCTCACGGGAGAAACGAGGGCGGCGCCGGTCTTCCTCGGCCGGCATTCGCTGGACCGGCGTTCGGCGGGCCGAAACCCGATCTGCTTTTCCGACACGGTGGCGAGCCTTACGCGGAGGTTTCTTCATTGGGCGAGGTGCCGGACGGCCAGCCCATTATCAAGCCATTCCGCCGCCATCGCAAACAGAGGGCTATGGGGAGGGCTTGTCTTTACTGAGAACTGACAACTGACAACTGAGAACTTCTCGATGACATCGGTAACCGCCCGCAGCGCAACCGTCATAGTAGAATGCCCATTAATGGCTCCCGAAACTCTGGTAGCGACGGCCCGCCGCGCCGCGGAACTCGAGAACAGTCTGCGCCGTGTCATCCGCGGCAAGGACGACGTCATTCGACTCGCCCTGGTTTCCATCTTCGCCAAGGGCCACCTGCTGATTGAAGGCGTTCCCGGAGTCGGCAAAACCACTCTCGGCCAGGCGCTGGCTCGCGCCATCGACTGCACGTTTCAGCGCATCCAGTTCACCAGCGACATGCTGCCCTCGGACGTGCTCGGCATCTCGATCTACTCCGCCATCGAGCAGAAATTCGAATTCAAGCGCGGACCGGTGTTCGCCAATGTCCTCTTAGCCGACGAAATCAACCGCACCACTCCGAAGACGCAGTCTGCCCTGCTTGAAGCCATGAACGAGGGCCAGGTCACGATCGACGCGCATTCGTATCAGCTGCCGCAGCCATTCCTCGTTCTAGCCACGCAGAATCCCATCGAGCACCACGGCACCTATCCCTTGCCGGAGTCGCAACTCGATCGCTTCCTGATGCGAGTTCGCATGGGATATCCCGAAGGCAACGCCGAGCGCGAGATTTTGCGCGCCGAAGCCGGCGTCGCGCAACTCGAGAACCTGCGCCCCGCGCTCAACGCCGCCGACGTAGTCGAAATTCAGCAAGCCGTGGCCCAGGTTCACGTGGATGAATCGCTGATCACCTACCTGCTGAATATAGTCAGCAAAACGCGCGAGTCCGAGTACCTATCACTCGGAGTATCTCCGCGAGGCTCGCAGATGCTCTACCGCGCCGCGCAAGCCATGGCATTCCTCGAAGGCCGCGATTACTGCACGCCCGAAGATTTCAAGCCGCTAGTCGTTTCCGTCTTCGCCCACCGCGTCGTGGTGAGTTCGCTCTACACTTCCACTCTGAAAAAATCTGAACAAGCCGAGCAAGTGCTCCGCGATATCGTGGAGAGCGTATCGGTGCCTGTGTAGTTGGTTTTCAGTTCGCGGTTCTCAATTCTCAGTTAGACTCCAACCATGATTGCGGAAGTTATGCCGGCTGCCTATGACGCAGAAGGCAAGAAAGCCTTTCGCCCATTCGACCGCCGAAAAGGGCTGCGACCTACCTTTCCGCTCGGTCGCTATGTCAGTCATTCGCTCGCGGTCCATTGCCATTCAATCGAAGAGGTCCGCGAATTCTTGATGAATTGCAAATACGTATCCGATAAAGAGCTCTTCGATAAAGAGGAATATTGGCAACCGCCAGAAGACTTCGAGAAACTGAAGAAGGGTGACTGCGAGGACTTTGCATTCTGGACTTGGCGCCAGCTTATGGGGTTGGGATACGACACTCGAGTCGTCTTCGGCCGACACGGAAGATATGGCTCCGGACATGCTTGGGTCGAATTTTTTCAGGACGGGAAATGTTTTCTGGTTGAGCCGCTCTGGCGCCGGCTCGGCCTCATACTGCCGAGATTGAGCACCTTGAAATACCGACCGCGATTCTCAGTGGCATGGGACGGAGAAAAGCTGGCATATTATCAACACCGCGAGAATTCTCCGCGACCGCCATTCATTGTTCTCGCCAGCTTATTGCCGGAATACATCTTGATCTGGGGATTGTTTTGGCTTGGTTCTCCGATGAGAATCCCGAAATTTATCTGGTCC
>Ga0302320_10009936_pt1 | contig 20383 bp, 17 predicted proteins | sample Bog_T0_3_FD_202130 | JGI IMG/M metagenome (GOLD analysis project Ga0302320, IMG submission 202130) | Peat permafrost microbial communities from Stordalen Mire near Abisko, Sweden - Bog_T0_3 | ecosystem: Environmental > Terrestrial > Soil > Wetlands > Peat | place: Sweden: Abisko, Stordalen Mire...
CGTAAGACGGTCTAGAAAACTCGTCAGGCGTTGCTGCCGGGCGCCTGAGGTTCCGGTGTTGGCGCTCATGCAGCCAAAGTACAACCATACCTGCTTACATCTATGGGAATATTCGCGGGAAGGAATCTAGTTTCTAACACAGTAGTACTAGTACATCGTCGTGTTAGTTGTTTATACTATCGCGGCGGCAGCGCTTCCTCGGCTTGCGGGCTCTGATGCAGATAACGAGGCTCAGTGAGGCGCATTGATGATTTAGATGAATTGGGCGGGATGGAATCAAGGTGAGAGTCGTGAAGGATTCATTTCAGGGCGACATTTCGACGGGGATGTGATTATCCTGTGTGGGCGCCGGTACCTGTGTTACAAACTCAGCTTTTGCGACCTGGTAGAGATGATGGACGAACGTGGGCTACGTCTTTCGCATACCACGATCGTGCGATGGGTAAAGCGGTATGCGCCGGAATTCGAGAAGCGTTGGAATCGGTTTGCTCTCAAAGTGGGCCGGTCCTGGCGCGTAGACGAGACATACCTGAAAGTGCGAGGACGGTGGGTCTACGCGTATCTTGCCGTAGACCGGGATGGCAACACCGTCGACTTCCGACTAAGCCCAACCAGAGACGTCGCGGCAGCGAAGGCATTCTTCCGCACGGCGCTTCGTACCCAACAAAGCGCGCCGGTCAGTATCGCACCGAGCGGTGCGCGAGATGACAGGGGAAGACGAGGCATGGAAGCACACCAAGCTGCGATGATCGAAATACCTGAACAATTATGATCGAACAGGACCACCAGGGTATTAAATCCCGAACAGGGCCGATGCTCGGCTTCAAGAACTTTGATTGCGCAGCTACCACCATCGCCGGCATTGAACTGTCCCACCGTATTCGTAAAGGACAATTCGCGCTGGGGCGTCTCCACCTCAAGAACCGCACTCTCCCTGCAATCTGGGATGCGGAGCTCGCCGCATGGTCTTTACCACTCCATCGACCTTACTGCGACTGTGCATTTATTTGCACCGGAACCGCCCGTGCTTTCAACGGATGCCTCCAAGGGGCGGAAGCCTTTCTTGACAAGCCTGAGCGGCGGCGTTGTCTGTTTTCCGGGAGCAGGACGGTGAGAAAGCCGCGTTAGACTGGCGTTGGCTTTATGGAGGGTGAAACAGTGAGCGGAACAGGGACGGGACGGCCATTGACAGAGTTGAACGAGGACGAGCGGATGTTTCGCGAAACGGTGCGGCGGTTTGCAGCGGAGCAGATTGGGCCGCTGGTAAGGCGGATGGACGAAGAGCAACATATTGACGCTGGATTGCTGGAAAAGCTCTTTGAACTTGGACTGATGGGGGTTTCGATTCCTGAAGAGTTTGGCGGAGCGGGCGGAACGTTTTTCGATTCGGTGCTGGCGGTGGAGATGATTTCGGCGGTGGATCCGGCGGTGGGCGTGCTGGTGGACGTGCAGAATACGCTGGTGGCTAGCGCGCTGACGCGCTGGGCTACGGAGGAGCAGAAGAAGAAATATCTTATGCGGCTGGCGACGGATACGGTGGGGGCGTATGCGCTGAGCGAGGCGGGATCGGGGTCGGATGCGTTTGCGCTGGAGACGCGGGCGGAGCGACGGGGCGATGGGTACGTGCTGAATGGGCGGAAGCTGTGGATAACGAACGCCAAGGAAGCGGGATTGTTCATTGTGTTTGCCACCGTGGATGCGAAGGCCGGGTACAAGGGTATTACGGCTTTTGTGGTGGAGAAGGGGGCGGCGGGATTCGCGGTGGGACGGAAGGAAGACAAGCTGGGGATCCGGGCATCGAGCACGTGCGAGCTGGTCTTTGACGATTGCGAGGCTTCTGCGGAACAGGTGCTGGGGGAGGTGGGGAAGGGATACAAGATTGCGATTGAGACGTTGAACGAAGGACGGATCGGAATTGCGGCGCAGATGCTGGGACTGGCCGAGGGGGCGTGGGGGTACGCGGTGAGGTACGCGAAGGAGCGGAAGCAGTTTGGGAAGGCGATCGCGGAGTTTCAGGCCATGCAGTTTCAGTTGGCGGAGATGGCGACGGACGTGGAAGCGGCGAAGCTGATGGTCTACAACGCGGCGCGGCTGAAGGATGCGGGGATGGAGTTCTTGAAGGAAGCGGCGATGTGCAAGTACTTAGTTTCGCAGACGGCGGAGCGGGTGGCCAGCCTGGCGGTGGAAGTCTTTGGAGGAGCAGGGTTTGTGAAGGACTATCCGGTGGAGAAGCTCTATCGAGATGCGAAGATCGGGAAGATTTATGAAGGGACGTCGTTTATGCAGTTGGCTACGATTGCGAAACTGACGGTCGGAGCCAAATAGCAAGGGATCAGAGATCAGGGGTCAGGGATCAGAGATCGGAAAGACCGGATGTGCCCGCGTACGAGGACGGAGTTTTATTGACGGGGAAAGGGCGGCCCGAAGGCTTTTTCGATTAGCGCCAGGGCCTGGGTTGGGGTTTGGACCTGGCCTTCGAGCTGGGCGTCTTCGGCGGCGCGAAGCATTTCTTTGAAGCCTGGGCCGGGAATGTAGCCGGCGGCGATCAGTTCTCTTCCGGTAATGAGGGGTTGAGGGCGGACGGCGACTTCTGGCATGGACTGCCAGGTTTCGAGGACGTAGTTGTAGTTGTCGAGGTTGCGGCTGGCGGCCATCGAGTCCATGCGGTGAAGCTGTAGGTGTTCAGCGAAGGAGTCCAGGCGGAAAAATCGCTTGAGGGTGGAGGCCCGCATGTGGTGGGCATCGGCGAAGCGCATGTGATTTTGGACGAGGGCCAGGATCTGGGCGGTCTCATCGTTGGAGAAGCGGAGACGGCGGCAGATTTCCGCGGCCATGGCGACGCCGACTTCAACGTGGCCGTCGAATCGGATGCGGTCGGGGGCGCGGCGGAAGGTGGGAGGCTTGCCTACGTCATGAAGGAGAGCTCCCCAGGCGAGGGTGATGGAGCAGTTGGGCTCCAGCTGATCGAGAAGTAGAAGGGTGTGGGTGAAGACATCGCCTTCCGGGTGGTACTGCGGGGGCTGTTCGACGCCTTTCATGCGGGCGATTTCGGGTAGGACCTGGGCAAGAAGCGCGGTTTCGTCGAGGAGTTCGAAGGCACGGCGGGCGCGGCCTTCGGTGAGCATCTTGGTGAGCTCGTCGCGGACGCGCTCACGACTGACGGCGTGGATGCGAGGGGCGAGGGGGCGAATGGCATTCGCTGTCGCGGGGTGGAGCTCGAAGCCGAAACGGGCGGCGAAACGGACGGCGCGGAGCATGCGGAGGTGGTCTTCCTCAAAACGCTGCTCGGGTCGGCCGATGGCGCGGATGATGCCTGCGCGAAGGTCGGCGAGGCCGCCGACGTAATCCATGAAGCCGTCGAGAGAAGATTTTTCTGAAGCAGGTCGCGGCTCCAAGTCAATGAGCGGGTCGAGGAGGAGGCCGTTGATGGTGAAGTCGCGTCGTTTTACGTCCTCTTCGGGGCTGAGGGTGTAGCGGACGGCATCGGGATGGCGGCCGTCGGAGTAAGCGCCGTCAGAGCGAAATGTGGCGACCTCAGTAACCAGGCTGGAATCGGGGCCTTCCGCGGCTACCAGAACCACGCCGAAGTGGGCTCCTACCGCGAAAGTGCGAGGGAACATTTCGAGGACGATGCCGGGGATGGCGCTAGTGGCTACGTCGTAGTCGGCCGGGGTGCGACCCAGGAGGAGATCGCGGACGCAGCCACCGGCTAGATAGGCTTGATGGCCGGCGGCGCGCAGGGTCTTGATGATTCGAAGAGCGGCTTCGAACTGGGGGGTGGAGGGGAACATGGTTCTCTTTGAGGGTAATCCGATTGGGGGATGAATTCGAGGCCGGTAGACTGGATGGATGGGGCGGGGATTGATTCTCGGCATTGAGAGCTCGTGTGACGAGACTGCGGCGGCGGTGGTGGAGCGAGGAGCGCGAATGGTTTCGTCGGTGGTGGCTTCGCAGATTGCCACGCATGCGCGATATGGCGGGGTGGTGCCGGAGCTGGCCAGCCGGGAGCATCTGCGGGCGATTGTGCCGGTGGTGCGGGCGGCGCTGGCTGAAGCGCAGATCTCATTGTCCGATTTGGACGCGATTGGGGTGACTTCGGGGCCGGGGCTGGCGGGGGCGCTGCTGGTGGGGATTACGTATGCCAAGGCGCTGGCGTACGCGAGCGGGCTGCCATTGATCGCGGTGAATCATCTGGAGGGGCATATTCATGCGGTGCTGCTGGAGGAGCGGCAGGCCCTTGGAGTCAGTTCGGCGGAGGATGAGGAGTTAAACGGAGGGGATGAGGCGGCGCTGGCGCTGGTGGTTTCGGGGGGGCATACGCATCTTTATTTGGCGCGGCAGACGGCGGGGATATGGCGATACAGCCTGGTGGGACGGACGGTGGATGACGCAGCGGGCGAGGCCTATGACAAGGTGGCGAAGCTGCTGGGGCTGGGTTATCCGGGAGGTCCGTGGATCGATGCGCTGGCGCGGTTTGGGAATCCAAAGACTGTGCCGTTTGCATTTTCGCAGGTGAAAACCAAGACGCACCTCGAGGGACGTGCTCCGCGGACGAAGGCGGCGAGCACGGCGCCGATCGGGAAACTCGATCCGCGGTTCTTGTTTTCGTTTTCAGGGATCAAGACGGCGGTTTTGCGTTATGTGGAGTTGCATGGGTTGAGGGCCGAAGCGGAGGCCAGATATTTGAGGCTCTATGGCGAGGGCCGGGCGGCAAATCCTCCGTTGACGAAAGAAGATGCGCTGGGGCTTTGTCCGCAGGGGACGCTGGATTTGATTGCCAGCTTTCAGCACGCGGTGGTCGGCGACTTGATGAAGAAAACTTTTCGGGCCGCGGAGGCGCTGGGGACGGGGCGGATCCTCGTGACGGGCGGGGTGGCGGCAAACAAGGAGCTGCGGGAGCGCTTTGCAGCGGAGGCGGGGCGGCGCGGGATGAGGATGGCTTATCCGACGCTCAAGCTTTCGACGGATAATGCGGCGATGATTGCGGCGGCGGCATGGCCACGCTTCGTGGCCGGAGAGTTTGCGACAGAGGGATTATCTGCGGATCCTTCACTGGCGCTGCGGTAACGGGCGGCTTGTTCTGACACGAAACACAGTTGAGTTGGAAGGGCCCGATGGCGAAGGGTTGGCCTTTGTCGTCTCCCGTCCATCGACCACCCACCCCAGCGACGAAGACCTGTCGCTGGGAGCCCCGGGACGCTCGATGGTGGGGCACACTTTCATCTCCCGTGGGCGGGCGAAGCCGGTCGACGACTCATATGCATTATTCTCAGGGCGTGGGTACGGCTTCCAATCCCGGCGATCTGATGCTGCCCGCGGCTCGAGGCCACGCGTCCACCGCCGAGCTTGAAGCAGGGCTGCGCCTGCCGGATCTGCCTCCGACGCTGCTTGTGGCGCTTTGGGGAAAGGCCGCGGCCGAGGGCTGCGGGCTGACGGTGGGCGAATTCGGATTCGCGCTGGCGTCGGTGGGCGCCAAGGTCAATTATGGGCTGCCCGCCGGCTCGGCGCCCACCGCGAGCCAGAAGGCAGCGTTTTCCAGTTCGCTCCATTTGTCGGAGTTGGCCCTCGCTCACGGTTGCGCTCTCGGCCGCGAGATAGCCTGGGAGCGATTCATTTTGCTTTATCGCAGTTCGCTGGTGCAGGCGGCCACCGGCATCACAGGCTCGGCGACGCTGGGCCAGGAACTGGCCGACTCGCTCTATGCGGAGCTTTATGGGCTGCGGCAGATCGACGGGCAGAGGCGATCGCCGCTCACCAGCTACTCGGGACGCGGTTCGCTATTGGGCTGGCTTCGGACGACGCTGGTGCAGCGCTTTCGCGACCATCATCGGCGCACCTATCGCGAATCTCCGCTCGATGATTTCGACGGCCCCGCACCTGCTCCGGAAGCGGCGGTTCCGGTTGAGATGATGGCTTTGGCGCAGGCTGTGGGGCGAACGCTCGAGGGCCTTGATCCGGAAGACCGGTTTCTGCTGGTTGCTTATTATCTCGATCGCCGTACGTTGCTCGAGATCTCGCGCACGCTCAATGTTCATGAGGCTACCGTCAGCCGGCGCGTCAGGCGGTTGCTGGCCGGGCTGCGCAACCGTCTCATTCGAAACCTTGTACTGGGCGGGCTGACCCGCGCCGCGGCACTGGAAGCGCTGGGCACAGACCCTCGCGACATAGAAATAAACCTGCGGGCGATGCTGCAAACATCGCAGCGATCCGCGTTCCAAGATCAAGGGGCCACTACCCGAACCGATTCGTGATATGAGCGACCTGCTCCAATCCGCGAACGCGCAAGGCCGGCAACCGGAGCCGCATCCGGATGCCGATGAGCTCAGCGCCTTTATTGAGAACGTGCTGCCCGCGCACGACCGAGCGGCGGTGCTGGCACACCTGGCGGTCTGCGGGGAGTGCCGCGAAACCGTCGCGTTGTCGCTGCCGCCGGCCGAAGCGCCGCAGGTAGCCGTGACGCCGCCGGCGCAAAAGCGATGGTTCTCGCCCTGGAGCGTGTTCCTGCCCGCGGCCGCCGCCCTGGCGGGGTTGGGGGCTTTCATTTTGTATGTCAATCGGCCGCCGCGGCCAGCCCAGACGGCGCAAAACCGGACACTTTCGGCGCATGCGGCCGCTCCTCAGCCGGGTGCACAGTTGCCTTCCACGTCGCTGCTTATCACGCCTTCCGAAAACCGCCAGGAAGCAGCCCGGCGGAAGATGGGACTGGGCAAAAAGCATATGTCTGAACAGTCCGCCCGGCATGTTGAAAGCCCCAATTCTTTGATCGTTGGCCGGCAACTCGTCCCGGGTTCTGAGGAATCATTACGGGGGCCCAAGGACGAAACCGGCCATCCGGGTGCGGTTATGGGTACGATCCACGGGTCCGCCCTAGGTGGCGGCAGCGCAGGCAACGAGGCGGCCAAGGTCTTCGCCAGTCCTGGGCCTGCCCTTGACGAGAAAGGCCTGATGGCTCCGAGGCCGAAGACCGCCGCTGCGCAATTGAGCGCGGCTGCCCTTCCGGATTCCCCGGCGATCAAAGCTGCCGCCCGCTCCGCGGAGACTGTGAATGTCTCAACCGCTCAGCCGGCTCTTGCTCTCGAAACCACTTCGGCCAACGTCGATACTCTGACCATGGAGGCCAGCGAGGCACAGGCCGCGACCTTCGAGCGCGCGCTGCCCAGCCGGCTCAATGCGCTGTCGGTGGCCGCTCATGGCCGCCAGCTGCTGGCGATCGACTTGCATAATTCAGTATTTGTCAGCGGCGACTCAGGCGGGCACTGGAAGACCGTCTCAGTACCGTGGCGGGGCCGGGCGGTGAAGGCAAGCGTGGCGACTCCCATTCCGGTTTCACAGGCAGAGGGGGGAGTCGCAGGTGGAGGGGTCACGGCGTTTGCAGCCGCTGCGGCGCCCGAAGCCAAGGCCATGAATGCGACCCTGGCTGGGCAGGTGACCGACGTGACCGGCGCATCCATTTCCAATGCCACCGTGGTGATCTTCGACTCGTCTGGACAACCGGCGCGCACACTCAAGACGGATGCCGAAGGCCGTTACGCTGCCATCGGCCTGCCGGGCGGCAGCTATAACATTGAGGCTCAGGCTCCGGGTTTTGAAGTGCAGCGCGTCTGGGACGTGGCCGTCGGTGCCAGTCCTGCAACAGAAAATCTTGCTCTTAGGGTTGGAGCCGCGACGGAATCGGTGACCGTCGAGGGGGCGCCTCAATCAGGCGCGACACGTCCCGCTGTCCAGTTCGCACGCGCGAAAAGTCTGGCCGCTGTGGCACCGGCAATCTTCGAGATTACGACCGACAATGGCGAGCGCTGGACCAGCGCAGACGGCCTGACCTGGCAACGCAAATAGTACTTTGTAACAAGAAACACAACTGAAGTGTGATGGCCCGATTGCGAACGGTTGGCCTTTGTGGTCTCCCACCCATCGAGCAAAGAACGCTCGATGGATGGGCGCCCAGTTTCATCCCGCGTGGGTCGGCAACGCCGGTGGGAGAGTATAGAGCGGAGATGCGCATGACGCGCTGCCGCATCCGCGATTACGTTGAGATGAAGTTCCGAGGTTGACTGAAGGCGCACCATTGGGATTGGATGAAAGTGTGCACCCCCAGTCTCCTCTTCCAGTGGACGAGATCGTCCCGGATATTCTTGCTTCGCTCGAGCACAATCCGAATCTTGTCATCGAAGCGGAGCCTGGCGCGGGCAAGACGACGCGCGTGCCTCCAGCTTTGCTGTCTGCGACGCGCGGCGATGTGCTGGTGCTTGAGCCGCGCCGTATTGCCGCAAGGCTGGCTGCGCGGCGCGTGGCGTGGGAACTCGGCGAAGAGGTCGGTGAGACGGTCGGCTACCAGGTACGCTTTGAGCGCGTGGCGGGCCCTGCAACCCGGCTGCACTTTCTTACCGAAGGCGTGCTCACGAGGCGCCTGTTTTCCGATCCACATCTTGCCGGTGTGGATGCCGTAGTTCTGGACGAGTTTCATGAGCGGCATCTGGACAGCGATCTCGCCCTGGCACTGCTGAAGCGAATGAAGACCACGCGGCCTGAGCTGTGCATTGTCGTCATGTCAGCAACGCTTGACGCGGCTCCAGTGGCGCGATTTCTCTGCGACTGCCCGGTCTTGCGCGCGCCGGGAAGACTGTTCGACCTTTCCATTGAGCATCTGCCGTATTCGCCGCAGCCGCTGCACGAACAAGTGAAGAATGCATTCGAAATGCTGCTGCGCGAAGGGCGCGACGGAGAGATTCTGGCGTTTCTTCCAGGAGCGGCGGAGATTCGCCGCGCCATGCGCGCATGCGAGCCGGCGGCGCGCGCGGCCAATCGCGTGGTGTTGCCGCTCTTTGGAGATCTGCCACCCGCGGAGCAGGACCGCGCGATTGCGCCCGCACCGCAACGCAAGCTCATCCTGTCAACCAATGTTGCGGAGAGCTCGGTGACCATCGATGGCGTGACCGCGGTGATTGACAGTGGGCTGGCGCGCATTGCCGCGTGGTCGCCCTGGACGGGTTTGCCTACGCTGCGCGTGGGCCGGGTGAGCAAGGCCTCCGCGCGGCAGAGAGCCGGACGCGCCGGGCGGACGGCCGCGGGGCGCGTACTGCGGCTCTATTCGCAGATGGATTATCAGCAGCGCGCCGAGTTCGATACGCCTGAGATTCTGCGCAGCGACTTGGCTCAGCTTTGTCTTGCTCTCCGGGCGATGGGCATGGGTATCGATCGTCCTGCGAATCTTGAATGGCTTGACGCGCCTCCTTCCGCATCCCTGGAGAGTGCTGAGCGACTTCTCGATCAACTGGGAGCAACCGGGGACGAAGCGCAAAAACTCATGCGTCTTCCGGTGCATCCGCGGCTGTCGCGCATGATTTCCGGGGCGATGGATCGGGGCGCTGGACATGAGGCATGCATCGCAGCGGCATTGCTGGGCTCGGGCGCGCGGAGTGGACACTCCGACCTTCTTGAGGCAATCGACGAACCTCTGGATGAGCGCACGCGGCAGCAATTGAAGCAATTGCTCAAGCTCGCACGGCCCGAGGGTCGGTCGAGTGACGACGATGCACTGCTCAAGTCCGTGCTGCTTGGGTTTCCGGATCGCGTGGCGCGCGTCAAGACCGGCAATCAGCTGCTTCTGTCGAATGGAGTCGCCGCTGAGATGGGCGGTGAGGTACCGCCTTATCCATTCCTCGTTGCGCTGGACATTGAAGACCGCACGGAGAATCGGATGCCGCTGGTTCGCCTCACAGCTCGTGTCGAGCCTGAGTGGCTGCTCGATCTGTTTCCAGAGCGCATGAGTGAAGAGACAAAAGCTGACTGGAATCGCCAGGGGGAACGTGTGGACTCAGTGAGCCGCCTGCTTTACGATCAGCTCGTTGTACAGGAGTCGAGCAACGCTGCGCCGGATGCAGATGAGGCTGCCGACCTGTTGGCGGAGAAGGCGCTGGAAGCGGGCGTTGAGCGCTTCGTCAATTCTGAATTGCTGGAAGACTTTCTTGGCCGGCTGGAGTTCGCCGGTATCGAAGCGCCGGAGATTCCGGAACTTTTGCGGGAGTTTTGCAGTGGCCATCGCAGCTTTGCGGAGTTGCGCAGTGCGCACGGAGGCTTCCTGTCGTGGCTGGAAGGTTTTTGGATAGAAGCGAGCGGGGATGCGCATCGGCTGCGTGAGTCTGCGCCGCGCACGCTGCGCCTGGCTGCCGGGAGGCAGGTGAGGGTTCATTACCAGCGGGGCAAGGCGCCGTGGATCGCATCGCGGCTCCAGGATTTCTTCGGCATGAACGACGGGCCGCGCATCGGGCCCCAGCGAACGCAGGTTGTCCTCCATCTGCTTGCGCCCAATCAGCGGGCCGTGCAGACGACAACGGATCTTGCGGGCTTCTGGGAGAGGCTGTATCCCGAGGTGCGCCGCGAGCTGATGCGGCGCTACCCTCGCCATCCCTGGCCTGAGCAGCATGGGAACTGAACGTGCCGATACCGAAATCCCTCGGCCAATCCGACGAGGAACTTCGACGCGATTTCATCGAACCGTTGAATGACGCATTGTCCGGCAGGATGGGCTGAAGAGTGTCAGCCGCAATTAAGGACCCTAACTCAAAGCTTTATCCCTGGGTATTTCAATCGCGGCCGGTTGTGGAAGTCACACGGTCCTACGGCCGCTCACCAGGTTGATGACCAGGACGACAACCGCGATCACCAACAGGATGTGAATCAGGCTGCCCGCGATGTGAAGACTGAATCCCAGAAGCCAGAGGATCAGCAGGATTACGAAGATTGTCCAAAGCATTTCTGCCTCCGATTGCTATTGCGGGGAGCCTGAAAGCGATATGCTTCCGGGCAGCCCTTGTTCGTTGGATGCCGATTTTTGTTCTGATGCCAACTGACTGACAGATTTTCAGGCGCACGGACTGCGCCTTCGCTTCTCGAACAGGGTTGCCGGGCACCTTGGGGCGGGGGCTCACTCGCTTCGCTCAGGTTGTTGCTTTGCGCTGCTTGTTGAACTTCCAAAGGGCGTAGATCGTACCCAGAACAACCATCGAGACATAGATATACAACAGGGGAGTGGACCATCCGGCGAGCAGTCGTTGAAAGTCCCTAACGAAGCGGCGGCCATAGGTGAAGCCGAGCCAGCCGATGAGACTGTAGCGCAGTGTGCGGGAAACGCTATAGGCCAGCAGGAAGCGGCCCCGCGGTATGCCGAAAGCACCGGCCGCAAGAAGAAAGGGCAGCAGGGGAATGGGCGGCGGCAGCAATGCGGCAATGAATATGGAAAGCATGCCATGGCGCTCGACCCAGCCCGTCAGCCGGCTCAAATATCGCTGGGGAACATGCTTTTCCAGGGCCGACTTGCCGCCCTTGGTGCCAGCGGCCCAAGTGAGGTATCCGCCGACAATCGACCCCACCACGGCCCAGGCCACAAACGATCCGGCAAAAACGTATGACATTGATCGATTGGAGGTGATGAAGAGCAGTATAAGATCGGTGCTCCCCGGAACCGGGAGGGGAATCACAGAAGAATCAAGTACCGAAATTCCGAAGAGCCCTATCCCGCCAAATCCAATAAGCCAGCGTACCAGGTGGGAAGAAAACGGCGAGCCGGCGCGGCCGGCGTGATGCGGTCCGGCTTGGATCAGATTAGTCAAAGCTCGTTATAGCGGACACTCATCCGCTCCTCCACAGGCCCTGCCGTCGCCTTGATCCAAAGCAGATCGCTACGGCAGGAAATTGGATAGATTAGGGTAACCAGAATCAGTTTGCCCGCGACAATCTTGTTCATCTGTCGTATTTGATGGCGCGAGATGCGTTTGGCAGTCCCCGCGCGCCTAAATTTGTGCGAATGTCCTGGTGAATTGAGTGCGCGGGCGCGGTGGGTGGAAACGATCCCATCAACTCGCAATTGTTTGAGCGGAAATTGCGGATTCCGAGTTACCATTTAAACCATAGGACGAAGCGGGCGATGACGGGGAGGCGAAATGAGAAGGGACATGAACCGAAGAGAACTGATCCAAGGCTTGTTCGCAGCAACGGCGGGATTGCACTTCGCGCCAACCCGATTGTTTGCCGCCACAGCCGCGCCTGCGGCGCCTGTCGCGGTTGCCAGGTGTTCCACTTACGGCCCGGCAATGGTCACAACTTTGGCGACCATGTTCGACCAGTTGGGCGGACTGGAAAAGCTGGTTAGCGGCAAGACGGTGGCGGTGAAGATCAATGTAACTGGAGCCTCCAATCAGCGTTTCAATGGCATGACGCAGGGGCAGACTTACTGGGTGCATCCGCAGGTCGTGAGCGCCACGGTTCACCTGCTTGGCAAGGCTGGAGCCCGGCGCATACGCCTGCTTGAGAGCCCAACCGCGTCCAAGGTCCACACGCTTGAGGAGTTTCTCACCCAGGCCGGCTGGCAGACTTCCGATTTCACCCGTGCCGCTTCGGGCGTAGAGTTCGAAAACACGAATTTCGCAGGCCCTTCGAAAACGTATAAGCGGTTCTGGGTCCCGGACGGAGGGCTGTTGTTCAAAGCGTACGACATGAATCGGTCTTACGAGGACTGCGATGTGTTTGTGTCGCTGGCCAAGCTGAAGGAGCACAGCACCGCCGGCTTGACTGGAGCGATGAAAGACCTGTTTGGCATCACCCCGACTACAATCTATGGCCAAACCGCCGGCGTGGATGAGCCGAGCCAGGAGGCGGGTGGAGGACGGGGCATGCTGCACAACGGCGACCGCCAGCCCTCCAGAACCGCGCTGCCTGAGCTTGATCCTCAATCGCCGCGCGACCCCGGCTACCGTGTCCCCCGCGTGACTGTCGATCTGGTCGCTGCCCGGCCCATTCACCTGAGCATTATCGATGGCATTCAAACCGTGGCGGGTGGCGAGGGGCCGTGGTTGAAAGAGATGCGGGCTGTTCCTCCCGGTTTGCTGATCGCGGGCACGAATTGTGTGAATACCGACGCTGTCTGCGCCGCGTTGATGGGCTTCGATCCAATGGCCGACCGCGGCACTGTTCCTTTTGAACACTGCGACAGCACACTGAAACTGGCCGAAGAGCGGGGCATTGGCACGCGCGACCTGAAACGCATTGAAGTAATCGGCCTTCCCATCGCGAAAGGCCGGATCGAATTCCGCAAAGTGTAGAGGCACCGCCGAGCTAGCTACATCCCCGGCGATCCGCCACGCAGGGCGGCGCCTGTCCCGGCGAGTCGTCCATAGCTTACCTTCCGGACTTTCGCAATCCATTGAACTCCCGCGCCGGCCTTGTGGTAACCCGCCTGGACGCGGGAGGTTGATTTGTGGAAGAATTCGCAGATCGATGCGAAGCGTGGAGACCGATGTTGAAATCCAATATTTCTCGAAGAGTCCTGATCAAAGACCTGGCAACAACAGCCTTGGCGTCCTCACTGATTCGGGCCGGGGGTTCAGCGCAGGCTCAGGAGAAGCCATGGTGGCTCGGCCGTGGCATGCCGCAGGAAGGAGCAGACACACCTAAAATTGCCTGCGCCATAGACCTCGCCGGCGGCGTTACGGAGGCGGCCATTCGCGGCGTGGTGCAGCTGGGTGTGTACCACGTGCTCAGCGGCGGCCCCGCGCTCCCGTGGACTGCGGGCGGGCTTCAACCGCTGGTCGACAGGCTAAGGGCGAGCGGTCTGGCCCTGGGCAACCTGATGATCGGCGGCTTTACCAACACGATTTATGGCCGGCCGGGGCGGGATGAGGAAATCGAGAAAGTCAAGCAGTCCATTCAGGCCGCGGGGCAGGCAGGAGTCGCGGTCGTCGAGTACAACTTTTACGCGCACCGGGCCATGGAAGGCTACTATGAAGAATCGGGTCGGGGGGGCGCCGGATTGACCGGCGTGGATTACGAGCGGATGAAAGACCTGCCGCCGCTTGCTGCTGAGGGCGCGCACACCCTCACTGAAATGTGGGCCAACATCACCTACTTTTTAAAGGCCGTCATCCCGGTTGCGGAGAAGGCCAATGTGCGGCTGGCCCTGCATCCCAATGACCCGCCCTTCCCTCTAAGCCGCGGTTCGCAGCAGATTATGGCCACGCTGGACGGATGGAAACACCTCATTGAGATTGTTGATAGCCCCGCAAACGGGATCACGTTCGATTGCGGGGTGACGGAGGAACTCGGCGAGGATCCCGTCACGGTTTGCCGTTACTTTGGCTCCAGAGACCGCATCAATCACGTGCATTACCGGAACCCGCATGTTACGAAGCCCTACCTGAAATACGATGAGGGCTTTATCGATGAAGGCGATGTGAACATCTTCGCAGTAATGCGGGAACTGGTCAGGCTGAAGTATTCGCGAGAGCTTTATCCGGAACACGGGCGGGCCCTTGATTACGATCGCGCCCGCGGGCCAATCCATGGCTACCCAGGCGGAGGTGGTTATACGGGCGACGTTTACGATATCGCCTATGCGAAAGCGATGCTACAGGCCGCCCTGGTCGTCGAAAAGGCTGGCTGATCTTTTCTTTTTGCCGATCGGCGCCGCCAGATTCGCGCTTGAAGGTCGAATTTCAGTCCGAATGCCAATGTAAGCGCGGCTCTGAGGATCGGTCGGAAGGCCAGCGCTCGGACGTCACCCTCTCCAGATCCCTGGCGAGAAACCGGGTCTATTTCGTTCGCGATAAACGCAGGGTTCTAATCTCCCACGGCTTCATATGGAACTGGATGGTCGTTCCCTCCCCAACCGGTCCAACGATCACGTCTTCCAGCAAGGTTGTTTCCGTGGCTCTGACCCCGCGCGGAAATTGAATCGTCACGTCGCCTTCGCGGCCTTCTACCTCCACGAAGCGCGCAATGGCGTCGGTATCGTAAAAGCCCTCCATCTGCTTGAGCGCATATAGCACTACGTGGTCGCTATCGGTCTTGATAAAGGAGTAGGCGTCGGGCAATCCGCCCTTCTTTCCCGCCCACTGCTCTTGCGAGCTGGCGTGTTGCGGCTCCTGCATGGCCAAGAGCGGCGAGTTGAAGGCCATCGCCTGAAATTGCACTTTGCCTTCACGCCATTTTCCTTTGTGGGGATAAATGGAGTAGCCAAACACGTGTTCGCCCTCATCCGCGCGTGGGTCGGGATCCCAAGGGCCGCGAATCACGGAAAGGTGGATCGCGTTGTCCTTGGCATCGTACCCATTACGGCCGTTATTGATGATCGCCACACCGTAATCCGAATCCGAGATATCGACCCATTTTCCCATCACGGCTTCTTGACCCGTCTGATCGCGTTCGATTGCTCCATAAGGAATTTCCGCCGAGACTTTGCCCGACTCGGCGTTGATCGGGAAGCCGGCCTTCAGCATTGTGGCGCGCTCGTACCAGTCGAGCGTCATGGCAACATCCACACGGCGGACGCCGGGCATGAGGCTGACGTCCTGAGTGAACTCGGAGTCACGAAACCGGCGTATGATGCGAATGGTTGCGCGGGCCGGACCTTCCTCGCTGATCTCAATTCGGGGTTGTTTGGCGATTTCCCAATGCTTACCAGTAATGCCCGTATCCCATGCCGGTCCACCATATTCTTTTGACGTCCTGGCGGCCTCCTCAGCGGTGTCTTCCCACGCGGTCAACGAATTGCTTTCTCCCTTGAATGATTCACGGCTATTCTCCTTGTCATAGAGGCGTGCAATGTTGCCGGTTTCCGGATCGATCTCGATGCGGAAGAACTCATTTTCCAGAAAGGGCCGGGGTTTCGACCCCACCCGCATGGGAGACGCATCCGACGGCGGATGGCCTGTTTCCGCAACCAGTCGGTACAGCTTCAAGCCCAACTGCGGAACGTTGTGCGCGACGAAGGCCACGGTGGCCGTTTCGCGAGCCCCATCTTTGGTCGGGGCTTTGAGAATCTGGACCGGCACGATTTCGTTCTCATGCACGGCAACCAGCCTCGCCGGAATCGAAAAAGCGGAGATATCAGCGGTAACGAGGTCGGTGCGATCGAACGATTGAGGGTTGTAGACTACCAGCGGCACTCCCTCGCCTTGCGTATCGAGCTGAAGGCCCAGGTTTTCCAAAGAGAAATTCAAAGCGCGATTGCCGCGCTGGAAGATTTCCTTGTACTGCAATGCAGCGTCGGCGTAGATCGGGCCAATGCCGGAGCCCGCCGCCAGATCGTGGGCCTGGTTGAGCAACACCAGCTTCCAGGCTTCGCTCAAGTCACGGACAGGATAATAGTCGCGATAATTGAAGAACACCGCCAACTCCGACATCTTCTCGGCGTTCAGGAGGAGTTGCTCAGACTGTCGGTTGTGGCGCTTCATCTCAGCCTGGGTGGTGTAGCAGCCAGGAAAAACGGGATTCAATTCCTGGTCATAAACCGGGAAGTTCTTCTTTTCAGTGAGTAACAGGTCGATGTAATTCGCGACATTCGTTGGCTTCACGCGCACGTCATCTTTCGAAGCATTCATGCCGGCGATGGCAGCCACGTCGTCGGGGTTAGGCCCACCGCCGTGATCGCCTGCGCCGTAGAGGACCAGCATGTTCTTCACGCCGGATTGGTCAGCGCTTCTGATGACCGGAACGGTGACGCGCTCGTGGTTCAAAGTTCCCGCATACTCGCTGGGCGTGGAATAACCCAGCACGCGGCTTCCGTCAAGGCCTTGCCACCAGATAATGCGGGGGCGGGCAGGGTCGTGAGGGCGGTCAAAAAGATAAAGCTCAATGCCGGCCTTTTTTGCAATTTGCGGCATCGTTTCGGGATGGCCAAACACGTCGGGCTGCCAGGCGAAGCGGATGTAATGGCCGAATTTTTCCTTGCTGTATTTCTGTCCGTAGAGGAATTGCCTCACCATGGATTCGCCGTCGCTGACGTTTTCATCCATCTGCACCCAGCCGGACGTGGCAGGGACGAAATTGCCGGTCCGCGCCTTTTCCTGAAGCCCTTTGAAAACGTCCGGGTAAAAGTGCTCCATGGAATCGAGCACTACCGCCTGATCTTGCGAAAACGTATAGTCGGGATTCTGGTTCATCAACCGGATCTGGTTGGTGAATGTGTTGTACATGACGTCATGAATAGATTCTTCCCAGCGCCACAGCCACGCCATGTCCATATGCGCGTACCCCACCACGTGGGCGGTGTAATCCTTGGGATTCGGCGGCTCCGGCGCCGGCAATTGCGCGCAACACTCGGACGCTAGACTGAAAGTGATCAAGGCGACGACACGGAGCTTGCGCAAGGTTTCTCTCCGAATAAAGATTCTGGTTGCATGACTATGACTCAGGCCAATGCGTATGGCCGAGCCGAGTTATTGTCATTACATGCCATCCTAAGGGCAAGCAAAAGCCATCCGACGGAAAGTGCGGTCTCCCCCGCGCTGCCCCTTCTCGGAGTCATACACATCTGCTGGTCCGGCGCGATTATAGCTCCTTGCGCACGACCGGGGGAAGGCACATCGATTGCACTTTGGCCCGCGTAGCGATTCGGATGGCGCTCTCGCGCCCGTCTTCCTGGATCAAGGGTTATTTCGAAACGAAGCAGCTGAATCTTTGGTTTCGTACCGGCAAACACCCCATGCTGCCGGAGCCTCCTCTGGCCTCGCCCGCGCGACGGTGCCCACTCTTCGGAGAGCCGGGCCCAGCCGTAAGGAAAGCGCATGCCGCTTTCGAAAGGGCAGAAAGGGAACAGAAGGGCAGCATCCCGATTGGCAGCAAAACCCACGCGCCTAAGGCGTCCTCGGGGGGCGACGTCGCGGTGCCGTTTCGATAGTTTGCGGCGTCCTTGGTGGGCCCACCAGGACTCGAACCTGGAACCAAAGCATTATGAGTGCTCTGCTCTAACCGATTGAGCTATGGGCCCTTTTGGTAAATTCCGACCGCTTTGCCCGGACCATCGCGATCCGCATGATTCTGAAAGCATCCACGCCCGATACTTGAAGCCTGTAAGCATTGTATTGCGTAGAGAGCGGAGAACGAAATCGCCCGGCAGCAGAAATAGTCTTGAGCTGTAGGGGGCATCGGTCTTGAAAGATCTTCCCTTCCTCGTGACAATTCACGTCTTATGAGCGCCGTGGAGACCTTATCTTTTCCTGCTTTGCGTCCTGGGCCTACTGTTGACGTTGATCCCGATGGCGAGCCTCATCATCCCGGCCAATTTTCCAGGCCGTAAGAAGAGTGGTGTAAGCCCGCTTGTCGCATAGGCGGCAACGGACCGGTCTCTTCAGGAGGATCAGCTTGAATAAGTCCTTACTCCGGAATCTCGAAAGCCGTAACTTGGACGCGCCGCAATAGGAACAAACCAACATTTCGAGCTCCTGAACGAGGCCAGATGATCGCCCGGGAAAAATATGGACAGTCCGCTTACCTTGCTGCTGCTTTCGATATTGAATGCAGACGATGCCCCAAATTAGCATAGTTCTTGAATCGAAGAAAAACGCTTCCAAATCCTTTATCGTTCGGGAATCGGACACGCGAGGCTGCCGGATTTTTTTACGAAGGGAAGAGGCTGTCCACCGAAGGGGCAATCGTTGACAGCCGGGGTCTACGTCTATGGGGTAGACGGGGGGGGGCAGCCAGGAGTCCGGCAATGTCTCTCAGCTCCGCACGGGCATGACCGATGATTGCGGCAACCGTATCGTTCCGCTGATCGACGCCCTGAAGCGGCAGGCCGGGTTGCGGTCCCAGCCGCTGGGCTGCCTTGGCAATCGGTTTCGGTCCCCGCGATACCATCTCCAACGCCTGGCGCGCGCCGGGCAACGTGTATCCCTCGGCGTGAACCAGCCGCTTGATCTCCAGCGCCACCTCAACGTCGTGCCGCCGGTAAAGCCGCTGCCCGGTCCCGCTCTTGTTGGGCTTCAGTTGTGGGAACTGCGTCTCCCAGAAGCGCAGGACGTAAGTCTCCAGCCCGCAGATGCGGGCCACATCCCCGATCTTGAAGTAGAGACGGTCCGGTATTGAGGGCGACTCAATAGCGGCTTTCCGTGAAGATTGCATAGCCATAAGGTTCAGCGAGGAAGCAATTTAACAAAAGGGAAACTCACTCTTACGGCAGTATAGGCCAAAAATTGCACAGAATGTGAAGCAAAATCGGGCAGGGATCAGTTGAGTGAAGGGCTGCGCCACGCGTGGACGGGGGGCACTCTCCTTACGGGCGGGTTGTGGCCGCCCGCGCCGGCGAGTGCTGAGGCGCCGCGCGCAGATATTGCGTGGGCCAACTTACCGCCTCGTTCAGCGCCGCTGCCGTATGCAGCGCCCAGTAAGGATCGCGCAGCATCTCGCGCGCCAGCAGCACCAGGTCCGCCTGGCCTTGCTCCACGATGGTGTTGGCCTGCGCGGGATCGGTAATCAGCCCCACCGCCGCGGTCGCAATTCCCGCCTCGCGGCGGATCCGGTCGGCAAACTGCACCTGGAATCCCGGCCCCGCGGGGATCTGCGCCTTCGGCACCAGGCCCCCGGAAGAACAATCAACCAAGTCCACTCCGTGGCGGAGCAGTTGCCGCGCCAGTTCAACCGACTCGTCCGCGTTCCATCCGCCCTCTGCCCAATCGGTGGCCGAGATGCGCACCAGCAGCGGAAGCTGTTCAGGCCACTCAGCCCGCACCGCATCGACTACCTGGAGCGCAAAACGGATGCGATCTTCGAGGCTTCCGCCGTACTCGTCGGCGCGCCGGTTCGACAGCGGCGAAAGAAACTCGTGAATCAGGTATCCGTGAGCCGCGTGAATTTCGACCAAATCGAAGCCAGCCTGATGCGCCCGGCCGGCGGCCTGGCGGAAAGCCTTAACAATGGCGTCGATCCCGGCCCTGTCCAGTTCGACGGGCGTTGAATAAGCAGGCGAGAAAGCCACTGCGCTTGGACCCACGGTCTGCCATCCGCCCTCTTCGGGCGACAAGAGCCGTTCGCCGCCGAACGGCACGCTCATGCTGGCCTTGCGTCCCGCGTGCGCCAACTGAATCCCGGCCCGCGCACCTTGCGAGTGAATGAACCGGGCGATGCGCTGGAGTTCCGGAATGTGCTCGTTCTTCCAGATGCCCAGATCGCCGGGGGTGATGCGGCCTTCCGGCATCACGGCTGAGGCCTCGACCATCACCAATCCCGCGCCGCCTTGCGCGCGGCTGCCAAGGTGAACCAGGTGCCAGTCGCTCGCAAACCCGTCTTCGGAGGAGTACTGGCACATCGACGACACACCGATGCGGTTTGGAAACTCGACCGAACGAAGCTGAAAGGGAGAAAACAGGGTTTGGCTCATGCCCACCAGTTTACCTTCCTGACGCGTGTGGCTTTCAGGAGCGAACACGGGGCGAAGAGTCTGTCTCGAAATTGCGAGGATTAGGCCCTGTTTTGCATCGAAAATCGACACGAAGGGGCCAAAAATGAACGAAAAAGACGGGTTTTGTTTACCTTACGGTAACTGTGTGCCGATCATAATCATTTGATTCCATGCTACTTAGGCGGGATCGTACTGCCGTACTGGCCCAGTATT
>Ga0302320_10009940_pt1 | contig 20373 bp, 19 predicted proteins | sample Bog_T0_3_FD_202130 | JGI IMG/M metagenome (GOLD analysis project Ga0302320, IMG submission 202130) | Peat permafrost microbial communities from Stordalen Mire near Abisko, Sweden - Bog_T0_3 | ecosystem: Environmental > Terrestrial > Soil > Wetlands > Peat | place: Sweden: Abisko, Stordalen Mire...
GAGGTTTCCACATAGGCTTGCCCTTCGTTCAGCGCCCAGCGCAGGAAATCCTTCATCGCTGCCCGCTTGGTCGCGGATGCGTTCTTCGAAATCAATATCCAGGTATAGCTGGCGATGGGGTATGCCTTCTCCCCTTTAGCATTGGTGATGGCGGCGCGCAGATCGTAAGGAATAGCATTCGCGCCCGCCGCCGCCGCTGCCGCCATGCTGGCGGAATCGGCGCCGATGAAATTTCCCGAGAGGTTTTGCACCCGGCCAAAAGCCAGCTGGTTCTGCACGGCATAGACGAACTCGACGTACCCGATGGAATATGGAGTCTCTTTGACCAGGCGGGCGATGTTGCCGTATCCATCGCCTTCCTTACCGAGCGGCCACGTCACCGAGAGTCCGCGGCCAACTTTGTTTCTCCAACCCACATCCACTTTGCTCAAGTAGTCAGACCATACATAAGTCGAGCCGCGCCCGCCGGCACTGTGGATGACGGTGATATTGCTGGCAGGCAGCTGAATCTCAGGATTTGCAGCGGCAATGGCCGGATCGTTCCAGCGGGTGATGGTGCCCAAATAGATGCCCGCCAAGGCGCGGGCCGGGAACTTGAGCTGGGTCGCGCCTGGAACATTGTAGATGGGCACGATTGCACCCAACAGCGCGGCGAACTGCAGTACCCCGGCCTTGGCCAGTTGTTTATCGGTGAGAGGAGCGTCGCTGCTGCCGAAATCCGCGGTGCCGGCGGTCACCATATCGATCCCGGTTCCCGATCCGCTGGGCAGGTAGGTGAAGTGGAGATCGGGACGCGTCTTCTCGAACTCACGGAACCACTTGGCATAGATCGGGAGCGGCGTAGTGGTTCCGATCCCCACCAGCTGAACCTGTGCGGAATTCTGGGAACAGGCAATTCCCGCCAGCGCCAGTACTGCGAGGAAGCTCCAGAACCTTGGGAAATACACATCGCCCTCGCTATGAACCGATTCCTCTGAATCCATCGTCGCCGGGGCGCGGAAGGCTGCGGCGAGAATTCTCCAAGGGATTTATCGGCCCGGGTAAGCAAACGCTTTAGCTCGGCAATGAGCAGGTTAGCATGGCCGCGCGGGCCAGCGCGGTTAGCTCTGCCGGTAGTGCCCTGCTATTCTTGAACTCATCTCGCCATGAAGTCGCTATGAAATCGCTCTACGAAAATCTTCCGCCGGTGGAGATTGCCGGGCGGAAGCTGGTGGGCCGCATGTTGTTCGGCCTGCTGGTGCTGGTCTCCGCGCTGGTGGGGGCGACCGCGGGATTGTTGCTCGTCTACACCACCGACCTGCCGCAGGTGGAAGCGCTGGAGGCCTACCGCCCCAGTTCCATCACCGAGTTGTATGACGACCACGGGCGCGTGATTGGATCGTTTGCGCTGCAGCGGCGAGTAGTAGCGGGCTACGACGACTTTGCTCCCGTGCTGCGGGATGCGCTGGTTTCGATTGAAGACAAAGATTTCTACCGGCACTCGGGAATTAATTTCTGGCGCATCGTGGGCGCGGCCTACCGCGACATTCAATCCGGCGGAAAAGTCCAGGGCGCATCCACGCTCACCATGCAGCTCGCGCGCAACCTTTTTCTTTCTCCCGACCGCTCGTTTCATCGCAAGGTGCAGGAGGCGATGCTCGCGATACAAATCGAGCGCCGCTTCACCAAGCCGCAAATCTTTGCCCTTTATGCCAATCAGATTTTCCTCGGCCACGGCGTTTACGGCTTCGAGGCCGCCTCGGAGTTTTATTTCAGCAAGCCCGCCAAGAACCTTACCCTGGCAGAAGCCGCGCTGCTGGCGGGTTTGCCTAAGGGGCCGGGAGTCTACTCGCCGATCAACCATTCCGACCGGGCGATGAAGCGCCGCAATCTGGTCATCAATGCCATGCTGGAAGATGGAAAAATCACCGCGACGCAGGCGGACGGCGCGCGCTCCACGCCGCTGGTGTTGCATCTGGCGCACGATCCCAATTCGCTCGCGCCTTATTTCGTGGAAGAGATCCGGCGCTATTTGGAAAACAAATACGGGGCTGATCAGGTGCACGAAGGCGGGTTGAAGGTCTACACCTCGCTCGATGTCGATCTGCAGAAAGCCGCCAACCAGGCCGTACTCGATGGCCTGGCCGCATACGAACGCCGCCATGGCTGGAAGGTGAATCTGGAAAACGTGCTCACAGAAGGAAGCACGATCGACAAGTACGAGCATCCTGATTGGGAAGACGAACCGGAAGTGAATGGATACGTGCACGCGCTGGTGACTTCGTCGGGCGTGGGCATTGCCACGCTGAAATTCGGGCGCTACACCGCGGCCCTGGGACAATCCGACGTGGCCTGGACCCTCGGCAAAATTCAGGATCTATTGCGCGAGGGAGACATTTGCTACGTCAAGATTCTGGCGCTGAACGCGAACGGCGCGGCCCGCGTGAGCCTGGAGCAGGATTCCGGCGCGCAAGGAGCGCTGCTTGCAATCGACAATGCAACCGGAGGGATCAAAGCCATGGTGGGCGGGCGTGATTTCAGCGAATCGAAGTTCGATCGCGCCACCCAAGCCTTGCGCCAGGTCGGCTCCTCGTTCAAGCCCTACGTTTACACCGCGGTCATCGACAAAGGCGCAAGCCCCGACGACACCATTCTGGACGAGCCGGTCACTTTCGAAACTGGCTCAGGTCCTTACTCACCGCACAACTACGACGAAAAGTTTGAAGGCATCATCACGCTGCGGCGTGCTCTGGCGCAGTCGCGCAACATTCCCGCGCTGAAGCTGGCCAGCAAAATCGGCATCAAGACCGTGATCGATTACGCCGAGCGTTTCGGAATTACGGCGAAGTTGCCGCCCTATTTGCCGGTGGCGCTGGGCGCGGCTGAAATCACGTTGATGGAACAGACCTCCGCCTACAGCGTCTTTCCCAACGACGGTGTGCGCGTCACCCCGCGCTACATCACCAAGGTGACCGACTACGAGGGGCGAGTGCTGGAAGAAGATTACCCCGAGGTGAAGGATGTGATCAGCGCGCGCACGGCACGGATCATGACTGGAATGCTGCGCGAGGTGGTGCTGCACGGCACCGGAGTTGCAGCGGCGAAGCTGCCCTTCCCCGTCGCCGGAAAAACCGGCACCACCAACGACTTCACCGACGCATGGTTCGTGGGCTTCACGCCCACCATGACTTGCGGCGTCTGGATGGGCTTCGACGAGAAGCGCTCGTTGGGAGCGAAAGAAACCGGCGCCCGCGCCGCGTTGCCCATCTGGATGAACTTTATGAGCGCGGCGATGGGCGGAAAAGATCCAGGCCAGTTCCAGGAAGCTCCGTACCTGCCCGTGACCGTGGTGCAAAAAGTCGACACCCCCGACACGTCGCCCGGCGCGGATGAAACCCACTAGCGTGGAGCCCCGGAGGTCTCGTCCGAGGGAAGGGCGGGCTCCCGGTCATGCTTATAGAATTTTCTTCGCCGGTGGCAAAGCGGCAAGCTCAATTCGCTGGCTCAAAAGGCATATCCACATGGCCGCTGGAGGCCTCGGGCTGTTCCTCCAGCAGTCGCTGTAGCTCGGCGCGAGTCTGGCTGGCCAGCGCCTCGGCAAACTGCTTGGCAGACCTTTGCCTCTCCGCCGACAAATCCTTCACTCGCATATTGAGCAACGGGATATCGGCCTCAAGCCAGCGCAGCGTTCTCTGTAAGCGGTCGATGCGGTACGCGGTAGGCAGCATGGGAATGGCTCTCCAGTATTCCCACCAGATTGCCACGCCCGCCGCCAGGCACAAGTTGCAAACTGAATACCCGTGGAACGAGGGGGTTGAAGGAGCAAGGAAGATAAAGAAGAAAAAAAGAAGGAAATCCAGGAGAGGTTTACTGCACCGCCGCGGAACCAGGGCCTGCGGACTTTTCGCCGGAAGAAGGATGTTCCAGTTGCTGGCTGAGCCATGTTTCCAGCAGTTCCAGCGAACTCGGTGGCACGTTCTGAAAGCGCAACCCCACGTGCCCCCGCGTGTCGGCCCAGGCTACTTGGGTTTCCACTTCCAGAGCATGTTTAGTTTCAGGCAGCGTGAATTGCAGCCGGGGCGTCGCGTTCTTGGGGAGAGTCTGGCGCAGCATCAGCGCCATTCCACCTTCGCTGATGTTGGTGCAGGTAGCGTTTATTCTTCTGTCCTCCACGACGACGTGAACTGGCATTTTCACGGGCTGGCGGAAATAGCGGCGGCGCTCGCGCTCCATAAAACTCAGCGCCGCATGAAAGCAGCGCGACGCGTTCAGCAGGCTGACCGGCTTTTGCATCACGAAATTCACGCCCATGCCGAAGGCTTGCTGCGTAGTGGTTTTCCGGCCATTCAGCACCGCAAAGGCCACCGAGCTGCGGTTGCTGGGCGTGGAGCGCAGGCACTCCAGCACTTCCCGGCCGCCTTGCACGTCGTCGCAGTCCACAATCACGGCGTCGAATTTTTCTGAGATTAGAATGTCGCTGGCTTTCTTCGCCTCCTGGCAAATCTCCACCTGAATCGAAAGCTTTTCCAGCGTCGGGCGCAATACCCGGATCACTCCCACGTCCTGGCTCAGAAGCAGCGACTCCAACGTCATGCTGAGATTCTAAAGGTTAAGAAGAATATCTCGAAAGATGACCAAGGTATCGGATGAGGCTGCAATGAAGCCGGAGATTTCACTGGAAACCCGCGCTGGAAAGCCTGACACTAGCACTGTCTCGTGACCCTCGCCTATCTCTCACTCGGATCGAACGTCGGCGACCGCGCGGCGCAATTGCGGGAAGCGGCAGCCCGGCTAAGCGCCGCCGGTCGCGTGCTTTCCGCGTCGTCTGTGTATGAAACCGAACCGGTTGAGTTCACGGCGCAGCCCTGGTTTCTGAACTGCGTGGTCACGCTGGCCACGGACCAAACCCCGCCGCAGTTGATGGCTACGATTCTCGGCATTGAAAAAGAGATGGGAAGACGTCGAGTGCAGAAGAAAGGCCCGCGCTCCATCGACATCGATATTCTGCTGTTCGGCGACGCGATCGTCGATTCGGAGGAGCTGACAATCCCTCATCCCGCGATGCACGAGCGCCGCTTCGTCCTGGAACCGTTAGCCGAGATTGCGTCCGAAGCGTTGCACCCGGTATTGAAGAAGGCCATCCGCGAACTCCGGGAAGCGCTGCCCGAAGGGCAAACCGTACGAAAGATACCGCGATCCGAAATGGCCAACGCCGAACGACTAACGACCGCGCTACGGAACCGCACTAGGGCACGATGATGCGGCTCCCCGCTTCCTGCGGCGCGATCACCGCCGATTGCTTCTCGGGAAACTGCGCCAGCAGAAAATCGATGAAGGCCCGCGACTTGGGCCGTCCCGAGGTGCGTGCGTAGCCGAGACGAACCAGGAACACAAGAGCCTTGAGCAGGTCAGAATCTTTCAGCGTGGTGTAGCCCAACTGCTTTTGCTCGGCCTCGCGGAACTGCTTTGCCATTTCCAACACCTGCGCTGCAGCCGCCTGCTGGGCGGCGCTGGTCAGGGGCTGCGCATAGTGCAGCCCAGAGTTCACCAGCCGCTCCTGGCTGATACATAAGGCGGAGAGCGTGGCGATCAGTTCGCGATCGTTCAAAGTGCGATCGGCTTGCACCGCTTGGGCAAGGGCGTAGGTGAGGCCCATGAGCAGATGCTCGCGCTCGTAGGTGAATTGTTCGGAAATCTTGACTTGCAGAAACAGAGATGCCGAGTCGAAATCGCCCGCCGGACGCGGCTTTTCGTGTTCTCTGGCCTGCTGCAGATAGGGGCAGTCGGTCGGGCAATCGAGGGTCAACTCGCGCTGCTCGCCGCAACACTGCGGGCAGATGCGGCCGTGGACCGCGGGACAGAAGCGTTTTTCCTTGCGAATCTCGCAGATGGCGCAACTCAAAGCGTAGTTCTCCTCTGCCAGCATTATGCCGCATTGCGAGGGTTCGGAGTGGGGAGCGCGCCACCAGAAAGCACGGGGCGGGAGAGCGGTGGTCAGTTTTGCCCTTCTGCCAGTAACCGCGCTGGTACCCATGTTTGGGCCGTTTTGGGACGCCGACCTGTTAAAAAGCACGTAAAAATGGCCTCTTGCGCGTGCAATCTGTGTAGAACCCGCGTAAAATAAGGCTGTTTTCCACAGGGCACTGGTAGTAAGATCAAGCCCGCTGGAATTAAATTCGATTCTTTCCCGAGGAGGAAACATGGCATCAGGTTTAACCAAGACACAACTGGTCCGCTATCTGGCCGAGAAGACTGAACTACCCAACAAAACGGTTGCAGGATTTCTGGAACAGTTGGCTGACGTGGCTGTGAAAGAGACCAAGAAGAACGGCGTGTTCGTTGTGCCCGGCTTGGGCCGGTTGGTGAAAGCGCACCGCAAAGCCCGCGTGGGCCGCAACCCGCAGACCGGCGAGCCCATTCAGATCAAGGCCAAGACCGTGGTGAAATTCCGCGTCGCCAAGGCTGCCAAGGACGCAATCGCTCCCAAAAAGCCGTAGGGTCAGCGTTGAGATCGATGACGAAGGCCGGCGCAAGCCGGCCTTTAATTTTGGTGCAAGGGTTACAATCGGCTGCATGCTGAACTGGGTTGTAATCGGGATCGGCGATATTGCGACCCGGCGCGTCATTCCCGCGATTCAGGCCGAGCCCAGAAGCCGCTTGTATGGCCTGGTCACGCGTGATGCGGCAAAGGCCGCGCCTTACAACGCGCGCGCCTGGACTTCGCTGGAGGAAGCGCTTGCAGATTCCGCCGTGCAGGCGGTTTACGTTGCCACTCCGGTTTTTCTGCACGCGCGGCAGACGATCCAATCTCTTCGCGCAGGCAAGCATGTGTTGTGCGAAAAGCCGATGGCCATGAACGAGGCCGAGGCGCGGTCGATGGGGCAGATCGCCGAAGAGAGCGACCGCACTCTCGGCGTGGCTTACTATCGGCGAACGTATCCCAAACTTCGCCGCGCGAAACAACTGCTCGCTGCCGGCGCGATCGGCAAGCCTTTGCTCGCTGAACTGACCAGCCACGGATGGTTTGACGGCAAAGGTGCCGACGAGAACGACGGTCAGCGCAATTGGCTGATCGATCCCGCAAAGGCCGGAGGCGGGCCGCTCTACGACGTCGCCTCGCACCGCATCGACGTGCTGAATCTGTTATTCGGCGAGCCGCAGCGGGTAAGCGCGCATCTTTCGAATGCGGTTCATCACTACGCGGTGGAAGACAACGCGACGGTAATGATCGAGTACGCGGGCGGTGAGCGCGGCATTGTGGATGTTCGCTGGCACTCGAAGGTGAAGCGGGACGAATGCCGCATCCGCGGCACCGATGGCGAGATCGAGTTAAGCCCGCTGAACGGGCCGGAGCTTATCTATCCCGGGGGCCACGAGAGCATTCCGCCGCATGCCAACCTGCACTATCCGATGGTTGAGAACTTTGTGGATGCCGTGCTGGGCGAGGCTCCGCTGCTGGCCAGCGGAGAGTCATCTTTCTGGACGGACTGGGTGATGGAGCGGGTGCGTCGAACCAATGTCGAAACAACGAAGCCCTAGCAAGCGCTGGAGAACCGGTTTGGCAGCCCGAAGCGAACCTCAGCGGTTGGAAGCCGTGTTCACTAAGCGGCACTTAGGGCACGACCGAGGTCGTGTCCTTCCCGATACGGTGCAGTCCCACCCCGGACGAGGCGTCCGGGGCGGCCTCGTGGCGTTAGGGGCTCCTGCTATCCGCCGGGGCCGTCGTTCGAGACGTACTGTTCGAGCGCGTCGAGTTCGTGGCTGAGGTCTTCGACGCGCCACTCGAGCAGGTTGCGGATGGAGAGAATTCCCAGCAGTTTGCCGTCGTCGTCAGCTACGGGCAGGTGGCGGAAGTGGCGCTCCAGCATGATGGTGAGCGCTTCGCCCGGCCCGGTGCGCCGCGTGGCCATTTCCACGGGCGTGGTCATCAGTTCGCGGATCGAGGTAGTTTGCGGGTCGGTGCGGCTGAGCGCCATCTTGCGCAGCACGTCGCGCTCGGTGAAGATTCCGGCCACCCGGAATTCGGAGTCGACCACGGCCACGGCGCCCACATGGTGGTCGAGCATTTTGTTGATGGCATCGGCGACGCTGGCTTGCAGGCCAACCGCCGCGATTTCGCGGTCACAAAGTTCCAGCACGCTCATGAAATACCTCCGTCGGCTCTGGAATGAAACGCAGAGCCGTCTCCAAACCCGGTCAGAAACAGGATTGATGAATTATGCGCGTGGCGAAGCCGAAGTCAAGTAAATTGACGCAATATTCTCTATTTTTATTTCAACTTGGGACGAACGGGAATTATGCTCCGCGCTCTTAACTTTGGAATGAGGCTCATTTCCCTTCCAGATACGCTTCCGCTTCGATTTCGACCAGCATCTCCGGTGAGATGAAGGCGCTGACTTGGACCATCGACGTTGCGGGGCGGATGTCGCGGAAGAACTCGCCGTGGGCCTGGCCGATCTTCTCCCATTCCGCGATGTTCGTGACATACATTCGGGTGCGCACAACATCTTTCATGCCGGCGCCAGCTTTGTGCAACGCGCTCTCGATATTCTTCAGGGTCTGCACGGTCTGAGCATAAGCGTCACCGATGCCTACGATTTTGCCATCGGACCCCGTCGCGGTAGTGCCTGACACGTGGATGTACGGTCCAACCTTTACCGCACGCGAGTAACCCACCGTAGGTTCCCAAGGTGTGCCGCTGGAGATGTTCAGTCTTCCCATTTGCGCGATTCCCTCCGGTCGCAATTTCATTGTATGCGCTCAAGTGATTGTGACTGGCACTCGCGGCGGAGGTTTGCCAATAAAAAGCACCGGCAACCTTGCAAGCCTTTGCACACTTCTTAACGATTAGAAAGTGATCGGCAAAAGTGATGCGAGCGATAAACAAAAGTCACTTGCGTTTGCGTTAGAAGTGATTTACTTAGTAGTCACGACAATTTGGAAGCTGTGCTGCAGCACGGCTTTCGGGGGGCCCAAAAGAGGCATGATTCCGGAATCTCATCCGTTGCGGCAACTCTTCCAGGAACTGGTGGGGCGCCACTATGCCGAAGAGATTGGCATCCGCGATCCGCAGGTGGTGGCGTATGTTTCGCAGTTGCTGACGGAGTTCTGCCAGGCCGATCAACTGTTCAAGATTCATGATGTAGGGGACCGTCCCATTACCGATCTGGGCGAAATGCTGCTGGAATCGGACCCCGTGTACGGACCCGCGCCTTCGTTCGATCGCGAGCGCCAGGTGCGCAAGCACATTGGCGACTATGCGCTGTTCTTTGCTGGAATGTTTCCCGAGAGTATCAATCACTTCCGCCTGCGCCGGCAGCGCCTGGAAAGTTTTGTGGAGTGGATGAAGGCGGGGAAGGAAAGCTATTACATCGTTTCGAAGTTCGAGCATTTCGAATATGCCAAGGTGGCGCCCATGTTCGCGCGTCTGGCGCGCGAGTTCGAAGGTTGTGTCTACGGCCTGAACATGGTGAAAAACGATCTGCAGGAAATGCAGCACCCGATCGTGCGCCGGACCAACGAATTGCTCATGTAGTTTCCGTGATTATCCGCTCAGGTCCACCTGCCCGCCGATGCGGTAAAAACTGAGCGCGTTGTTTCCCTGCACGAGTTTGCGAATTCTTCGCAGCGATCCGAATTCCTGGCCGGGATCGAACGTCTTTTCATGCTCGGCGATGACCAGTGTGGTTGCCCATACCATGGACGAATCGGCCAGCGCCTTCAGGGTTTCCCCGTAGGCGGCGCGCATGCGATAAGGCGGGTCAAGGAAGACCACGTCGGCGGCAACGTGCTCGCGATGCAGCCGCCAGAGTGCCTGCAAGAGATCGTCGCGGAGGATTCTGAATCCCTGCCCGACTCCAAGGCTCAGCAGATTTTGTTCAATCAACTTTATCGCCGGGGGCGCGCTCTCTACAAAGTAGATTTGCCGCGCACCACGGCTGATGGCCTCAATGCCGACCGCACCAGTGCCTGCGAATAAATCAAGCCAGATGGTGTTCTCCAGCGCCGCGGGATTGCCGGCAGTGAGCACGTCGAACAGGGTTTCGCGCAGCCGGTCCGAGGTGGGACGAATGTCCATTCCGCGCGAGGAGCGCAGGGGCCGTCCGCGGAATTTGCCGGCGATGACGCGCAATGGCTCTTCCTTTCGAGTGCTCCCTTTGAGTGCTTGTACTTTCGATTTCCGGAGCCAATATAGCTGACCATGTAAAATAGCAGGAGTAGCTGAGACCTCATGAGAAGTTTTTCCCTTCAAGTCGGGCGCCTGTTTGGAGTGGAAGTACGGTTGCACCTGACGTTCGTGATTCTACCTCTGTTTGTATTCTGGACGGAATACAACGCGCAGCACCCGGCGAACGGACCGCGGGACCTGGCGCTGGTGGGAATTGTTCTGGCGTGCGTGGCGGCGCACGAGATTGGGCACATGCTGATGGCGCGGCGTGCCGGGCTGGTGGCCAAGGCCGTGATTCTGTTGCCGCTGGGTGGAGTAACTATTTTTGACGAATCGCGGCTGCCTAAGCCGGAATCCGCGGACGCGGTTTGGAAGCGCGAAGTCCGCCTGGCGCTCACCGGGCCGCTGGTGAATCTTGGGTTTGCCATGATTGCGGCGGCGGTGATTTTAGCTGCGATGCCGGGAGTGCATCTTTGGGAGTGGCCCTGGCTGCAGTCGGCGAACTTGCCGCGGAGCCTGGTGTGGGCCAACCTATACATCGCGGGTTTGAATCTGCTGCCGGCTTATCCGCTGGATGGAGGCCGGGTGCTGCGGGCCTTTTTCGCGCGCACGATGGAACCCGCTGCGGCCACGCGCCGCGCGGTTGCCATTAGCCACGCGCTGGCGATGGTCCTGATGGTTGCGGGCTTGTTCAGCAACACTTGGCTGACCATGGTGGGCGTGATAATTTTTTCGGCGGCGCAACTGGAGGAGCGGGCGGTCATCTTCCAGTCGGCGCTGGACACCGTGCGCCTGGAGGAAGTGATGCTCACCGACTTCGCCACGCTCTCCCCGGCCGACACGCTGCAAGATGCGCTGGAAAAGGCGGTGCACTCGCTGCAGGACGATTTCCCCGTGGTGCGGGGCAGCGATATGGTGGGCGTGATTTCGCGGCAACGAATACTGGAGGCGCTGCGCCGCGAAGGCAACGGCTACGTGCAGGCCGTGATGAACAAGATTTTCGAAGTCTCGGTGCGGCAGGAGTCGCTGGCGACTGCCTTCCGAAAGCTTACGTCACGCAATCTCAGTATTATTCCGGTGGTCGAAGATCAGCGGCTGGTGGGCATAGTCACGCTGCAGAACCTGATGCACTCGATGGCGCTGCTGGCGGAGAGCAGGAAGCTGCGGCGGGATGAGTCGAACTCCTAGTGCTTTCAGTCCCAGCTCAAAACAGTCGCACCGCTTTCGCCTGACGCACTGCTGGAATTTCCTCCAGCTTCTTCAGTACGTTATCTGGCACAGGTCCGTCGACGTGGACTACAGCGATCGCTTCGCGAGGTTCGGAGGACTTTTCTGCACTGCGGCGTCCCAACGAGAAGTCGGCGATATTGATCTCGCCCTCGCCCAAGATGGTGCCCACTTTGCCGATCACGCCGGGAACGTCGCGGTTGCGCAGGTAAATCAGATCGCGTTCCAGCGGCGCTTCGACGTCAATGTCATCGATGTGCAGCAGCCGCGGAAATGTGCCGCGCAGAACTGCGCCTTTCACCATGTGCTCTTCCTTCGAGCTTTTGAGAAAAATGGAGAGCACGCTGCCGGCGCCACCGGTTGAAACCTTTGCCTTATGCGCTTCGTGGATGGTCAGCCCGCGATCCTCGGCCAGCGACGCCGCATTCACCAGGTTGGCCTTCTCGTCCAGAGTTTGGTTGAGGATGCCCTTGATCGCCCCGTTACGAATGAGTTCCGTCTTCCACTCCGCGATGTGGCCGCTGTAGCGCAGCGAAATCTCTTCGATCGAGCCCTCGGAAATCTGCGCGAGAAACGCTCCCATTCGTTCCGCGAGAACAATGTAGGGCTGCATCTCGGCGTATTCTTCGGCGGAAACCGAGGGCACGTTCACCGCATTCTGAATGACGCCGTGCTTCAGGTATTCGCGTACCTGCTGCGCAATTTGCACGCCCACAGCTTCCTGCGCCTCATAAGTTTGTCCGCCGATGTGGGGCGTGAGGATTACGTTCTCGAGGGCTTGCAGAGGTGAGTTCTGCAGCGGCTCTTCCGCGAAAACGTCGAGTGCGGCGGCGGCCACGTGATCGGTTTTCAGCGCCTGCACTAAGTCCGCCTCATGCACGAGTTCTCCCCGCGCGCAATTTACCAGCCGCACCCCCTTCTTCATTTTCTGCAACGAGGCTTCGTTGATCATGCCCGTAGTTTGGGGAGTGAGGCCCACGTGCAGGGTGATGTAATCCGCTGCGGCATAGAGTTCGTCGAGAGTCGCCAGCCGGATTCCTTGTTCCTTCGCCACAGCGACGGACACAAACGGGTCATGGCCGACGATTTCCATTCCGAAGGCGCGCGCCCGCCGCGCTACTTCCATACCGATACGGCCGAGGCCGGCGATGCCCAGGGTCTTGCCGCGCAACTCCGTGCCTTGCAGCGATTTCTTTTCCCACTTCCCGGCGTGCATCAACGCGTCGGCGCGGCAGAGATGGCGGGCCATGGCCAGCATCATGCCCAGCGTGTGTTCGGCCACAGCCACGGCGTTGGCGCCGGGCGTGTTCATCACCGCAATACCCTGGCGCGTGGCCGCATCCAAGTCGATGTTGTCCACGCCTACGCCGGCTCTGCCGATGACGCGCAGCTTTTTGGCGCCCGCCAGCAGCGCGGCATCCGCCTGCACTGCCGAGCGCACGATCAGCGAGTCGGCGGACTCCAGATGCTCGGTTAGCTTGCCCTCCAGTTGATCGGAAGTAAGGACGGTCCAGCCCGGCTCTTTCAGTTGCTCAACCGCGGCGGCTGAGATTTTTTCTGCGATGACGATTTTCAAGTGAGGATCGATCCTTGTTTATCGAAAGAACTTTTAAGACTTTTTTACACTGACAAAATGTTGACGCGAAAATGACGCCGTCCTGACACGCCAGCGAAGCCGTTCTCCTAAGCTGGCAAATGATCGGGGCAATGCAGCACCACAATCAACGTCCCGCAGGAGAACAGTTATGAAGATCGCCAAAACAGTACTGCTCGCCGCACTTCTGGCTCTAGGTCTGGCATGCGGCTACAGCTCGAAAGCCACTACACCTGCCGTTGCAGGAACTAAGCCAAATATCACCGCGCTGGCTCCCGACAGCGTGGCCGCAGGCAGTATAGGCGTTGTGCTTACCGTCAACGGAGACAACTTTAACAGCAATGCAACCGTCAATTGGGCAGGCGCGGCTTTGAGTACCACCTACGTAAGCGCCAACCAATTGATGGCCACGGTGCCCGATTCCGACGTCGCGAATTCTGGCACGGCCATAGTCACGGTGACGAATCCCGGCACGGCGGGCGGCATCTACGGCGGCGGCACCATGGCGGAAACCTCGAACAGCATGACTTTCACCATCAACTGATCGGTGAGCCGCGCCTGTCCCACGTCACGCGCCAACCAGTTGCCGTTTGCCGGAGAGTCCATGCGCGTACGTTTCTTGCGCCGCGCGTACGGCTGCACCGTACTCGACAGGTTTTCCGGTGACGCGGGCCAACACGTGCTCGAGCGCGCCGAGAATTCCAATCGTGTCCAGGTAATCGTAGTAGCCGATGTGCGCGATGCGGAAGAGCTGGCCTTTCATTTCTCCCTGCCCGTTGGCTACTACGGCGTCGAACGACTCGCGGAATTCTTTGATCAGCTTTCCGGAGTCGATTCCATCCGGTGAAGTGATGGCGGTGAGCGCGGCCGCTGGTGAAGCGGCATAGAGCTTCAACCCCACGGCCTGTGCGCCGGTCCGTGTCATGGCGGCGCAGAGTTCGGCGTTGTCGACCAGGGCTTCGCGTCCCTTGGCCAGATCTCCGTTGCCCATGCCGCGGATGAACTCCAACGCCGCTCCCAGCGCCGCAAATAATGAGGTCGGCGGCGTGTAGGCCGACTCGCCTTTCGCGGCGGCTTTGCGTTCCTTGCGCAAATCGAAGTAGAAACGGGGAGAAGTCGTCGAATCCATCCGCCGCCACGCGCGGTCACTCATCGCGCAGTAGGCCAGGCCGGGGGGAATCATCAGCGCCTTCTGCGATCCGCCGATAATCACATCCACGCCCCAGCCATCCACATCGAGATGGGTCGTGCCCAGGCCGGTGATTGCATCCACCACCAGTAGCGTGTCGTCGCCCTGGGGGCGGACGAGCTTCGCAATGCCTTCCACGTCATGGCGCACGCCAGTGGAACTCTCCGTGGCTTGTACGAACACGGCGCGGATTTCAGGCGTGAGCTTGGCGCGTATATCGTTCAGCGAAAATGTTTCGCCGTAGGGCGCCGATAACACATCCACGCTACAGCCGAACGCTTTCGCGAGTCCAGTCCAGCGCTCGCCGAATTTGCCGGCGGTGAGTACCAAAACCTTGTCACCCGGCGAGGTCAAGTTCGAAACTGACGCCTCCATCGCGCCGGTGCCGGAACAAGCCAGCACTAATACGTCGTTGTGCGTGCCGATGAATTCCTTCATGTCGGCGAGCACGCTTTGGAAAAGCGCCCGGAAGTCGGCGGTGCGGTGATGCGCGGTAAACGATGCCATAGCCGTCTGTGCCGCCGGCAGCAGCGGAGTTGGGCCGGGAGTAAAAAGACGGTTCTTGCGCAGCATACGGGAAGACCTTTATGAGTGAGATATTCTACAAGTCTACCGGAACCGCGTTCGCTGTGCGGTGATGTCAATCACAAAGGGGAGGGGCGGGCCTACCGTCTATAATTCCCTTCATGAGTCTCATCGAACAAATCCAGAAAGACATCACCGCCGCCATGAAGGCGCGCGAAGAGCAGCGCCTCTCCACCTTGCGCATGGTCAAGAGTGCGCTGCAGAATCGCCAGATCGAAAAGATGGCGCCGCTCGATGAAAAAGAATCGCAGGCGGTGCTGAGCACGCTCATCAAACAGCGCAAAGAATCGGTGGAGCAGTTCACCAGGGGCGGACGCCAGGAGATGGCCGACAAAGAAGCTGCTGAGATCGTGCTGATCGAAACCTATTTGCCCAAAGCCACGGGCGAATTGGAAGTAGTCGCCGGAGTGAAAGCCGTGATCGCAGAGATGGGCGCGCCGACCATGAAGGACATGGGCTCGGTGATGAAACAGGCGATGGCCCGCTTCAACGCCGCAGGCATGCGGGTGGATGGCAAGATGGTGAGCGAGGCAGTGAAGCGGGAGTTGGCGGGGAAATAGAGCGATTGGCGACGATGTGGATTCTCGTGACGATGCTGGCGCTGGCGTTTCCCTCTGAGCACCAACTCAATGCGAGAGCGCCAGCGGACCTCGCGCTGGCGGCGGATATCAAGCAGCTCACGCATAAGGTCCTCACCGCGGACGAATACGACGCGGCTGATGCAGCCAAGGTGAAAGCCATCCTCGCCCAACATGGGCTTCCCACCATTCGAGAAGTGGGCGACGAAGCGGCTTATGACTTCATCCTGCTGTTGACCTCAGATGGGGTCCTGCAGGAACTGCAAGCCGAGGCGCTCCCTAAAATTAAAGCCGCAGTCGCGCAACACGAGCTGCCGCCGGATGCGGGAGTATTTTACGAGGCGCGCGTGCGGTCCGAAAAAGCCAAGGCAGCGGCGCTCAAGCGGGCGCCGGAAAATCCCGCGCTGCGCGACCAAATTGAGCGGCTGGTGAAAGTAGACCAGGAAGTGCGGCAGCAGAAGGGATTTGACGTAGCGAAAATGAATGCGACCGACGCCGCGAATGCCCCGCTCCTGCAAGACATCCTAAACAAGTACGGGGTGCCGAGTTACGCGATGGTAGGCCCGCAGGCGACTGGCGACTTTGTTCTTATGATTCAGCACCAGCCGCCGCAGTTCCGCGAGCAGGTTCTGCCCAAGCTGAAAGCGTTGGTATCCGCTGGGCAGGCCGATCCCGGAAGCTATGCGCTGGTGTACGACCTTTCGCAGCGCGACGCAGGAAAGAAACAACTCTATGGCGAACGGCTGGAGTGCAAGGCCGGCGAAACCATGCACGAAGCTCCGATCGAAGATGAGCCGCACGTAAATCAGCGCCGCGCCGAATTAGGGCTTATGCGGATTGAGTTGTATGCGTCGTTGGTTGCCGAGATGATGCCGCAGTTTTGCCCGCCGGCGAAGTAGATGCCTTCGGCCCAGCTTACTTGCTCCTCTGCCACTCCCGGTAGGCCTCGCTCTTCGAGATTCCACGCTCCTTCGCCACTTTCTTGAGTGCGGCTTTTTCGTCGACTTTCTCTTCGACCATGATCTGGTCAACCCTCTGCCGGATGGAAAATCGGGCGGACGAGGCGTCCGCCGCTCCACGGGCATGGCTTTCTTCGGGCTTGCCGATTAGGAGCGTGATTTCGCCTTTCACTCCGTCGCGCGCTTGCAACGCTTCGAACACTTCGCCGGCGGGTCCACGCAGAAACTCTTCGTGCACCTTGGTGACTTCGCGCGCGATCACAACGGGCCGGGCGTTTCCCAGAACCTCGACCACGTCAGCGAGCGCTTCGACGATACGATGGGGGGCTTCGTAGAAAACTTGGGTGCGCGGCGAATGTTGGATCGACTCCAGCGCCGCCCGGCGCTCGCCACGCTTGGCGGGAAGAAACCCGCTGAATAGGAACGAATCGGTGGGAAGTCCACTGGCCACCAACGCGGCCAGAAACGCCGATGCCCCGGGAATGGGCACTACCGGCACATGATGCCGGATGGCCAGCGAAATCAGCCGGAATCCCGGGTCCGAAATTCCGGGCATGCCTGCATCCGTTACCAGCGCGATGCTCGCGCCTTCCTGCATCTCTCTTACTAACTCCGCGGCGCGCGTCATTTCGTTGTGTTCGTGGTAGCTGATGGTGCGCGTGATGATGGCGTAATGGTCGAGCAGTTTCTTCGTTTGCCGCGTGTCTTCGCAGGCGATCAGGTCCACTTCCTTCAACACGCGGACGGCGCGCAGCGTGATGTCCTCCAGATTGCCAATGGGCGTGCCGACAAGATAGAGCGCAGGGACATGGAAGGATTTTTCTGAATGGGCGTTCTGGGCGAGCGTGTCACCGGGGTCCTTCATGCGCGAAGTCTATCACCGTGACTCGAGGGAGCCACAAGAAGAGGCAATGGCGTGCCGTGGCCCATTCGTGGGAGGGTGGAGCTGTGTCGCGGCGGCGTACGGGAAGGCAGCCCGATGAACCGGGCCGCATGGACGGACGAATGCGTCCTTCCCCACACAAGCCTTCCCCACACGGGGCTGTCCCCACACAGAGCTGTGCCACACGAGGGGCGTGGCGCGGGGGAAACTACGGAGTTGATGCCGGTGGCGTTAGGCTGGCTTTCACGGTTACGCCTGGGAGTTCGTCGCCGCGGAAGTATTTGGGATTTTCTTTCGGTGCTTCTTTTGCGTCGGCGCCTTTCATTTCGGGCATGGCTTCGTAGGGTTTGGAATAATCGTTGGCGGCGTTCCAGAATAAGAATCCGATGCCGCCTTTTTGTTTGGCAGTGGCGACTTGGATTTTGATGTATTCGGGGGAGTAGGTCTTGGTGCGCCAGCGGAAGGCTTGCAGCCAGGGGCGGATGACGACGCCACTGCCTTTGGTTATTAATTCGAAGCGCTGCATGGATTCGCCGATGAAGTGTTCGGGGGCGTCGCCGGGCAGGGGGATGTTATCCATGCCGAAGAAGTGGGAGGGGTAGATCATGGGGCTGAGGACGTCGCAGAAGTGGGTCATGGCGACGATGTCCTGGCCGGTGTGGGCGAGATCGACCTGGCGCTGCCAGGCCATGACGCCGAAGACATCGAGTGAGAGCAGGACGCCGGTGGGGTGGAGTTGGGCGTAGGCTTTTTGGAGGAAGGCGGTGATTACGTCGGAGCGCTGCATTTCGTGATTGGTCTTGCATACAGCTTTTCGGTCGTCCCTACGGGACTCAGTTCCTTTTTTCTCGGCTACCCGGCGCTGAAGCGCCGGGCTATTATCGGTCGCCCCTACGGGGCTGGGGTTTGGTGATGCCGGCTGCGTCGCTTCGCACATCTGTGTGCCGCTCTGATCCGAATCCGGGTGCTCCGATTGGTAGACGAAGGTGGCGTCTTTTTGGTCGCCTTCGGCGGGGAAGCGGAGGTAGTCGAATTGGATTTCGTCGGCGCCGGATTGGGCGACGGATTTGGCGAGGGCGATGTCGTAATCCTGCACTTGGGGGTTGGAGGGATCGGTCCAGACGAGTTTGCCGTTTTCGCGCCAGGGTTGGTTGGTCTTGCGGGATTGGACGGCGAGTTCGGGATGGGTGACGACGAGGTGCTCGTCGCGGAAGATGGCGATGCGGGCGATGGCGTGCATGTTTTCGGAATGCAGGAAGTGGACGAACTTGGGCAGGTCGTGGAGGTAGACCTGGTGCTGGCCGAGGAGCGGGTGGTCGAAGGGGATGGTGACGCTGCCGTCGGAATCTTTGATGTCGAAGACGACGGCGTTGCCGCCGACCTGGCGCCAGTGGCGGATGATGCGGAGTCCGTGGTCGCTGGCGGCCATGAGGCCGGTGAGGTAGATGGCGCGGACCTCGAAATCTTTGGCGACGGGGATGGTTTTCTCGGTGATGGGGGCGGCGAGGATTCCGGGGATGGTGATTTGCTCGTTGGCTTTCAGGACGTCGTTCGAGCGATTGTTGTTGTCTTTTCCGTTCAACCGGCGGATGGCATCGGCGAGTTCAGAGGATGTTAGGTAAGCAGTCTTAGATAAATAACGGCGGGCGATGGTGGGGATGGTTTCGCCGCGCTTCGCGGTGTATAGTTCGGTGCCGGGCTGTAGAGAAGGGACGTCCGAGGGCTTGGGGGTGGTGGAAATTTTTGCATTCACCGGCTCTAGTTGCGGGGCGGCGGACGCGGCTATGGGCGCGGTTTGGGGCTGCGCGGCCTGAGCGGAAGAGAAGCGCGGGCTGAGGCGAACGGCGGCGGCGGCGAACAGAAGAGATGAGACGGCGGCGATGGTTAGGACGGACGAGCGACGCAAGAGTTCCTCCGGGAATCCAACGTTGATTGGATGCTATCGCGCACTGGCAGGAGTGGCTAGTTACCGCGGGACATCTCCCCCTTTTCGGGGCGGCTTTTATTGGAGATGGAATCGCAAAGCCTTTACCACAGGGCACACGGGAGAACACGGGGTAAACCTGGAGTGGGTACGGTTGCTTTCCTCGTTGCGCAAAGTATTTCTCTTCGTTTCACTTAACTTTCCACCGGGGGCTAGTCTAATATCGGCGGCGGCTGTGTAAGTCCAGCCAGATACAGGGGTTTCGGGGGCGGCATCGATCCTGGGGTGGTGGCCAGCGGCTTGCTTAAACCAAAGGGCAGCCCGGACGCGCCGCCGGGTCAGGCAAGCGAGTGGTTCTGAATGACAAAATCTGTCAACCCAGATTAGTCAACCAGAACTGGAACCGTGGGGAGTCGCGAAAGGGCCTGGAAGGTTCGGCGTGGAAAACAGATTCCTCACCGGGCTTTGGCCCGGTTCGGAATGACAAGCTGGGACAAGGACGAAACTTAAAAATTATGAGAACGAATCTTGCTACCGTGCTCGATCCGAACCGCCGCAGCGCCGATGCTGGGGAATTTGAAGCCGCACTCCGCCGCCGCATTGTGGGGCAGGACCAGGCGGTGGAAAAGGTCGCGGAAATTTACCAGATGTTCCTGGCGGGGCTGAATGCGCCGGGGCGTCCGGTGGGGAACCTGCTGTTTCTGGGGCCGACGGGCTCGGGCAAGACGCGGGTGGTGGAAGCGATCGCGGAGTCGCTGTTTGGAGACGCGCACGCTTGCATCAAGATTGATTGCGCGGAGTTTCAGCATTCGCATGAGATTGCGAAGCTGATTGGATCGCCTCCGGGATATTTGGGGCACCGGGAGACGCATCCGCTGCTGACGCAGGAGGCGTTGAATCAGTGGTTCACGGAGAAGCTGAAGCTTTCGATTTTGCTGTTTGACGAGATTGAGAAGGCGAGCGATTCGCTGTGGCAGTTGCTGCTGGGCATTTTGGATAAAGCTACGCTGACGCTAGGCGACAACCGGCGGGTGGATTTGTCGCAGTGCATCATCATCCTGACCTCGAACCTGGGGGCCAGCGAGATGACCGATCTGGTGGATGGCGGGTTGGGATTTGCGCCGAAGGTGGTGGAAGTGGACAACAACTTCGACGACAAGATCCAGCGCACAGCGGTGGAAGCGGCGCGGCGGAAGTTTACGCCGGAATTTATGAACCGCATCGACAAGACGGTGGTGTTCAAGACTTTGCGCGACGAGCATCTGGCGCAGATTCTGGAGATCGAAT
>Ga0302320_10009941_pt1 | contig 20371 bp, 13 predicted proteins | sample Bog_T0_3_FD_202130 | JGI IMG/M metagenome (GOLD analysis project Ga0302320, IMG submission 202130) | Peat permafrost microbial communities from Stordalen Mire near Abisko, Sweden - Bog_T0_3 | ecosystem: Environmental > Terrestrial > Soil > Wetlands > Peat | place: Sweden: Abisko, Stordalen Mire...
CTTGGGCCACGGCGCCGACAGTAAGGGCATTCGCGGCGGTAGCTGGTTCCAAGATGCGACTTTCTGGAGTAAATAGGTATCTCGGATAGCCAAGCAAGTGATCCTCGGCTTGTCCGTTTGCAGGCAAATGCTCATAGTTGCCTGAAGCGATTACAAACAGGATGTCCAGTTCGCGAGCGAGCTCATCGAGGATTGACGTCCACATGCCGACTTTGCCACCGGCATATCTCGTCCTCCGGTCGCCAAGCGAGATGTTGAAGATGCGACAGCCTTGCCCATTCAACGCTCGAACAATTTCGTCCATTTGCGAAGGGACGAGCCTACGGTCGTCGAATCTGCCATTGTCGTTAAGCACTTTTCCGCTTAGGAGACGGGCACCGGCTTGAAACGAACCAGCCTCCAGGCATGCCCGAACATCCCCATACGCGGCGATTCCACTTACTTTCGAACCATGCCCGAATCCGTCGCTGATTCCCAATGAGGCGGGCACACCCAGTCGATCTACAACCACGCCCTCCAGAAGCGGGTGGGCATTATTCACGCCGGAATCCAGAATCCCGATGAGTGGGGCATCTGCATCCGGCGGTTCGATCGTCCCAAGGTTCGCAATCGTAGTTTCCAGCAACTCCTGCACATCCGCATCGACCTCTGGTGGCAGGTCCAAAACGCGAAGGAGGGGAAGGGTAAGAAGCCAACGTATTAGCCGGCCCGGCCCAGCCACTCTGAGAGCGGTGAAGGAATGACCGATGTATTGATCGGTAATCTCACCCCCTCTTTCTACGATCTGACGATTGAGAGCATCCGCTTGCGTGACACGGTCGAGCTGAGTGCCTACATCCCAAAGTTCGGCATCCACAACGAATTGCCGGTCATCTGCAAATGACTCCGGGGATTCGAAGCCTTCGTTCTTGAGTGCCCCGCCGATGCGGTCCCGCGGTTCAATCGGTCGCAGCTCTTCGATCGACCCGATTAGCACCGAATATTGGGGGTTCTTCTGCCCTGCAGGAATGGCTTCGCTGTAGGCGCGAAGTCTCGCACGGAAGGCAGTCAACTCGGCATCATTCGAGAACAGAACGACCGAATCATTATCATCGTGGCCTAATACCGTCAGCCCCGCTCGGATCCACTCTTCCTCAGGAACCAAATTGCTGGTACGAACTCGGACGATTAGCTCAGGATCGGCGATGCTCACTCGCAGTTGTACATGAGCTGCGAGAGCTTCGTCGACTGCCTGACGTACGCGTTGGGATTGCTGGCCGGGATCTCTGGGAACTGAACGCCCAAATCCTGGGCGCTTGCGGCGATCAAGGTCAACTTCGGCTCTCGGCAGGATCAGATGCGGCAACTCGGGCATTTACGTACCACCGCTACGCGGGATGAGGCTGAGAAAAACTCCTTCTGCGGTTTTCCTGCGCGATACTCCTCAAAAACTGCCGTCTACTTACCGATTTCTGCTTGCTCAACACCGCTCGGCGAATCGCGTTGAGACAAGCATTCTCGATTTCAGCGTGGGAGAAATCCTTTAGGAAGGGGGCCATCTCGGCGGACACGAATTCTTTCTTGAAATTGCGGAACTTGAGTTCCAACAAGCGAATGATCTCTCTGCTACTCGGTTTCTCGAAGAAAACAACCTCATCGAATCGCCGCCAGATCGCTGGATCAAGTTGGCGTTCATGGTTTGTCGCCGCGATGACGAATCCCTGGCCGCGAAACTTCTCGATCAACGTCAGGAGACTGTTCACGACGCGCCGCAGCTCACCATTGAGCGTGTCGTCGTCGCGCAAACGTGCGATCGCATCGAACTCATCGAGAAGCAGAACCACTGGCTGCATTGCGGCGTAATCGAAAACCTTGCGTAGATTCGAAGCTGTCTCACCCAGAAGAGATGAGACCAGCACATCCATGCTCACAGCCAGCAATGGCAGGTTTGCCTCATGAGCAAACACTTCTGCACAGAGGGTCTTGCCACACCCCGGCGGTCCACAGAAAAGCAATCTCGACCTAGGCCTGAGGCCGTGGGCACCGAGCGTGTCTCGCTGGCGAAACTCGTCGAGCAAAGACAGGAACAGGTGCTGATTTGCGCGATCGAGAATCAGATCTGATGCACGCCGTTCAGGGAGTATCGTTTCGACGAGTGGTAGCTGCTTTTCACGCTCGAAGGGGATGACGGTGAGTTTGCGTGCTGCGCTCTTATCCGGGCCAGAATCTCCGTTGGGCAGGTTCTGCTGGCGCGTAACATTGTTCAAGTTGCGGCGCAGAGCATTCGCCAGAACCCGATTGTTCTTGGATTCCTCGTCCCGGATGATTTCGCCGGCAACTTCTTGGAACGCCTGATCGTTGCCTTGGGCATAACTATGAAACAGCTTCTTCAGCAGTTCGCCCTTGGGCATAGACGCGCTCCTTTCCCCAGTTCAGCATATCAAGATGCACATGAGGCAATTATGCACCATTTTATGTGCAACTGTGCAGAAGCCGGTACCAAATAGTATAGAGAATAAATAGCGAACATAGAAGCCGGATAGGTTGATCAAAGGCAAAAGCGCAGCGATTTGACCTCAGTTTGTGCTTGACAGATACTAGTATTGCTATAATACTAACAAACATGACAAATAAGACTGCGGTTCCGGAGCTGCTTCAAGCAATCCGAGTAAAGCTCAATCTCACCCAAGAGCAGCTCGCTGAGCGCCTTGGTGTGTCGTTCGCCACCATAAATAGGTGGGAGGGGGGGCTGAATGTTCCGCAGAAATCCGCGCGGAAGACGATTGAGGCCTTGGCCACCGCGTCGGGAATCGATCTGGAGGCCGATGAATCGACGGCACCTGTTGCTGCCAGTGTAACGCGCCGGCGACGCGCTGCGGCTGCGCCGACGACTAAGCCCATGGAACAGATGCTCTGGGACGCTGCCTGTTCCATCCGTGGAGAGAAGGATGCGCCCAAGTTCAAGGATTACCTGCTGCCCCTGCTCTTCCTGAAGCGGCTCTCCGATGTCTTCGACGACGAGATAGACCGGCTGGCGGAGGACTACGGGGACCGGCCGACCGCACTTGAGATCGTTGAGGGCGATCACTCCTTGCTCCGGTTTTATGTACCGCAAGAGGCGCGTTGGGCTGTGCTCAGCGGACGGGAGGCGTACACCTGGCCGAGCGAGGCGGACAAACCGAAGGACATTGGAGAACACCTCACCAAAGCTGTGCGCGCCGTCGTAAAGCAGAACCCCGGGCTTGCCGGTGTGATCGACGTCGTCGATTTCGCGGCGGAGCGGAACGGGGAGCGCGACATCAACCCGGCGAAACTGCGCTCCGTCGTCGAGACTTTCTCCGATCCCCGCTACCGGCTGGGGCTCTCGGATGTCGAGCCGGACTTTCTCGGCCGCGCCTATGAATACCTGCTGCGGAAGTTTGCAGAAGGCTCAGGCCAGAGCGCCGGGGAGTTCTTCACGCCGACCGAGGTAGGTTTCCTCATGGCCAACATTCTTCGGCCCAGGCCGGGTGAGGTTTGCCACGACTACGCCTGCGGCTCGGCCGGCTTGCTGGTGAAATTGCAGCTTGTCTCCAAGGAGCTGAACCCGCTAAGCAAAGTGCCGTTGCAGTTGACGGGGCAGGAGCTCCAGGCGGAGAGCTACGCCGTTGCCAAAATGAACGGCATCATTCACGACATGGAGATTGAGATCGCCCGCGGCGACACGATGATCAATCCCAAGTTCCGAATGCCCGACGGCAAGGTCCGCACCTTCGACATCGTGGTGGCCAATCCTATGTGGAACCAGCCCTTCAACCCGGATATCTTTGCCAACGACCCATTCGATCGGTTCCGTTCATCCGGCGGCGTGACCACGGGCAAGGGCGACTGGGCCTGGCTCCAGCACACCGTCGCCTGCATGAATGACCACGGTCGCGCCGCGGTGGTACTAGACACCGGCGCCGTCACGCGCGGGTCTGGTTCCAAGAACGAGGATAAGGAACGCAACATCCGCAAGTGGTTTGTCGATCAGGACCTGATAGATGGCATCATCCTGCTGCCGGAGAATCTCTTCTACAACACCACCGCCGCCGGCGTGGTCGTTGTGCTGAACAAGCGGAAACCGGCAGCACGGAGGGGCAAGATTGTCCTCTTGAATGCGAGCAAGCGGTTCAAGAAAGGGAAGCCGAAGAACTATATCGCCGAAGAGGATATTCGCCCGTTGGCCGCTATGTACGTCAAGGGCGAGCCTGTCGAGGGCGAAATTGCAGTCATCAAAAACGAAGAGGTCGCCGCCAAGGATTATGCAATTAGCCCTAGCTTCTGGGTGACCCAATCGGACGATAAGGAGTATCGGGACATTAACGATCTAGTTGAAAGTGCCAATCGGCTTGCTGAAGAGAGTGCTGCGCTCTGGTCAACACTTGAGCCGCGCCTTACGCAACTGAGGAGAGCACTATGACAAACGTCGAGATGATCCCGCTGCGAGACGAGCGGTGTTTTAAGACCGTTAGTGGGCTGTGGAAGAGTGAGCGAGAACCGCTTGTCCCTTGCGCGATATTGCGAAGCACGAATTTCCGATCTGATGGCCTATTGGATTACTCGGACGTCGCCCGATTCAGTGTTGATGCCCGCCAGTTGGCGCAACGTCAGCTTCAGGGCGGCGACATCATCATCGAAAGGTCGGGCGGGGGGCCCAAGCAGCCGGTGGGTCGCATAGCATTCTTCGAGCCACAGGGCAATGAGGTCTTCTGCACAAGCAATTTCACCACGGCCTTGAGGGTAGCTAATCGCTCAGCTTTTGAGCCGAGCTTCGTGGCACTCTACCTTCTCCATCTCTATAACGCTGGATATACAAAGGGACTGCAGCGTGCAACGACCGGACTGCGGAACCTTGACTGGTCGTCATATTTGGATTTCGCAGTACCGAAGCCACCTATCCAAGAACAGGTTCTAATTGCGGCATTGCTTGAAGACATCCGGAAAGCTGTTCTCCTTGAATCAAGGCACGTAATCGTCTCTGAAGGGTTAAAGGAGACCACGATGCAGGAACTGTTTTCGCATGGAACACGCGGCGAAGCTCAAAAGGAGACTGAGATAGGCTTTATGCCCAAAAGCTGGAACCCCGCCACTCTCGGGTCGCTTGGTCGCATCGGGAACGGATCGACTCCGAAAAGGAGCGTTACGGCGTATTGGGAGGGAGGGTATTACCCCTGGCTAACAAGTGCAAAAGTGTATGACCGCCTGATTGTAAAGGCGGACGAATTGGTGACAGATGAGGCTTTGAACAGATGCCATCTGCCGCGTGTAAGCGCGGGTTCACTGGTGATCGCAATAACAGGTCAAGGCAAGACCCTTGGAAACTGTGCTCTCCTTGGCATCGAGGCAACAGTCAGTCAACACTTGGCATACGTCGCCCTGAATACTTCCAAGGTTGTTGGGAGCTATGTGCGAGGATACGTCGAGACTCAATATCGACGCCTGCGCGAGGTGGCATCTGGCGGTGGAAGCACAAAAGGAGCGCTTACATGCGCCTTCTTGAGAGAAATGCAAGTTCCTTTGCCGCCAACACGTGAGGAGCAACAAGAAATTGCCGATATCCTCGATCACGTTGACCAGAAGATCGACCTTCATAAGCGCAAGAAAGCGATTCTTGAAGACCTCTTCAAAACATTGCTCAATAAACTGATGACCGGCGAGGTGCGGGTCAACAACCTTGATTTGTCAGCTTTGGAAACAGCTCCCGAAACCGAGGTGACTGTATGAGCCAACTCAGCATCAGCGAAGCAGGGACCGTCCAGTTCCCGATGGTGAAACACGCCGTCGAGATAGGCTGGACTCCGATTGATCCCGATGACGCCCGGCAAAAGCGTGGCGGCGATAGCGGCATGTTGTTCCGCGATGAACTGGCCGTCAAGCTTCCCAAGTTCAACTCCTGGCTGAAGCCTGATGCTGTGCGCTCCATCATTGAGACCATTGACGCCATTCCTGCCACGATTGAAGGCAACCGCGATGTGCTGGCCTGGCTGCGCGGCGAGCGGAGCTGGTACGACGAAGAGGAAAAGCGTCACCGGCATGTGAAGCTTATCGACTTTGAGACAGCAAGCGCCAACTCCTTTTATGTGTCCTGGGAATGGACGCTGAAGCCGCCGGCACGCAAGGGAAATCGAGCCGATGTGATGTTCGTGGTCAATGGTGTGCCGGTTTGCATCGTCGAGCACAAGAATCCAAAGGACGGGGACGCCATTGAACGGGGCATTAAGCAATTGCGTCGCTATGAGCTGGAGACGCCGGAGCTGATTGGGTCTCCGCAACTCTTCAACGTGACCCATCTGCTCGACTATTGGTATGGTGTGACCTGGAATGTGACGCGCCGGGACATGGCGCGCTGGAAGCAGACGCCGGATGAGGCGTATCGGTTCGCGGTGCAGGCTTTCTTTGAACCGACAGACTTCTTGAGGACGCTGCAGCACTGGATTCTGTTCTATGTCCAGGACAGCGAGACGCGAAAGTCTGTGCTGCGGCAGCACCAGCGCCGCGCGGTTGATCTCGTCGCCGATCGTTGCGCCGATCCAAACAAAACGCGCGGCCTGGTGTGGCACACGCAGGGGTCGGGAAAGACATTCACATTGTTGACGGCGGCCAAGCTCATCCTGGAGCAAAAGGATCGGTTTGCAAATGCAACCGTGATCCTTGTCGTGGACAGAACAGAGCTGGAGGGCCAACTGAAGGGATGGGTCGAGCGGCTCCTGGGCGAGATGCAGAAGCACGACATCGCTGTAAGGCGGGCAAACTCCAGGGCGGATCTGCAGAGTCTGCTTGATGCCGATTTCCGCGGTTTGGTCATCGCGATGATTCACAAATTCGATGAGATCCGCAAGGATAGCTGCACGCGGGACAATGTCTATGTCTTCATCGACGAAGCCCACCGGTCTGTCGCGAAGGACCTGGGCACTTATCTGATGGCTGCTGTTCCAAACGCAACGATCATCGGATTCACCGGCACTCCGATTGCCAAGACAGAATATGGCGAAGGCACATTCAAGATCTTCGGCGCGCAGGATGAGCGCGGTTACCTGGACAAGTATTCGATTAAGGAATCGATTGAGGACGAAACCACGCTGCCGATCAAACATACCCTTGCGTCAAGCCAGATGCTGGTTCCGGTAGACCGGCTTGACAAGGAATTCTATGAATTGGCCGCCGGCGAAGGCGTGACGGATATTGAGGAACTTAACAAGGTTCTCGATAGGGCCGTCGGGCTCCGCACATTTCTCAAAGCGGATGATCGGGTGGAAAAGGTGGCGGCCTACGTTGCGAACCATTTCAAGGAGAGCGTGCTGCCGCTGGGATACAAGGCATTCCTCGTGGCGGTGGATCGCGAGGCTTGCGCGAAATACAAAAAGGCGCTTGATGCTCTGTTGCCCACGGAATGGAGCGAAGCAATTTATACGGAGAACAGCGCGGACATCGTAGACAGGCCGCTCGTGGCGGAACTCCAACTGACCGACGAGCGTGAGGAAGATGTGCGGCTCCTATTCAAGAAGGCGGACAAAGAGCCAAAGATCTTGATCGTCACGGACAAGCTGCTCACCGGCTACGATGCGCCGATTCTCTACTGCCTCTACCTTGATAAGCCGATGCGGGACCACGTTCTGCTGCAGGCGATCGCGCGCGTCAACCGGCCCTATGTCGATTCAGAAGGAGTGCAGAAGCGGGTTGGCCTAGTTGTCGATTTCATCGGAGTGCTGCGCGAATTAAGGAAGTCGCTCCAGTTCGATTCGCACGATGTGAGCGGAGTCATTGAAGATCTGGATGTCCTGCTGGCAGATTTCAAGGTGAAGATTGCACAGGCTGAATCTGTTTACCTGAATCCTCTCGATGGAGGGGACGCGGATGAACGACTGGAACGCGTGGTGTATGGGCAATTCCTGGAATTGGCCGCTCGCAAGGACTTCTACGAGAAGTACAAGCACCTGGAAAGCCTCTGGGAAATTCTCTCTCCGTCTCCCGAACTGCGGGAGTATATTGTCACTTTCAAGCGGCTGGCACAGCTCTATGCAGCTGTGCGCAACGCGTATGCAGAAAAAGTAGGTTTCATCGCAGACCTGGCCTATAAGACGCGGCTCCTGGTGGAGCAGAGCGCCACACAAGAGGGACTGGGGCTTGTCACAAAGAGCGTCACATTCGATGTAAAGACCCTGGAATCACTTCGGACCGACAAAGGTTCCGACGAAGGAAAGGTCTTCAACCTGGTTCGCGGACTCCAACACGAGATAGATGAGGACCCCAACGCAGCAGCAGTGTTGCAGCCACTGAAGGAGCGCGCAGAGCGTATTCTGCATGATCTGGAAGGACGCAGAACCACGGGACTCGCCGCTATGGATCTTCTTGCTGCTTTGGCAGCCGAGAGAGACGCGGCTATGGCGGCCGCAAAGAGCAGTGGATTGTCGCCGAAGGGGTTTGCCGTGTACTGGGCTTTGCGTGATGAGAAGCCGCTCAAGGCCGCCGGCGTCGATGCGATGGAAATCGCACGAGAGGCGGAAATGCTGGCAACTCGCTTCCCGAACGCCGCGGTGAACACGGACGAGCAACGACGGCTGCGCGCCAATCTCTACAAACCGCTGCTTCCGTTGGCGAGCGACGAACGGACGCGGCTCGTCGAGACTATCGTTGGCAGACTGCTTAATTGATTTCATTGGGGAGCGACGTGCAAAAAGAGAAGACGATGGGCCTGCGAAGCCGAGCGGAGATGTGGGCGAAACGGCTTCGGGTGTCTCCGCGGTGTATTCGAGTCCAGCAAATGACAAGGAAGTGGGGCTCCTGTTCAACCCTTGGCACGGTCACACTGGCTGCCGATTTGGTCCGATGCACAGAGGAGTTCCAGGACTTTGTGGTTGCACACGAACTCCTCCATCTTCGTGTTCCCAACCACGGGCGCCTCTTCAAGAGCTTGATGACGGTGCATATTCCAAATTGGCGAGAATATAACGTCGGGCGACATTGAGGCGCTGAGACTGTCAGCGCCTTTCGTCCTATGAGGCAATTCGGTCAAGCGCATCAATCGTAATCCGCACCAGAAGCCTCACGGACTTAGTTGCCGTTTGTTTCCATGGCGAAATGACCAGCTCAGTGAACCTCGGAGGCACCTTGCAATTGAATGCCTGCCCGTACACCTGCGCTATCTTGCCGACCAGGTCCTTAGCCAACGCGTCGCTCAGCCGCGGCGTAGTAACCACGGGGATTGAATAGATCGTGTTGACGAACTCCTGCGCCAATGGCGTCCAATTTGTCCAGCATTCTCTGGCTCCTCTCTCCGTGTCGATACGCACTTGCTCGTAGAAGCGATCAGTGACAAACACAAATACTAGCAAGTGACTTACCTTCGCAAGTCGTCCAAGGGTATCGTACGTCTTTCGGCGTCCCCGAATATCGTGCTGACGACTAACGTTTTCAGCCTCATCCAAGAGCAGGACAATGCCCCCTTTAGAGAAGGAGGCCAAAAGCGCAGCTGAACCAAGAAGGGCCTCGAGCGCCTTCATGTGATTAAACGAGGAGTCAGGAAACTGAAATTGATGCCCTGGCACCAGATCCCAAGCCCATTCCATTCCCCTCACCGCATTGCCAAGTTGCCATGCGAACCATGTGTTGTGCTTCCGACACCAATCTCTCACCCTGGAGGGGTCGTTCAGTGCGTCTTCAACTACGCTTCGGATGCCGGTGTACGGTCCTAGATGAAGAGACTCTAGCCAGCGAGGAACATTGCGGTGAAGATGTGCCAACGATCCAGACTTTCCATCAACATGGTCCGACACGTAGGGGATCTTTCGTCCATGAAAGGAATCAACCAACAGCATTCGAATGTGACTCTTGCCAAACCCCCAATCACCAAGGATGAAGGCCATATTTGATCTTGAAGAGCCTTCAAGCCACGCAGTATGATGTTTGGCTAGCACGCTTTCCGCTGCATCCGTAGCAACAGTTATCATTCGAGCGGCCAATGGCGATGCGATGCCTGACCGCAAATGTCGGATGGCTCTCCTGAATTCATTCGGTATTGGGCGTTCGCTCGACATTTAGTAATTCACTTTCCCGAGAGCTCTCGCTCGCGAATCTCCTGAAGCTGCCGCGCACGCACTCCCACTTCGACGGGGAGTTCACCTGTTAATTGCCCATTGAGTAAATCAGTAACGCAACGGCAGAGCAGCCTTGGTCGAGCCATCATGTATTTACCGCTAATTACCTGAGATATCACCTTGTCGAGCGATTCGCCTATGTTTGCGGGTGCCTTCCCAAATGCGAGCTCATGAAGGCTTACCAAAGTGAGGCCCAGTGCACGAAGATCCGACTTCTCGAGAGGAGTCCTATCAAGGTCAATTACGTTCGCTCGATAGTTAATCTCATTTCCCGTTCCGAGATTCGGAAGAGTCTCGATTCGATCTTGCAGCGCTTTATAGCTCGGAAACTTGTCTGCGTCTTCAAACATCTCCGGGGTCGCTGCGAGAAAGAGACATGTAGCCGGAGGCTGACGCTGAGGATCATTTTGATCAACTAAGGCGCGTAGAGTCTGAAAGGAATTTGCCTTTCGCTGACTTGGAAGTCTCCCAATTATCTCAAGTTCGTCAACTCCGATCAGGAGGCCCGAGTTTCCAGAAAGCTGGCATAGGATAGCAATAACCCTCAGTTGTTCTTCGGCAAGATTTGGGCCCAGCGGTTTAATTCGAACAAGGTGACGACCAGGATTGTATCTGGCGTCAAGCACAATTGCAGAGTCGCCGCCCGCTAGCCATCCACGGATGCTCTCCACCTGATCCCAATCATTCTCAAGGTTTGCAGCATAGTAGACACTAAGAGCAGGTAGAAAGGGCGGCGCAATGAACCTGCCGGCACAGTAGTTCGAAAAGTCTCGCCTCGCGTGCTCCTTGTTCGAAAGGGACACTGTCTTACCTGGGGTAATCCCGAAGCGAGATAAATGATGAGTAGACGCGCTTTTCAGCGTGCCACCGAGACCTATTTCGCCGCTCGGAAGCTTGATATTTCTAGCCACCTCACGAACGAAAGACGAGAAGCGGTCGAGCTCAACCAGATCGCGCTTCAATAACACAAAGCTTGTGACCCACTCTCTTGCCTGTGCTTCCTGCTCTAAACAGAAGAGAAAGTGCGTCTTTCCTCCCCCGTAACGAGCTCGAACAAAGCGGACCTCAAAGTCTTGGTCTTCCGAGGTCTCAGCCATCTTCCGCACGGCTGCGTCAAACCACTCCTTCTGGCCGACAAGTAAGAGCCGAGCAAATTCCGCTGGTGCGGATCCGGTTCCGAGCGCCTTTAGTATCCGTCGTGCTTCAGAAGCTGTCAGCGAATCAAATGGCATGGTCCCCCCGAATCGACACACAGCTTAGACGCCCCGCCAAAACGACTCTTTGCTCGCCAGGAGAAAAGACTTCCCAAGCATCCTTCGTCGCCGTAGTCGAACCGAGACTGATTAGCCGACCATCTGGCGCTGTCATTCCTCGTCGGAGAATTTCTGACAACCGAAACCTAAACGCTGGACGGGTCAAGCTTACAAATGATGCCTTGACTGGATTTCGCCAAAAGCCTGGCTTCTGAAGTTCGACGACACAGCAGCGGAATAACTCTTCGAGGTTGCATTCCGAGCCAGTCTTTGAAGTCGCTTCATAGGCTCTGATCAACAAGTCGAGGAATGTTCGGAGCTCACTTTCCGAGCTTTCAATATCCTGGAACTGGTGCCGCAGAGCGGCCATTACCGTCGGAACATCGGGTGTGAATATCGCGGGTTGTCCTTCGACTTTCACGGACCGCCCGTCCTGTGACACAAATACTGCTTGATGTATCAATCGCCGATTCGTGCTCCCAAACACTTTCCAACCAATTGCGCCACATGCTTCGGTCAACAGGCCCCAAAACTCCGTTTCGGAGCGAACACAATCCCCCTCAAGTGCGACTGCGGCACTATCGATCACTTCTATCCCTTGGATACAGGCGGACTGAAGAGCATCTCGGGCGGCGTTTATTCGTCGCAAAGCCTCGAAAGGACTCTCAGGCAATCCACGTAGCTGCTTTTGAACGGCGCCAAGAGTGGCGCTTAGAGTCGCGATCTGATCACTCCAAGGGCGGAAATATGGCATCTCACTCACAATGATCCCCTCACGCTTGTAATTGGGTACTGACAAATATTGTCATACATCGATCCCCCGATCAGTGAAGCCGTTCGGCCGAGATAAGTTTGCTGGCCGCTTTGACGGAGATAACCGGAATACCGTTGATCATGGCGCATGGCATCTAGCAAGGCGTACGCTTGCTTGAATTCAAGGGACATTCCCCGGTCAATTGCGTCCAGGGCGGCAATAAATACCCAAGTGTGGACCTGTATCGCGCCGAGCTGTCTCCGAGCACGAGGAAGTGCACCATCGAGAAGCCTAGCGATTTCTACCTGGTCTTTGACCGGATCAAGATCCGTCGTCAGACGTTGGTCCAACAAGCATGATCTTGCCCATTGACTTTCAAGGTAGTCTTCGACATTACAGTCTCCGTTTTGCTCTTGAGGGCAAAAGAATCTTAGGCCGTCAGTTGTGTACCATGCCCAGGACTTGCGGGCTCTCTCTCGTGCTTCGTCTGTGGTTGAGGGCTTGAATGGATCTTCCTTCACCAATAGTCCTAGGTCGGTGAGTTGTTCAAAACGGCACACGGCATGATATTCGGCTAAATGATTGCGCACGGTCTTGGCTTCCATTTGCTTAAGTGCGTTCTCGCGCTCCCCGGGGTTCAGAAAGGCATGCTTATTGGAGATGTGTTCAACGCCGGCCAAGCGCTCGAGGAGATCGCGTAGCATTTGCCTTGACCGAGCTGCATGAATATTGACTCCAGCAGCACAATCCAGCGTAAGACAGAGAGCTTTGGTGACTTCAATACACGCGCGACGGGCATCAATGCGAGTTCCAGGCTCCAATCTCGTCAGGGCGGATGTGAGGTGAAACAAAACATGGTCGTGAAACATCAACAATGCCAAGAAATAAGAACGATCTCGTCTTGACAGCAGAAACGGATTGGCCAGTTCCGGTACGTGTGGGTCAAAGGTCGTCTCGTCTACGATGAGTGGTTTGGACCACTCCGCAAGCCGGCCAGCAGGCGTCACCAAGCCCAACATTTCTGCCCAGAGTACAAGCCGATCAATCCTCTGCGATGAAAACCCAGGTTGCCACGAGGGCGCCTCTTCATGTCTGAGCAGCATCTCAGGATCGAACTGAAGTCCACTATGTGACGGCAGCCTACCCGCCTTCCTGGCCCGATCTGCATTCTTGCCATAGAGCGACTCGATCTTCCGTTGCAGCTCTTCCTTGCCCCCACGGACATTTCGTCCGGCCCAGGTAACCACCTTAAGAAATCCAAGGCGCTGCTGATAGTCAAGGTTGTAGTTGCAAAACTGTACAGGTAGCATGACTTCTCTTCCTCGATTTGTTAAAACGCCCTGCCGCCGTGCGCGACCACCCTCGGTCTCATATCAGCCACAAATAGCCGGCCAGCGGTCGACTTATCTGCTGATATGACTGCCATGCCAACATCCAAGGACCGGATTAGTTCGCTGATGTCCGCTGGCTTGTCGTTGACCTTGATTGTGCTTGGCTCCTTCGATTGCATCAGTTGGCATACTGCTGCGAGATCATCTCCTGTTGAGAGACGATGAACGATGAGCGTGTCAAGCTGACTGATGGCCCTTTCTGAGATTGCGCCGCGTGGCCGCTGTGTGGCTAACCACATCGATAGACCAAAGTTTCGCCCTTCGAGTACATAAGATTCCACAGCACTACGCGCAGGGCTTGCCCCGGACGCTGGAAGGATCATCTGCGCTTCATCGATTGCAAGAATCGTTCGTGGAACCACCGGTCCAGATGAAATTGGTGAGGCCGGGTCGAAGGCCTGTCGGCGCTCTCTTTGACTTGACTGACTGCGCTCCTTCTTGAGCTTTCTGACAACAACTGCTGTCACAACCGACCTCATATCGTCCGACAGACGGTTGAGGCAGAGAATGGACAGCCGTCCGGGCTTTACGAGGTCGGAGATCTGGGTTCCGGTGCTTTGTTGGAAGAGAGGATCACGTTGCCAAGCAAGAAAGCGCTGACGCACAGCCCTTTGCGTTTGCGGTGCGTAGTTCTGCTGGATGTCATCGTCCTCAAGGGAATCCAGAAGTTCCTGAAGCCCGAATATCGAAACCGGAAGGACCGGCTGCCCTTTTACTGTGTACCCAAGACGAGTGACCTTGTCATACATCTCGCCAATGAGCATGCCCGCTGGGTCTGATACTAGGTTGGCGCCATAAACCAGCGCAAGATCCTCCGGGGTCAGGTCTGAGACGGGCAAATAATAATCCAGAAAAGGTTGGGGATCATCAGGAGTCCGTCTTCCGGCTGGCATGAAAACATCAACAAGCACTGGTTCAACATTTAAAGGCGTAGTACCATTGCTCCATTGCAAGAGGCGGTCGTACTGCTCCTTCATTGGCCCTGAGGCATCGGGACGCAATGGATAAATCGCGGTCCAATGTATATCCAAAGGGTCCAGGAGGAGAACTCCCCGGCGGTTATCTCCGTGGGTAGCAATTGTGTTGCTCTTCGTTGTGGTAGCAAAGGATTCCAGGGCAGACCCGAGGCCGAAGGACTTTCCACTCCCTCGCTTTCCCACCTCGAGGACCACAAAGTTGTCATCGGCGTCGAACCGCACAGGCTGGGGCCGACCGCCATCAACGGTTCGTCCAACCAAAATGCTGTTCGTGCAGCTCCCGCCTAATCTAACCCCTCCGCTGATATTGGGCTGACAGTCAATTCTAACTGGCATAGTATTTCCTCCTTAAGCGCCCCAGTTCAAATGTTCCCTTGGATTACCTGCTGCAAGACGGCCAGATCAATCAGACGTTTATCCTCACTGATGGCGCGGCGTGCTGCGCTTTCCAAGCCGTTGATGATTTCTCGGGGGATATTCACATTCTCGCCGATGGAATGGTAGTCGATGAAGCGATCAAATGCCTCTTTAGTAAAGGGAAACGTCTCTATGCTTTCCCCCGTCGTAGTTAGTAGCTTTTCCAGATCCGGCGGCACTGGATTTCGCATAATTACATTCTCCAAAAGCTGGCGAAGAAAGCTTTCAGCCTGCGGCTGAGCATATGGAGGGCACGCATGAATATTGTTCGTGCCGATTACCGACATAATCTCGTCCTCTTGAAGGACAACGGGGATATCGTCTCTGTTTCGTGCGATTATGAACAAAAGGAAGCCTACTGCATCTCGGCGAAACAACTCCCGCAATCCAGCGAGCCATTTGTAATAATGCTCACCTCCGGAAATAGTCTGGAGACGCTCTGCTTCATCAAGTAGGAAGACGAGGTTTCTGTTTTCGGTCAGGAGTATTATTTGACCGATGGCTCCAATGTTTCGGGCAATTTGTGTCTCGGAGGTGATCTGCTCCGGGGCGCCGCCGTCTAAAACAGAGATCCCGGGCCAAGCCACTCCGCCAAGCCACTCCAGCATCTTTACGATCGTTTCAGGGTTGACTGCTGTAATTCCCGCAATGAGGGCTTTGTATATGTCGGCATTTCGTAACTCATCTCGAACAGAGCCTTCCCACTCGGATGTTTTGTTCTCAAAGAACTTGGGACCGACACGGCGTATAGTACTCGGGGGAATCGATCTTAGGATTTGCGAGAAGAGAGTTAACACTGGCGATTTGGGCGATGGTATCGTGGGGCAATCAACGTAAACCATTTCAAGGTCCAAGGAATTCTGCTTGGACTTGTATAGTAGATGGTTAGCTAAATGCGTCTTTCCTCGGCCAGCCTGACCAAACACAATCGCATGATATCCGAGCTGTGAATATGTAGACTCGCGGAGTGATGTCAGTAGAGTGTCTCGAAGAGTGCCATCCTCCGATCCAAAGAGGTATTGGGGGTGCTTTTGAGGCGAAATCTTGAAAGATGTGAAGTCTGACTTCAGGAAGAACCAATCCTTGATTAGCGGCATATTAGCTCCTTAAGCTCGATCTCTGCGAGTACTTGGGACGTTACATTTAACAATCGCACGAAGCTCATCGCGAGCGAAGCATAAGCCTCATCCAATTCGGTTGCCCGAAGGCGTCAGTGCCTAGGTTTCCGAAGGAAGTGGTCGGGCTGCGATCCCGCCTGATCATCGATCGATTGTCAATTGCGTTTGTTCGTCAATCGCCTTGCGATCTTAGTAAAGCAATTCCGATGCCAATCACGAAAGTGTATGTAAGTACAATATGAACAGCAAGTTACCGACTTCATCTATTTGGCTGCTCCAATTCTTTCACTCAGTTCTTCCGCTGGAATCACTCATTTCCGAGCGAAGAAGGTTTTCGAGCTGCTTCTTTACTTCGGATCTCTTCTTCCCGGCTGCATGAATCACATTCTCAACTTTGGATGAATGACTAAGAAGCAGCTGATTAAGCTGGTTAGCCCATTGAACGCGATATTTTCTCCAGCCGATCGATAGAGTTGGTGAATTGAGCACTTGGGCAAGTACGTCAATACAATGAAAGTCAGGCTCCCCAATATCCGCTGCTGGTTTGCCTGATCGTTCAGTATTAAGTACTGCATCGGTCAAGGACGATCCCAGCATTACACGAGAGATGACATTTCTTAAGCCTCTGAACTCCCCAATCCTATTGAAGTTAAGCTTGGAAAGCTCCACCTCGGTCTCAGGGGCGAGAGTTTGCTTGCTGAGTTGGGCCAATCGAAGAACCCATTCTGCAGAATAAATCTCGGATTTGGCACTGCTCTCTAAATTGCGCAGCCGTTCGAGTTCGTCGACGATCTGTTCACGGAATTGTCGATAGATCGACCTAATAAGTTTTAAGCGATTGGCGATTGAATAGGAGGCAAGACTGGGGACTTGGAGCCTATTTTGGCAGATTCTTTGCCAGAGATCCTGTCGAAAATCCTTCGACGCTTCCAGATCGCGCCAAGTGGCCAAAACTGTCATTCCAAGATATTGGAAAGCATACGCATCGTTACCCTCTTTCCCGACTCTGTATTGCTTCTCCGTGTTCAATACGCGCAGAAGCTTGGCCTGAAGTCCTGCGGGCAAATCCCCTATTTCGTCAAGAAGAACTACGCCTCCCGTCACGAGGGGAGCCCACCTGTTCTTCTCTTTTGCTGCTTTAATCAACTGCTCGTGTGATCCATTGGAGTCGGTTGCATCGTGACCGGTCATCGCCTGTTCAAAGATTCCGATACGCGATGTCACATCGGATGCAACCTTCTCTCCGATACCGAATAGTTGGGCGTCTGCGAGCGTCTCAACTAGCCCCGCCAGAGAAATATCTCGGTACCAGGTAAGAGGCTTCTGGGACAAGACATCATTGCGGGCACGTTCCCGCGTAGGTATGAATCCCTTTGGCGATGCGGCCAAGATGCGCCTGCAAACGGCAATAGTTCTGGCCATGGTCGTTTTCCCACTTCCAGGGGGACCTTCGAGCAGGACGACAACCGGGCCAGGGATGGCGGAGACGCGCGCCAACTCTTCACGGATGCGTGCGATTGCCGTGTCATTTCCGGGGTAGAGGTCTAAAAGCAGGTCTGCAACAAGTTGGTTGGTTGACATTGAACCCTCCATGATCGTCAAAATTCTCTTCTGTGTGTGTGCAACTGGCTGTCAGACTGCGAGTGCGGCCAGCATGGCTGCAAGCTCATGGAGTCCGATTGCCGTGATCTCCGCGTCGATTGGATAGTGCCCGCTGCCTGCATTCACCATGAAGCGGCGATCCGGCTGCAAATCCTGGCAGGCGATGTAGAACCCCTTCTCCGGTCGTCCGGCGAGGCTGCGCTTGATCTCGATGGCCCACAGGCCTTGACCGGGAATCTCCAGCAATAAATCGATCTCCGCGCCGGCTGCAGTGCGATAGAAGCTGGCCACAGTACGCTCAGGCGCCGCCTGAATCAGGTTTTCGATGACAAGTCCCTCCCATGAGGCGCCTGCTACTGGATGGCCTGCAAGGTCGTTATACGTCTTGATCCCCAGCAATGCGTGAACCAGGCCACTATCGCGCACATACACCTTGGGGGACTTCACCAGCCGCTTGCCTACGCTTCGATGAAAGGGCGGCAGCCTGCGAACCAGCAGCAGGTCTGCCAGCAGATCGATGTAGCGCTGCACTGTGGACGCGGAGATCTGGAGCGCCGCCGCCAACCAGGAGGCATTCAGCAAAGTGCCTTGGTCGTGCGCCAGCATCGTCCAAAGCCGCTCCAGGACACCGGCAGGAATGCGGGGTCCAAACTGAGGCACATCTCGTTCCAGATAGGTACGGATAAAATCCGTGCGCCAACGCAGGCTTGCGCTGTCGTCTTCGGCCAGATAGCTGCCGGGAAATCCTCCTCGCAGCCAGAGTTGGAGCAACGTAGGCTCGTTTGCAGGCAGCTCCAGGGTATAAAACGGTCCCATGTCAATGTAGGTAATGCGTCCAGCCAGGCTTTCTCCAGACTGCCGAAGCAGATCAATGGAGGCGGAACCGAGGATGAGAAAACGGCCCGTGGCGTGGCCCGTGCGCCGGCCTTGATCAATGATGCCGCGAAGCGAGCTGAACAACTCTGGGACGCGATGAATTTCGTCCAGCACGACCAGGCTGTTCTCATATTGGCGGAGGAAGAGAACCGGCTCGATCAGCTTCTCCCGGTCCTCTCGTGCTTCCAAATCAAGATAAAGTGCTCCGGGGCGCGAGTCGGCAATCACTCGCGCCAAGGTCGTTTTCCCAACCTGACGTGGCCCGATGATCGCCACAGCTCCTTGTCTTTTGAGGGCCTGCTCGACTGATTTGGCAACAAATCGAGGAATCATCATTGCATATTAAGCACAACATGCATGATTTACAAGGATAAACGAGAAGAAAAGATTGTTCTTCCTGTCCGATTCATAGAACATGAACCGGCAATCTATCCGGCATTATAACTACACATTCTGTTGCAGAATGTCTTTAATCATATATACTTGAAAGCGGCATGTAAACCGGCAATGGATGCTCTCATCACCAACCCGAGCTGGATGGAACCGATGCTGCCGCCCGAAGAAGGGCAGCGGCAGCTTGAGGATGCTGCGTTCGATCTGGTCACTCGCGCCAGCTCACTGGCTGGGCAGACGAATCCCATTGTTACAGCGTCCATCGGCACCCTCGTCCGCTCGATGAACTGCTACTACTCGAATCTGATCGAGGGCCACGACACACATCCACGTGACATCGATCGGGCGCTCCGCAATGATTATTCTACAGAGCCAGCCCGCCGCGCATTGCAGCTTGAAGCGGTTGCGCATATCGAGGTTCAGCAGGCCATCGATGAAGGACGCGACGATCCCGCTTTCCCAGCATCGCTGTCGTACGTTCTTTGGCTGCATCGGGAGTTCTGTCGTCGTCTGCCAGATGAACTGCTTTGGGTAGAAGACCCGGAGTCGAAGAAACGCGTCCGGGTGCAGCCGGGCGAACTTCGGGATGGTGAGGTGGTGGTCGGCCAGCACTTGCCGCCAGAGGCCGCCGCTTTGCCTCGATTCATGGAACGGTTCGAGCAAGCGTATGCCCCCGACCATCTCTCCAAGATGCGCCAGGTCATTGCCGTGGCGGCTGCTCATCATCGCTTTGTGTGGATCCATCCCTTCTACGATGGCAATGGCCGCGTGGTGCGGCTCATGTCTCATGCCATGCTGAAACGGCTGGGTGTGGGCAGCAGCTTGTGGTCGGTGGCGCGCGGGCTCGCCCGCAATGTTGGTCGTTATAAAGCTCTGCTCATGGCTGCAGATCGACCACGGCGCAACGATCTTGACGGTCGTGGAAACCTCTCGCTTGAAGCACTGGTTGAGTTTTGTCAGTTCTTTCTGAGCACCTGCGTAGACCAGGTCGAATACATGCGTTCGATTCTGGAACCGGCAGAACTGCTGCGCAGGATGGAGATTTACACCGAAGACGAGGTGCGCGCTGGACGCCTACCAAGGGGCAGCTTTCCCTTGCTGCGTGAAGCTCTTCTGGCAGGTGAGTTCGAACGCGGCCAAGCGCCGACCGTCACCGGCTATAAGGAACGTATGGCGCGCATGGTGCTTTCTCAGCTGCTCGACCTGGGCTTGCTTGTTTCTGCCGGGCCCAGGGCGCCAGTGCGCCTGGGCTTCCCCATCGCAGTTGTGGAGCGCTGGTTCCCGGCGCTTTATCCCGCAACTATTCGCTGAGAGCTGGGCTACGTGAGAAGCGAAGTCAAAGGTACAAACGAAGGTACAATTTCCAAGACCCTATGCTCTCTAAAGGACTTACGGCTTCTTCGAGTGCTGCAAATTCTACCGTAACTCTATGATTCTAATAGTAATTAGACTCTGTCACGGCAGAGGTCGCGGGTTCGAGCCCCGTCGTCCCCGCC
>Ga0302320_10009942_pt1 | contig 20370 bp, 22 predicted proteins | sample Bog_T0_3_FD_202130 | JGI IMG/M metagenome (GOLD analysis project Ga0302320, IMG submission 202130) | Peat permafrost microbial communities from Stordalen Mire near Abisko, Sweden - Bog_T0_3 | ecosystem: Environmental > Terrestrial > Soil > Wetlands > Peat | place: Sweden: Abisko, Stordalen Mire...
GCAGTCCATCATCAGCTCCATGGAGATGGGCCTCGCCCAAATCCTCAAAGCCGAGTACGGAGAAATCGAAGTGGAACAGGCGGCCGAGCTACCTGAGTTCAAGACCCAGGCGGAGCTTGATGCCTTCATCGCCAAGCTTGAAACGGAGATGCGTGACGCCGCAAAGAAGTTCGAATTCGAAAAGGCCGCGCGTCTGCGCGACAGCATCAAGGAACTCCGCGAACAAGAGTTTCTCTTGGGGTGATATCGAACTCTACCAAGGGTCTAGGCTGCCTGCTTGTGGGCAACGAGAATCGGTTTTCCGAATTCTTCGCCGGTCTTGAATTGGCTGCTTTCGTTCTTGAGTTGATTTGACAGGGTGACCATGGCGACGGCCGTTCGAGCCGCCTCTTCGGCTCCGTCAGAGGATGCGGTGATGCTGGCTGCAATCTCATTCATTGACTGGCCGACAAGTGCGGACGCCTGGGATTGTTCCGTGGTTGCCTGGGCAATTTGCTCGATCCGCGCCGTGACACGGGTGGCGCTGGCGCCCAGCACGGCCAGCGATTGGGCAGCCGCATCCGCTGTCGCCACGCTCATCTCTACGCGCTGTGAGCTGGATTTGATGCTCTCGACGGCCTCGCGTGTACCATCCTGAATCGACCGGACTGCGTCTGCAATCTCCTTCGTCGCTGAGGTCGTGCGCTCGGCCAATCGCCTCACTTCCCCGGCCACCACCGCGAATCCGCGTCCGTGCTCGCCCGCTCGAGCCGACTCAATGGCGGCATTCAACGCAAGCAGGTTTGTCTGGCCGGCAATCTCCTGAATCAATGTGACGATCTGGCTGATTTCCCTTGAGCGGTCGCCCAGCTCCTGCACGTTCTTGGCGTTCCGCTGCGCCTCTGATGCTAGCTCACGCACCTCACTTGCAACCGCTTCAACGGAGTGGCAGCTCTCAGCAGCAAGATTTCCTGTTTGCACCGCTTCTTCAATCGCCTCATTGCAATGTCGGGTGATCTCACCCACGCTGGATATCATCTCTTCGAGCGCAGCGGCCACCTGGGCGGACTGCTGGGTCTGGTCGGATGCCGCATGAGCGATCTGGCCGGAGGAACTCGATACCGCATCGGCGTTTAAGTGCAAAGCCCCGGAGACAGATTGAATTGAGCCAATCATCGACCGAAGTTGGTCGCACATATTGCCCATCGCTTCAATCAACATACCCAGCTCGTCCTGGCTCTCCTGCTCTGGAGGAGCGGCCATCAAGTTGCCGCCCGCAATCGCGCGAACAAAGTGAACGCATCTCTCCATCCGCAGCCCCAGCGACCGCGCAAACACAACGCACCAGGAAGCCAGTGCCAACCAAAGCAGGCCCAGCACTCCCACGAGTATTGTTTGTTCGCGATGAAGCCGGGTGGCCTCTTCCTCGGGCACGGTAGCGGCCAGCGTCACCAAGCGGTCGGCGACACGATCAAGAGAGTCGGTTGGCGAGCGGTCTTTGCCTTTCACCAATGCGTCTGCTTCAGCAAAGTCGAGTTTGGACCTGTAGTTCGCAAGCGCGGCCTCATAGGCATCGTCAAGCTCCTGATGCTGCCGTCCAAAATCATCGAGGTCCGCACGAGCCTGCCGGTTGCGAATCTGCCCGCTCAATGTGGCGCTGCCGGTTTGGACCTGGGCAGCGAGTGAGTGGAACTCTGCATCATATTTGGCCATTGCGGCCGGGTCCTTCCCGCGCAGCAATATATCCTTCCAGGCCTGCACCTGCTTCTTGAAGGTAACCTGGAGCACGCGAACCTGTTGCGCCTGGGCGATTTCCCCTTGAATGATTGCAGTGTAGCTGGCGCTGACACTGGCGCAGCGAATCATCAGGTAGGTTGAAGCGAGCCCGCCTGCAAGCAGAGCAGCTCCAAGCAGCAAATACAGAGTTGAAGCGATTCGTAGCGATCTCATGTTCTGTTTCTATCGGCAACAGCGGTGAAAACCTGAGCCGCGAGTGGACAGGCAATCGATTTGGTGAGTTCGGAGCAACCTAAGCTGAGCAAGCGACATCTCAGTTGCATAGTTGGCAAATAGTTGCAGCCTGGCGACGCCTGCGGGCTGCATTGGGCCCAGGGGAATATGGCGACAATCTTATTAGTCGATAACGATCCTCTGCAGGCGCTTCAGCGCATGTCGATCCTCCAACGGCGATTCTATGATGTGCAGCGCGCGGGAGATGCGGCCGAAGCCCTATGCCTTGTGGAGCAACCGCAGTTCGCGGGAAACCTGGGATTGGTGATCTCCGGGTTGGACATGCCGGGAATCGGCGGGCCGGCATTTGTTGCGGAGCTGCATGCCAGGCTGCCCAAAGTACCAGTGCTTGTTCTCGGCATTGCGCGTGAAGACGCAGGCGATTATGAAGGCGACGTGGTTCGCTTCCTGCCCCGGCCGTTTGCAATGGAAGAAATGTTGAAGATCGCCGGCATTCTGCTCGCACAAAATCAACTCAAGCGGGCCTGAGCGATACGCTTTCTGGTCCCACAGCTTCCGATCGCCATCGTGGGCAAATACTGCTGCTGGCAAGGCAGTTGGGCCGCCTTGTGGATAAGAGCACCAGCTACGGCCTCAGGATGTGGGGAGTTCGCTGAGCCTGCTCCCCTCCAATTCACGCAGATAGCGGTCTCCATCGTTGGTGTGAGCCAGATCACACGCTGGAAGCCTATGATGGACTGAGAATAGCCACGTGGGCAGAGCATCCGGCTCCCGCCCGTGTGCGAGAATCGTCCTGGAATTCATTGCGGAGTCTTAATGGCAGCGTTTGGCAGTTTTTCTCTCCTCATAGCATTGGCGCTGGCCGGATACAATCTGCTGGCCGGCATTCTGGCGTTGCGGCTGATTGCGACCGGGCAGCAGGCCCGCATCTCGCCCGAAAGGCTTGCAGACACGGCACGCCGTGCCGGGATCGCCAGCTTTGTGGCCGTGACCGCCGCAGCATTCGCGCTGGTCTGGGCGGTCTTCACCAACGATTTTTCCATCACCTACATCGTTGAGCACTCGAACCGAGCCCTACCCGGCCCCTACAAATTCTCAGCTCTCTGGAGCGGCCAGGAGGGTTCGCTGCTCTTGTGGGCGTGGCTGCTGGCAGCCTATGGCTTTGTGCTGCGGCTGACCCACAAGACCGACGTCAAGCTCTATGCCTACGCCGGGACGATTCTTGCCGGCATTCAGGTCTTCTTCCTGCTGATCCTCAACATTGCCGCACCGCCCTTCGCGCTGCTGCGCGGCGCAATCCCCGACGACGGAAACGGGCTCAATCCCTTGCTGCAATATCCGGAGATGGTGATTCATCCTCCGATGCTCTATCTGGGCTACGTGGGCTTCTCGGTTCCTTTTGCCTTCGCGCTCGGCGCGCTGATGATGCGCTACCCAGGAGAGAAGTGGATCAAGGTCACGCGCGTCTGGACGATGGTGACTTGGCTCTTCCTCACCTGCGGCATCTTTCTGGGCATGCACTGGGCCTATGCCGTGCTGGGCTGGGGCGGCTATTGGGGCTGGGATCCGGTGGAGAACGCGAGCTTCATGCCCTGGCTCACCGGCACCGCCTTTTTGCACTCCGTGATGATGCAGGAGAAGAAAGGCATGATGAAGAGCTGGAATGTCTGGCTCATCTTTTCTACCTTCCTGCTCACGCTGCTGGGTACGCTGCTCACCCGAGCCGGCCTGGTCAGTTCCGTTCACGCCTTCGCGCAGTCTTCAATCGGCACCTGGTTTGTTGTCTTCATGGGGCTGGTGCTCTTGGTCTGCATCTTCACGTACGTGCTGCAGCGCAGCCATCTGAAGAGCGAACACCATCTCGAATCGCTGGTCAGCCGCGAGTCGAGTTTTCTGTTCAACAATCTGGTACTGCTCACGGCCTGCTTCGTGATTCTGTGGGGAACTCTGTTCCCCATCCTCAGCGAATATGTGGTGGGCAATAAGGTCACCATGGGGGCGCCTTGGTACAACGCCGTTGCGATTCCCATCGGCATTTTCCTGCTGTTTCTCACCGGCGTTGGCCCGCTGCTGCCCTGGCGAGCGACGTCGTTCAAGAGCATTCGCCGCAACTTTGTGCTTCCGGTCATCGCTTTTTGGGCAACCGTGATCGTCTGCCTTGCGGCGGGCGTGCGGCCCTGGCAAGACGGCGCACTGAATCAAGGCAACTTTTATGCGCTCGTCGCATTTTCAGTAGGCGCGGCCGTCATGACCGCCATCCTGAGCGAGTTCCTGCGGGGCGCAGGCGTGATTTCGAAGCAAACGGGACGGAACCTGTTTGCTGCGACATGGCTGCTGACGCGCAGAAACACCCGCAGATATGGCGGCTACATCATTCATATTGGCGTGGTGATTGTGGTGGTTGGGCTGGCCGGGGCAGCATTCAACCGCAGCGAAGAACGCGAATTGGCCGTGCATGACAAGCTTTCCATCGGCCCTTATACGCTGGACTGCGTCGGCTTTACCCAGGACTCGAACCTGAACTATAACTCGGAGTACGCGCTGCTTGACGTCTACAAGGACGGCAAGAAGCAGTTCCAAATGACTCCAGAAAAGCGCGTTTACCTGGCCAGCGAACAGCCGCAGACCATGGTTGCCATTCACTCGGTGCCCAGCTGGGATCTTTATGTGGTGTATGAGGGCACAAACCCTGACACCGGCCAGCCGATCATCAAGGCATTTCTGAATCCGCTCGTTGGCTGGATCTGGGCGGGACTTGTAATCCTCGTCTGGGGCACGCTGATCGCGCTCGTTCCGAGCCTGAGTCCGGCCACCGCTTCTGTGCGCGTGCCGGCTAGGGCAGCGCCTTCAGAGCCTGCGCTCAAGGGAGGCCATCTGTGAGGCTGCCAAAGGGTTCTTCTTTCTGGATAAAGTCAGTGCAGGCATCGGCGCTTGCTGTGGCAGTTTGCTTCTCGCTGGGCGCTACGGATCCCAATTCGCGCCTGAACGATATGAGTCACAGGCTGATGTGTACCTGCGGTTGCGCCGAGATTCTGGGCGAATGCAACCATGTGGGCTGCCCCAACTCTACCGGGGAGCTCAACGAGTTGCGCGCCGCCATTGCAGACGGCAAGAGCGACCATGAAATCAACGACATGTTTGTCGCCAAATATGGAGCAGTGGTGCTGGCCGCACCCACTGCGCACGGCTTCGACCTGGTGGCCTGGATTGCGCCATTTGCGGTTTTCGGCGCAGCGTTGCTGGGAACAGTTCTTCTGGTCCGGCGCTGGTCAGTGGGCCGGACGCTGGTTGCCGCGGGACCTGATCCAGCAAGCCTGGACCCGGCTGAACAGGCGCGACGGGAAAAGATTCGCCGGGAGACGGACGCCGGCAACGATGGAGGGTTTTAAGCGATGACAACTTTGCAAGGCGTAGTCATGGGCGGACTGATGACGGTTGCGCTGCTGTTTTACACCTTTTGGCCAGAGAACGTTTTCGCCAGCCAACGCGAGAAGACCCGCCTGGACTACCTGCTTGAGCGAAAGGACCAGCTCTACGAGAACCTGCGCGACCTGAGCTTTGAGTACCGCGCCGGCAAATACCCAGAAGAGGATTTTCAAGTACAACGTGCGCAACTCGAAAATGAAACGGCATTGTTGCTGGCTGAGATTGAGCATCTGCAACAAGCCTGAGAATTGAAATGCTTTTACACGTTTTCTCCGCTTTTGATTGAAGGAATCCATCACAACTATGAAATCGACTCTTTTGATTTTTCGCACTTTTGCATTTAGCCTGCTCACGCTTGGCGTAGCAGCGCAAGCCGCAACCGTGAGCGGCACTGTGACCGACAAGACCACGGGCAAACCCGCCGTGGGTGACATTGTTGTCTTAGTTGACGTGCAAGCCGGCATGGGCGAAGTGGCCCATGCCACCACCGACTCGAGCGGACGCTATTCCCTGAAAGAACCGGGCAACAGCCCTTACCTGGTGCGCGTAACCCACCAGGGCGCCGGTTATTTTATTGCCGCTCCTCAGGGCGGCGCGCCAGCCGACATCCCTGTTTACGACGTTGCCGCCAAGGTCCAGGGTGTCACCATCGAGGCTGATGTATTGGAAGTGGAAAGCGAAAATGGCCAGCTCAAAGTGACCGAGCGGTACTTTGTACACAACAACAGTTCGCCGCCAATGACACAGTGGAGTGCGCATTCGTTCGGCGTTGTGTTGCCGGCCGAGGCGGTGGTGAATGGCGTCGGCGCGCAGCGGCCCACCGGCCTGCCCACTTCAGTCAAGCTGGACCCGGACGGCCCCAAGGGACACTACTCGTTCAACTTTCCCATCCAGCCCGACGAGGGCGACAAAGAGACGCTTTTTCAACTCAGCTATAACGTGCCCTCCAACGGCGGGAAGTTCACTTTCAAATCCCTGCTGCTGTTGCCGGCCGATAATCTGGCCGTGATTTTGCCAAAGAGCATGACTTTTGCCGCCGGCGCAGGCACGAATTTCAAGGCAGTTCCTGAAGACCCCAACGTGCAAACCTTTGTGGCCAAGAACCCCGGCCCAGGCAAGCCGATTGAGTTCACCATCTCGGGCGACGGGTCGATTCCGCGGGAACAGCAGGGCGCTGCGCCGGGTCAACAGCCTGGCGCGGGTATGGGAGCGCAGGATAACGGAAACGGAGATTCGGGCACGGCCACGCCCGGCACACAACCTGGCGGCGGCATAGGAACGCCGATTGGCACTCCCGATCCGCTGAGCAAATACAAATGGTGGATCATGGGCGGGTTGGCGCTGCTCTTGGCCGCTGGCGCTGCCTTCCTGCTGCGCAAACCGGCCGGAGTGGCTGGCGCTGTTCCCGTTGCCGATGCCGGAGTAGTGAATTACCCCGCGTTTTCAAGCGCGACTGCAAAGCATACTGCGCTTATGAATGCGTTGAAAGAGGAGCTTTTCTCGCTTGAGAGCGAAAAGCTCTCCGGCACAATTACGCCTGAGGATTATGCCGAAGTAAAGGCCGCGTTGGAAACGGTGCTGAAGCGGGCGTTGGGAAAAGCAGGGAATAGGGAATAGGGAACAGAAAGCGGAGTGGACGCAATAAGAATGAAAAGGATCAAGTTACCGGAAGCTGTCGCGCAAATCTATCGTGCAGTAGAGGAGCTTGAGGCTCTCTATCGTCCCCGCAAATTTACGCCGGACGGTCATCTTGTGGGTTCGATCGGCGAGGTTTTGGCCGCAGAGGCACTGGGACTTACCCTTTATCCGATGGGCCACGCTGGACATGACGCGCATGATGCGAATGGTGACGTGCAGATCAAAATGACGGCACGAAGGAGTATCGCAATGTACTCCGAATGCATTCGGCTCGTTGTTCTTCGCATCGTCTCATCGGAAGAGGCCGAAATCGTCTATGACGGACCGGGCAAACCAGCATGGGAAGCCGCAGGTAGAAGGGGTAAGAATAGCCAGAGAGTCTTGAGTTTATCGAGGCTCAGACAAGTCGGAAGCGGAAGCTAGAGACGAAGAATCGAGTTGGCGGTCGATGGTATTCCTGTTCCCTATTCCTTGTTCCCTGTTCCCTAGTATCCTTCCCTCATGAAGACTTTACTCCGGACTCTTCTTTATCTCGCGCTCATCGTTTGGCTGGGCGCGGAGATCTTCTTTCCTGTCGTTGCGGCGATTACATTTACATCGCTTGCGCCGAACACGCATGCAGCCGGCACGATTGTGGGCGAGTTGCTGCGCATCCTTCACGGCATGGGGCTTGTGTCTGGCATGGTCGCGCTCGCTTTGCTCGCTCTGGCGCCGTCGTGGGGCATCTACAAGCCGCGCATGGTTCTCGGACCCATGGCACTCATCGTGTTGATGATCGGCCTGACCGTCTATTCGCATTTCGCGATCATTCCAGCGATGGAGCGTGACCGCATCGCCGCGGGCGGCGTGATCGATGCAGTGGATGCGAGCAATCCCAGCCGCGTCGAATTCAACAAACTGCACAACCGCAGCGAGCATCTAGAAGCGGCGATCCTGCTGCTTGGACTGGCGACGGTGGTTCTCGTAGCTGCGGCGGAGTCGGGGAAAAACAGTGGTCAGTGAACAGTGGTCAGGGAACAGCGAACAGTGATCACTGTTCCTGTATCATCGAAGAGGCCCGGAAGCGCGTCATTCATCGTGCAGGGGCAGCAATGGGACGTGCATGAAGACTGGCATTATTGGCCTGCCGCAGGTAGGCAAAACATCGTTATTCAAGATTCTCACCAAGGCAAAGCTCGAAGACCGGGGACACTCGCGTGAAGCGCACATCGGCGTCGCCAAGGTACCCGACGAGCGGCTCGACAAGCTCTCTGCGCTCTACTCGCCGCGCAAGACTACATTCGCAGCGGTTGAATTTGTGGACGTTGCGGCCATTGGGCAAGAGGCCCTCAAGGAGACCGCGTTCCTGACCAGCCTGCGTAATGTGGACGCGCTGATTCATGTGCTCCGCGCTTTTGAAGACGATTCGATTCCGCACGTCGGGCCGGTCGACCCGCTGCGCGATATCAAGAACGTCGAGTTCGATCTGATGATCAGCGACCTTACCCAGGTTGAGAAGCGGCTCGAGCGGCTGGAAAAGGACCTGAAAAAGGGGCGCACCAGCGAACTGGAGCGTGAACAGGCTCTGCTGCTGCGATCAAAAGAGGCTCTTGAAAAGGAGCAGCCGTTGCGCGAGTTGGAGATGACGGCAGAAGAAAAGAAGCTCATCAAGGGCTTCATGTTCCTGTCGCAAAAGCCCATTCTCTACGCGCTGAACATCAGCGAAAGCACTACGCTTGGCACCGATCTCGAAGCAGCGGTCGGCCTCTTCAAGCTGGACGACGTGGCCAGCCGGCTCAATGCCGGGTCAACCGCCATTTGCGGCAAGGTGGAGGCTGAGCTCGCGGAGATGGACGATGAAGAGGCCGCGGAGTTCCTGGGCAGCTATGGCCTCAATGAGAGCGGCCTGGTGCGGCTCATTCGCAAGAGCTACGAGTTGCTTGGCCTGATCAGCTTTTTCACAGCCGGCGAAGACGAGTGCCGCGCATGGACGGTGCCGGTTGGCTCGAAGGCGCCCCAGGCCGCGGGCGCAATCCACTCTGACCTGGAGCATCATTTCATTCGCGCTGAGACAATTCGCTGGGACACACTGCTTGAGGCCGGTTCTGAGGCTGCAGCCAAAAGCCGAGGCACGCTGCGTTTGGAAGGCAAGGAATACATCGTGCAGGATGGCGACGTGATGCACATCCGGCACAGCGGTTAGCGGCACATGCTGAAGATCTCCCTGATTCTCGGCGCAATTGCCGCATTGGCCGACGTTGTTGGCGGGCTGGTGCTGGTGCGGGCACGAGGCGTGGAACGCTACCTGCGCTATTTTGTGGCGCTTGGCGCGGGTTTTCTAATGGCTACGGCGCTGATCGAGATGACGCCGGAGAGTCTTCACTTGAGCCCGCGGCTGGGACCGATTCTGATCATGGCCGGCTACTGCGTGGTGCACCTGCTCGAACACACCATCAACTCTCACTTCCACTTTGGGGAGGAGACACATCACGGTGAGTTCGTCTCAAAGCACACGGGCAACTCCGTGATGGCTGGGTTGAGCGTGCACGCGCTTTTTGACGGCGTGGCCATCGGCTCTGGGTTTGTGGTCAACAGCACTCTCGGCTGGCTGATCTTTCTGGCGATCCTGCTGCACAAGGCGCCCGAAGGCTTCACGATGGCGTCCGTGATGCTGGCCAGCGGACGCAGCCGCACCATGGCGTTCTATTCCGCAGTAGCGCTGGCAGCAGCCACTCTTGCTGGAGTGCTGGTGATCGAGCTGATTCCGAGCTGGCTGCCCTATGGATTGCCGATATCCGCGGGCGTGGCACTTTATGTTGCGGCAACAGACCTGGTGCCCGAAGTCAACCGTGAACCTGGCATTCGCATGGCGCTTGTTTTTTTCGCGGGCGTGGCGGGGTTTCTGCTGCTGCGAACGATCTTGCCGGCGATCTAGGTTTGCAAATGCTTCAGTGCGTCGCGATCGAGTCCTCATTCGGCTCATTTTCGGGTGGTGCTGGAAGTCTCCTGAATTGCACATCGTATACGTTGGTGCCAGAACCGCCGCAGTCTGGTCCGATGCACCTGAACGAGGCATTGCCAGCCTGTTGCTGTTCAATCAGGTAGTAAGGCAGCCAGACATACTTCACCTGATCCTCGACGAGTAGAAAATGCGAGTGCTCGGGCAGAAAATGTGACACGTCTGAAACCGGGTAAGAGAACAACTTGCTGAAACGCAGGAAGTTGAGCTCAGCCCCTTGAAACTGCGAGTAATCCTTCCGGTCAGTAATATCGGTCACCCCGATAATCCGGTGCTGCAGGTCTGGGCTCGCATAAAAGTCAAGCTGGCTAGAAAGAACCAAAAGGTCTGTCGCGACGGGAAGCTTGCTCTCTTCGACTAACTTCACCCATTGAAGATTGTCATAACTGGCCTGAAGCTGCTCATGAACGAGGCCTGGATGAGCCAAAGCATAGAGTCCCGCAACCACATTGCCGGCACAGTTGAGAGTAGAGACGAACAGAAACGATGCGAACAACGCGGCGCCCGCAAGCCTGCTTCTCCGTGATGCCTCTGCCACCGCCGCAATGGCCAAAATGATCAGGCCAATATTGCAACAGATCACATATCGCGGGTTGTAAATATGGAGCGTGAAAGAGGCTGGAACCACATAGAACGGGAGAAGCGCAAACATGGCTACAAGAACCCACTCGGCCCGAGAGAAGCCACGCGCCCCGATCTCATTTGTGAAGCGAAGTAGTCTCTGCCTTTGAAGCAGAGCAGCTCCGATGGCAACAAGGAACAAGAGAATGAAGTAACTCATTCCCCCAGTAACAAAATCCCAATAAGATCTGAAAATGGACCGAAGATGCGGCTGAGACCAAAAACTCGCACCGAATCTTTTGTTGGCAAGAAGCTGGCCATGCAGTACAGGCAGTAACCCTGCCGGGTACATCATGAGCGCAGTCCATACGCCCCAGTCCGGCTTCTTGTGCTTCATATCCAGGATGACCTGGGCCAGGGCGAAGGGGGCGAAAAGAAAGACTGCGAAGGAGTGCGCATCGACGGCGAAGGCCAATCCGAGCCAGAGGCAAATGAGGCTCCAGGTTCGATGGCGTCCGCTGACGGCCGACTGCCAGCTCACCATAGCGACGCTTGCACCGGCGAGCACCAGGGCATAGGCGCGCGCTTCGATCGCATAGTAGAAGACAGTGGAGTTCAACGAATAGAACAGCGCAGCAAGCGCGTAGCCCGCCGGGTAGCGACGGCGCACAAACCTGAACACGCACACGCACGTGACTAGATACGCAAGCGTGAAAGGGAGTCTCGAGCCAAGTTCGGCGCCGATCGGCAACATCAAGCCGACCCGGGCGATCAGCGACTGCAGTGGACCTGTGGTATCCAGCCCCTGGGCGTAGAAGTTCCAGACATCGACCCAATGCGGCAAAGACGCTGTCTTCACCGTAACAAGCTCGTCGTACCAAAGAAGTTTCGTAGCTGACTGCCCCAGCGCAATCACGAATATCAGAAGCAACGCCGCAGCAGCGACAATACCCGCGTTCCGCTCAAGCTTGTCAACGATACGCTCGTGGACGGATACGAGTCTTGGCTTGCGTTCGGCGTCCGCAGTCATGTGCCCCCGATGCAAGCAATAGTCTAGTCGCGACGCCGAAAGCCGAATCTAGCGGCGTAGAGCCTTGCCAGTAGCCCCGCATAATCCCAGGCGACCCTGAAGTTGGCTTTGCTCGCTCCGCGAAAGCGCAGACCAAAAGCGAAGGGGACCTCCTCGACCGATCGGATGCGGCCCCGCACCAGAACCTCCAGCAGCAACTTGAATCCGGATTGCTGGAACGGGATCTGGTCAAGGCAACTGCGGCGAACCATGAAGAAGCCGGACATCGGATCCTTGGCGCGAAGCTTCGACCGTTGCAGCGGCCAGGTGACCCATACGGCGGCGGCAGAGAAAAACTTCCTGGCGGGATTCCATTTGCCCAGATCGCCGCCCGGGGTATAGCGGCTGCCGATGACCACATCGTTCCCAGCCTGGATGCCAGAAAGCAACTGCGGCAGCAACTCCGGCGGGTGTTGGAGGTCGGCGTCCATCACGCCGAGAATCGATGCATCCGTATTCCGCCAGCCGTAAAGGATCGCACCGGACAATCCTCTCTCTCCTTTGCGTACAAGGAGGCGGACGCGCGGATCTTCCTTCGCAATGGCCGAGACCACATCGCCGGTGCCGTCGCTACTGTCGTCATCAACGACCAGGATTTCGTAGGGCACCCCAACGGGATCAAGGACGGATCTAACGTGTTGGAGCAGCCCGCCGATGTTTTCAGCTTCGCACAGCGTCGGAATCACCAGCGCGAGCTTTTCCAGCGCACGCTCCGCCGGGCCCGCCGGCGGCGGCGTCAGAGTCACTTCCGCGGTTGACGACATGTAAGATGAACTCAACGCATTCGGGACCATGCATTACCAGTCTGATAGGGAATTGAAAGACAGCAAGTTTGCAACAAGTTAGACGATACACTTCCCTGCCCGGTTGCTGCCAGTCCTATCCCGCCGGTTATGCTCATGCCGTGCCTGACGAGTGGGGAATCTCTGTTTGACGCTGAAACGCTTATCCTCTGAATTGTGGCCCGTTCTGCTGTTCACCGCGCTCGGCTTTCTGGTGATGGGGTACCACCCAGGCCTCGAAGACGATGGCGTTTATTTGACAGCTGTCAAAGCCGATCTCAATCCAGCACTCTTCCCGCAGAATTCAGACTTTTTCAGTATCCAACTGCAGGCGACACTGTTTGACGGCTCGATGGCTCATTTTGTTCGGTGGACTCGGATTCCTTTAGCCTGGGCGGAGCTAGGGTGGCAATTCGTTTCACTCTTTCTGATTCTTTGGGCCTGTAACAGGATTGCAAAGCAAGTATTCGCAGAACGGCGCGCTCAATGGGCTGCCGTAGCGATGGTTGCAGCCATGTTGACGCTGCCTGTGGCTGGGACGGCATTGAACATAGCCGACCAGCATCTGCATCCCCGCAATCTGGCGACCGCCTTTATTCTGATTTCAGTTTCGCGGATTCTTGAGGGAAAGCGGTGGCACGCCATTCCATTTTTGATGCTGGCCTTTGCGATGCACCCCATCATGGCCGCACTCGGCATCTCTTTTTGCGCGTTCCTGACTGTGGCTCTACTCGAAGTATCTCCATTCCGTTTTCGCGCAGCGCAGGACTCACTCGCGAGCGCCGTTCCGCTGGGCTGGATGTTCGAGCCGGCATCTCCCACATGGCGAGAGGCTGTCAGCACTCGTGGTTACTACTTCCTCTACAACTGGGCGTGGTATGAGTGGCTGGGCGCGCTGGCCCCTCTGTTCCTGTTCTGGCTGCTCAGCCGAGTCGCCCAAAAGCACGGCGAAACCAAGCTGGCGCGATTTGCTGTTGCGGTGTTCGCCTATGGCGTGTTTCAGCAGATTGTAGCGATGGTCATCCTCACGCCCAATGCATTTGAGCGGCTCGCTCCTCTGCAACCGATGCGCTATCTGCAACTTGTTTATATTTTTATGGCGTTGGCAGCAGGTGGTCTCATCGGACGCTTCCTGATCAAAACCAGAGTCTGGCGCTGGGCGGTCTACCTGCTGGTGCTTAACGGCAGCATGTTCCTGGTGCAGTGGGAGCTGATCGACGACGGCGCGCACCTGGAACTCCCAAACCAAGTTAGCTCCAATCCCTGGCTGCAAGCGTTCACTTGGATTCGCATGAATACGCCGACCGACGCCTACTTCGCTCTCGATCCCAACTATCTGTCGTCACCGCGCGAAGACTTTCACAGCTTCCGCGCTCTGGCCGAGCGAAGCCAGCTTTCTGACGCCGATAAGGATGCTGCAGTGGTGACGCAAGTGCCCAGCCTTGGCCCCGTTTGGCACGAACAGCAGATGGCGCAAGCCGGTTGGCCGCAGTTCCAGCTTGGCGATTTCGAACGCCTGAAGACGCAGTTCGGCGTTGACTGGGTGGTTGTCGATTATCCCCAGCCTGCCGGTCTTGCCTGTCAGTGGCATAATCATGCGCTTACGGTCTGCCGAATCCCTTAGACCGCACCTCAATACAATATTTGCAGCGCCCATCCGTTTACAGAAGTGGATGGATCAGCCATGAGCGTGACCGCGATGATCGAGCAAGACCGTCAAATCGCCGAAGTCAACGCGGAGCAGCGCACGCGGCTGCGCAATTTCATTCGCAAGCGGGTGCCAAACGAATCCGATGTGGAGGATCTGCTTCAAGAGGTCTTCTATGAACTTGTCGTCGCGAAGCGTCTCTTGATGCCGATTGACTATGTGACCGGCTGGCTTTTTCGGGTGGCGCGCAATCGCATTACGGACCTCTTCCGCAAGAAGAGGCCGGAGAACTTTTCCGATTCAGCGGTGGAGGACGAAGAGGGCCACCTGCTGCAGATTGAAGACTTGTTGGCTTCGCCGGAGGCCGGGCCGGAAGCCGACTACTTTCGCCAGGTACTTTTCGATGAGTTGGAAGTAGCCCTTGGCGAACTTCCCGGCGAGCAGCGTGAGGTATTCATCGCGCACGAAATTGAAGGACGCAGCTTCAAAGAGCTCTCGGCGGAAAGCGGCGTAAACGTCAACACGCTTCTCGCACGCAAGCGCTACGCAGTGCTTCACCTGCGTGAGCGATTGCAAAGCATTCACGACGAATTCAAGGGGAAATGAGGAACAAATCATGCAAGACAGGTGGATCAAGAGAAACAAGTGGATCTTTTTTGTAGCCCCACTCGCAATTGCCGCTTTCGTCGCCATCTTCGGCGAAGTGGTGATGCATTTGTGGAACTGGCTGACGCCCATGCTCTTCGGGTGGCGCCAGGTCAATTTCTGGCAGGCTCTTGGGCTGCTGGCTCTTTGCCGGATTCTCTTCGGAGGCTTTGGCGGTCACGGCCGTGGGCGCCATGGTCGCGGCAATCGCCGCTGCGAACGTTGGGAGGGGATGACGCCCGAGGAGCGCGAAAAGTTCCGCCAGGATATGCGCACGCGTTGGAGCCGCGTTGGAGCGCCAGCCAGCGAAACCAATGAGCCGGCCTGATCGCGCCAAGCATCACTAAAGCGAGAGCGAGAGTTGCAAAAATGCACAGAAACAGCGACTCCTCTCTCTACACGGACCTTTGACCTTTTCTGCCGCCGCTCTCCCCGGTTAAACTGCAAAGGCTCGACACATCCGCAGGCAGGGAGACTACAGCGTGCTCAACTTAGCCAAACAATCTCATCGAAGCGATGGGCTGACCGGAGCTTTGAAGAGATGCGAGAGGATTTGGCCATTCGTCGCCGGCATGTTGCTTGGCGCCTCGATCTCCGGTTGCAAGAATATTCAGCAACCGCCGGCAACTGCGCAGCCGAATGCCACTGAGGGACCGCAGAGCGCCCCTGGGCCTGAATATGCCGGCGACGCGAGGTCCGGGCGGCGCAGGTCGCGACGCGGGCACGCAGACTCGCAGGCTGCGCCGGGCGCGTTCGATTTCTACCTGCTGAATCTCTCCTGGTCTCCGGAATTCTGCGCGACCCATGAGACCAGCCCAGAGTGCGGACGAGGGCTCGGGTTTGTCGTCCACGGGCTGTGGCCGCAAGATGCCAGCGGCGACTATCCCGAAGACTGCAGTGACTCTCCGGGCCCTGCCAATCCGCAAGCACTCACTGACCTGATTCCGACGGCAAGCCTTGTGGAACATGAGTGGCAGACACACGGGACCTGCTCCGGCCTCAATGCAGACGCGTATTTCGCGGGAATCAGAAGGGCATTTGCAGGGGTTAAGATTCCTGCCGACATCGGCACGGGCAACGATTCTGACGGTGTTGCCCCTGAGCAGTTGTTGCAGCGCTTCGCGCAGGCGAATCCGTCATTTCCAGAGGGCAGCATTGCGTTGAGTTGCGGGAACAATCGCCTGACTGCGATTGAGGTGTGCCTGACGAAGGACTTGCAAGCGGAGAGCTGCCAGGGCGTGCGGTCATGCCGGGCGAATTCAATCAGGGTGACGCCGAGGTAGCCCGGAGCCGTTCAACGGTTCCTTGACGATTGCCCGGCAAATCAAGAACTGTGCCACTCCTGAAGGCGACCGCTTTGCGCGATGGGGGTCAATCCGCGAGAATGGGATGTATTGCATCTCAGCTGGCATCTCGGCGAGGTTCGACCTTTTCTTTAGGGGCAGTCTGCGGCAAAGCTGCATAGACTAGATCCATTGATTCACCGGTAGGGAGACCGGGCCATGCTCAACCTGGCGCAGCGTCTGATTCTCGGTTGTGTGCTGCTGATCGGCCTGACATTGGGGCTGGTTGCGCTGGCTCACCGTGCGTTGGCTGTAGCGGGACAGGGCACTCTGGCCTATGCCTTTGTGTTCGCCTCGTTGCTGATTGGTGTTGCCACCATCCTCCTTGTTCTTCAGCCCATCCACAAGGTAGCTCGGGATGCGAAGAAGATCGCTCAAGGCAACATGGAGCACCGCGTGGAATGGAGCAGCCGCGACGACTTTGGGCTGATCGCGGTGGAGTTGAACCGGCTTGCAGTCCGACTGCGGGAGCTTCGAGACTCCGAGGCTGGGCGGCGTCAGATGGAGTTTCAGCTCTCTGACGCGGTACTGCAATCTATTTTCGAACCGATCATCGTCACAGACGGCAAGGGCCATGTACTGAAGGTGAACCAGGCGGCATCCGAGTTGCTTGGCGAAGCAGCGACCGACCGCATGGCGCTGAACAATACTCCCGGCGGGGAAAAGATTCTGAATGCCATCCGCAACGCCGTCGCCATGCAGAAGGCGGTTGCCACCGAGGACGAAGCGGCCATGCTGCCCATGCGCATCGGCAACCAGGAACGCAGTTTTCGGCTGCGTACAACGCCCATGCGCGACTCCGAAGGGCGGCTGCTTGGCACGGTGACCACTCTCGAAGACGTGACCAGCCTGCAGGACACCGACCGCTTCAAAACGCAGTTCATCACGGTTGCCAGCCGTAAGCTCCGCGACCCTCTGTTGCGGATGCGCCGTGGGCTTTATGCGCTGAGCCAGGGCTTTGGCGGGGAGCTGCGTGGGCTGCAAACCGAACTGGTGGCCCAGGTCAGCAGCGAGTCAGAGAAGCTGGACGAAATCATGGGCGACCTGATCGAGGTTGCCGAACTCGACACCGGCAAGCGCGAGCTCAAGCTTGAGCGGTTGCGCCCGCTGCAGGCGCTGGGGGAAGCTCGAGATCGCTTTTGCGATGAGTCCACTCGGAAGCATATCCGTGTGGACATACGCGCCTATGCGGATCTATCGGTTGTGAGCGCCGACCGGCGTGCGCTGCGCTCGATTCTGGACAACCTGCTGACGAATGCGCTTCGCTATACGCCAGACGAGGGCGAAATCCTGTTGGCAGCCGAAGAGGTGAAGGATTTTGTGCAGTTCACCGTTCGCGATACTGGCCGCGGCATTGAGGCAGAGCGGCTGAGCGCAATCTTCGACCGCTTCAATCCATTTTCTGAGAGCGGCTCGGGCCTGGGGTTGGCGCTGGTACGACGCCTGGTCGAGTCCCTTGGCGGGCAGATCGCCGTTGAGAGCCGCCTGGGCCATGGAACCACCTTCCGGTTTACTCTTCCCGTGGCGGCGGTGGAAGCCGTGCGCCATACAGTCGAGGTGGGATAAGCGATGCCCGAGCTCGTCCTCGAGAAAAAGCAGGAACCCGCCAAGCTGCGGATCTATATCGGCGCCGCTCCCGGAGTGGGCAAGACCTACCACATGCTCAACGATGCCCACCTGATGAAGCATCAGCAGAACGTGGATGTGGTGATCGGCCTGGTAGAGAGCCACGGGCGTAAGGAAACCGAGGCACGCATTCGCGACCTGGAGATTGTGCCCCAGCGCGAGATTCCCTATCGCGGCGTCACGCTCAAAGAGATGGACGTGGATGCCATTCTGGAAAGGCATCCAAACACGGTGGTCGTGGACGAACTGGCCCACACCAACGTGCCGGGCAGCAAGAATCGAAAGCGCTACGAAGACGTATTGGAGCTACTTGAAGCCGGCATCAACGTGCTGACGGCTGTCAACATCCAGCATCTTGAGACGCTTAACGATGCCGTCAACCGCTCCGCCAATACCGTGATTCGCGAGACGGTACCAGACAATTTTCTCAAGCGCGCAGATGAAGTGGTGAACATCGACATCACCGTGGACGAGTTGCGGACTCGGCTGCGCTCCGGCAAGATCTATGCACCCGAAAAGGTTGAGCAGTCGCTGGCCAACTTCTTCCGCAAGGGCAACCTGAACATGCTCCGCGAGCTTGCCCTGCGTACGACAGCCGAGCAGGTCAGCAGCCGAGCCTCTGAATATCGCCGCACGCAGGGATTGGAGCAAGCTCCGATTCCGGAGAAGGTGATGGTGTGCATGAGCTCACGGCCCGGCACGGAGCGGCTGCTGCGTGTGGGCGCGCGTGTGGCCGGCCGGCTGGCAAGTAACTGGTACGCGGTCTACGTGACCCGTCCCGACGAAGATAAAGGCCACGGCGACCCAGAAGCTCACCATCGCCTCGAAGAGTACCAGCGGATGGCGCGCGACCTGGGCGCCAAAGTGGTCAATCTGACTGACCGCAATGTTTCTGATGCGCTGATTCGCTTTGCGCAACAGGAGAGTATCTCCCACGTGGTCTTTGGTCAGCCGGTTCGTTCACGCTGGGATATTCTGCTGCGTGGGTCGGTGCTTAACCGATTCCTGTCAGAGGTTCGCGATGTGACCGTGCAGGTGGTCCCGGTGAACAAACCTCTACGCAAGGGCTGAGGTTTATTCAACCGGCACACGCGGCTCTACTCACAGAAAACACGAACCTTGGCCTGGTTCTGGTTCGCATCGACGTCGACCGTCAGGTCCTCAAGATGGTCGATCAGCTCCTCAAGGTTTTCCGGCTTGATTTGTGAGAGAGTCAGCGGCACGCCATGCCTGCTCAGGGCCTGGTCCAACTGCTCGTGGGCCTGCGCCGGAATCAGGCTGGCCAGGCGAACGCCGGCACGCAGCAGTTGCATGGGCACGCGGACGTTGACGGTGGTTGGGCCTTCCTTTTCATGGGCCTCGACGAGTACGCGAAGATACTTTGCGCGGGTCTTGACGGTTGCGGATTTTTGCCCGCTGCCTGCGGCCACGCTGCCGGTGAACTCGCCAACAGGTACGGTTGAGCCAGGTTCAATTGCAGCCAACAGGCGCTCGGCTTCATCGGCGTTAATCTTTCCGGCAGCAAGCAATTCAAGGATTTGACGGCGATGCTCGTTCATAGAATCCCTCCCAAGAGATGGTTGACCAGCGAAGCGGCTGGATGCAGGTTGGCCCAGATCGCGGGCAGCCACTCATGCGGCTTGAGTTGCGCCACGAGCGAGATGACCACGCAGGCCGTGAGCGCCCAAAGGCTTTCCCTTCCCTCGTTCCAGGCGATAAGCAGCCGCTCGGCCTCAGTGGGCGAAATGCGGCCAAGAGCGACCATGTGCAAGATTGCGCGACGATCTGTTTGCATAGCGACCTCTAAAGAATCCGAACGAGAATCTGAGCTTCGTTTGTGCTGACGCGCACGTTGGTTCCGGGCAGGCTGCACAGGATTGCCCAGAAAACAGAGATGGCGCGGCCGGTGCTGACGCTGCCGGCTATGCAGAGCCCGAAGATGACCAGAAAGATGATGGGCGAGAGCAGAATGGCCGGGATCCACAACAGGAACAGCGGAAGACAGAGGCGCAAGCCACGCCATTCCGGCGTGTGGACATGAACAACTGCAAAATTCGGTGTCATTTCAGAGCCTCCAGCGTGCGGATCGCTTCCTGAGCATCGATCTCGCCATTTTTGAGCCGCTCCAGAACCTCGGCGCGGGATGGAGATGGATTGGTGTCGACAAACTCAAGTTGGCCGGCAATGCGGTTGAGGCGCGCCTTGATGGTGGGATAGCTGACGCCGAAGACCTGCTCCATCTCCTTGATGGAACCGTGGGAGCGAAGGAAGGCGATGATGAAGACCTGGTCTTCAAGCGAGAGGCGGGCCAGCTCCGGCAGTGTGAACTGCCCTTCGATGGCGATCTGCTTTTCGGGAATGCGGACCCTCTCGATGACGAGCGAGGCTCCTTGAGCGATGCGCAGCAGGTCTTGCCAGTCAGAAGCGGCTTTTGAGCCAGATGCCATAAGAGGGAAACCTCATTTGTTGAATTCAAGAAGAAATTTAATATCGTTTCTTTTGTTTGTCAATCATTTTTATTAATTTTATTAAGTTAATATACGGATTATCTAACTTTCTCTGCTTATTGGCAGCTTTCGCAAAAGACGGTAGGCATGGGTTGCGACTGAGGGTCTGATTCTTGGGGCGCAGGGTTGAAGAGCGTTGAAGTGCGGGGGTGCGGGCGAAAAAGCAAAGGGAGATTT
>Ga0302320_10009944_pt1 | contig 20365 bp, 17 predicted proteins | sample Bog_T0_3_FD_202130 | JGI IMG/M metagenome (GOLD analysis project Ga0302320, IMG submission 202130) | Peat permafrost microbial communities from Stordalen Mire near Abisko, Sweden - Bog_T0_3 | ecosystem: Environmental > Terrestrial > Soil > Wetlands > Peat | place: Sweden: Abisko, Stordalen Mire...
AGTCAGGAAGATGAGTGCATTTGCCTGGCAGCCAGTCGCGCACGCCGAAGCCATCTGGTCCGCATTCACGTTGTAGTACTCACCATCCGAGCCCAGTGCGAGACTGGAGATCACGGGAATTCCATCGTTATCCCAGATCGCCTCGATCCAGCGCGAATCTACCGAACTGATTTCGCCGACGAATCCAAGGTCTGCGCCCTTGGTCTTTTTCTTGCGCGCCAGAAAGGCAGCTCCGTCGCCGCCGCATAATCCCACTGCAGCCTGCCCGGTTGCGGTAATCGCCGCTACCAGTTGCTTGTTCACTCGTCCAGCCAAAACCATTAATGCAATGTCGCGAGTGTCGGAGTCGGTAACGCGAAGCCCGTTTATGAAGGTGGACTCCTTGCCCATCAGCGCCAGTGTCTCGGTCAGCGCGCGGCCTCCGCCATGAACCACGGCGACCTTGTGACCTTCGGCCGCCAGGTCGGCGACCGCTTGCGCGCATTTCTTAAGCAGCGCTTTATCTTCCAGCGCCGCACCACCAATTTTCACTACGAGTTTCATAATCACAATCCCTCCTTCTCGCTCCAGCCAAACATTACGTTCAGGTTCTGGAGCGCCTGGCCCGCGGCGCCCTTCATCAGGTTGTCCAAGCAGGACACCACAATGACGCGCTTCCCATCCGGGGCCAGCTGAAATCCCACATCGCAGTAGTTCGTGCGCAATGAATATTGAATCTGCGGCAATTTGCCATGACCGTAAATCCGAACCCATTGCGCGCCATCATAGAACTCGCTGAACACGGCTTCGATCTCACTCGGAGTCGCAGGCTTCTTCAGCCCTATATAGATAGTCGAAAGAATGCCGCGAGGTATCGGCAGTAAGTGAGGGGTAAAGATGAGTTCACCTGCATCGAGCCCCGCCTGTTCCAAAATCTCGCCTGTATGGCGATGTCCAAAAACCGAATACGCCGAAAAGTTATCGGCAACTTCCACAAAGTGAGTTTTTGCCGTGGGCTTTTTTCCCGCGCCGCTCACACCTGACTTGCAATCGCAAACCACTCCGCGCTCTCTATCCACCAAACCTGAGCGCACCAGCGGGGCCAATGCCACAATCACCGAGGTCGCATAGCACCCCGGATTCGCCACCAGCTTTGCATCGCGAATCTCTGCGCGATGCAGCTCCGGAAGTCCATAAACTGCTGTCCGGTCCAGTTCTGCGGCCTTCGCGGCATCCTGATCTTCAAAACCATACACAGCGCGATTGGCGTCCTGCTTTAACCGCCACGCACCGCTCAAATCCACAATCCGCACCCCCCGCGCCAGCGCCTCAGGAACCAACTCCCGCGACAACTCGTGCGGCGTTGCGAGAAAAAGCACATCGATTCCGCGCGGCTTGAGTAACTCCCACGAAAAAGGCTCCTGCGGATAACTCTCCGCTCCGCCAATCTCCGGGTAATGACTCTCCAGCGAATGCCCTGCGGCCTCGCCACCACGCGACAAGAATAACGGCGTCGCCAGCTTCGGGTGGCGAAGCAACAATTTCGCCAGCTCGAATCCTGCGTACCCGGTGGCGCCCATCACGGCAGTCCGCAGTTTCACCGCGCTCACTGCATCATCCCTTTGATTCGCAGGGAAATCCGGTGCGCGTTCTTCTTGCTCTGCGAGATCACGAGGATCGTGTCATCTCCGCCGACCGTGCCCACAATCTCCGTCCAGCCTTCGGAATCAATCGCAGCCGCGACCGGTTGCGCTGAGCCGGTGGCGGTTTTAATGACCAACAGGTTCTGTGCTTCGCGAACTTCCACCACAAACTCCCGAACTAACCGTCCGGCGGAGTGATATCCCGGCTCAGCCTGCTGATCGCCACGCGCGATGCTGTAGCCCGCGGTTGTCTTCACCAGCGCCAGTTCATTGATATCCCGCGACAAAGTCGCCTGCGTCACATCGAACCCCTGACGTGCAAGCAACCTGCGCAACTGCTCCTGATTGGCAATCGCCTCCTGCTGCACCAGCTCCAGAATCGTGTTTTGACGTGCGACTTTCGACATAGCTTCCACGCTGCAGAATTATTATTCACAGGACCGTATAAGTATGCATCTTTGTGTTTACCTGCGTCAATGTTTTTTCAGGGCCAATTTCCACACCTAGCCCGCGCTAGCCTTGAATGTTCCGCATAAAGTTCGGGGCGGCCAGCAGGCCGCCCCGATGTGAATGCATAATGTCCCATGCTCAATGCATACTAGCCACGTGCACCTGCGGCTTTTTGCTTCGTGCTACCAACAAGAGCATGTATCCCACCGTCGCAAGTCCACCCACAAATAGAATTAAGAACAGTGCGATCACGCTGACTTGAGGGCGCACCGCAAGTGTGCCGAGGTTCAAATATGGTTTCAGGTAAGCCAGACGCAGCAGGTAGCGCAAACATACCATCAGGAAAAGCGTGACGAGCGACATGCCGAATCCAAAATGCACCAGGGGACTTGGCTTCTCTGCCAGACTTCCCAGCAGGATCAGCAGCATCGCGGCAATCACTGACACAAAAGCGAGCCCGAAGACCGCACCGGCCAGCGGATCACGCAGCAGAACCATCGCAATCTCCCGAGGAATCGCCAGCAGCAGCCACATGCCGAGCAGAAACTGCAATCCCGTGCAGGCGGCGAACACCAATGCCGCGCGCTGTACCAGCCAGCGCCCATACTCCGCGTCGACTTTCATCTTGCGCATACCAAGGTGGGCTAGGATTGCTGAGAACAAGGCAATCGCGCCGTTCACGATGTGCAGATAACGTGGGATTACCGAGTGGTCGCCGAGGTTCAGATTCCAGCCGTTGGGATGCGCGCGATACATTTCAAGCCAGCGTGAAGGACTCAGCATCAGCGTCATGTTATTGACGAAGATGAATGCGATAGAGAGCAGCACGCATACTGAAATCGCCAGCACGCAGCCAGCAGTTCCCTTCCCTTGCTCCGCCGTGTAAGAGAAGTAGTAGAAGCCGTAATACGCCGCCATCACTAACGGAATCACCGCCAGCCACAGTGCGCCAATCAGGATCGAGCTGGTGTAGAGAAAGTTGCCGAAGAGCACCTGCACAAAGAGAAGCGCCGCGACTCCCAAGGTCACGGTGAACGCCAGCAATGTAGGCAGCATTTGCGAGAGTTCGTTCGCAAGGCGGCGCGAGTACGGGTGCTCCGAGTGCCGTCCGCGCAGATAGTTCCACAGTGTCCAAATACCGCCGCCAAGCGCGGAATTCATGGCCACCACGTGCAAGGTAAATACCACCAGCAGCAATGCGGTGAACAGCCAGACCGGGCCAGGAAGCGGCAGCGGATCTACGTGAGGAATCGGTATGGTCTGCATTAGCGCACCTCCTGACGTAAATCGGTTTGCGGCAACAGCCGAGAATGATTTGTGCCAGTCGGCATCTCCGCCGGAGCAGGCTTTTGCGCCAATGGCAAGTTCGCCTCATGCGAGATGTAGAAGGCCAAAGCCTGCGCCTGATCTTCCGGGGCATTGAACTCCGGCATGTTGCTGCTCATCGCACCCAGCGCCGGGAAAATTTCTTGCACCTGGCTAGGTGTTGCTTTCTCAAAAGTTCCTCGCAATGGCCGGAAGTTTCCATTCACCGTGTGGCAGTGTCCGCAACGGGCTCCGAACACTTTCCCTCCGACCTCCAAGCGGTTTGCGGCCGTGATGTTGAACTGCCATGGCGGATTCAGAGAAGCCAGATACTGTCCGAGTGCTTTACGATCCTGCTCGTCGCCAGCGTAGGGAGGCATTGTCCCACGCAGCATGTGAATGTGTTGCAGAATGTCAGCGGCAAACGCTGCATCCCAGCCATCCACCCTGCGATTCATACCGCGATAACCGCCTGCAGCGTGGCAGCTTCCGCATTGCAATTCAAACAGATTCTTGCCGTACTCCGCACTCGCTGTGTCATCCGTGAGCAGGAAGTTCGCTGACTGCCGCACTCCCTTCGCCTGCAATGTCTCCACCTCTGCGGCCCTCACGTCATTGGCGTAAATCACTTTGTTGATCACCCATGGCTTGCGCAGGAATTCGCGCAGATACTCGCCAGCGCCGATCATTCCCAACCCGCACACCACCAGCAGTGCAACCACAGGAGGCCGCATCCAGCGCGGCTTCCACATACCACACACCACGGCAATCGCCACCGCCAGCAGGGTAAACGCCACGCCACCGCGAACCGCATGGCGAACTCCGGTCAGCACTCCGTTCATGTACAACTGCGAGAACAGCGGAATTTTCGAGAAGTACCAAGACAACGAAATCGGAAGCACCAGTGCGCCGACAATCATCCACGTTGCAGCCCAGCGCGCAACCTTCTCTCGCGCGTCCTGCTTGGGCAGTGTGATGTAGCCGAAGATGCCAGCAAGGATCGCGCTTACTGCCGTGCGAGCCACCACCGAGGGCCAGAACGTAGGATTGAAGATTCCGTCCCAGAAGTTCTGCGTCTCTATCCAGCGCCCCGGAGTCAGCATGAAGGTGAGAATTCCGTTGATGACAAACAAGCTCATCCACGCCGCTACAAAGTAGATCCAGCCGACAATCATGTGATCGCGCGCGGGCAGGCTGTCCCAGGTCTTGGCGTAGATGATGGCTGCCGCAATCTCTACAAAGAAGAAAACCCACTCAATCGCCCACGCCCACACAAACGCATGGATCAGCGAAGAGGTCGCCTCCGGACTCACCAGTCCGATGGTGAACCAGATGCCCACGCCGCTGATGGCTCCAAAGACCAGGGTGAGCAGCGCGAAAAACTTCGAGTGACGCTTGCAGTAGTCGAGCAGCGACGCATCATTCTGGCGCCTCGCCATGCTCTCGGTCGTGACCAGAAAGAAGCCGCCGCCCACCGCAAAGTGAGAGACAAATACGTGCAGCACGGCAACCAGCGCAATCAACATGCCGCCGGGAACCGGGAGTTGCCAGTGTGGATAGTTCAAGGATTCAGACTCCAGCGAGAGCAAATGAATGAAACCGTATCTTCCACCCCGGGCGAGGTGGAATGCAACCCAGAAAACCACGCGTCAACACAGCAAACGGCTTCATCCCGGCTACATGAACCGGAACGAGCCGTTGCCTGGGCACAGACCGACCCCACGCGCAGAGTGCGCGATTGTGAGAAGCCGGGTCGTTCGCTCGCGGGAGTTACTTCTGGAAAAAGGCCGCGTTCTTTTCAGCGAAGTCCGCCTTGTCGGCTGGCAGTTCTTCCGCAGGGTAAATCGAGTTCGTCGGGCACTCCGAAACGCACGCGCCGCAGTCCATGCACTCTTCGGGATTGATGTAGAGCTGAGTCGCGGTCGCGAATGCTGGCTCGTCCCTGCCAGGGCGGATCGCCTCAGAGGGACAGGAATCAAGGCAGAGCATATCTTTTTGACAGGTATCGGTGATGACGTGGGCCATTAAAGGTCTCCTTGCGCTGTTCCGGGTCCGGCGAATTCAATTTAGGTTGCGGTAGTCCCCGCGCGCACATTGATCATAACGGCTTCCACTGGTCCGCACTCTGTGATTTTAATCACTTTTTTCCGGGATTCTTGTTTTTCGGACTTGAAGCAAAATCGGCACAGGCCATCTCCCACACCTCTTCCGGAAGTTTTCCCTGCGATCGCAGAGTACGGAGGCTGAGCGCGTCGTGCCGCTTGGCCAGACGCAGGCCGTGCTCATCGGTCAGCAACTCGCAATGGTAGTAGCCGGGAGTGGGCAGTTGCAACGCCCGCTGTAAGAGTATCTGACGCGCCGTCGAGCGCAGCAGATCTTCGCCGCGAACGACCTCGGTAATCTGCATTGCCGCATCATCCACCACAACAGCCAGTTGGTAAGCCGGAACGTCATCTCGGCGCCAGACCAAGAAGTCTCCGAAGTCGCGTCCAGCTTCAAACGACTGCGGCCCCATGCGGCTATCCACAAACTCGACATGCTCACCGTGAGGGACACGGAAACGCCAGTTCACCCCTGCGGGAGTCTCCGCGGCGATTTGCTTCTCACGGCAGGTGCCCGGATAGATCGGTTCGTCGTTGTCATCATGAGGCGCGCTCGCGGATTCAGCCAGTTCGCGACGCGAGCATGAGCACGGATAAATCCATCCACCCGCCAGCAGCTTCTGCCATGCATCCAGGTAGAGTTCGCGGCGCTCACTTTGGGCGTACGGGCCAAAGCTTCCGCCTACGTCCGGTCCTTCCTGCCACGTGATGCCGAACCAGCGCAGGTCTTCAAACATTGCCGCCGCGAACTCAGGACGGCAGCGCAGCTCGTCGAGGTTTTCATTGCGGAAGATCAACACGCCATCGTGAGCCTGCGCCCGCTCACAGGCCTGCCAGAAGGTTCGCGCATGGCCCAGGTGCAAATACCCGGTAGGAGACGGCGCGATGCGTCCGCGATATTTGCTGCGGCTTTCCATGCTGCTCATTTTATAGTGAGCCGAGACCGCGAAGGGCCCACATGAAAATGCGCCGCCTCGCAAGGTGGCGCACTGCTTCTTAAACGATGACAGGGTTCAGACGCGGTCCACAATCTCCTTCGCGTCGCGAACCGCTCCCATGATCTCTGCGAATGATTGAATAGCGAACAGGCGCTTGTGGATCTCATCCACTTTCACTGTTGTATTCAGCACCTCGGAAACCGTGAAGTCGCGAATCTCGCAGCCGCCCGAGAGCACATTCGTGCATTCTTCCTGCGAGCTGGCTACGCCTGAGCCATAGACCTTCACGGCACCATCCTGGCGGATCAGACCGAACTCGAAGGTGTACCAGTAGAGGCGGCCCATGCGCTCCAACTTCTCTTCGCTCTCCATCGCAAAGCAGACGCGTCCGTACTCGGCTACCGCATCGGCAAAGCTCTGATCGGCAAACATTGGAAGATGGCCGAGAGCGTCATGCAGAATGTCCGGCTCGGGAGTGTAATCCATTGCCTCGCGACTGCGCAGCCAGGTGGTGGTTGGGAACTGGCGAGACGCCAGCATCTCAAAAAAAGCACGCGAGGGCATGAAGCCGGAGACTGGTTGCACATGCCATCCAGTACGTTTCTCCAACAGTTCGCTCACGGCCGCGAGGTGCGGGATCTGTTTCTGCTCAAGCCCGAGTGCCTGCCACCCTTCCATGTATTCGCGGCAGGCGCACAGCTCCAATTGCGCCATGCGCCGCGCAACCAACTCGCTCCACAGCGTGTGCTGATCGGGAGTGTACTTCGCATAATCCTGGGTGATCAGAAACGGCTTTGCAGCAACCAGTCCAGAAAGCTCTACGCTCTGCATTCCTCACCTCACGCGCCCAGCAGAGGCCGGACACGATATGTGAGATGCATGACACACCGTAAAAGGCTCCGTGCGTGCGATTCCTTGCCAAACTTGTTAGGCTGTTCTGCGGAGACTCTGCCAAATGTCCAACTTCAACGACCAACCCGAAATCCGGGTCACAAATTCCGAAGACTATCGCGAAGGTTACGCGAACAGCGTGCAGATCCGCATGAGTGTGTGGGACTTCTTTCTCGCCTTCGGCAAAGCATTGCCGGGCAATGGTCCTGGCATCGACCTCGTCAATTTTCAGGGAATCTATTTGAGCCCGCAGCAAGCCAAGGCGCTGTCACTCATGCTGCACCAGAACGTGCAGAACTACGAGCAGACATTTGGTGAGATCAAGCTCGATCCGCAGTTCGCGCCGAACGGACCGATTCACTAATTTATGTCGCCAGGGACGCCGCGCGGAGCAACGCATAGCAAGATAGCCAGCACACAGCACGCACCTGCAGGAGCCGCGTCCACTCCGGCGCTGCTCGTCTTTGGCGTCATCTTCGCTGCGCTCTGGGTCGCGCATTTTCCGCTGCTGCGTCTGCCCTACTTCTGGGATGAGGCGGGATATTTTATTCCGGCCGCGCGCGACATCCTGCTCACCGGCGATCTCATTCCGCACACCACGCTTTCCAACGCGCACCCGCCCCTGGTCATGTTGTGGCTGGCCCTCTGCTGGAAGCTGACCGCGTACTCTCCGCTGGTAACACGCACGGCGATGCTGCTGGTTGCGGCCTTCGGATTCACTGCGCTTTGGCTGCTGGCTCGGCGTGTGAGCAGCGCGGCTACGGCCACGGCAACCGTGGTACTCACGGCACTTTCGCCCACCGTATATTCGCAGTCAGTGATGGCACAACTCGACATTGCCGCGTTCGCGCTCGTGCTTTGGATGCTGTACTCGCACATTGCAGGAAAGCGCTGGCAGGCCGTGGCCTTTGCTGTGCTGGCGGGGGTGGCGAAGGAAACAACGGTAGCTGTAACACTCACATTGATTGGTATCGATGTACTGGGTTGGATGGCGTACAGGTGGCGCCCCGCGCTGGCCGCCAAGTGGTTCCTTCCGCGCCGAACACTGTTGCAGTGCGCTGCGTATTTGCCGGCCTTGCTGCCACTCATCGCCTGGTACGCATATCACTTTCATCGCACCGGACACGTCTTTGGCAACCCCGACTACCTGCGCTACAACGTGGGCGCAACGCTGACCCCGCTGCGCATTCTTCTGGCGTTTGCGATGCGTTTGTGGCACGCCGTAGGGTACATGAATCTGTTTGTGCTGACCGCAGCGGCGCTGCTCCTGCTGTGGAACGCGAGTGGGCCGGAGACCGCCAAAACAGTGGGTGCGGCGAATGCTCAGAGCATTGCGGCGAACGTGCAATTGCTACTGGTCTTGGTGGTGCTGGCGCAGGTTGCAGAGTTCTCTATCGTAGGCGGCGCGCTGTTGGCGCGGTACATGATTGCGGCTGTTCCGCTGGTCATTCTGCTATCGGTAAATGTGGTGCGAATGTATGCTCCGCGCTGGCAATGGTGGATCGCTGGATGCGCCGCGGCATTTGTGGCAGCGCTGATTTTCAACCCGCCGTGGTTCATCTCTCCGGAAGATAATTTGACGTGGACGGAATACGTGCGTATGCATCAAAGCGCGGCGCGCTACGTGGAGCAGCATTACTCGCAAGAGCGCATTCTGACTGCATGGACTGCCTCCGATGAGTTGAATCGTCCGTTCCTCGGCTACGTGCAAAAACCACTCAGCGTGGTACGCATTGAGAACTTTACGGCGGAAGAAATCCTGAAGGCCTCAGGGCAGACGGAGAGCTTCGATGCGGTGGTGGCCTTCTCCACAAAGTACGAACCTCCGCGCGGATTTTTCCAGCATATTCCTGGATGGACTCGCGTGCAGACACGCTACTTCGACTATCACCAGGACCTGCCGGCAGCGGCTATTTCGCGACTCCTGCACGGACGTATCGTGTGGCAGGCAAGGACTCCGGGCGAGTGGATTGCTGTGATCGAAATCGACAAGATACGCAATGCCAGAGCGGTGTTGCCAGCGATGCAGTAAGCGCGTTGCGCAGATTCGAAAAATCAATTTCAATTTGAGGTAAAAGCGTCATTTTGCACCTTTGGCGGTGCAAAATGACGTTCAGCATTAACGAATCGGTAAATGATCAAATCTGGTGGTTTAACTTAGTCGTTAATTACTTCTGGGGGAATGGCTTAGTAGTAATTTATGAAGCGATGAGTAATGGCGACTGAGTTAATCGTCTGGTGGGAGGAGCGGCGTTGAGAACTCTTGAAGCCGCGCGAGAGATTTGATCATCGGTTGGACTCACGGCTCGCCAGTTGGCGGGCGCGGAAGAAGATTGACTCGAACATGGGGGCGGTGAGTTTCCCGGTGGCGGTGTTCTGGTTGGAGGGATGGTATGAGGCCAGCAGGGTGAGTCCGTTGGGGAGTGCGTACTCAGCCGCGTGGGCGAAAGTGTAAATCGACTTGCGAACAATGGTGCCGCTGTCACAGAGGTGAGCGAGGTAGGCGTCGAAAGCAATTTTTCCGAGCGCGACCACTACCCGCAGGTTCGTCAGGGCGGCGAGTTCGCGATCGGTGTAGGCAGCGCAGTGAGCCAGCTCAGAGGGCAGCGGCTTGTTGTCAGGCGGAGCACAACGGACGGCGGCGGTGATCCAGGTGTCGTGAAATTGCATGCCGTCATCGCGGCCAGTGGCCTTGGGCTGCGAGGCAAGGCCGAGGCGGTGCAGGATGGGGTACATGAAGTTTCCCGAGGAGTCCCCGGTGAAAGGGCGGCCGGTGCGGTTGGAGCCGTGGGCTCCGGGCGCCAGGCCAAAGATGAGGATGCGGGCGGCAGGGTCTCCGAAGCCGGGTACGGGACGCGCCCAGTAATTGCAGGCCAGATAGGCTCGGCGCTTCTCGCGTCCGATGCGTTCGCGATACTCGACGAGACGCGGGCAGAGTCGGCAGGCTGTGACTTCGGCTTCGAGGATGGCCAGAGCGGTGCGCATGGGAGAAGTGTAAATCCAGGTTTCAAAGTTTCAAGGGTTCAAAGTTTCAAGGTTAAAAGCAAGTACAGGTTGAGCGGAAAGGTAGGCGACAACAGTGGCTGCCCTACTCCGCTGCCCGAAGGCGGAGAATTGTTCTTGATTTGCGAGGCTCTGGTTTGTAGTGTGGTGGATGAAGAAAACATTACGAGCAGACTAGAAGCTGCCTCCGTTTTAGGGATGATGCCCTCCAGCGGGCTTGGCAAAGCCCTATCCGTTCACAAACACAGAGCACAAAAGATTTACGCACGTTGACTCCTGTTATCGCGACTGCCTGTTGAGGAGCTGAATCATGACTCGGATTTCCCGCTTTGCCGTCCAGAAGAATTTTTTGCGGACTTTTTCGTTTCTTACCGTCGTAGCTCTTTTTGTCGTCCTCGTTGGTTGTGGCACGAATAGCAATGTCACGGTGATCAACCCTCCTGCGGGCTCCGCGCCCTCGAGCACAATCACTGTCGGCCACGAACCGATGGATGTGGTCGCATGTGATCTGAATGGCGACAGCAAAACTGATCTGGTTGTCGTGAACTCCGCTGACAACTCCTTGACGATTTTGCTGGGAAAAGGCGATGGGACATTCACGGCCTCCACCCTAACTAGCAGCGGGGTTTCTCCTGTGCAGGCGGCGTGTGCTGACTTTAATGGAGACGGCAAGGCCGATCTGGCTGTGGTCAATGAAAACAGCCAGAGTGTAAGCATACTGATTGGAAATGGCGACGGGACGTTTAACCCGGGGACATCTGTATTCACCGGTGTAGGAACTCAGCCTTCGTTCATCGCTTCCGCGGATTTCAACAATGATGGACACGCGGACCTGATCGTGACGTACAAAGGCGGCTCGACCATGGCGGAGATTCTGATTGGCATGGGCGACGGAACCTTCGCCTACACCACATCTGACCCGGTTGTTGGAAACCCAGTTAACGTTGCGATTGGAAATTTCACCGGTAAGGTGGGTGAGACGGATATTGCTTTCGCCGATAGCTTAGGAAAACTCAACGTTTCCCTCGGCGATGGCAATGGAGGCTTTGGCACGGTCGTAAACACCGGGATTAGCGTTGGTCCTTACCTTGCTGCTGCGGACATGAACGGAGACGGCAAACTGGACCTGGTGTCTTCGGTGGGCGCCGTTCTACTCGGCAACGGAGATGGAACCTTCACGCAGGCGGCATCGGGATTTGCGGGCGATTCGTTTGTTGCAGTGGGCAACTTTGGCAGCAAACAATTGGGTATTGCGATGATTGCCACGAATGAGGCGATTGTGAACGTATATTCCGGTAACGGAGATGGAACCATCAACCAATCGGGAAAGACGTGCTCTGTCGGACAGAACCCGCGTGCAATCGCCGTTGCGGATTTCAATGGTGACGGCAAGGCAGATATTGCTGTCGCAAGTTCATTCAGCAACTCGGTGAGCATCGTCCTCGGGCAGTAATCCCGATCATCACTGGATTGGTTACAACGAAGCTCCTGCTGAGGCAGGAGCTTTTTGTTGCGCGCGCGGGCCAGGCCAAAGATACCTATGCAGGGCCAAAGCGGGAGCTCGGGAATTCGAGAGCGGCTGCCGGATTTGGCCCAACGTCTGAGCGATGAGGGTCATCAGATGAAATACGCCACGAGTCTTGCAGAATCGGTCGCCCCGATGGCGGCCCTAAACCGATCTACCCAGGGAGATAAACAGAAAATGCGGAAACTTCTTTTGATCGCCACACTTTCACTCGGAACCCTAGCATTTGCTCAGTCGTCGGGCAGCGGTGCGGGAACCGGGGCAGCGGGCAGCACAGGAGCCCAGGGCACACAGGGTTCGCAAAGCACTCAGGGGACGCAGGGCCAGCCGGGCAGCATGGGCAGCAGCACGGACTCGACCGGTGCATCCAGCGGCAGCAGCACGACCGGACAGGGGACCAGCGGTTCGACCAGCAGTGGCACAACCAGCAGCAGTCCTTCCATGAATGGAGACTCGTCAGGAATGTCGGGGAGCCCTTCAACAGGATCGCCTTCAACAGGATCGCCTTCGACGGGATCGCCCTCCACGGGTACACCTTCCAGCACAACGGGATCCACTGATTCGTCCACTACCTCCCCTAAATAACCGACAATCGCCTCCGGGGATAAACGTGCGTAGAAAGGATGACGGCCCATGCTGAGCATGGGCCGTCGTTTTTTAGCGGGCTAGTTCTAGATCAGGTGCCAGATTCCGCTCAAAAGCCGTCGGCCGTCGTCGAAGAGATTCGCTACCTCATAGCTCCACAGAAATAACAGGGCGAAGAAAAGCCCCGGCTGCTGGTAGTGCCACTTGGTGGTGAACTGCCCTACCGCTCTGCTCACGAACGGAAGCTTTGCCAGACAGGCGAAGCTCACTCCCAAGCAAGCTCCGGCGATCACGTCGGTAGGCCAATGAATCCCCAGGTACAAAGCCGGAAAGCTTATCAGGGCGGCAACCCATGCGTATGCGAATAATCCCAGCGGCCGCGAGGCGAAGAATATGCCTGTCGCGAGTGCGAAAAAGAGAGTTGCATGATCACTTGGAAATGCGCTCCATCCAAGGAGGACGAGGCTCCCGCTTGCGAGTTGGGGAGAGTGAAAATGGAGAGCTGGCGTCCAAAGCGGCCGCAACCGAAACGGTAGAGAAAGTGCCAGTGCTCTTGCGAACAGCGTGGCCGGGGCGGAAAGCAGCATTGCACCTAGCAGGAGTTCGCTGCGCTTACACAACTGGCCCGGTTTACTCGGGTCAAAGAGAGCCAGACACGCCAGTCCCATGACTACGCCGCCATTCAGGTTGGTGCTATATGCCCGAGTGATTGCAAAGTCGAACCCTCTCCAGTGGTTCGCAAACTGGTTCAGGAAGAGGAGGATATTGACATCAAACCAGTTCATGTAAATCCGCCTTCCCACAATTGACGATCCGCCCGAAATTCCTTTTCGCGTTGACAGTTCCGCGATTCGTCCCGGAAAGGGCGGACTGCTCTGTGCTCCATTGTTTGTTGCTGCTTTTCGACCCTTTGTTGCTGGTTGTTTGCAGATTTCTTTAAATAGGGCTGCGGAGTAGGCATTTTGTACACACTAATGTTGGCGGAGCCTGCGGGGAAATTTTTGGTGTAGGTGGCAATTTCACAGGACATTGGCCCGGAGTTTGACCCGCACTTGCTCCGTCTCATACACTGGATTGTTCGCAGTTGGCGTTTAGGCGCTGCTGCAGTGTGCTCAGAAAAAGAGCGAGGCTTCGGCCTCACAAAACTTCAGAAAACTTAAAGGCTATCCCTTTGACATCCACCGATTTGACGCCTACCGATGCAACAGTTGAAGTACCCAAGAACCCCTGTGAGCGCGAAGTTACCGTTGAAATTCCGGCGGAAGAAGTATCGCGCGAATGGAAGAGCGCACTGTCGCGCTTCCAGAAGCATGCCCGAATTCCCGGCTTCCGCAAGGGGAAGGTGCCGCCGACGATTGTCCGCAGCAAGTTTGAGCAGGAGATCAAGTCAGAAGTGGTGGAGCGCCTGCTTCCCACGGCTTTCCGCGAAGAGACGAAGAAGCAGAACCTGATTCCGATTGGGCAGCCGCAGGTGACAGAGCTCGTATTGGAAGAGGACAAGCCGCTGACGTTCAAGGCGACTTTCGAAGTCCTGCCGCCGTTTGAGGTGGAGGGCTACAAAGAGATCAAGTCCGCACATGAGCCGGTTGTAGTGGACGAAGCCGAGGTTCAGAAGACGCTGGACGGACTGCGCGAACAGAACTCGACCTATATCAATGTGGACGAGGATCGCGGATTGGCCGACGGCGACTATGGCTCGGTGGCGTTCAAGAGCATGAGCACGGAAGAAGGCGCAGAGCCGGTTGAGATGAATGACGTGCTGGTGGATATCGGCGGCACGAACACTCTGCCGGAATTCAGCGAGAACCTGCGTGGAGCCAAGCCCGGCGAGACCCGGAGCTTCGACGTGACCTATGCCGAAGACTTTGGCGACAAGCGCCTGGCAGGAAAGACACTGCACTATGACGTTGAGATCAAAGGCATCAAGACGAAGCAGGTGCCGGAGCTGAACGACGAGTGGGTGAAGGACCTGGGGCAGGACGAATTGAACACGATGGACGAGCTGCGCGGCCGTATCCGCGAAGGCATGGAGCATGAAAAGAAGCACCAAGCCGAACACCACATCAAGGAAGACATTCTGCAACAGTTGACGACAAGGTTCCCAATTGACGTGCCGCAGCTACTGGTGGAGAACTCGATTGATCAGCGGCTGGAGCGGGGATTACGCTCGCTGATTTCACAGGGACTGCGCGCGGAAGACATTAAGCGGATGGACCTGAGCAAGCTGCGCGAAGGACAGCGCGAAGGAGCGCTGAGAGACGTTCGCGCCAATCTGCTGCTGGAGAAGATCGCCGACCTGGAAAACATTGTGGTGAGCGACGAAGACGTGGACAAAGAGATATCGATGGCGGCAGCACAGTCAAAGCAGAATCCGCTGGCGCTGCGCAAACAACTGGAAGAGAAGAATGGGCTGGATGGGTTGCGACAGCAACTTCGTTGCGATCGGGCGTTGGATTTGTTGTACAAGCAGTCGGAGTAAACAGGTTTCAAAGTTTCAAGGTTTCAAGGTTAAGAGCAAGTTCAAGTTCAAGAGCAAGTGCGAGATCGAGGACGAGAGCAACGACGGGGTTCACTACCCGGCACCCGGATGGTTCTTTTGAAGCCGGTGGAAAAGATTAAAGGTATCTGTTGCTGCGGGATAGCATCGAATGTTCGAAAGCGGTTTTCATAGGACCGGGCGGATTGAGCCTAAAAGGGTCCGATAAAGGAGCAGTAATTATGCTTGTGCCGATGGTAGTTGAACAGACCAGCAGGGGCGAGCGCGCCTATGACATCTACTCGCGGTTGCTCAGGGACAACATCATCTTTTTGGGCACTCCGATTGATGACAATGTCGCGAACCTGATTATCGCGCAGTTGCTGTTTCTGTCTGCCGAGGACCCGGAAAAAGATATTTCGCTGTACATCAACTCGCCGGGCGGATCGATTACGGCTGGAATGGCGATCTATGACACGATGCAGTTCATCCGAAATGATGTTGTGACGATCTGCATTGGGCAGGCGGCCTCGATGGGCGCCATGCTGCTGGCCGCGGGCGCGGCAGGCAAACGCTACGCGCTGCCGACTTCGCGCATCCTGATTCACCAGCCGCTCATCATGGGCGGCGGAATTTCCGGACAGGCGACAGACATCGACATTCACGCGCGTGAGATTCTGCGCATGCGCGAATTGATGAACCAGTTGATGGCCAAGCACACGGGACAGGTTCTGGAAAAGGTGGAGCGTGACACAGAACGCGATTTCATCATGAACGCCCAGCAATCCAAGGAATATGGAATTGTGGATGACATTATCTACAAACATAAGTAACGAAGGCTGATGACTGACGGTTGCAGGGAGTGCCATTCTGGCTCCCTTGCTCTTTACCACCGAAATAAATTGGCGGAAAATGCAGGACTAAGGTACTTACGTGATTGCAGAGTACCTGTTCTCTCTGCACACTGTTGCATCGGTGGGCATCTTGTCCACTGATTCGACCTTCCCAAAGCGGAAGGAAGATAATTGGGAGATGTAAGGCGGAACGCGACGTCTCCTCCGGCTCAGTGCTGCATTGAGAGCTACGTCCCAGGGCCAGCAAGAAGAATCCGGGCAAACCGGGAAAGTTTTAGGAGTTCTTAGTGAGATCCAGGTCTGGTTCTGACGAAGTATTGCGGTGTTCGTTTTGCCACAAGTCACAGGACGCAGTGGCGAAGCTGATCTCTTCCCCCTCTGACTACCCGCGCGCATACATCTGCGATGAATGCGTGGCGGTTTGCAATTCCATACTGGAAGACGACCGGAGCGAGGCGCAGACCACGGCCAGCCCCAACCACCTGCCCAAACCGCAGGAGGTTAAAGCCTTCCTGGATGAGTACGTGATTGGACAGGAACGGACGAAGAAAAAGCTCGCGGTGGCCGTGTACAACCACTACAAGCGGATCTACATGAACCGCCAGCGCACAAGTGAAATTGAGCTTTCAAAGTCGAACATACTGCTGATTGGGCCGACCGGTACGGGCAAGACCCTGCTGGCACAGACCCTGGCCAAGATGCTCGACGTGCCATTTGCCATTGTGGACGCGACAACGCTGACCGAAGCAGGCTATGTGGGCGAGGATGTGGAAAACATCATCCTGAAGCTGCTGCAGGCCGCTGACGGAGACGTTGCGCGCGCGCAGACCGGCATTATCTACATTGACGAAATCGACAAGATTGGGCGCAAGGACGAGAATCCCTCGATTACTCGCGACGTCTCCGGCGAAGGCGTGCAGCAGGCGCTGCTTAAGATTCTGGAAGGCACGGTTGCCAATGTTCCTCCGCAAGGCGGACGCAAGCACCCGCACCAGGAGTTCACTCCGGTGGACACCACAAACATTCTGTTCATTGTGGGCGGAGCGTTCGTGGGACTGGAGAAGGTGATCGAGCGCAGAATCGGCAAGCGCGCCGTTGGCTTCAAGACGCCGGAAGATTCGGCGCGTGACGAGGTGCATCCGATCCATCAGCGCGACGACGAGTTGCTGCAGCTTGCGCAGCCACAGGATCTGATCAAGTTCGGACTGATACCGGAATTCATTGGCCGCCTGCCGGTGATGGGCGTGCTGAGCGATCTGGACGAGTCCGCTCTGGTACAGATTTTGACCAAGCCCCGCAACGCCATTGTGAAGCAGTATCAGCGGCTCTTTGAGTTTGAGAACGTGAAGCTGCGCTTCTCCGACGAGGCGCTGACGGCAGTTGCCAAGGAAGCGCTGAACCGCAAGGTTGGAGCACGTGGGCTACGCATGATCCTGGAAGAACTGATGCTGGATCTGATGTACCAGCTTCCAGGGCAGAAGAAGATCAAGGATTTCGAGGTCACGCGGGAGATGGTGGAAGAACGCAATGTTTCGATGCCGCGGGTGGAGAAACAGGCTTCGTAGATTCGGGTATGGCAATCCACGACGCCCAGCCGCACCGCGGCTGGGCGTCTGCTTTGCGAAGACGGAGAAGATGTAACAATGCAAAGTGATAGAACGATTACGGAATCTTGGATTCGCCAGTTCCCACCGTGGGCTTTCATTTCCAATTCCACTGTGTTTCTCTGAAATTACAACGAATGCGATAGCCCTGTGCGTGTTGCCGCCGATATGAGGTTGTAGTAGGCTCGACAAACCAAGTTTGGATACTGGCCAGACGGAGGGCGATAAGCCTGAATGCCTGCCACAAAGGAAGTGAGGCTGAGTGAGCCTGATTAAAGAAAAATTCGAGACCCGCAAGCTGCCGATGATGCCCATTCGGGATGTGGTCATCTTTCCGTATATGATGACGCCGTTCGTGGTTGGCCGCGAATCCAGCGTGCGCGCCCTCGAGGAGGCTCTGGCGGGAGACAAGCGTATATTCCTGGCCACCCAGCACGATCCGGGGGTAGACGAACCGAAGCCGGATGAGATTTACCAGGTGGGCTGCATCGTCAATATAGTGCAGAGTTTGAAGATGCCTGATGGCAACATCAAGGTACTGGTGGAGGGCATTGAGCGAGCGCGCATCCTGCAGGTGACGGAGACGGACGGGTACTACATGTCATCCGTGCGAGTGAACCGCTACACGCCGGAGATCACGCCACAGGTTGAGAGCACAATGCAGCGTGTCTCTTCCCTGTTTGAGCAGTATGTGAAGCTTTGTCAATCGCTGAACCAGGAAACGATTGCGGCCACGGTGCGGCAGGACGATATTTCGCGGTTGAGCGACACGATTGCCGCCAACCTGCAGCTCTCCATTGAGGAGAAGCAGGAGTTACTGGAACTATTTGACCCGGGTGACCGGCTGAACCGCATCTCCGACGTGCTGGATATTGAGATTGAAAAGCTGAACATGGATCGCACGATTCAATCGCGCGTGAAGCGTCAGATGGAACGGGCACAGAAAGAGTACTACCTCAACGAAAAGATCAAGGCCATCCAGAAGGAGCTTGGACGCGGCGAAAAGAGCGAATTCGACGAGTTGAAAAAGAAGATCGACACTTCAGGAATGCCTCCGGACGTGCTGGAGAAGGCTACGCAGGAGTTGAAGAAGCTGGAGGCGATGCCTCCGATGTCAGCCGAGAGCACGGTGAGCCGCAACTATCTAGACTGGCTGCTGGCGGTGCCGTGGAAGAAGAAGTCGAAGGAAATTCGCGACATCGACTTCGCCGAACACACCCTGAACGAAGACCACTATGGGCTGGAGAAAATCAAGGAGCGCATCCTTGAGTTTCTGGCTGTGCGGCAGCTGGTGAAGAATCCAAAGGGCTCCATTCTGTGCCTGGTCGGGCCGCCGGGCGTGGGTAAAACCTCGCTGGGTATGAGTATTGCGCGGGCTACGGGACGCAAGTTCGTTCGCATGTCGCTTGGCGGCGTGCGCGACGAGGCGGAAATCCGCGGACACCGCCGCACCTATATCGGCGCGCTGCCTGGGCAGATTATCCAGATGATGAAGAAGGCGGGGACACGCAATCCGGTGTTCATGCTGGATGAGGTCGATAAGATGTCCAATGACTTCCGCGGCGATCCATCGTCGGCGCTGCTGGAGGTGCTGGACCCGGAACAGAACTTCATGTTCGTGGATCACTATTTGGACGTGGAGTACGACCTGTCACAGGTCTTCTTTATCGCTACGGCCAATGTGCTGCACACCATTCCGAGCCCGCTGCAGGACCGCATGGAGATTCTTCGGCTGCATGGCTACACGGAGCCGGAAAAGCTGGAGATTGCGCGGCAGTACCTGGTGAAAAAACAGCTTGACCAGGCAGGACTGACAGCGGCCAACATCCAGTTCGAGGACGACGCGCTTCGCGGCATCATTCGTTACTACACACGCGAGGCTGGCGTGCGCAACCTGGAACGCGAGATCGGAAATGTCTGCCGCAAGATTGCGCGCTCCGTGGTCCGCGAGGGCGAGAACTTCTCAGCGACGATTACAGCAGAGAGCCTGAGCACCTATCTTGGCGTGGAGAAGTTCCACGACACGGCAGCGAACGAAAAGAGCGAGATCGGACTGGTAACAGGGCTGGCCTGGACGGAGGTTGGCGGCTGCATCCTTACCACCGAGGTTGCGATCATTGATGGCAAAGGCAAACTGACGCTGACAGGCAAGCTCGGCGACGTGATGCAGGAGTCGGCTCAGGCGGCAATGAGCTACCTGCGCTCACGCTGGCAGCGGCTGGGGATTCCTCGGGACTTCTATCGCAACGTGGATATCCATGTTCACGTGCCTGAGGGCGCGATTCCCAAGGACGGCCCGTCGGCGGGCATCACCATTGCAACGGCCATCGCCAGCGCTCTGAGCAAGATACCAGTGCGTCGCGATATCTGCATGACGGGCGAGATCACGTTGCGCGGCAAGGTGCTTCCGATTGGCGGGCTGAAGGAAAAGCTGCTGGCGGCACATCGCGCGGGGATCATGGAGGCAATTCTTCCGGCAGAGAACCACAAGGATCTGGCGGATGTTCCGGAGAACCTACGAACAGAAATGAAGCTGCACTTCGTGGATTCAATGGACGAGGTGCTGCAGATTGCGTTGGAGCAGCCACTGCCGGAGGTTCCCGTGGAGGGAGCTCTGCCAGCTATTACACCGCATCCGGAAGGAAGCGAAGCTCGGCAGTAAGCTGTGCCCAGTAATGGAAAGATGATGGCCTGCTTCGGTGGGCCATCTTTTTTGTGGGTGCTTCCTGTCTTCTGTGGATAACTTTTGACTGTGCGATGCAAAGCGCAACAGTGTAGTGAAACTATGCTGCGATTTTCGTCTGGTCGCTAAGTTGTTGATTCGGCTTCGTCATGCGCGCTTGTTTGGACTTGATTCGGGTTTTGTTGTGTTGTGATTCGCAACGATGTGGTGTGTGGCGGTTTGGCGGATGTCCCTGCCTGTTTTGTCTAACTATTGTGTTTTCTGCCTCTTAGCTGCTTTGACTCGGATTGGCCAGCAGAGTGCTTTTACTTAGCACGTACGCGGGTC